>Ga0102939_1000549_pt1 | contig 13794 bp, 13 predicted proteins | sample SalPon2_B_H2O_MG_FD_78214 | JGI IMG/M metagenome (GOLD analysis project Ga0102939, IMG submission 78214) | Salt pond water microbial communities from South San Francisco under conditions of wetland restoration - Salt Pond MetaG R2_B_H2O_MG | ecosystem: Environmental > Aquatic > Non-marine Saline... | reverse complement strand
GTGACGCCGAGAAGCGTCTGTTTTTCCGCGCCGGACTCGTAGCCCGCGACCAGTTGTTCGATCGCGTCGGGCTGATCGCCCGCGGGATCGAAGGGAGCCTCGACCCGAAACGGGCGGTCCAGGTCGGGGCGGTCGGGCTGTAGGGGACCGGTGTCGCTCATTGTCGAGTGATGGAGTCTCGAACACTTGAGCCGTGCGTTCGCGGTGGGTACCCCCGCAGAGGTCCGACCGTCAGCGTCGCGTCCGAGGACAGAACTTTCAGGCAGGAGCGGGAGAGAGTCACCGTGACGATCCGAAACCGAGACGAACTGCTGGACGGCGCGGAGCCGGCGCTCAGGGCGGACGCGATCGATATCGTCGACAGCGCGCTCGCGGCGGTCGTCCCGGAGCGGCTGCTCGCCGAGGTTCTCGCCCGAACTGACGACTACGTAACGATCGACGGCCAGCGATACGACCTCGCTTCGATAGACGACGTGTTCGTCGTCGGCGTCGGCAAGGGTTCGGGGGCGCTGACGAGCGCCGTACTTCGCCGGCTCGACGGTGTGACCGAGGCGATTATCGTCGAGAAGGACGCCTCGACCGTCGATCCGGAGGTGATCGATCGGTTCGGGGACGCTCTCGCGGTTCTCGAAGCCGGCCATCCAATACCGACGGAAGCGAGCCAGCGAGCGGCCGAACGCGTCCTCGGTCTCGCCGAACGCGCCGGGGCTGACGATCTAGTCGTCTGCTGTCTCACCGGCGGCACCTCCGCGTTGCTCTCGGCCCCGGACGGGGTCGATCTCGAAGCGATCGCCCGGGTGACCGAGGCGCTTTTACGCGCCGGGGCGCCGATCGAGGAACTCAACGCCGTCCGGACGCATCTCTCGGAAATCAAGGGCGGACGCCTCGCCGAACGACTCGCCCCAGCGACGGTTGTCAGTCTCATCGTCGTCGACGAGGTGGCCGGCGAACCGTGGGGACCGACCGCGCCGAACGCGAGCACCTATGCGGACGCACTCGACGTGGTGGATCGATACGACATCGAGGCGTCGGTTCCGCCGACGGTCCGGGAGCGCCTGGAGCGCGGCGCGGCCGGGGAACGCTCCGAGACGCTGGACCGGGACGCGATCGCCGGGCTTCCCGTCCGGAACGTCGTCATCGCGGACGCCTCGGACGTCTGTCTGGCGGCTGCCGACGAAGCGCGAAAGCGGGGCTATGAACCGCTTGTTCTCTCGACACGAATTGAAGGCGAAGCCGGCGACGTCGGGCGCGTTCACGCGGGAATCGGGATCGATGTTGTTGAGGACGGACGGCCGCTGGAGCCGCCGATGGCGCTCGTCACCGGCGGCGAAACCACCGTAACGGTCGGTGAAGAGGCCGGTAGCGGTGGCCCGAACCAGGAGACAGCGCTGGGCTTCGCCGAGAAGATCGGCGGCTGGCCCGGGATCGTCGGGGCGTTCGTCGGCACCGACGGGACCGACGGCCCGACCGATCTGGCGGGTGGCCTCGCGACGGGACAGACCCGCAGCCGCGCGACGGCGGCGGGCGTCCCGATTGCCGACGCGCTCGAACGGAACGACGCCGCCGGGACGCTGACCGAACTCGACGATGCGATCGTCACCGGCCCGACGGCGACCAACCTGATGGATCTCCGGGTCGTTCTCGTCGATGACGCGGCCGAATGAATATATAGGCTCGCTACGCCCACTGAGCCATGACCAACACCGCGATCGAGCGCGTTTCGGCGCTCGAAATCGTCGACTGCCGGCTGGATCCGACACTCCGGGTTACCGTCCGAACCGAGGGCGGCGCGAGCGGAACCGCGGACGTGCCCTGCGGCCGGTCGACTGGCTCGAACGAAGCGCTCGAACGCCGGGACGGCGGCGAACGGTTCGGCGGGAAGGGCGTCGAGGAGGCGGTCGAAACCGTCGACAGCGAGATCGAGCCCGAACTCGCGGGGCGAGAGGTCACCGACCAGCGGGCCATCGATCGTGCGCTCGTCGAACTCGACGGGACGGACGATCGATCCCGGCTCGGAGCGAACACCACGACGGGCGTCTCGCTGGCAGTGGCGGTCGCGGCGGCCGACGCCGTCGGACTTCCACTGTATCGGTATCTCGGGCGGGCCGACGTCGGACGGCTGCCGATGCCGCTCTTCGACGTCATCGAGGGCGGTGAACTCGCCGAAAGCGGGCTTGCGTTTCAAGAACACCAGTTGATCCCCGTCGGGGCCGATTCGTTTTCCGAGGCGCTGCGGATGAGCGCCGAGACCTACGCCACCCTCGGCGACCTCCTCGCGGAACGGTACGACGCCAGGTCGCGAAACGTCGGCGTCGAGGGCGGATACACGCCGCCGCTGTCCGATCCGCGGGACGCCTTCGACGCGGCGCTCGAAGCAGCCGACCGGGCCGGTTACGGTGGCGAGTTCGCCCTCGGTATCGACGCCGCGGCGACGCACTTCTACGACGAGCGGACGGGGACGTACACGGTCCTTGACGAGCCGTTCGACCGGGGCGAACTCGTCGGGTTCTACGAAGACCTGGTCGATACCTATCCATTGGTGTCGATCGAGGACCCGCTGACGGAGACCGACTTCGAGGGGACGGCCGAACTGACGGGATCCGTAGCCGCTCAGATCGTCGGCGACGACCTGTTCACGACCAACTCGGGCCGGCTCCGGCGGGGGATCGAACAGGGGGCCGGAGACGCACTACTGCTGAAGGTGAATCAGATCGGCACGCTCACGGAAGCGCTTGAGGCGGCCGATCTCGCCCGGCGAAACGGGTACGACGTGCAGGTGTCCGAACGATCCGGGCAGACGCCCGATACGTGGCTGGCCGAACTGGCCGTCGGCCTGTCGGCGACCCAGATCAAAACGGGCGTGACCCGCGGCGAACGGACCGAACAGTACAACCGACTGTTAGAGATCGAAGCCGAACGGGACGCCGCCGGTGCGCTCGCAAAGCCGTCGTGGTGATGAATCGGCGGTTAAAGCGCTTAACTCGGCATTACAGCTTATATTCGGCGGTGCCGGAATCAATCGAGCAGCCCGTAGCCCTTCTTGAACAGATAGACGTCGAGTGCGATCACGGCCGCCGCCATGCCGCTCAACACGGCGAGCGAAAGCAGCGGATCGACTTCCTGGTAGCCGAGGAAGCCGAACCGAACGCCGCTGACCATGTAGACCATCGGGTTCAGAAGCGAGAGCGTCCGGTACAGCGGCGGCAGGATCTCGAGCGAGTAAAACACCGCGCCGAAGAAGACCAACGGCCGGAGGATGAACTGGTTCATCACAGTCAGGTCGTCGAAGTCGTTCGCGAGGAGTCCGCCGACGACGCCCAGGGAAGCAAAAAGCAGCGGGACGACGAGCATGAACGCCGCGAGATAAAGCGGTTCGGCGACCGGGACGGGCGTGAACACGAGCCCGATAGCGACGATGATGACTCCGACGATGACTCCGCGCAGGGCCGCCGCGAGGATGTAGGCCAGCACCATCGACGTGTTCGACAGCGGCGAGGTGAGGACCTCGTGGATGTACTCGTTCCAGCGGCCATGGAAGATCGAAAACGACGCGTTCTCGAAGGCGTTCGAGATCGCCCCGAGGACGACGAGTCCGGGCACCAAGAAGACGATGTAATCGAAGCCGGCGACGTTGTCGATCCGTTGGCCGAGGATGACGCCGAAGACGGCGAAATACAGCACGTTCGTGATCGCCGGCGGGACGAACGTGTTTCGGGGCCGGCGGACGAACCGGAGGATCTCGCGGCGCAACAGCGACCGGAAGCCGACGCCGAAAAGGCCGTTCCCGGCGATCGGGCCCGAGCGGTCGGGTTCGTTCGTCACTGGATCGCCCCCAGTTTCTCGGCCGTCTCGTCCGTCCGTGTCATGTCGACGAAGACCTCTTCGAGCGAAGCCCGCCGGATATCGAGGTCAACCACCTCGTAGCCCTCGTATTCGAGCGCCCGGAGCAGATCCGGAGTGACCCGGCCGCCCCCCTGTGCGGTGACGACAAGCGCGTCCCCATCGAATCGCGCCTCGACGACGCCGTCGATGTCCAGATCGGGCACTGAAGCCGGCGGTTTGGCGAGCGTCACGAACACCTCGTCGGTACCGCGGGCGCGCAACTCGTCGGGCGTCGCCACCTCGACGATCCGTCCCGAGTCGACGATCGCGACCCGATCACAGAGCCGCTCGGCTTCCTCGATGTAGTGTGTGGTGAGCAGGATCGTCGTTCCCTCGGCGTTGAGCCGCTCGATGACGCGCCAGAGATCCCGGCGCAGTTGGACGTCGACGCCCGCGGTCGGCTCGTCGAGGATGAGCAGTTCCGGATCGGTAACGAGCGCTCTGGCGAGGAGAAACCGCCGCTTCATTCCGCCGGAGAGCCAATCGAAACGGGTGTCACGTTTCTCCCAGATGCCGACCGTTTTGAGCGCATCCTCGGCGCGTCGTTCGGCTTCGGCGGCCGGAACGCCGTGATAGCCGGCCTTGTGCTCTAACACTTCGTGGATCGGGAAGAACCGATCGACGTTGAACTCCTGTGGCGCGAGGCCGATCCGATCGCGGGCCTCGCGATACTCCGACTCGACGTCGTAGCCGAACACCTCGGCCGTCCCGCCGGTCTTTTTGACCAGCCCGACGAGGATGTTGATGAACGTCGTTTTGCCGGCCCCGTTGGGGCCGAGCAGGCCGAAAAACTCCCCACGATCGACCTCGAAGCTCAGCCCGTCGAGCGCCCGGACGTCGCCGTAGGTCTTCCGCAGTCCGTCGGCGCGTATCGCCAACTCCATACAGAATCGAGGGAGTGGGACGCGGTTAAGGGTGCTGAAGCGCGGGAAGACCGAAGGGCACCGATCGACGACAGAGAGCGTGCGCCGCGGATCGATCGACAGCACAGGACCGGCGGTCTTTTCGTCGGCGACCGCCAAGGTAAGGTATGAGCGAGGGGACGCCGGACCGGTCACGGAGGCGAAAGGCGGCTGTCGTCGTCGTCCCGTTCTTCCTTCTGGGCGTCGGGAACGTCATACTCATCCTCCAGCGGGGGATGGACCCGATCTGGGGACTGCTCCTGTTTCCGCCGGTGCTTTTCATTTCCGTGCTCGGCTGGATCGCGATCGACGGCGGCCTCGTTGACGACCGGTAACCACGGCAGTGGCTACAGAACGGCCGTCACGCGTCGGAGAAAGCGCCGAGGATGAGATTTGAACTCATGTGTCCTCTCGGACAGTTGCTCTCGAAGCAACCGCCTTGGCCGGGCTAGGCTACCTCGGCTCGTCTACACCTCCGTGGGTGGCGATTTTATGGGTTTCGATCCGCCGGAGGTATCGACGGGGAAATCGCAAACTGCAGTTGTCAGTCGTCGGCGGGGGCCGCGTCCTGCGTCGAGCCGTAGGAGATCCCGCCCCCGACCGCGTCGACGTTGTTGACGACGTATCTAATCACCAAAAACGAGAATCCGTACTTCGCGACGATATCGAACGCGCTGTAGCCCCACGACGTGAGGCCGACGGACTGGATGACTGCGAGCCCTTCGTTCCCGAGGCCCCACCAGATCGTGTAGCCGAACCAGAGGACGACCGTCAGCACTTTCAGCGTGCTGAAGATGTCGGCGGTGCCGGCGGCCTTGGCGTCCTCGGGCCACTCGAACAGCAGGATGTAGACGACGACCAGGAAGAACGTACAGCTGATCCCGTACCAGACCCACCGCATCAGATACGAGGAAGTCGTCAGTGCCGCAGCGAGGCCGGTGATCATGATGCCGATATCGAAGACGATGGCGGTGAAGATCTTCGTCAGGTTCGAGCCCGCGATGAGCCCGAGCGCGAGCAGGATGAACGGTGTCGAGAACGCCCACGTCAGATACCGACCCCAGAGGCTGATCGTTCCGTCAACCGTCCCGCCGGTCGCGAGGTCGGTCGTTGCGCCGGCCATGGCGTGGCCCTCCGGCATCTGGAGGACGCTGATCGTGAGCCCCGAGGCGAGGCCGGTGTAACTGGCCACCGAAACCGCCGATACCATCATTACCGAGACGACGATCAGTTTGCCGCGGGGGTCGTCAACGCCTCGGCCGAGGTAAGCGAAAAACAGAAGCGACAGCCCGGCGAGTGCGATGTTCACCCAGATCGAGCTGCCGAGGAGGGGATCGTTCAGTACGTGTCGGAACAACTCCGCCTGCGACGGTTGGTTAGCCTGCGATGCCTGCAGGGCGGTTATCGTTTCGATCTGTGACATGTCCGATTGACAATTCGTCGGGAAGGTATAAAAAGCCGGACCCACACCAGTTCGAATCAGCGGGTATTTCGGCTCGGATCAACAATTCGCCGGCTCAAAGCCGTTCGGTGAGCGTTTCGAGTGTCGCTTCGAGCTCCCGGCGGTTGAACCGATCGGCGAGCGGACGGAGCACCCGACCGAGAAGCGGCGGCAAGTCGAGATCGTAGCTTGCGGTGTAGGTGACGCGGGTACCGCCGTCGACCGGTTCGAAGCGCCACTCTATTTTCCCTTCGATGTCGCCCGTCATTTCGAACTCGATTCGTTCCGGCGGTTCGTGTTCGACACCGCGAACCTCGCCCTCGAACGAGAGCCCGAAGAGCCGGTAGGTGTAGCTGGCGCGCTTGCCACCCGTATCCAGCGTGCCGAGCGTCTCGACGGCGGACAGTCGCGGGGAGATCCGGGCCTGGTTCTCCGGAACGTCCATGTATTCGAAGACGGCCTCCGGCGGCCGGTCGATGATCGTTGTCGCAGTGGCTTTCATGTCTGGACGTTACGCGTGAAGAAACGTAACCGACTCGATCGGACGGGACGCTCTATTGGGCGGCCGTCCAGAGCCCCTGTTCGCGGTCCATGACGCTCACGACGACGACGTGGGGGAGCGTCAGCACCGCGATCAAGGCGAGGTACGCGCCGACGAGCGAAAGCGGTTCGGCAGCCGTCCCCGGGACGACCAGATACCAAAGCGCGAGGATGGCGAGCGACACGGCGGTCAGCGGTGCGGCGTCGCGTCCGAACGACGCGAGAGCGGAGAGATAGCGCCGGGATTCGAGCGCCGACGCCGCTGCGGGATCGACGGCGAGCAGTCGGACGATATGCCGGAGCGAGTGCCACAGACAGAAGTACAGCCCGACGGCGAGGATCGGCGGCACGAGCGAAAAGAAGCCGACGAGCAGCCCCGTCTCGCCGACGTCAAGCAGCCACGACCGTCTGCCTTCGGCGCCAGCGCGCAGGAAACCGACGGCGAGCGTCACAGCGATGAGACAGCCGAGCCCGATCGCGACCCAGAGCCGTGCGGTCGGCGTGAAGATCGCCGAGACTACCTCGACCGAACCGGGATCGAACAGTCCGACGAGCGTCGAAACGATCTGTTCGTACTGCCCGGGAAAGGCGACGAACGGAACAACCATCGGGAGCGCGCCCCGGGTGGCCCCCATCAGAAGTCGTGTCGCGCGACCACGCGGGTGTCCCTCGCCGAAAGCGACCAGCGGGTAGACGTCGCCTTGCCCCCAGTGGGCCCAGGTCATGCCAATGAAGAAGGCGACGGCTACAGCGGGAAAGAGAAACCAGACGGCGGCGTACGCCCCGCCGACGAGGAGATAGAGGCCGCCGACAGCGGCGAGCCATCCGAGTGTGACCGGTTCGGCTCTGGTCCGTGGGATCGCGAGGTGATCGATCGCGCCGTGGGGCAGCCCGAAGAGGACGACACTCGCGGCCAGCGGGAGCAACTGATACGAGAGCGGGATCGAGACGCCGAGAAGAAAGATGGCCGTCGTTGCGCCGACGACGATCCAGCCGGGCAGAAAGGCGATTCGCGAGAGCGTGACCTCGCCGTCCGACGAACCGGCGCGTCGGACCGCCGCGCCGATATCGAACGAACGTCCCGTCACGGTCGTCGGCCTCGATCGTCCGGTTCGCTGTCGGTTGCGACGGGACGCTCACGGGTCGGCAGCGATGCGGCGAGGGCTGGGGGGACGGCCGCCCGGACGTCGGCTTCGACCGTGGGCCACTGCTCGACGAGCCAGAGGTACAGGACGAGGCCCTGTACGATGAAGACGTTCGTCATCAAAAAGAAGATCATCTCCTCGATCGGTAGCCCGAACGGTGCGACGCCGACGGTGTACGCGGGCGAGATCGTCCACAGGCCGTTCGAGATGGCGTACCAATCGACGACCCACAGATAGGCGGTCGGGACGCCGATTCCCAGAGTGACGGCGCGGCGGGCGCGGATCAGATGTGGCCAGCCGAAGGCCCACTGGATCGCGAGTATCGGCCCACCCCACGCCAGGATTGCGCCGAGATACAGCGTCGAGGGGCCGGCGACGAGGAGTCCGGCCCCGAGCGCCCCGACGGCCCCCCCGGCCGCGAGGCCAGCAAGGCGCGTCCGGCGCGAAAGCCGGAGGCTCCCCTCGGTCGGTATGTCGAGGTTGTAGAGCCAGAGCGCGACGAGGATCGGCTGGAAAAGGAAAAACAGGAACTCGCCGAGCGGGACGGCCCCGAGCGTGGCCGCCGTAACGCCGTCGGCGTACCACCAGACGCCCCGCTCGATGAGAAGATTGTCCCACGGCGTCGTGTACACGACGGCCAAGAGGAGAATGACGACGACCCCGACGAACGGAACCCGGCCCCACGTCGCCCTGTCACGGGCGTACGCGAGCATCGCAATCAAGAACATCGGCGGCAGGATGAAGACCAGATGCACCGCCAGGTAGGTTTCGGGGCTCATCGTCCCCACGAAGTTATCACTCCGGCAGGTACCTTGCAGGGCGATGTCGGGGACAGCGTCCCGCGAATCATATTTTATACTTCTCCTGCTAGTGGTAAATACCTCACACCAGACTAGTTGGACCGTGTGATCGGCTGAAACTCCTCGAGGAACGCCCCGAGGACTTTCGATTGGGCCGCCCGCAGATGCTGGTGAAACGTCGATCGGGTGATGCCCATCGACTCGGCGATCTCCTCGCCCGAAACCGGTCGGGGCCACTCGAAGTAATCGCTTAGATACGCCTTTTGAACGGTTTCGAGTTGCCGATCGGTCAGTTCTTCCCGGAGCGTCTCCGCGAGGTCACGCTGGACGTTTCTGTCCCGTTGGCTGCGCTGTTGCGAAACCAAAGCGAGCCCCTCGTACCGTTCCAGGAGCGCCTGAACGACGGCGCGGGGATCGGCCGCCAGCGGGAGTTCGATGCGGATGTCGGCCTCGTCGCCGGTCGCGCTGAGTGATCGGACTGTCCCGCCGTGATCGAGGACCGTCCGGACGAGCGACGGGCCACCGGGGATTACTTCGAGAAGACAGCTGTCGTCGTACGCGGCGACGAGGTTCAGTTCGGGCGGGTCGTCCATCGCGTCGGCTGTGTCCCGTAGCACGTCGATATCGGCACCGGCCGCCAGCACGGAGAGCACGAGCCGACCATCGGGTCGGGAGACGGCACCTTTGTACGTGATCTCACAGTCCGCTTCGGCCGCCAGTTCAACTAGCATCGGTCCCGGAGGCCCGCCGCTGAAGACGAGTTCGAGGTACTCGTCGGTCGCGAGCAAGCGCTGGTTCTGGAGCGCGTTGATTCCGGTCCCGATCACGCGGCCGAGCGCTTCGAACACCGTCTTCTCGTGGTCGTCGAGCGTTCGCGAGCTAGTCGCGTACACGACCAAAACGCCGTATTCGGCTTCCCGATACTGGAGCGGGATCGCCGCAACGCCCCCCTCGGGAGCCACAAATCGACGATGCGGCGAGTCGGCCGAGAGCGATCCGACCTCGGTCACCGCGACTTCGCCGGTTCGGACCGCCTCGTTCGTGGGGTCCTCGCCGTCCGACGGGATCTGAATCTCGTCTGCGGTACCACAGCCGGCCCGCGAGTCGGCGACGATCCGATCGCTCGTCATCTGACGGGTGCCGATCCAGGCAGCGTCGTAGTCGTTCGTCTCGATGACCGCCTCACAGACGCGCGTCTCGAGTTCGGTCCGGGCGGTGCTGTCGACGGTCGCCGCGGTGACCCGCCGGACGAGACCGTCGATGCGGGCGAGCAACCGCTCGCGGGTCCGGCGATCGGCCCGCAGTTGCTCGGCCTGCCGGCGAGCACGGAGTTCGATCTCCTTTCGCTCGGTTATGTCCGTCTGGAAGCCGACCAAATGCGTCACCTCGCCGTCTTCGTCTTTGATCGGGGCGACGTCCAGTTGGTTCCAGAACGGTTCGCCGTTCTTCCGATAGTTGAGTACCTCGACGGAAACCGGTCGGTCGTCGTTGATCGCCTGACGAATGGTTGCGACTGTCTCGGGATCCGTCTCTTCGCCCTGAAGGAACCGGCAGTTGCGACCCAGCGCCTCGTGTCTATCGTAGCCGGTGAGCCGCTCGAAGGCCTCGTTGATGTAGATGAGCGGTTCGTCGGGTTCGGTCGGGTCGGCGACGGTGATACCGACCGGCGCCTCGTCCATGGTCATCTGTGCGAGCCGCAAGTTCGCCGCGGTCGGATCGGACGCCTCGACCGTTCCCGCGACGTGGTTCCTCCGGGCCAACTCGACGACCCGATCGGCGAGTTCAGCGACGTCGGCGTCGGACTCGCGGGGAATGTAGGCCGTCACGTCGGCGTCGATCGCCGCTGCTGCGACCGTTTCGTCGCCGTCGGCCGCATACAGAACGAACGGGAGCCCATGGTTCTGTTCTCGGATCGTCGAGAGTAGTTCGATACCGTCCCGCTCCGGGAGCGAGTATCCACAGACGACGCAGTTGACGTCGTTGTCTCCGAGATGGGCCAGCGCCTCATCGAACCCTGAAACGGCCGTCGTATCGACAAGCCCGTCGGGAAACGCCGCCCGTACCGCCGGGGAGGACGGCGCGTCCCCGACGAGAAGGACGTCGAGCGCGAACATCACATTAAATGCCCGTCCCAAACATAAAAGGGTCCCGCAGTATTTCTCGGTGACGTGATGCTTCGAGTTTCCCGGTCACTGCGCTCGATAGCCGCCATCAGTTGGGGGTTGCGGTTGGTTCGCCACCGATGACGATCACCGGGATGGGGGCAGATTCGAGCAGCCGCTCGGCCGTTCCACCGAGGACGAGTCGCTTGAATCCCGATCGACCGGTCGCCCCGGCGACGACCGCATCCGCATCGACCGCCTCGATGGTTTCGAGGATCCGTTCCGGCGGCGGCCCCTCCTCCAGGGTGGTCCGACACTCGAGGCCGGCGTCTTCCGCCACCGTTCGTGCGCGGTCGAGCGCTTTGCGAGCGTCCGCCCGGAGATTCGCTCTGACTTCCTCGGGATCGATGATCGCGTTGTCGTAGGCCGTCCGGGTCTCGACGACGGAGACGACATGGAGTGTCGCGCCGGCCGCCGCCGCCAACTCGACCGCGTGAGTGAGGGCGGCCTCGGCGTCCGAACTCCCGTCGGTGGCCACGAGCACGGTGTCGTACATGCGCTCGGATAGGACCGCGGCCGGCATAAACCCGGCTGCCCCGCCGGAGGATCATTCTCTGGGACGAGCGAGGTGACCGGAACCGGCGCGCGACGGACGACCGTCTCGGCGACGCTGCCGAGGAGGACCCGAGAAAGGCCATCGCGGCCGTGGCTGCCGATGACGACGTGATCGATGTCCTGTTCGTCGGTGTACTCGACGATCGTCTGGGCCGGCTGGCCGATGATCGATTCGGCCGTCACGCTTCGCCCGGCTTCGGACACGGTTTCGGCCGCCGCTTTCAGCACAGTCTCGGCGCGCTCTTCGGACGCCGAAAGCCACTCGTCAGCGCTTCCGGGACCCCAGGCAGTCGAGCCATCGACCGGATCCATCACGTAGAGGACGACGATCTCGGCGTCGTCGAACTGTTCGATGGCGTGATCCAAGGCGATATCCGATGGTTCGGAGCCGTCGACAGGAACGAGGACACGCATACGCCGTAGTTGGGCAGCCTCGTATATAAATCAGGCTGGCGAGTCCCGAAGAAAGTGCGGTCAGTCGCTCGAATCGACGAACTCGATCTCGGCGACGACGTCGAGCAGCGCTGATTCCGAGCGGTCACTGACCGCGATGACGGTCAGATCACCGCGGGACCACCTGGCGACGGTCGTCCCCTCGCGACCGTCCGTGACCGTTACCGTCCGATTGCCGACCTCGACGGTCCGGCCGTCGTCAGCGGACCCCGAGAACGCCGATGCGTTCGACTGAACGAGCGTGAGGTTCGATTCCTCGGCCGTGTACTGACTCACGACTGCCGGAACCGGGCTGGCAAGCACGGTTCCGGACTCGAAGGACCACGCTTCGCCCGGGACGGCGATCGGCCCGTCAGTGTTCGCCTGTAACTCTCCGGGTGAGTCCACGCTCGTCCGCCAGCTATCATCGCTCGGCGGCTGGAACGTGCTCTCGGCCGGTGAGACGTCGAAATGCGTCTCTTCGACGTCAACGGTCATCGTCCCGTTCGGGGTCGTCGTCCGGTACTTCAGAACTGTCGCAGTGTCCGTCGTCGTCCACAGCGTTATCGGTCCATCGCGTTCGGGCGACGATAGTTCGACGACGTGGACCGACTCGCCGTCGATAGTCGTCGTTTCGACGAACTCTGCGGTCGCGTTGGTCTCTTCGAGCAGCGTCGAAACGGACAGGTTTTCCGGTGTCACGCCGTCGTGTTCGTGGTGCCATTCGCTTCGGTTCTCCGACGGCACGCTCGCGTTCGCCTCGCCCGAAAGTGCCGACTGGCCCACGACAGTCCCGTTCCGTATCACGATCGGCGCATCGACCGTGGACCCAGTAACCCAGGACGTGTTTTCGGCGTGGCCGAACACGGTGTACTCGGTCGCGTTCGACACGTTGACGCGCAGCTGTTCGCTGTCGGTCGTGACCGCGCTGACGTTGTACTCACTCGTGGTTCCATCCTGCTCGGCAGTTACGGTCCCGTGGATAACGACCGAGTCGGCCGACTCGTATCGGTCTTCGACATCGGTGAGGACATCGGCCCCGGCCGGATCGTCGTTTGCGACCACGAATCCGGCGGCGATCGCGATCCCGAGAACAGCGAGCAGAACGCCGACGGACGTGGCCGTTCGGAGGGTGCCTCTGTCGTTGCGGTCCATCTATGTGATATAGAGTCTTGAACGATTTAAACACAGCGCCCGGCGAAGGTCTGGGTCGATATCGTGCATTAATACGTGTCCGACCCCAAAGCACGCCGATGGAATCGGCCACGGCGGACGAGCCGATCGTACGCCTTGCTGACGTCCGAAAGGAGTACTCCCTCGGGGGGATGGTAACAGCGCTCGACGGTGTCGATCTCTCTCTTCCGGCCGGATCGTACACGGCAGTGATGGGACCGAGCGGATCGGGAAAGAGCACGCTGTTGAATCTCATCGGTGCGCTCGATACGCCGACTGCGGGCCGCGTCAGCGTCGACGGGACGGACATCGCCGGGCTCTCCGAGAGCGGTCGCGCGAAACTTCGAGGGACGAAGATCGGGTTCGTCTTTCAGACGTTCAACCTGATGCCTCGGTTGAGCGCGCGAGAGAACGTCGAACTCCCGCTCGTGTTCGCCGAGTGGGACACCGATCGCCGGACCGAACGGGCCGAGTCACTCCTTAACCGAGTTGGACTCGAAGACCGGATGGACCACATGCCACAGGAACTCAGCGGCGGGCAGCGACAGCGTGTCGCGATCGCCCGGGCGCTGGCGACGGACCCCGCGATCGTGCTGGCCGACGAACCGACCGGAAACGTCGACACCGAGACCGGCGACGAGATCATGTCGCTGCTTTCCGATACACACGACCGGGGAAACACGATCCTGCTCGTCACCCACGAACGGCGGATCGCCGAGCACGCCGACCGTATCGTACACGTTCGTGACGGACGCCGCGAGG
>Ga0102939_1000548_pt1 | contig 13797 bp, 12 predicted proteins | sample SalPon2_B_H2O_MG_FD_78214 | JGI IMG/M metagenome (GOLD analysis project Ga0102939, IMG submission 78214) | Salt pond water microbial communities from South San Francisco under conditions of wetland restoration - Salt Pond MetaG R2_B_H2O_MG | ecosystem: Environmental > Aquatic > Non-marine Saline... | reverse complement strand
ATTCATCAAGATCAAACACACCGAGAATTCCCGGCATCTCGTTGAGATAGTCTTCGAGTCTCCGAAGCGGTTTGTTGATCTCCTCTTTGAGCAGAAGGAGCGCGATCTTCGTAGACTTGTCGTACCCGTCGTCGCCGTCGGCGACGGCGGGTACGTCCGGTTCCTCTACGTGGTTCGTGGCAAAGTCTCGAAACGTCTGTGCGAGGGTTCTGAGACGCCCCATATCGCAAGACGGCGTCCTTATCCCGTGAAATCAGCGATACAATCCGCAGATGGCGTCGGCGTTCAACGGAGCATGATACGAAGACCGAACCGCAGGTCGTCCGCCGAAACGCGGACGACCTGCAGTCCGTCGCCGCCGACAACGGCTTCCAAGACTGGTATACCGAGTACGAAATCGCCGCATATGACGTTGAGTACCTTGTTCACTACCGCGGCTCGTCAGCGAAAGCAGCCGCGAACAACGCGCTCTTCGTTCAACAGGCGACGATGATCCTCGGTCCTGGCCCAAGGAACACCTGTCTCGATTTCGTCGATACCTACTACCACGGCTGTCCACACACTAATGACGGAGAATTCCGCAACACGAAACCACGCGATAGCACCAGCCAGTGCCACCGGTAACTCGCTGGATTTGTCCTCTGTCATTCAAAACCGCTTGTCGTCGCAGCCACACTCATTCGTGGAGACGAACCAACGAACGACGTGGTCAAGCAGACGCTTGATCACGTCACAGTTCTTTTATTCGATGTCACTGGCCTTCTCGCAGTCTGTGGATTCCACGGTGGCACGTCGACTAAGCGACTGGTGCAGCCGCATCTAGTCGCTCTCCCAGTTATTCGTCGTGGAAAGCAAATGGCCGAGAAACTGATACGACGGTGTCCTGCCGGTCAGTGTGCGTCATGTACGAGGGAAGCGAGCGGGAACTTCGTTTCCCGCTCGAGGTGTGTCTCTTATCAACAGGGTAACGGCGGCAATCACGGTTTGCTCATCCGGGCTTTGTGGCGTTCGATCTAGCCGATCGCACACCGAAGCACGTCAAACTCCTCTGGCAAGAACGCTCAGCTATCGAGACGGCCTTCGGGACGATACGAGACGCGCGTGCCCGGACAAGAACAATTGATCTAGTGGTTCGGTTGCTGTTCATGCTCGTGAGCTTCCTTTTGAGGAATCCGTGGGTGATCGTGTGATGGGGTGTGCTCGCCATCCCGCGCCGCGACGTGACGAGTACTACCCGTTTGGTTCCGTTTCGAGGTATTGTGCGAGCGGGTTGACCACGCTCTTGACGAGACGTTATACTGGAAATGGAAAACACCGACCAACGGAACAGAGATCCTGCCGATCTACAGCCAGCTGGACGCGGGCTGAGACCCCCCACGTCTAGCGATCTTTCCGTGACTGGGCGATAGCTTCGTATCTTGTCTGTATTGGCGGCGCTCACATCAAGATGATACTGATACTTGTGCTCAACTCGGCGGATTAATGACTCTGATCGCGTTCATTTTCGTCCAGAAATCGAGTCAGCAATCAGCAACGGTGGGAACTACCGATTGTTAGCTGGACAGCCAGGCTATGGTTCTCAGTTCGCTTTTCGACCCTGTGCGCGAAATCGGGTGTTTCGGTGTGTTTCGCGTGCTTAGCCCAGCAGCACTACCTTGGCGCACCGCAGAATACGAACTACTACCAGCTGGCGTTGGTCCACCTGAATGCCTGAAAACGTAATTATCGCGGGTGGTTGCTACGGAACAAATATATCCCACGTTGGCGAATAAAAAGCGGTTGATGGCCGTCTAAATAGTGGTTACCAGTCAACTCGGTATTCTTCAACGACATCGCCGTCGAGTTCCACGCCGAGACCGGGCTTTTCAGGCGGTTCGATCACGCCGCCGTCTTGCACGTAGACGTCTTCCTGATTCGCGATATAGGGACTCGCCAGATACTCTCCGGGATCTTCCACATCGTCTGAATAGACCGCGAATTCAATAAGATTGCAGACGGGACTGGCCGCAGCGACGTGGAGACTAGCCGCGTAATTAATCATTGGGCCATACGCATGTGGGAGGAACTCCTTGTTGAACGCCTCGACGAGCGTCGCAACGCGGTTGGCGGGGGTAATACCTCCATTGAGATCGAGCGCCGGCTGGTAGATCTCCAACGCATCCTTCTGGAGGTGTTCAATGGCTGCGTACTGCGTGTGGTGGGTCTGGAATCCCGAGATCGGGACGGAGGTCCGGCGGTTGAGGTTCGCCTGCCCGTCGATGTCGGTGTGCTCGATAGGCTCTTCGAACCACTCGAGATCATGTTCGCTTGCGATCTCGGCGACTGCGAGGGCGTCCGGGATCTGGTACGATGTGTTCGCGTCGATAGCGAGCCCGAAGTCCTCGGGAAGTTCTTCGGCGAGGGTTTCGATCCGCTTGCGATCCTTCTTAACACCATGCCCGGCGATGATTTTCATCAGTGGGAAGCCCTTCTCGTCAAGCCACTTCGCGTCCTCAATCAGTTCATCGGTTTCCTTCGGAAGTGGGAATGTCGCGTACGCTTCCAGCTCGCCAGCTTTGCCACCGAGTAACTGGTAGAGCGGCTTTCCGGCGTCCTTCCCGACGATGTCCCAGAGTGCCTCGTCTAGGGCGCTCATGGGCCGATATCCTTTCACGCCCCGCTTGACGTGTACGTACATCTCATTCCACAACTCAGTCACATTACGAGGATCTTTACCGATCAGATGATTACCGAGGGCCTGAATGCCAGCAGCTGCTGATCTCGAGCTGTCGCCGGACGGATCGTCGAGGAACGTCTCCCCAATACCAGTAATTCCCTCATCAGTATGTACCTTGGCGATGACGGGTCGGACGGTCGTTTCGAAGTCTGATTTCCCACCCGGAATCGATACGGTACCGATAGAACTCTCCAGTACGATTGGTTCGACTCTGGTTACTTCCATACAGTTTGCGCCACTCAATCACTGCATTTATATCTTTGGTTACGGATGGAGTCAGCGTACAGAGTATGCTTGGGCTGGACGCCTTCGGCATAGCCAGGACACAATCGTGAAACAACAACCACGCCAAATTCACTTGTGCCTCACGTACATCGTGTTCTTATATGACTGAACGTGTCATAGAAATATTCTAATAGGGTGAGTTTCTCGCGACCAAGATGATCTCTCCGTTCGTGGTTGGTAACCGCCACGACAATCAGAAGACAGAGAGCGAGGAAGACCTCTGTTCATGCATGGACGCGGCCTCGGGCACGTCCGCGATTGAGGCAGCAATCCTTGATTGCATTATTGGTTAGTTCGACTCCTGTCCGGTGGTTTTACTGCTTGTCTAAGAGGAACCGCTTGAGCTGCACATCCTCACTGTGTTTGTTGATACGATCTTTGCTTGTTGAACGCAAGACAGCGTTGAGGTGGGGTCAGTGACTCACGGTTTCACTTATACAGTGCTGGTTGTAATCTTCATTCATCTGGGTATTGTAAGCCTTCTGTAGCGGTGTTTGCTCTCTGTGCTTGATCAGTAGTCGAATTGAGTTAGAGCGACACTTCTCATGAACATCGCTCTTGGGGTAGTTCGTATCAGCAGATATCACGCTTCGGGATTTTTCGCTTCAGATCAGTCCAAGCCACCCGACGATCTGTGGCCCGAACGATATTAGTATCAAGTATACGAAAGTCGAGAGTGCGCTTAATACTGGATCGTCGGCAGTTATTCCAGGGATTGCAGAGAGTTCAGCCCTGACTCCATTGTAGTTGATAGCGACATAGATCGGTGCCCAAATAAAACTGAGCGTGCTCAGTACCGGGAGTAACAAGATGTAGCAAATCAGCAGTACGATGTTACGCCTTCTTGCCTCATCTTTCATCCCCGGAATATAGTTTGTAGCAGCCATATTTGAAATATGTCGTAGTGATAAAAAACTCTATGGAGGCTCAGTGGTTTTTCAGGTCAGTGCATTGAACTGTATCAAGGGTACACAACCGCGTTGCTTGTCGGTTGAGGCCGGAAATTGTAAGAGACAAATCAATGGAACAAACTAGCGTTCGACAGTGCCTCCAACAGCGGTCTCAATTCCCACGGTAGAATAGAACATTTCGATCAGGGCGGCAGGTCCAGCCGAGAGCAATGAATTAATTTGCCGAGTATACTTTTGTTGTCTGCAGCTATTGATAGCAATATAGGAAGCTAATTGAGGTCTGCAAACCAATTCGAATGGGTCGGATACTGTTTACATCGTAGCACCGTTCGTGATCAGAGACACCAGTATCGCAAAGAGTGAAACACAGTCACCTGGTTCTCGCTCACACGGAAATCGTCTCCCAGTTCCCGTGCAGGACGTACAGGAACAAAATAACTGGAATCATACCCAGCGTCACGCCCGCCATCACTTCGGGCCAGAGAATCGTGTTCTGCTTCACGAAGTCTTGGATACCGATCGTAAGTGGCCAGTACTGCTTCTGGGTCAAGATGATTTTAGGAACGGTGTAGGCGTTCCAGCCGCCCTGCACGGCGAGTATCGCAACGGCAATGATACCCGGCTTAGCGATTGGGAGCGCAATCTCGTAGAACGATCGGAAGCGAGACGCACCGGCCATCTGTGCGGACTCCTCGTACGAGACGGGAACTGTCTGGAAGAACTGCCACATGATCCAGATACAAAGGGGAAGTCGAGTCGCAGAGAGCCCCACGATCGCCCCGACGTACGAGTTGATGATGCCGATCTCCCGGAAAATAATGAACATGGGGATTGAAAGCAAAATTGGGGGGAACATGTACCCGAAAAGAATCATGCGAGCAAAGTTACGCTTCTGACGGAACTCAAATCGGGTCAGACCGTATCCCGCAAGCGTGGCGAGGCTCGTTATTAGGACGAGCGATCCAAGCGACAAAATGATACTATTCAGGTAATACCGCGGATACTGGGAAGAGAACAGGACGCTCTGGTAGTATTCAAACGTATACTGGAATGGGAACCACTGGGGGGGGGCGGCGCGGAGGAGGGAAAACGGCGAAAGAGACGAATTGAGCATCCAGTACGGCGGTAGCAGGATGGCGATTAACGTAATGATAGTTAGGCCTGTAATAACGGCCCAAGTTACCCTATTCTTCGCTTTCAGTATCTTGATTTCGTCGTAGCCGAAATATGTGTTGTCTTTATTACTCATTCCACACGTACCTCGTTTGACGGCTGAGCTATTTTAAAGTAGATTATGCCAACGACCGAGAGAATGACGAACAGTGAGGTGGCAATCGTGTTCGACATCCCCAGTTCTTGAGAGAGGAAGGCAGTCTGGTAGGCCATAACTGGCAGAGTGACAAGCGACTCGATTGGATTGCTGTTCGTTGAGACCCAGATGATGTCGAACATATTGAAATTCCATAGGCCACGCAGCAAGACCGTAATAAACAGGACGTTCTTTATGTGGGGAAACGTGATGTCACGGAACTGTTGGTATTTCGTAGCGCCGGACATCACTGCAGCCTCGTAGATATCGTTCGGAATCCCTTGAAGTTTTGCGAACACGAGGATGGCAACAAAGATGGAAAACTTCCAGTTGTGAACCGCCACAAGCGCGGCGAGTGCTGTCAGCGGATCACCAGAAAACCACGCGATAACGTTTTCTTGACTAATAATACCAAAGGTGACGAGGAGCTGGTTGATCAGCCCCCACTGCTGGGTAGTGATCCAGCTAATGATGTACCCGAAGAACGCACTGGGAACAAGGTATGGGAACAGAATTACAGGCGCCACGAACCGTTTGAAGCGGAATTCCCGACTGAGAAGGAGCGCGATCGCAACGCCAAGGAACGTGTTCGTAACCGATGTCGTGAATGCCCAAATCACGTTGTATCCCATCGATGTCCAATAGTCCGAACTGTTCATCAGTTCGACGTAGTTGCCCAATCCGACCCATTCCCAGTTCGGATCGAGTGCTGGGATCGAGTGGAAGGACGCGTAGATTGACCATACGACCGGTGCTGCCACGACTAAAGCGAACATCAGCGTCGCCGGAACAATTGTGAGTACCGCCATTATTCGTCTGTCCGAGAGAGAGTCCTCGATGCGTTCTCTCACGGAAAGCTGAGTCTGAATGGTGGCCGATGGATGACGTTCATTCGTGTTGCCGGATGCCATCAATATTCGTTAGGATTCACTGAATCAATATATATGTTGTGGTAGGTGCGAGCGGTGGTTCCCCGATTATATTTGTTGGTCGGCTGTCCATTGCTCGGCTGAAGCTGGTTCTGTTCGATGTTATGAATTGGTTGGGTATCACTCAAGATCAAGAAAAACGCTGCTAACGACGACTACAAGCGGCTGCTTCGTTTTATTCAGATAATCTAACAGTTGTATCGAGACGTTGTGTCCAGCTTCTGTTCATTATTCAAAGTTCGTTGAGTGGCCTCAGACGGCTTGTTTCTTTTCTTCAGTCGGATGATCAAGGGTCTCACCCGTCTCGTAATCGAATATATGAGCGTTTTGCTGAGGGTCGACTCGAATGTCCATGCCTTCGGAGAGGTCACGACGCGAATCGACAACCGCATGAATGCTGTCTCCCCGGTCCAGTTCGATCGACGCGACAGTCACCTCGCCAAACGCCTCTAGTAACTGAATCGTGCCGGGGATTCCTTCGTCTGAATTCATCTTAACAGCCGTGTTTTCTGGCCTAAATCCTAGTTCAATAGAACCTGTCGTCTCGACTTCTATCTCGCTTCCGACTTTTAGATCGGGGACGTATTCATCCACCGAGATGACCGTTCTGCCGCCGGAATCGATCAACTCCGCATCGATAGTGTTCATCCCATGCTGACCGATGAACTGTCCGACAAACCGATTATTGGGCCGGTGGAACGTTTCGTACGGCGACGCGAACTGCTCGATCTGTCCGTCGTTCATGACGGCGATCTTATCGCTCATGGTCATCGCCTCCTCCTGGTCGTGAGTCACGTAGACCATCGGCTTCTCGAACTTCCGGTGGATCTGTTGGATCTCTTCACGGGTTTCGACTTTCAGCTTTGCGTCCAAATCACTTAACGGCTCGTCCATCAGGAACGCCGCTGGCTCCTGAACGATCGTTCGAGCGAGTGCCGCACGTTGTCGCTGACCCCCGCTCAGGTCACCAGGCATCTTATCCATCATATCGGCGATCTGCGTGGTTTCGGCGGCGTTTTCAGTCGGTTTGTCTCGCTCCTCCTTAGGTACACCAGCCACTTTTAGTGGATATGCGATGTTTTCACGCACCGTCATATGGGGATACAGCGCGATCGACTGGAACATCATGGACAGATCCCGCTTGTTCGCCGGGAGTTCGGTTATGTTCCGGTCATTCAACACGATATTGCCGCTTGTCGGGGTTTCCAGTCCAGCAATACACCGCAGGGTGGTCGTCTTTCCACAGCCCGATGGGCCGACCAGTGTGACAAAATTGTTATCCTCCACACTGAAGCTCACGCCGTCGACCGCCACCTCTTCACCAGAAGGGGTGTCAAACACTTTCCTCAAATCTTCGATTTTTAACTGACCCATATTGTAGCCATTGGAACGAGTATACTAATAATCTCGGTCATATATAATATATTTTACTTTACTTGGACACCAAACTGGGACCAGTGCATCTGGAAATCGCTCGGGCAGTATATTAACACGCCACAAAATAGTCTCACTCAATAAAAAATTTTATCGCAGCCGCTGGTGCTGTTGAGGTAGTAATCAAGTACAGATAAAAGATATTCACTACACACAGGTCACGAATTCCACAGATCCCCTCGCGTCTGGGAGCACTTGGGTATTAGCTCTGGGAATCGTTGAGAATCTCCTGCACTTGAGGAGCGTAGTTGTCGACGACTGTTTCGGGATCGGTTTCGTTGATATTCACCTCACGGACCATCTCTGACAGGATGCCCGACGACCAGATTGCACCGATGTGAGGGTTCGGACGTTCAGTCTCGAAGACAGCCGGTTCAACGTTTGAGGTGGCACCGTACAAGTGCCGCTCCGCTGTCGCCGGGATTCCATTATCGTTGTCGTACTCACCGCCTCGGCCACCACCCTCCCAGTGCTCCGCGAGATCGTTCCGCAGGAGGTTCTGGAAATAATCAGAATCTTTGATCCCGGGGAACGTGGGCTGAGCATGTACCGGACCGTCACCCCAACAGAAGTCCGCTACGGTCTTTGGATCTGAGAACATGTGTTCTAAGAACTGTTTGGCAGCGTCCGTGTTCTCACCATCCTTCATCACCCAGAACAATCCGACCGACGCAAGACTCGTTTTTGTGCGGTTGTAGGGAACGTGGCCGACGTTAGTAACCACCTTCCCGCTGTCATACGCGGCGCCGCTTTCATGATGGCCGCCTTCTGAGAGACCAGAGTGTTGTTTGACGCGTGCACCGCCGTCGTATGTCCCTGCACCTAATCCGGTCTGAATTGAGTGTTCGTTTTCGCTGGCACTTGCCCCGCCCGCGTCAACAGAATATTGATGCAGTTCCTGCAAGAATGAAAGAGTCTCAATCATCCTGTCACGCTGTTCTCCGCTTCCAAAGGCTACTCTGAATTCTCCGTCAGTGTACTCAGTGATCTTCCCTTTGTTCGTTTTATGAAAGGCACCCATCATCAGGTTCCCTACAAACGGTGCTTGGCTTGATTGGACAAAGACACCACCTTGAAGAATATCGTCCGGGATATTCTCATCGTGGGCCCGCGCGAATGTCATAAGCTTGTCCCAGGTGTCTGGGACGAAGTCCGCTGAGAGGCCAGCTTCCTCAAGAAGGTCGTCACGATACCAGTAGTCGCTGGCTCCCTGCGTGAACGGAACCATCCAGTCTTCTCCTTCTGCCTGATACCGAACGACCGACTCACCGTGCTTATCTTGAAGCGAGTCCATCACGCTCGTCACCGGTTCGAGTAGGCCTTGCTGTTTGAATTGCACTCCGTATGAGAGGTTGATCGAGGCGATCTCGGGGGTATTACCGGACTGAATCATCGAAGTTAATCGCTCAAACTTCCCAATATCTTGTCCGGAGTACTCGAGACGTACCGTTGCTCCAGTCTCCTCCTCAAACGACTGGATTGCGCTGTTGATAACCTGCGTCAATTCTTCGCCTGTTTGATCTTTTAGGAAGACAACCTCTTGTCCGGAGATGTCGGACTGATCTCCGGTTGAGCCGGCCGTTCCTCCGCCCTCACCGTTGCTGTTACTATTTCCTTGACAGCCAGCGAGTCCCGCGCTACCCACCACCCCAAGAGACTTGAGCGCTTTTCGTCGAGAGAGCGGAACACTCGTCTGCGAGTCGTCGTCAATGACATTGCGTGTCATACACTATCTATAATGATATAGGGGATATATAAATATACTGGATTCTGTCAACTATCTGTCCTGGGTCAGTTAATTAGTCAGAGAGCTTACGAAGACATGCTTCAATAACCCACCGAAGGCCGCCAAGGGGTAGTAGAAATCTTCGTGCAATGGTTCTATTCAATCTGGGGCCGAAAACCATCTTACTCTCCCCGGAGACGATGTCAAGTCCATCGTGGATACGATTGTTCAAAAGTCGCGCACGCTACCTGATTGAGCGTACGAAGCGGAGATTGGACGATGAATTTACATTGAGGGACCAACGCGTGTGATCGCGAACTCCGAAAGGCCGTGTCTTTCCGTGCTTGAGCGTTGGCCATCTGCAACAGCGGCGATGAAGTCTTTGAGTTCATCGGCAGTAGTCGATGTTGCATCAATGTCAATGTCTTCTTCGAGGGCCGCTGCGGTTGATTCATTACCAGTGATCTTGATTGTTGGAACAATCGGATGCCCAGTTGGAACGCCATCAGTTGTGACGTGAACCACGAGGTGAGCACCGGCGGCAGCGAGACCAGTGGCAGCCTCCTCAAACTGGGTAGGACTGTCGAGGAGCGCAACGCCAGAGTCGAACGCCGCGGGCTGGCCGTACTCAACGAGAGACTCAATCGGGCGTCCCCCGTACGTTCGGGTGATCTCATCGAACGAGCACTCTGCGGCGGCTTCCCGTGTCGCGACGTCTTTCGGTGGTCGGCTTTTGTCACGCTCAAGCACCCGTTTGACGGCAGCCTGTGCTCCATCAGCCGTGTTTTTGAGAACAGAGTCTGCATGTGGAACCAAACGTTCTGTTCCTGCAATAACCACACGACCGCCGTTGCCAATGACCATGTCGACAAACTCCCCGACGAGTGGGTCCGCAACGGAACGCGACTCCGAACGGAGGTCGCCGCTCACGACACCCACGGTGAGGTCTCCGAGTCCAGCATCTACGGTTTCGCTTCCAATCGATCGCTTGACGAGACTGCGAACTTTCTTTTCACCCTCCGCAATGCACTCGTCCGTACCGCCAACGCCCTGAATTGAGAGTTCGTCGACCGGTACATCCTGCGCGGCGAGGGCTTCGGCAACCTCACTGCTCTGGACCTCCTCGCAGCCGAGACCGACTACGACTGTCCCAGCAATGTTTGGGTTCTGTCCAACACCGACGAGCGTCCGTTCGGTCTGTTCGTTGTCCGCGCCGAGCTGTGCGCAACCGTGATCGTGTGGCGCACTCACTGCCTCGGAGACTTGCTCAGCAATCCGATCGGCAACAAGGTGTGAACAGATCACCGAGGGGAGTACCAAAATACGGTCCCGGATACCGATGCCGCGCTCACCGCGAGTAGTCGCCTCGAACTGATCCAACACCAACTGTTCTGACGGGGTGGAATTCATTTTTGATCTCCCTCATCGACCGCCTCCGGAGTAAGATCTCCCCGCCCGCGGGTGCTTTCGCAGTTGTGCGTATGAACCCATTCACCAGGGGCGATCGCTTGTGTTGCTTGTCCAATTATTTCATCGTATTTGTAGATCATCTCCCCCTGATCAATCGCCCTGAGCGCGACTTTGTGACCGAACGAGATGTCCTCAACGAACTGGATTGACCGGTCATCGAGATCCAGTTCGAACCCTTCTCCGATATCGTCCAGCACTGTCGCAACGTTGTCATCCGGAGTCATCTTGAGTGCCGACTCCTGGAGAACTCGTCCCTTCATTATGCACCCCGAAGTTTGTGTTCGACAGGCTGGATTTCATTGATTGCAAACTCCTCAAGACGACGCCGCTCCGCCTCCGTTCGTTCTCCGTCGGCGACGTCCACGAGCGTCTGGAACACTCGCTCGCCGACAGATTCCAGCGAGTCCCCTTGAATGACTGTGCTCGCATTTATGTCCATATTGTTCGACATACTCGACCATGTTTTCGGATTTCCAGTCACCTTGATGACGGGTGCAATCGGATTCCCAGTCGTGCTTCCGCGACCAGTGGTGAACGCGATTACTTGCGCACCACCCGCCACCTTCCCGACCACGCTTTCGACGTCGTATCCCGGAGTATCCATCAGGACCAACCCACCACCTCGAGGGAGCTGTTCTCCGTAGTCGATGATGTCTTGTACGGGTGTTGTACCGCCTTTCGAAATCGCGCCAAGACTCTTCTCCTCAATCGTTGTTAGTCCACCCTCTTGATTTCCGGGCGTGGGCTGAGCACCTCTGAGGTCGACGCCCATAATCTCGGCCATCTGCTCGCGCGTATCTACGCGATCCAGTAGTTTCTCTCGGACGTCATCATTCACCGTCCGGTTGGCGAGGATGTGCTCGGCCCCGATGAACTCTGGCGTTTCGCTAAAACACGCTGTGCCCCCACCGGAGACGAGTCGGTCACAGCCGTTACCGACCGCGGGATTCGCTGCGATTCCGCTCGTTGCATCGCTTCCCCCGCACTCAACGCCGAAGATGAGTTCACTGATGTCTGCCCTCTCGCGACGACAGTTGGAGATCGATTCGTTCAGTGATTCAGCAGTTTTAATTCCCGTCTCGACGGTTTCAAGAGCTCCTCCTTCCTCTCGAATGGTGACCGTGTCGACCGGTTTTTTCGCTGTTGCGATGTCGTCCGCAAGGGCGTCAGCGTCGATATCCTCGGTGCCTAATTCGATGACGAGCGCGGCGCCGACATTGGGATTCCGTCCAATGCCGGTAAGAACGCGAACGGTCTGTTCGCGGCTTTGAGACGGTTGTGAAGTGCCCATCTGGTGGGGAGTCGCACGCGCCCACGGTCCGGCCTGTTGTGCAATTTTCGAGGTGATACTACTTGCAGCGACGGATATCGGAATGACTGCCACATAATTTCTCACTCCGATATCACCGTTTTTTCGACGGTATCCGTTGAAAGTTATAGCCATACGGGAACATCATTGTGAGTCTAACTAAAATAGTTTACTCACACCACCTCAAAAGACATCAGCAGTACCCTTAGCCTCGTTCGCCCGAGATTGGATTAGCTAGCGTAATCCACGACCAATACCGACTGCGCCGCCGTACTACTCTATCACTCGCTAAGTCTCAGTTTCTCAAAACTTGTGATTTATAACCTGCTCCCACCGATATTCCGTTTCTCAAACGAGCCGTGAAGTGTCTCCTTAGGCCCTACGTCTCAACAGACGTTTGTTTCAACAGATCTTTGAGAGCGCGAACGAAAATCGGCGCATCGACTGAAAGCATCACGTACTGTACACCCAGATCGATCCAGTGTCGCGCCATCTCCGGGTCATCTGCGAACGTTCCTACAATCTTGTTTGCCGCAGTCGCTCGCTCCACGACCTGCTTCATCGCCGTTTCGACTTTCTCGTGATGGACCTCTCCAGGGACTCCCAACGATTGGGACAGATCGTAGGGGCCGAGAAACACCACATCAAAGCCGGAGACGGCAACGATTTCGTCAATATTCTCTACTCCCCGCTGTCCTTCCACTTGAAGTACCACTGTTTGCGTCTTGTTTTGATTCTCGGTGTATTCAGGATCCCCGACGTAATCCCCCGCGCGGACGTACTGAGAGAGACCGCGTTCGCCGAGCGGTGCGAACCGAGCAGCGTTGACAGCCCGTTCCGCATCGCCACCCGTCTCCACTTGCGGAATCTGAACTCCCGCACCCGCGTCAAGTGCACGCTGAATCTCCGATGGGGAATTCTCTCGAACTCGTACGAGAGGACTTGCACCGCCGCGCTCGGCCGCCACGGTCATCGCAAGTGTCGTTTCAGCCGTCAGTGGGCCGTGTTCTTGATCGAACACGACAAAATCCATTCCAGCAACGCCGGTGCTTTCTGCAACCTGTGCCGAGTCGAATATCTGAAGCGGCCCAACAACCCTTTGTCCCGAGTGCAGTCGCTGTCGCAGTGACATATCCATACAAATGCTATCACAACAATAGTACAAATAATCTGGGATCGCTCTTGTGAAGTACATCTTGTGAGTTAGAGAACTCCCCGGATGATTTGTTTCAGTGCTTCTTGTCCTGGCTTGCGGAGGATTCGTTGCCGAAATTGAAACGGTCTGAGATATGCAGTCAGTTTGTCCTATGAGACGCTCAATGCGGTGAGAGCTACTGTCGTAATGCACGGACTTCTTAAGACGTTACAGGAAGTTTCAAATTAGCTGTATTGATATCGGATCTACTTTGGATAACATCCGTCTTTAGTTAAGCGAGAAACCGCGTGACTGCGGCGGCTTATCGAGGCATCTTTCGGAAGGAATGAGGAAGTCCAGTCTGTGCACGACAAGGACTCCTCAACTCGAATTCTGCGTCGACTCACTACACTGTTTCCCTCTGAGTTCCTCGAAGAGCACGCCGAGGACCTCGGCGTGGTCGAACGTGACCGCAAGCTCCAGATCCCTGCCTTCGTCTGGTCATTCGTGTTCGGCTTCGCCGCAGGCGAAAGCCGAACACTCGCCGGGTTTAGACGCTGTTACAACTCTACT
>Ga0102939_1000547_pt1 | contig 13798 bp, 10 predicted proteins | sample SalPon2_B_H2O_MG_FD_78214 | JGI IMG/M metagenome (GOLD analysis project Ga0102939, IMG submission 78214) | Salt pond water microbial communities from South San Francisco under conditions of wetland restoration - Salt Pond MetaG R2_B_H2O_MG | ecosystem: Environmental > Aquatic > Non-marine Saline... | reverse complement strand
TTGCCTGATTCATCGTAGCAGAACTCTTCGAGGAGTGCAGCGCCGATGCCTTGGGCAAGCCCGCCGTGTGCCTGTCCCTCGACGATGGTTGGGTTGAGTTGGGTGCCACAGTCACGTAGCGTATAGAATTTTAAGATCTCTATCTCACCGGTTTTGGTGTCTACCTCAACGATTGGGGCGTTGGCTGCGAAGGCCGCTGTAGGGTAGACTGGGTACTTGTTAGTGAAAGCCTCCTCATATGCCTCCTCCTCGTAGACCGGGTGTTGGTAGTCGTAGCTGGCATGCGTTAGCGGCTCGTCCGCGTCCGTGATTCCTGAGAGGCTTGCCAATTCTGACAGTGAGAGTGAGTCTCCGTTATCGTCGCGCTCGACGATCCCCTCCCGGTAGGTGACTGTATCCGTCTCAATGTCCCAGTGCGTTGCGGCAAGTTTTTTCAAGTTTGCCACGAGAACATCGGCGAGACCGTCAGCCGCGCCCGAGAGCATCACTGCCATCCGGGATGCCGCGCTTCCATACTCAGTTGGTGCCTCAACACTGTTGAGGTAATCGACCTCGATATCGCTGAGAAGCAACCCCAACTGGTCAGCGAGCAACTGTTTGACAATGGTCTGGTGACCCTGTCCCGAGGAGTCGGCTGCGAGTGAAACACACAGCCTGCCGTCGGGTGTGACCTCCGCACGAAGGTGTTCCGGGAGTTCCTCAACATCATCAATATCTCGGTCGTCAAGTGTGTCTCGATCCGAACGCTGACGGTCAGTCCAGTCCGCGCCGCTGACCCCGGGTTCGACGTGGACAGAGTAGCTGACGCCACGGTATTTACCCTCTTCACGTCGAGCTTCGATGACATCTGGGTCAAGGAGGCCCTCTTCAGTTTGTTCTTCGTTTTCGACAAGTTCGCGGATTCGAGACAGCGCGGCTGGGAAGTCACCGGAGTCGTACATATTCTTCGTGGGAAGTTTGTGGGGCATCTGTTCGGGCTGAATTAGATTTTGCTGGCGGAACTCGTAGGGATCCATCCCGAGGTCGTAGGCCGCATCGTCAACGGCCATTTCCAGCGCATAGAGGTGTTGGGGCACCCCAAACCCACGGTATGCGGTTTGTGAGGTCTTGTTAGTCAGGATCAGTTCGTAGTTGTACCGGACGTGGTCGATGTCATACGTATTTGTGACGTTGGTCAGCGGCTTCAATACTTGATTGACCGGATATCGCGGGTAGGCTCCAAAATCGTCGGTGAAATTGACATCGATGCCGCGGATGGTTCCGTCATCGTCATACGCGAGTCGGAACAGGTACTCTCGGTCGGAGGAGTGCATGTCCCCACCTTGCAGATTCTCGATGCGATCCTCGACAAACCGGATGGGTCGGCCGTTGAGTTGCTGGCTGGCGATGGCAGCAAGAACACAGTACCGATGGATTGCGATTTTTGTTCCGTAACTCCCACCGACATCCGGTGGAACGTTGACACGGACATCGTCGGGATCGTACCCCAGCGGTTCGTAGATAGTGTCGTCAACCAGCGTGTGCAATTGGATGTTGCAGTCGATATCGAAGCTGTCAGTGTCGGGGTCGTACTCGGCGACAACGCCCGCAGTTTCGAGCGGGACACCGGAGATGCGTCCCCAAGAGTACTGATTTTCGACAACGTTGTCTGCCTCGTCAAAGACCGCTTCACTCTTTCCGAACTTGAGGGTCTCGCTGTCTGGGACATTGGTGCCGAGTTCGTCGTGAATGATCGTCTCGTCATTCCGCGCCACCAAGGGGTCGACAATCGGCTCTTTGAGCTCGTACTCCACGTCTACGAGGTCGATGAGATCCTCGACGACATAGCGATTTTCGGCCACTATCAGTGCGACGGGTTCACCAACGAAGCGGACGGTGTCCTTCGCTAGTGCCCATTCCGTGATCCCGTCCAGTCCACACACCATTGGCTCGTACTCAGCGGCGATATCCTCACCGGTCATTACTAGCGAGCAATCAGGATGTGCTTCCACGCTACTCGTATCGATGTCGACGATGTCGGCGTGTGCGTGGGTTGATCGGAGCAACCCCATGCTTAGGGAGTTCTCCGGCGTAATATCATGGATATACTCTGCGCGTCCGGTGAGGATACGGTGATCCTCGACGCGATTGACACCCTTGCCGACGAATTTCTGATCCTCAGTGTCCTCGGTGTTAATTCTTGCACCCTCAGCAGCGGATTCCGGTGTGGACATCAGTCTTCACCCTCCATTTTCTCCGCGGCACTGTCAACTGCTTTGTAGATGTTCTGGTAGCCAGTACACCGACATATGTTTGATCCGAGATGGTCTTTCATCTCCGATTTCGAAGGGTTGGGGTTGTCTTCAAGCAGATCGAATGTCGACATGACGAACCCGCTGGTGCAAAAACCACACTGAAGTGCGTGTTCCTCGTTGAAAGCTTCCTGGATAGGGTGTAACGAGCCGTTCTCATTGAGGCCTTCGACTGTTAGAATCTCGCTGCCATCGGTCTGGACGGCGTACACCATGCAGCTTTTAATATTGGCTCCATCCACTCTGACTGTACAGGCACCGCAGATACCGTGTTCACACCCGACACGGACACCTTTGAGATCGACATAGTTTCGAAGGAAATCGGATAGTTTTAGACGAGGTTCGACTTCTTCGGTTACAGTCTTCCCATTTATTCTAAGTGAAATCTCTTGGGTAGGTCGTTCCGGGGTTTTCTTCGTGTCATCAGCACTCATAATTATCGAACAGTAATTACAAATGCCGAAGCTATATTAAATGTGTTCCTGGATAGAATAAAATGTTAGTTTTTGCCGCTCATTTGTAGCGATAACCGCTTTTTTACAGTCGAGGATAATAAATCGTATTAGAGTAGTCTGTTATCGCTGATTGGCGATGATGCAACGTTCGGTGTTGTTGATTTCCTCCTCAAACTCTACAAGTAGTTCATGCCGAGTACCACGGGGCTTGTCCCCGAGGTACTTCACTAAATATCTCTGATATAAAAATAAGTCGAATAAGGCCGTGATTTTCGCAATTAATCACCCGTAATAGTGCCTTTGACGAGAACCGACGGCGGTTCTGTTAAGTCCCCCGAGCAAATATCCAGATTATGGTAGATAATCAAAAAGATCCATGGAGTATCACCAATGCTGATCTCCGAGCACAGCTCCAGGCATGTCGCCGCGACGAAACTGACGCAGCACTCATTACCGTCGCAGCCGTCGACGGGTCTGCCTACCGTCGCCCGGGAGCAAAAATGCTGGTTCCCGCCGACGGGGATGCTGCCGGTGCGGTCACCGCAGGTTGTCTTGAAGGCGCAATCCAGAACATTGCTGCTGATGTAATCAGCACAGACAGATCCCGTATCGAGGTGTTTGACCTGATGGATGATGATGGCAGTTGGGGGCTTGGGCTGGGGTGCAACGGGATTATCGACGTGCTCGTGGAACCGATCGACGCGAGCTTCGACAAGGTACTCGCCACGCTTGAGAACGGTGACTCAATTAGCATTGTGACTGTCCTTGATGGTAAAAAGGTTGGACGACGGACACTGATAACCGCTGACGGGCCTGAAAGTGTCCCCGACCGAAAGCCTGTTCCAAAGTCCGTACTTACCGATGCGGCTGATACCATCGACAGTTTCCATAACACTGGCACAACAAACACGGTTACAATTACCACGGGCAATCAAGAGTACACACTGTTGATTGACAACCTCCAGCCCGTCCCTGAGATTCTGTTGTTCGGTAGCCAGAACGACTTATCGCCGCTGGCCAACCTTGCGACTGATATTGGCTTCCGCGTCACAGTGCACTCACCTCGCGGTGCCGTCGACAACGAAACAATTCCAGCCGCTGATCGGGTCGTCACTGGGCACCCCTCAACCATTGCCGATACCGTGGGAATCCCAGACCACACATACGCGGTTATGATGTCGCACAATCTCGTTGACGACGGTATTGCACTCCGGACACTTCTCAAGGAAACAACAGTGCCCTACGTGGGCCTGATGGGCCCGCGTGAGCGTTTTGCCGACCTACGCGATAACTTCGCGGACGATGGTGTGAGGCTAACTGAAGCCGAACTAAATCGGATCGCAACACCAGTCGGACTTGATCTAGGTAGCGGCGAACCTGTCAAGATTGCGCTCAGTATCGTAAGTGAGATTCTCGCGGTCAGTAACAACCGAACGGGCGGTCGTCTCTGCGAGCGGGCGAATCCAATACATCCTCGCACTGTCTCTAACTCGAAATGAAATTTGCTATACTGTTGATCACACTCTGGATATGTTGTAGCATGCATTACAGTAATCTATGATATATGCTCGCCAAAATTAAGCAGTCAGAACTCATCATCTCAATTCGATTCCCCCGGGATAATTCCCGCTTTCTGTGCACTAGAATGATCCTGTTCAGTCAAAAAGGGCGTACAGGCTTGGTTGATCTTCAGCGTCGCAGATCCAAACCCTATTGGCAATCAACCAGCTGATGATCCGATCTCATCGTAGATAGCAGAATGATAGATATCTCTGATTATATCAGTCGTCGCTAGCCGCCGCGTCAATGACTGTTTCCTCGGCTATTTCGCCACCGTCCCCTGGCAAGACAAGATTCAGAATAACTGCTGTTACACCGCCTGCGATCAGACCAGATCCAGCTACCACCTGTACCTCTGAAGGAAGTTGTTGCAGTATATCTGGGTTTATTTCGACCCCAAGCCCAAGGACGATCGATACACCGACGATAATCAGGTTTCGACGGGTAAGATCGGTCTGGGAAATGATTCGAATACCGATAGAGATGATCATTCCAAAGAGAACGATAACTGCCCCGCCAATAATCGGGTTCGGAATCGACGTCACAACGGCTGATAGTTTGGGAATGAATCCAAGCACAATCAGGAAGCTACCGGTGGCTGCGACGACAATTCGACTAGCGACCCCGGTAAAGGTAATGAGCCCGACATTCTGTGAAAATGACGTGTTCGGGAAGGCACCGAACACGGACGCGACAGCACTCATAACCCCATCGGCAATCAGTCCACCACGTATCTCATCATTGGTCGCATCCCGTCCTATCGCGCTAGTTGTTCCCTCAATGTCACCGATCGTTTCGATTGTGTTGATAACGTAAGCGAATGCCACAAGAACAATAGCACCTGGCTCAAACGCTACACCGAATCGGAAAGGGACTGGTGCTGAAACCCAACCTGCTTCGGCGACCGGAGAGAAATCCACCATTCCCATCGCAAACGCAACTAGATACGCTACAACAATCCCGATGAGAATACTTGACGCCGCAAGCAAGCCATCAAAATAACTGTTCAACGCGATGGAGAGGACAACCACGATGCCTGCAACCCCCAAATTAATTACACTCCCGAAATTCTCAGCACCGGCACCGCCGCCAGCGTTGGTTATCGCGACGGATATCACTGAGAGGCCGATGAGCATTATGACGATGCCAGTTACCAGTGGTGGGAACAACTGCCTGATCTCGTCAATATAATAGCCGATAATTATTTCGACCGGTGACGCGACTATTACCGCTCCAAAGATCGCTGCGAGCGTAAAACTGTTACCGATGTTAATAAGTGGGGCAACAAAAATCGAACTTGTCCCCATCACAAGGGGCAGACGAGCACCAACTGGTCCGATCGAGAATGTTTGGAGGATCGTCGCGACACCTGCTATCAGCAGTGCCATCTGTATAATAAACGTAGTGTCCTCCGCAGAGGCTCCAATCCCATTGAGGATAATAACTGGAATGACGACAGTCGAGACGATCATCGTCAACAAATGTTGGATACTTAACGGAATGAGCTCTTCTATGGATGGTTTGTCATCGATGCCGAGCCTGATTTCACTTTCTTCACTTTCTTTGCCGTTTGATAGCGACATACACTGGAGTTTTGATGATTGTATTTAAATTCACTGTATATTTTCCTATATCTGATGGAATATGGCAGTTAAATTTATACAGTACTAGGGGATATTCCACAGCAGCTCTGCTCTGAGTTCACAACTCTCCGTATGAAGCACCAACACCGATCAAATCGACAGAACGCATTTGTACGTGGCACATACTCGTTTCTCCCATGAGTGATATGGATGCGGTCATGCTATCAGAATGGGGCGGCGAACTTGCTATCAAGCGCGTTCCGGTTCCTGAACCAGAGCCAAATGAGGTACGCGTCGCTGTGCACGCCTGTGGGGTCACTCGAACCGTCGAGAACGCCATCAACGGGGGTCTCGATGACGATCCCTCGCTCACCCCTCGAATTCCTGGCCACGAGTTCGCCGGTGTTGTAGATGCCATCGGCGAGAATGTTTCTGCTCGGTCTGTCGGCGAGCACGTCCTCGCGTACTTTTATCTCATTTGTGGCAAGTGTGACGCCTGCCAGCGCGGCGAGGAGAACCGGTGTACCAACTTCGACGGATGGCTAGGCGTCAACAGCGATGGCGCATACGCAGAGTACGTTACAATACCGGTATCTAACACCCTCCCGATTCCTAGAAACCTGTCATTCCCAGCCGCTGCCATCGCCGCTGATGGGCTCGCGACCCCACTGCACGTCTGCGAGCGAGCTGACGTCGGCGACGGCGATACCGTCCTCGTCATTGGCGGTGCCGGACGTATTGGGGTTCACCTTTGCCAACTCGCTGCCGCCCGTGGTGCACATGTACTAGCTGCAGATGTTCGGACGAACCGGTTAACTCATTTAGACGAGGTGACCGATCCTATGGTAACACCAGTGGACGCGAGCGAACCAGACTTTGCGGCACAATTACGCAAGGCAACATCGGCCGGGAGCGGCCCGAACGTTGTGGTCGACACTGTCGGTGATATTGACACGTTAACCGCCTCATGGGACGCGCTATCGATGGGGGGACAGGTGGTCAGTTTGACAACTCATCATGAGCGATCCTTCGCGCCGCTGCTCAAGGATTTCGTCATCAAGGAGGCCTCAGTGCTTGGCTCGCGATACGCCACCAGAGATGAGGTTATTAGAGCAGCCGGTCTATTCGACGACGGCCGGATTGATCCCATCATCACCGATATCATTGAGCTGGATGAGGTGCCGTCAATCCACGCGGATATCAGGGCTGGTGAGAGCTACGGTATGACTGTTGTCGAACCGAAACGATGAGATCAACGTTGACCTGTGCCGCCCTACTGGGGTGCATATTGTGACAACATTTCTGCGACGCCCGCTTGCCATTTTCGGCCCTGGGCTGTTTGGGATGGGTTTAGCTGTCGGTGGCTTTGGGACGTATGTCACCGAACTCATCGCCCGTGGGGTTGATCCAGGCGTCGCCGGTTTTGGGGCGACTCTATTTCTGTTCGGCCAATTTGCAGTTGTCTGGCCGACGGACGTGTTCGCGCGACTGTCAAGCGTGCCTCTCGCAGCGGTGGTTGGCTTCGGGCTTGGAGCCGTCGGTACTGCTCTGGGTGGGGTACTTTCAATTCCGATCGCACTCGGTGGACGTCTCCTTCTCGGGTTTGGGATGGGTGCGACTTTCCTCGCAGTGATGACCTACGCTGGGTTGTGTGTCGACAATAGACATATTGCCCGTCTACAAGGATTGCTTGGTGCAACATTTACTCTCGGTGTTGCGGTCGGTATCGCTGTGACCCCTTGGGCTGTCGCGCAGTATGGTTCAGTACTGCCTTCGTTCGTCGCTGCTGTTCCCGTCGCCGCGTCGATGATTTTAGTCCTTGGGCTTTCTCCGGTTAAGAGTCGGGAGTATCGCCACTTAACCGAGTACGTTCATGCGTTTCGAACATCAGGCAGTATCGGGCTTGGACTCGCAAACGGCGCGTCCTACGGGTTACTTATTGTGGCGATAACATGGTATACAAACGCTCTCGATCGTGTCCCAGAACTACCCACGACGATCGTTCTGACTGGATTTGCGGCGGCAACATTTGTTGGGCGAACCTACAGTGGCCGGTTAGGAACTGTTACGACCCGACGGTATGCTGTTGAGATTGGACTCGTCTTCCTTACGGTGTCCCTTGGGCTGGTCGCGATCGGGCTGTGGTTTGGGTCTCCGCTTGTTCTCGCTTTCGCGCTTGTACTTACTGGCATCGGCTTTGGTCTGCCTTTTGGGCCACTATTCAGCCTCGCATTTGATAGTGTTGAGGTTGATGCCGGTGTCTTGCTTGTTGGAATGACTGCGATCGGCAATGCGGTTGCGCTCGCCTATCCTTGGCTTGTCGGACAACTGCTTGAAGCGACTTCAGGATATGCTGCTGGGATTGCTGCAATGTCATTGTCGACGGCTGTGGTCGTCGTTTTCTGGCGTTGGGTAATATAATAAACCTATTATGTCTAATAATCAACACTCCCAAGATGTTAAACACAGGTAACATTAAAAGCAATATCAGTAATATTTAGAAAAATTGGATTAGTACAGGCTTTCCAAGGAGATTCATTACGACAGGTATAATTACACTGATTGAAATGTGTAAAATGAGGATAAAAAAACTACGTCAAAAGGTGATTTATGTGCACAAATATACTACGCTTATACTGGCTTCAGGAATTTGGTTTATTGGTAAGTTTCTGCGATATGCTTTTCCCCCACTCTTTGACACATTGCAAATAAACTATGATGTATCGACTACAGTCATTGGATTCATGTATACCTGTTTGTTGATTGTATATGCATTACTTCAGTTTCCATCTGGTATGCTATCTGATCGTTTTGGTTCGTTACGTATTATTGTTGGTGGCGCAGGACTTGCGGCGGGTGGTGCATTTCTATTATCTATCGATTTGCCTGTTTATTTTCTTATCATTTCAGTTGTGGCAATTGGAGTTGGAACCGGAGTTCACAAAACGGTTGCTGTAGGTGTACTTTCAGAAACATATCCAAAGCGTACCGGGCGGGTACTAGGTGTGTTTGATACATTTGGAACTTATGGAGGCGTAGGAGCCTCTTTCGTTGTAACGTTGTTTCTTGTCGTTCCCCGTCCGATTGAATATATTGTTGCGCTATTTCCGGGAGCGGCCTGGCGCGGTGTTTTTCTATCTTCAGGCTTTGTAGGTCTTGGATTTGCAGTGTTGTTTGCTTGGTATGTACCAAAGCAACAATCACAGAATGATAATGTTGATAAAAAACAAGATCTTAATCCTTCGATACAGGATTATTTAATACAATTTAAAAATACGAAGTTCGCTATATTTGCATTTGTAACAATACTTTTTTCATTCTCTTATAACGGTGTACTTGCATTTCTTCCCTTGTTCCTTTCAGAAGAAGCTGGATTCAGCACAACCGCCGCAAATTTACTTTATTCAGCGGTATTTGCAGTGAGTTTTGTACAAATATTCACAGGAGATTTAAGCGATCGTATGGGTCGACTATCGATTATTTTTATCGCGCTGGGTGTTGGCGCAGTCGCATTATCAGCAATTGTAGTATTGGTAGATATTGGAATAATGATTATTGCTACATTAATTATTCTGTTCGCCTTCGGGAGTCATGGTTTTCGACCGGTTCGTGGTCTCTATCTTATTGAATTACTTCCTGATGATATTGCTGCAGGCGGGTTTGGGATTGTTCGAACACTATTGATGGGTGCTGGTGCAGTTGCGCCTACCATAATAGGTTTTATTACGGATACAGCGGATTTCCGGGTTGCATTCGCATTTCTTGCTGCGTCAATGGTTGTAGCAGCTGCTCTTTCAATGGGATTACTAGTAGCTAATTTTTCTACTAAAGAACAAATATATGATTTGAGATAGGAGGTTAGTGTTGTTTCTGAGTTTAATGATGAATATAAATAATTTCGTCAACTCAGATCGCTCGGTTGATTAATATCTTCTAGTATTCCAGGATCTCCCGTTTCAATAATAGTCCCATCAGATGCTGAGAGCAATACGTCTTTTCCACCGTTGTCACCGCTACAATTGAGAAGGTCGCTAAAATACCGTTGATCAAAAAGCACTGGATTTCCACGTTGGCCGTTGTACCCCGCAGCCAGTGCTGATCCAATGCCATTTTCATATGCCCGAATCAATGCATCAACACTCTTTGGATCAACATACGGCATGTCACCAAGCGCAAATACAGCAGCGTCGATAGGTTCGTTTTTTCTGCTATTAAATACCTCTACAGCAGCATGTACTGAAGATGAATGACCAGATGCATATGCTGTATTTTCAATGAAATCAACATCCAGATCTGAAAGGTTCCGACGGATTCGGTCACTTTGATACCCTACCACAACGTATATTTGGGAGAGATTAGAATTCAGCAATGTACGGGTGCTACGACGGATAACTGAATCGTTGATATCATCGTTAAATTGATTTTTCTGTCGCTTAATTTTAGCGTCCTGATTAACTGAGACAAGGAGCTTGTTCATTTTGCCGTACCGCGAGCTCATTCCTGCTGCAAATATTACCCCAACAATGGATGCAGAATCTTGAGCTTGAGACGGGGGGTCTACAGCTGGGAGCATTCTTATATCTAGAAACGTTTGTTATAAGTCATGATTATTATTTTGGTGGCTGACAGCTGCCTGAATGAATCTATCTACTCTCGTCGAAATCGGCTATTGTCTTGTGAAGAGCTGAGGCTTGTTCTGGCCGAGATTTCTCAAAAGAACCCTCGGCCTCTTTCATCAAGCGCTGAACGTGTCGCCGAGAATGTACAATATCAAACTCAGACATGAGATATTGTTGAGCAAGTATACCCGACCAAGCAGCTACATCGTATCCAGCTTTTTCAGGTGATTGGTTGAGTGTTTCAGCAAATTGTTGGAACTGATCGTCGGAGAGTTTAGACGGTCTTCCTGGACGTTCGTCATCGTAGAGCGCGTCTTCAAACTCGCGCTCTTCGAAGCGATCTAACCAGTTGTACACTGTTTGACGAGGCCAACCGTATTTTTTTTCAATATCATTTGGAGATAGCCCCGTGAGATATGCGTGTGCAGCAGTAAGTCGTCTGATTGCTTTCGGATCACGAGCGTCCGAGAGATGCTCGCGGACGTGCTCAACTGAAAGATTAGGAATCTTGTTCTCGTTCTTAGCCATACTCAATTGATGCTCTTTTGGGTATCAAAACTTTCGGTGTTGAATATAATTAGTGCGGTACTGATGAAAATAACTAAACTTATTGATTTTTGCACGCCAACGTCAAAAGTGGTGTGACTAAAGGGGTGATTGATCCCCGAAAAGATCATTAATGCCTCAATCATCGTTGCCTGAAACCCACTAGGAGGGTTATAGATTCTTCCTTCGGGTGGTGTTCGAGGTTTCCCCAAACGATGACGCCTTCGAGCGAAGCGTCCCTTAGGTGTTCGAATTGGGATCAAGACGAACGAAACTGTAGGCAGACCTCAGAAGGCACTGGTCGAAACGGCAGGTGTCTGGCACACCTACCTCTTCTTCAACTAAGAACTATTTCAACGTGCAAAGCTGTGTGAAGTAATAAATAAAAATCCATGATTATGAGTAAATTATTTAACCGAATAACCAGTACTATTTCATCGTATACAGCATGTGTAACAATGAGGGCAGACAATCAATCAACATGGCCGCATTACTAATCGTACCTGTACATAGGAACAAATGAAACCAGCACCCTTCACACACCATCGACCTGATTCAATCGACGAAGCAGTATCATTACTCGATAGATATGACCAAGCGAAAGTGCTAGCCGGAAACCAATCTCTTGGGATTGCCATGGCACGGCGTATCGAAACTCCAGATCATTTGGTTGATCTCAGTGGGATTGATGAACTCGCATTTGTAGAGACAACACCCACTACAGTCAGGCTCGGAGCGATGACCAAACACCGAACGATTGAGCATTCCGACCGATTGGCGCAGTGTCTCCCGATGCTCCCCGATGCAGGCGGCAAAATAGCCGGACCTAGCGTTCGGAATCAAGGCACAATCGGTGGAAGTCTTGCAAACGCTGATCCAGCAGGAAACTTTCCGACAGCACTCAAGGCACTCGGAGGAACAATCACACTCCGCTCAAATGGAGGCACCCGGGATGTTGATTCCAAGGAATTCTTTATAAACGATGGAATAACTGAATGTAAATCAAACGAAATTATCCAGTCCATCTCTGTTCCAAGAAAACCATTTCCTATTGATCAGACCGGAATGGCATTCGTTCGTCTCAAACGCGCGGCTCAAAAGTGGCCGATCGTTAGTGCAGCAACTGCAATCAGGGTTGACAATCCTGATTTCAAAAACCCAATGATCAAAGAAGCACGAATTGCACTTGCAAACGCTGGTCCGATTCCTCTTCGGGTTTCGGCAGCTGAGGATCTTCTTGAAGGAGACGAACTTACCAATGACCAACTCCAGGCCGTTATTGATGTGGTCTCCGAAACAACGGATCCAAGTGAAGAAGTGCATGCAGATTCTACCTATCGAACAGAAGTTGCCGGCGAATATGTTCGTCGCTCTCTTGAACAATCGTATGCGCGTGCTAGAAACGCGGATGAAATCCCGTGGACAGAACACTAGGTATCTGATCGCACGATGGGTTAACCGTGGGGAGAGAGTGTCCCACTTAACAAGGCCGGACACGATGACTCGCCTTGTAATGGGAGCGGTTGTGACACCGCCACGACTCACCGCGAATTGAGCAAGACACCCTCACAGATGACGCTCATGGCGCACGACGAGTCGGAATCCTATGCCACCGATTAGCTGGTAGTCCCCATGCGTGGGAAGCCGCGCTGTTTACCGCGCGGAGGATGCCACTATATTGGGAATGTGGTAGGAAAGAGGTAAGTATCAATTTAATATATTATAATCATGAATATATATGTGTGTAATTAGAGCAGAAATCCACCCGAATCCAGGTGCGACAGAAAAATTATTATCATATATTATAAGATAAACCATAATAATGCATAAAGGTAACGTAGACAAGGCAGTGAGTATTGGATTCTTCAATCCATCGGGATTGAACTGAAAAATGTTGTTTGAGATTTTCATATCTAATAGAATAGCAATTGTGTATATGGCTGCTCCAATCAAAAAAAGAATAATAGCTTGTGTTGAAAAAACTACTTTCCATTGATTATTATTTATACTTTTTATTTCATGCTGAAGAAAAACATATATAAATACAGAAAACAAAATTAATGATAGTAAAGCTACTGAAGCAATATCAGATTTGAATATTTTTTCTTCCATGGTGTATATGAATCTATATACATGATTTGAACACTAAAAATTTATGTAATTTTTAGTATATATGCAAAATTTGTAATAGTATGGCATAAACTATCGGAATCAGTATTTAAATTAATATTTTTATCCAAACGTTCATGTGAAACTCATTTTTGATAAGGTATAGTACGGTTGGGACAATCTTCTGAGAGCTTCTCGACTAGGCTTACCGTGCCGCCGAGCAGAAGCCCACGCCAGTCGGACCGGATGCACGCCGGGGCTCCGGTAAGTGTCGTGTCAACGGACTTCTTAGTTGGGGGGCTCATACGCGGCAGTGTCCAAATAAGGACTGAAAGGTGAGGCGTGACGATAGGGATCAGTAGAGCGTGTCATAGAAACCATCTCATAGTTTCTCGCACCCCGGATCATTTCCTCGCTCGTAGTTAGTGATCGCAACAACGGGCCGGAGACAGAGGGCAACATACACTTCTGTCCGTGCATGGACGCGGCCTCGGGCGCGGACGTGCCCGAGACCGCAATCCTTGACTGCGTCGTTGGTTCGTTCAACTCCTGTCCGGTGGTTGTACGTCTCGTCCAAGGTGGACTGTTTCAGCTGTACATCCTCGCTGTCTTCCTCAATCTGGTCTTCAACCCTG
>Ga0102939_1000546_pt1 | contig 13807 bp, 15 predicted proteins | sample SalPon2_B_H2O_MG_FD_78214 | JGI IMG/M metagenome (GOLD analysis project Ga0102939, IMG submission 78214) | Salt pond water microbial communities from South San Francisco under conditions of wetland restoration - Salt Pond MetaG R2_B_H2O_MG | ecosystem: Environmental > Aquatic > Non-marine Saline... | reverse complement strand
CGTCGTCGAGGCCCTGGACGACCGGGACATCGTGTTGATCCTCTCCAGCGACGTGGAGGCGAACAAGGCGGCCGTTTCGGCGATCCGCGACGTCGGCGGCGACCATTACGTCGTCGTCCGCGCCTCCGACCCCGTCAGCGAGGACGAACTCCGCGACCGCGGCGCCGACGTGGTGATCAACCCCTCCACGGTGATCGCCGACAGCGCGCTCCAATCGCTCGAAACCGGCGAGCTGGAGTACATGGCCCGCCAGCTCGCGGAGATCCTCGAACGGGGCGGCGGCCGGATGGCGATCCTGACGCACGACAACCCGGAGCCCGACTCGATCGCGTCGGCCACGGCGCTCCAGGCCATCGCCGACGCGTTCGGCGTCGAGGCGGACATCCTCTACACCGGCGACGTGGGCCACCAAGAGAACCGCGCGTTCGTCAACCTCCTCGGCATCGACCTCGTGGCGCGGTCGGAGGCCCCCGACCTCTCCGAGTACGAGACGATCGCCGCGGTCGACCTCGCGAAGTCGGCCGACGACGGCGTCGACTTCGACGTCGACATCGACATCTACATCGACCACCTCGAGGCGGACGTCCCGTTCGACGCCCGCTTCGTCGACGTGCGGACGAACGTCTCCTCGACGTCGACGATCCTCACGAAGTACCTCCAGGAGTTCGACCAGTCGCCGACCGAGGCGGTCGCGACCGCCCTCTTGTACGGGATCCGCGCCGAGACCCTCGACTTCAAGCGCGACACGACGCCGGCGGACCTGACCGCGGCCGCCTACCTCCACCCGTTCGCGAACCACGACACGCTCGAACAGGTGGAGTCGCCGTCGATGAGCCCGGAGACGCTGGACGTGCTCGCGGAGGCGATCCAGAACCGCGAGGTACAGGGGAGCCACCTCTTCTCGACGGCCGGATTCATCCGGGACCGCGAGGCGCTCTCGCAGGCGGCCCAGCATCTCCTCAACCTCGAGGGGATCACGACGACGGCGGTGCTCGGCATCGCCGACGACACCATCTACCTCGCCGCGCGCTCGAAGGACATCCGCCTCAACATCGGCAACGTCCTCGACGAGGCGTTCTCGGAGATGGGCGACGCCGCCGGTCACTCGACGCAGGGCTCGCTGGAGATCCCCCTCGGCATCTTCACCGGCATCGAGGCGAGCGGCGAGAACCGCGACACCCTCCTCCACCTCACCGAGGAGGCCGTCCGGCGGAAGCTGTTCGACGCCCTCGGCGTCGAGGGCGGCGGGAACGACGGCGGGAACGGGTCGTAGCGACACCGCTCTCCTCGTCCGGCCCGCAGTCGCCGGATCGGTTTTACTCGTTCGCCACGTACCCGTGACGCGTACCGAGAGCACCAATGCACGTCCCCGAGGACCCCCCGCCGGCCTGTCCCGCCTGCGGTGACCCGTACGAGTCGGTGTCCCGCCACGCCGACGGGTTCGTCGTCAACCTGCTCGACAACGAGCGGTACCGGCGGGTGTGCTTCGACCCGGCGGGCGACGGCGGCGACCCCGCCCTCGACTGTTACCATCACACCCACGCGCAGACCGGCGGCTCGGCGGGCGAGTAAGCCGGAAAATCGACCGTTCGGGCGCGACTTCGGCGGGCGTCGTCCGGTCGCCCGCGCCGGGCCGTCAGAAGTCGTCGCCCGCGGTGATCGAGGTGTACGAGCCGATCAGCGCGCCGGACAGGTCGACGCCCTCCAGCGTGACGCCCTCGTCGATCACGGAGTTGCGGACCTCGGAGTCCGTGATCGTCGCGTCCGGGAAGACGACCGCGCGGTCGAGCGTCGAGTCGGTGACTCGTGCGCCCGACATGACGTGGACCACGTCGCCGAGGTCGGAGCCCTCGACGGTCGCGTCGTCGGCGACGAGGGTCCCCCCGTCGAGCGCGTACTCGACGGCGTCGAGGTAGCTGTCGGCGGTCCCGATGTCGAACCACGCGCCGTCGAAGGTGAACGCGTGGACCGGCCCGCGGCCCTGGAGCCACTGGAGGAACCAGCCCGGCTCGTCCGGGTTGTTCCCGTTCGAGAGATACGTCGAGAGGTCGGGCAGCGTCTCGGCCGGGAACGCGTAGCACGCGATCGAGACGAGCGTGCTCTTCGGGTCGTCGGGCTTCTCTTGGAAGTTCACCACCTCGTCGCCGTCGAGTTCGACGAGCCCGTACGACTTGGCGCGCTCGCGGTCCTCGACGTCGTAGGCGGCCAGCGTCGGCGTCCCCTTCGACTCGAAGAAGTCGGCGAACTCGCTCAGGTCGAAGCTGATCAGGTTGTCGCCGGCGACGACGACGAGGTCGTCGTCGACCCCCTCGCGGTCGACGAGCTGTTCGAGCGCCCCCACGACGCCGAACTTCTCGTCCTCCGCGACGGTCTCCTCCACCGAGAGCGTCGGCTTCTCGAACGGGCTCTCCGAGAGGTACTCCTCGAAGGTGTCCGCGAAGCGCTCGTTCGTCGAAACGAACACCTCGTCGACGCGGTCGTCCGCCTCGAAGTCCTCGAATATCTCGTCGATGACGGTGTTCTCGCCGACCGGGAGGAACATCTTCGGTCGGTGTTCGGTGATCGGCCAGAGTCGGGTCGCGTAGCCACCAGCGAGTACGACGGCTTTCATATCACCCTCGTCTCACCCCGGTGTGATACCTCTTTTGCTCGTCTCAACGCTCGGCCCTGCGATCGGCCGGCGTGGCGGGCGAAGTCGGTCGGTTAGCGCGCCCGGCGACGACCCGAGCGGCGCCGGAGACGCCTACTCGCTCAGCCGGTCGGTGTCGATGCTCACGCCCGGCGGGGTGACGACGAGGAAGCCCCGGAAATGCATCAGCTCGCCGCCCATGTCCTTCACCTCGCGGGCGAAGCCCGCGGCGAGCTCGTTGAGGTCGCCGTCTATCGACAGCACGAGCGTGTTGCCGTAGTCGACGCTCCGGACCCACTCCTCCGGCTCCGTCGTGCCGTCGAGGACGCCGAGAACGACGTCGCCGGCGGCCGCGAACGCCTCGTCCATCTGCTCTTCGGCGTCGCGCAGGTCGAGGTCCCAGTCGCTCATACCACAGGGTCGCGAGGGGGCGGCAAAAGCGTTCGGACGCGACAACCCCTGCGGCGACCGGTCGCACGGACCGTCGCGGAGCCCTCGACTCGCCCCGTCGCGGTGTCGTTAAGTGCGCGCCGGCCGCATCGGGCGTATGGAACGCACGAGGCGGTCCCTGCTCGCTGGTGCGGCGTCGCTCGGCGTCGTCGGCGCGGCGGGATGCCTGGGCGGTGGCGGCGGCGGCGGGAGCAACTCGCTCGACGCCGGCGAGTACGACTGCGACTTGGAGGAGCCGTCGGACCCGAACCTGGAGTTCCGGCCCGTCATCGGCGACCCGGAGTCCGACGTCGTCGTGCAGACGTTCGTGGACTTCACCTGCGGTCACTGCGCCACCTACGAGCTGGAGCACTTCCCGACGATCCGCGAGGAGTACGTCGCTCCCGGCGAGGTGCGCTACGAACACTGGGACTTCCCGATCCCCGTCAACGAGGCGTGGGCGGTCCCCGTCGCCAGCGCCGCCCGCGGCGTGGGCGCGCGTCGGGGTTCGGAGGCGTTCTTCGAGTTCACCTCGACGGCGTTCGAGTCGCAGGGGAGCTACAGCGGCGAGACGATCGGCGCCGCCGCCGAGGCCGCCGGCGCGGACCCCTGCGCCGCCATCGCCGACGCGCAGTTCGCGGCCTACGAGGAGGCCTCGATGAGCGACCGGAGCGAGGGCGAGTCGATGGGCGTCTCGGGGACGCCGACCATCTTCGTGAACGGCGAGCCGGTCGACACCTACGAGGCGTCGACGGTCGCGGCGGCGATCGACGCGGCGCTGTAACGGGGTCCTCGGCGCACGCGTCGCCCCGATCGGCCCCGCCGTCCGCCCGTGCGTCGGTCTTTTGTCCGTCCGCCTCCACTTATAAGCCAATGAGCGACGAGGACCGCGGGGAGCGACGACTGCTCGGCGCCGTCGTGCTCGCGGTGTTGATATCGCAGGTCCTGCTCTACCCCGGGGTCCCGAGCCTCGTGGTCGCGCTCGGCGCGCCCGCCGGCATCGACGCCGGGATGTGGTTCCTCGTCGCGGAGTTCGGCGCGTTCGTCTCCTTCGCCGTCGTCTGGGGCGCCCTCAGCGACGCCCTCGGAAAGCGGGTCCCGCTGATCGTCGCCGGCGCGCTCGGCGGGGCGGCCTCGTACGTCGCGCTCGCGGCGGTCCCGGAACTCGGCCTCGGCTTCCGGGCCGCGCTCGCCGTCCGCGTCGTCGGCGGCGCGCTCACCATCGGCGCGTTCTCGCTCGCGATCACGTCGCTGATGGACCTGGGCGGCGGCAACGGGCGCAACATGGGCGCCGCCGGCACCGCGATCGGACTGGGCGCGGCGGTCGGCTCCGTGGTCGGCGGCGCGCTCGCCGACCTCGACCCATTCTATCCGGTGTACGCCGGCGCGGCGGTGCTGGCGGGCGCGGGCCTGCTCGCCGCGACCGTCGACGACCGGGCGGTGGGAAGCGCGGGCCGGGGCGGCTCCGGGGACGGAGCCGGGCGCGACGCCGGCTTCCGCGACGTGCTCGCGCAGGCGCGGTCGACTCGCGGACTCCTCGTGCCGCTGGCGTTCGGCTTCGTCGACCGCCTCACGGCCGGGTTCTTCGCGCTGGTGGGCGTCTACTACTTCCAGGACCCCGCCACCTTCGGGCTCTCGGCCGCCGGCGCGGGAGCGACGCTCGCGCTCTTCTTCGTCCCGTTCGCGCTCCTGCAGTCGCCGCTCGGGTCGCTCTCCGACCGGGTGGGTCGCTTCCTCCCCATCGTCGTCGGGTCGGTCGCGTACGGCGTCGTCACGGTCGGCGTCGGCGTCGCTCCGACGTATCCGATCGCGGCCGGACTGATGGCCCTCGTCGGGGTGTGCGGGGCGCTGATGGCGCCGGCGACGATGGCGCTCGTCACCGACCTCGTCGACCCCGAGGCCCGCGGCGCGGCGATGGGGCTGTTCAACGTGTTCGGCTCGCTCGGCTTCCTCGCCGGCTTCCTCGTCGGCGGCGGCGCCACCGGCGCGTTCGGCTACGCGCCCGCGTTCCTCGCGGTCGGCGGCCTCGAACTCGCCATCGCGCTGGCGCTGTTCCCCGCCGTCCGAGCGCTCGCGCCCGGCGGCGGTCCCCTCGGCCTTCGGAGCGCTGAGGGGCCGGTCTCGGAGTAGCGGAGCCGTGCGAGCGGATCGTCCCGCGGCCGCGCGAGTCGAGCCTTTTTAAGCCTCGCACCCCCTCCGTTCTGCCAACCGATGGATCTACTCGTCGTGGGCGCGGGCGAGATCGGCCGGTGGATCGCCGACACGGCGTCGGCCGACGAGTCGCCGATAGACGCGACCGTCGCGTTCGCCGACCGCGACCCCGAGGTCGCCCGCGACGCCGCGGCCTCCAGAGACGCGACCGCGGTCCCGGCCGACGGCGACACGACGCACGACGCGGTGTGTCTCGCGGTGCCGATGTCGGCGGTGCCCGCGGCCGTCGAAGCGTACGCGCCCCGCGCCGAACGGGCGATACTCGACGTCTCCGGCGAGATGACCGACGCGGTCGCGGCGATGCGCGAGCACGCCCCGGACCTCGAACGCGCGAGCTACCACCCGCTCTTCGCTCCGCCGCGCGTCCCGGGCAACGTCGCCTGCGTGGTCGACGAGGGCGGACCGGTCGTCGAGGGGATCTCGGCCGCGATCGAGGCGGGCGGCAACGAGGTGTTCCGGACCACGGCGGCCGAGCACGACCGGTCGATGGAGACGGTGCAGGCCGGCGCGCACGCCGCGGTGCTCGCGTGGCGCCTCGCGGGCGACGACGTCCGCGAGGAGTTCCACACGCCCGTCTCCGCCGCGCTCGACGAGGTCGCCGACACGGTCACCGAGGGGGCGCCCGAGGTGTACGCCGAGATCCAGCGCGCCTTCGACGGCGCCGACGACGTGGCGGCCGCGGCCCGCGAGATAGCCGACGCGGACCCGGAGGCGTTCGCCGACCTGTACGAGGCGGCCCGCGGCGACCGCGAGGGCCGGGAGCGACACGAGTGAGCGGTACGCGACGAGTGAATACATGATAGACAGAGACGCGGTTCGAAACAACGCCAACTACCTGCGTAACGTCAGACCGATCGACCCCGAGGAGATCGCGGAGTACATCGAGGGGACGCCGCACCCGGCGGTCGTGCGCGAGACGCTCCGCGAGGAGGCGTTCGACCTCCGACTCCGCGAGCGCGAGGACGGGTGTTTCGAGCCGGTCCCGGAGGGGCCGATCCCCGACCCCGGCTGGGCGCCGACCGCGCTCCCCGACGCCTACTCGTTCGCCGTCGAAGACCTCCTCGTCGCGGAGTTCGGCGCGAACTGGCACCGCGGCGACTCGGGCGAGACGCTCCGCGAGGCGGTTCGCCGCTTGAAAACCGACTACCTCTACGAGAACGACGTGGCGTACGACCGGGTCGCGGCGCTCGGCTACGCGATCTACCACCTCCCGGCCTACTACGCGACGATCGGGTACGTCCTCGACGACCTCACGGAGAACGGCCTGCTCGACCGGACGCTTCGCGTCCTCGACGTGGGCGCCGGCGTCGGCGGTCCGGCGCTCGGGCTCCACGACTACCTCCCCGACGACGCAGTCGTCGACTATCACGCCGTCGAGCCGAGCACCGCGGCCGACGTGCTCGACCGACTGCTCGACGAGACCGGCCGCAACTTCCGACCGACGATCCACGAGACGACGGCGGAGTCGTTCCTCGGAACCGACGGCGGACCGGCGGAGGCGGACGCCGACGGACCGGACGCCCCGGACGGCCCCTTCGACCTCGTCGTCTTCGGGAACGTCCTCTCGGAGATCGCGGAGCCGGTCCCGGTCGTCGAGGCCGCGCTCGACCGGCTCGCCGCCGACGGGAGCGTCGTCGCCTTCGCCCCCGCCGACCGCAACACGGCGATGGGCCTCCGGGACATCGAGCGGTCGGTGGCGACCCCCGAGTCGGGCGTGGAGACCTACTCGCCCACGCTCCGGCTCTGGCCGGGCGCGACGCCCTCGGACGGCGGGTGGTCGTTCGACGTCGCCGACGACCTCGCGGTCCCCGCCTTCCAGCGCCGGCTCGACGAGACGACCGAGCGCGACGCGACCGACGAGCCCGGTGAGTTCGTCAACGTCGACGTCCAGTTCGCCTACGCGATCCTTCGGCCCGACGGGCGACGACGCGCGGACGTCCGAGCGAGCGACGGCCGCTGCGCGCGGATGGCGAACTCCGAGGACCACGTCACCGACCGCGTGAACTACCTCGCGGTGAAGCTGAGCCACGACCTCAGCGAGGGCGACAACGCGCTGTACCGCGTCGGCGACGGCTCGCAGACGGTCGACCACTACCTCGTCTGCACGCGCGAGACGGTCCTCAACGAGGACCTCAGAGCGGCCGACTACGGCGCGGTCGTCTTCGTCGAGAACGGTCTCGTCCTCTGGAACGACGACGAGGGCGCGTACAACGTCGTCGTCGACGACGAGACCGTGGTGGACCTCGTCGCCCGCTGAGCCGGCCGGCCCGGTCGACCTCGATCGCCTCGGACCGCGCTCACGGGCCGCCGTTCACGATCGACCCGCTCGGACCGACCTCGTCGCGGACCGCGAAGTAGAGGACCCAGACGACCACGCCGCCGAGAAACGCGCCGATCGTCCACGCGACGGCGTGGCGACTGTCCCGGTCCGTCGCGTCCAAGTAGACGAGCAGCGACGCGAGCGCCCACGGCACGGCCAGCGCCGCGACGAGGAAGAGGAGGACGATCAGCTCCGCACCGCCGGGAGGACCTGCTTGGAGGGGGGGAGGGCATTCATACCTCGTTCATCCGACAGGAACTAAAATATTGCTCCGACCGTCGCAGAGCCGACGGAGACCGACTCTCTCGGTCCCTCGGTGGATATTTATAAGCGGGATCTGATACACCGGTAGACGATGGCGCTCGAGGTCACCGAGGCGTTCGTCCGAGTCGCGGGGACGTCCCCGCTGACGCAGGCGCTGGTCGGCGGCGTCGTCATCGCCGCGATGAACCTCCTCGGCGCGTCGCTCATCCTCGTCTGGAGAAATCCGTCCGAGCGGGCCCTCAACGGCATGCTCGGCTTCGCAGCCGGCGTCATGCTCGCGGCCGCGTTCACCAGCCTCATCCTTCCCGGCATCGAGCAGTACTCCGGTGGCGACCCGGTCCCGACGCTCGTCGGCGTGGGCCTCGGCGCGCTGTTCCTCGACCGTGCCGACGCGCTGATCCCCCACGCGCACTTCCTCCTGACCGGCCGCCGTCGGACCGACGCGGCGAACCCGGACGAGACGCTGGCTGTCAGCGACGAGCGACTGACCGGAGTCGTCCTGTTCATCCTCGCCATCACGCTGCACAACATGCCCGAGGGGCTCGCGGTCGGCGTCGGGTTCGGCGCGGCCGCCGGAGACCCGGCGCAACTCGGGAGCGCGCTGTCGCTGATGCTCGCGATCGGTATCCAGAACATCCCGGAGGGGCTGGCCGTCTCCGTGGCGGCGATAAACGCCGGCCTCGACCGTCGGCTCTACGCCGCGTTCGCGGGGATACGCGCCGGCGTCGTCGAGATACCGTTGGCGGTGCTCGGAGCCGTCGCCGTCGCGGCGGTCGCGCCGCTCTTACCGTACGCGATGGGGTTCGCCGCGGGGGCGATGCTGTTCGTCATCTCGGACGAGATCATCCCGGAGACGCACCGGAGCGGCTACGAGCGCGTGGCGACCATCGGGCTCATGGCGGGCGTCATCATCATGCTGTACCTGGACATCGCGCTGGCGGGGTGACCGCGTCACCGCGGCCCGTCGCTCCGGGCTCCGCGTCCCCACGCGCCGTGTCGACGCCGGCCGGGAGACCGCTCAGCCGACCGGCTCGATCAGCTCCGGCGCGTCGACGGCGGGGGAGTTCACCCGCGTCGACACCGGGTACGCGGTCAGCTCGTCGGCCGGGTACGGGTCCAACAGCGCGGCGGCCTCGTCGGGGTCGCCGCGGAGCCACGTCTCCTCCTCGGCCGGGTCCAGTATCACCGCCATCCGGTGATGGAGGTCGGCGACGAGCCCGTTCGGCTCGGTCGTGACGACCGTGAACGTCTCCACCGGTCCGGCGTCGTCGGCGTCGGACCCCGCTCCGGACCCCCCGCCGAACGCGTCGAGGCCGGTCTGCGTCGTCTCCGGCTCCGGCGGCTCCCACCGCTCGTAGAGGCCCGCCATCGCGAACGGGCGGTCGTCCTCGAACGCCACTCTGTAGGGCGTCTTTCCGGAGCCGCCGCGGTCCCCGTCCGGGCCGCCCCCGTCGACCCACTCGTAAAACCCGTCGGCGGGGACGAGACACCGCCGCCGCTCGAAGGCGTCGGCGAAGCTTCGCTTCTCGCGCACCGTCTCGGCGCGGGCGTTGATGAGGTCGAACGACTCGTCGGCCCACGAGGGCGTGAGCCCCCACTCCATCCGGGTCGCGCGGCCGGGGGCGCCGTCGGCGATCACCGGCAGGTCCTGTCCGGGCGCGCAGTTGTAGCTGGGCTCGACGCCGTCGAAATCGGCGTCGAACCGCGTTTCGAGGTCCGCGACGGGGGTGAAGAGCGTATAGCGACCGCACATTGATACCGGGCGTAGGCGCCGCCGATATTTAAACCGCGGTCGACCCCTCGGCCCCTCGCTTCCCGTCGGGTTTTTGCCCGCGCGCCGCCGCGGTCCGGTATGCGAATCGAGAACAGCTTCATCCCGGTCGAGGGAGTGGGCGAGACGACGGAGCGTCGGCTGTGGGGCGAGGGCGTCACGTCGTGGGCGGCGTTCGACACCGCGGTCGACGTCGCGGGCGTCGGCTCGACCACCGCCGACCGGATCGAGTCGTTCATCGCCGAGGCGCTGACGCACCTCGACGACGGCGACGCGGCCTACTTCGACCGCGCGTTCCCGAGCGGGGAGCGCTGGCGGCTCTACGAGAACTTCCGCGACGAGACCTGCTTCTTCGACATCGAGACGACCGGCCTGGACGAGCACCGCGACCGGGTGACGACCGTCAGTTTCCACCGCGACGGGGAGACGACGACGCTCGTCGCCGGCGACGACCTCACCGCCGACCGCCTCCGGGAGCAGTTCGCCGACGCCAGCCTGCTCGCGACGTTCAACGGCGCGCGGTTCGACGTGCCGTTCCTGGAGACCTCCTTCGGCATCGACGTCGACACGCCTCACCTCGACCTGATGTACCCGTGTAAGCGGATCGGGCTCTCCGGCGGGCTGAAACCGATCGAAAAGCAGATCGGGATCGACCGCGACCGCCCGGACCTGTCGGGTCGGGACGCCGTCCGACTCTGGCGCGAGTACGAGCGCGGCGACGAGGACGCGCTCGACACGCTGGTGTCGTACAACCGCGAGGACACTGAGAACCTTCGCACGCTCGCGGACGTCGTCTCGCGACGACTCCACGACGACGTCTTCGTCGGCGCCGCCGCGGAGCGGTAACAGCGGCGACCGAAAATCCGTCGACGCCGACTACGTCGCTTCCGCGTCGCGCCCGCCGGACGTCTCGGCCGCGTCGGAATCGCTCTCTTCGTCTCGCTCGTCGTCCTCCGTCTCCGAGTCGCGCTCGTCGGTCGAGCCGTCGGCGACCGCCTCCGCCTCCGCGACCGGGAGGGGTTCGGCGGGCTCCTCGCCGTCCGCGTCGTCCGCCTCCTCGCCGTCCGCGTCCGGATCGTCGGAGGCTGAATCGTCGGTGTCCGCGTCGTCGCTCGATTCACTTCCGTCCGCGTCGTCCGCCTCCTCTCCGTCCGCGTCGTCCGTCCCTTCGGCTTCCGTCGCCTCGTCCTCGGCGGGCGACGCCTCTTCATCCTCCTCCGCGTCGTCAGCCTCCTCACCTCCCTCCGCGTCGTCAGCCTCTTTTCCTTCCGCTTCTTGGACCAGTTTCATCTCGCCGCGGGCGCGGAGCGCGCCGTCGATCTCGGCCCCGTCGTGGACGACGAGGTCGCCGGCGGAGACGTCGCCGAGCACCCGCGCGCCGGCCTCTATCGTGACCGTTCCGCCGCGGGTGGTGACGTCGCCGTGGATGACCGTGTCGGCGCCGACGGTCACGCCCTCGCGGGCGCGAAGCGAGCCGAACACCTCGTTCCGCTCGCCGACGTGGACGGACTCCGCCCGCAGGTTGCCGTGGATGCGGCAGTCGTCGCCGACGGTCGCGGGCGTCGAGACGCGCCACGCGTCGTCGGATATCTCGGCGCCGCGCGGGATGAACAGGGGGTCGCGGACGTCGTCGCCGTCGGCGAGCGCCTCGGCGAGTTCGTCCGCCGCGTCGGTCTCGCCGACGCGCAAGAGCTGCGAGAGGACGAGGAAGTAGAAGACGATGGTGGGCACGGGGTTCCGGATGACGATCCAGCCGTTCGCCTCGAACCCCTCCTCGATCGACACGTCGTCGCCGATGTCGAGGTCGCCCGAGACCATCAGGCGACCGGTGACGGTCACCCGCTCGCCGAGGTACGCGTCCTCGCCGACGAGGACGTTGCCGTCGACGGAACACCACGTGTCGAGTCGGCAGTCGCCCTCGGCTTCGATGTCGTTACCGACGTGGACGCGCTCGCCGATGGCGACGTTGCGACCGCGGAGGCCGAACTCCACCGTCGACTGGCCGCCCACGAGCACGTCGCCGTCGACGACGAGGTCGTGCTCCTCGACGGTCGTCCCGGACGGGACCGCGAGCTCCTCTATCGGGCCGTCTCCTCGCAGCGACACACCGGGAGAACTCCCTCCGCGCTTATAAACCGTGTGGGGCGTCTGACGGAGCGATGACGCGTGGGCGCGCTCGAACCCCGCGTGTGGCTCTCACGCGTGGCGCACGCAGGTCACTACCCTTTTGAGTCCGGCACGGGAGCGAGGAGTATGGGATTCGGATCGTACGACGAGAGCGAGCAGAAGGACCAGGACGTTGACACCGACGCCGAAGAAGCCGTGAACGTCCACGAGCACGACCACGACGGCGAGGTCTCCATCGAGGGCGGCGCCTCCACCGACGACCTCGTCGGGCGCCTCTCCGAGATGAAAGACGACGACGACTGAGCGTCGCTCCCCTCCCGCGGGAGGCAGTTTCCGCGGCGCGGGGGCGCCCGACGGCGGTCGCCGACCGTCGGTGTGCATACCGTTCGCACACCCGGTTCAGAGTTATTTTCGATCAGCCGTAGTGATACGGTATGGCACGGAAACGCGAGCGAACGCCCCGTCTGGATCGCCTGACGCGAAGCGGTCGCCGGGACCGAGCGAATCGCGCCGACAGAGAGGCCTCCGGCCGGACCGGCGAAGCCGAGGAGTCCGACGACGGCGCCGACCCCGTCGCGACGGCCGCCATCGCCCGGCGCCTCTGCGCGAGCGGCAACGAACAGGCCTGCGAGACGCTGGAACGGCTCTGTGAGTCCGGCTACGACGCCGCGTGTCGTACCGGCTGAGGCGGTGACGTCCTCGTTTTCCGTTCGGCGGACCCGTCGGCGTCGAGAACGAGCACGCGACCGTCGACCGCGGGCCGTGCGTGCCGCTTATGCCTTCCCAAGGAGTATCGCCGGCATGAGCACGGATCTGACGTTTACCGACGACGGCGTCGACGTCGTCTACGAGGGGACCGAGTTCGAGTTGGAGAAGGACCTGATCGAGGAGGCGACCGGGAAGGGGTTCCGCGACGTCACCGACCACGAGGTGTTACAGATCGTCGCCAAGGACCCGGAGCTGGACGGCGAGCCCGTGCGTATCGGCGACGTGCTGTAGGCGACTCCCGAAAGCGGTGGGGCTTTAGGAGCCGATCGATTCGGCCGGTGTATGAAGGCCGGAGACGCGCTCGGCGCGCTCACGAGTTCGAAACTCAGGGTCGTGCTCGTGGGACTGTTGCTCGTCGGCGGCGGCGTCGGGGGCGCGTTCGCCCTCGGGGTGCTCGGCGTTCCGAGCGTCGCCGCCGTCGATAACACGTTCGGTGACGTGACGAACGAGACGACCGAAGTCCGGACGGATCTGGTGGTGTCGAACCCGAACCCCGTGGGTATCGGGCTCGACGGCGTCTCGGTGAACTACACCGTGTCGATGAACGATATCGAGATGGCGCAGGGCGGCCGAGAGGGGGTATCCGTCGGCACCGGGAACTCGACCGTCCCCCTGGAGACGGATCTGCAAAACGAGGCCGTCCCGCCGTGGTGGGTCAGCCACGTCCGCAACGGCGAGCGGACGACGGTCGGCATCGACGCGAGCGTCACCTCGGACCTGCTCGGTCGGACCGTCGAGTTCGGTCGGAGTCGGGAGATACGGACCGACCTGCTGGGCGCGTTCGACTCGAACGAGACGCGACCGGTGAACGCCGACAGCGCGCTGGTCGACGACCCGGTTCTGTACGTCGACGAGACGCGGGCCGAGTGGGGGAGCGTGAGCGAGTCCGAGACGCCCATCGACATGGCGTTCGCCGTCTACAACCCGAACCTCGAACCGTACGTGATCACCGAGATCGGGTACGACGTGACGATGAACGGGGTCGAGATGGCGTCGGGCCAGACGGAACAGGGATACGTGATCCCCTCGCGAGGCACCGAGCGGATCGAGTTCACGACGGGACTCCAGAACCGTCACCTCGACGAGTGGTGGGTCACGCACCTCGACGAGGACGTCCACGGCCACCAAGTGAGCGACCTCACCATCGAGTTCTACGCCGTCATCGAGCTCCCGACCGGCGGAGAGGTCACGGTCCCCCTCGACGAACTGACCTACGAAGAGCGGATCGAGACCGACGTCTTCGACGAGGGCGACGACGTGCGCGACGGTGACGACGCCGACGGAAGCG
>Ga0102939_1000545_pt1 | contig 13827 bp, 14 predicted proteins | sample SalPon2_B_H2O_MG_FD_78214 | JGI IMG/M metagenome (GOLD analysis project Ga0102939, IMG submission 78214) | Salt pond water microbial communities from South San Francisco under conditions of wetland restoration - Salt Pond MetaG R2_B_H2O_MG | ecosystem: Environmental > Aquatic > Non-marine Saline... | reverse complement strand
GGCGATTCGGCCGAAGACAGCCGCGTTCGTGAGCCCCGTGCCGCCAGGGTAGTTGTTATAGAAGAGCCCGCCGGTCGCGTTGCCGGCCGCGAACAGCCCCGGGATGACAGTATCTGTCGTATCCAACCATGGTACGCTGTTCGAGCCACGACGACCGCTGGCGGTGTTCGGTTACCAACGGTGAGTTCGAGATCGTCGCCGATACGGCGAAATCGGGCGGTACGGGCGATGGATTCCGCCCCCACGAACTGCTGGCGGCGGCGCTGTCCTCGTGTCTGAATATCACCGCCCGAATGGCAGCGGACGAGAACGACATCCCGCTTGAGGGCGTGACGACGACTGTCGATCTCCAGCGCTCGCCGGATCGGACCGAGTTTGTCTATACGTGCGAGTTCGACGGTGTCTCCGAACGCGAGCCGGGCGTGCTTCGGGACGCCATCTCGGACTGTCCCGTCCAACGGACGTTGTCGAAAGAGGTCGGCTTCGAGGTGGCCGACTGATTCCACGGTATCCCCGGATATCGGCCGGAGTACCGTTCGTACTGAGGTGTCTCAACGTCGCTCCCGAACCACAGTGAAAGCTACCACGGCAGTAATCACGGTGAACGCCGAAAGCGAGAGGTTCGGGATCGACAGCAGACCGAACAGTTCAAACTGGACGTTCCCACAGCCGCCAGCCGAGCAGGACGACGACGGTGTGGCCTGAAGATAGGAGTGATACGCCGCGACGAGACCGCCCCCGATCGAAAGCGGAAGCGCGGTTCGCCAGACGGCGAGCCGATCCTCGTAGGTGGCGATCCCGAGGACGACCACGAGCGGGTACATCCCGATCCGCTGGATCCAACAGAGATCACAGGGGTACAGCCCCATGACTTCGCTGAAATAGAGGCTCCCGGCGGTCGCAATCGACGCGACGAGTGTACAGACGGCCAGTATCGAACGGGTTTCGGTGACGGTGACGCGCATGTGTGTTCCGACTGGGCGTCGGCGGATCGACGCTCCGGTCCCGTGTTGAACCTGACAGGCGGCCGGATTAACCGTTGCGGAGAGACACATGGTTTTACCCACCCCCGTTCCGTACGGTGGGCCGATGAGCGAGACAGTCGCAGTCATCGGTGGGTCGATGACGAAGTTCGGACAGCGCGAGTCGTGGATCCGGGAGTTGCTCGCCGAGGCTGGACAGGCGTGTCTGGCCGACGCCGGCGTTCCGTCGGATGCGGTCGAGCACCTCTACGTCTCGAACATGGCGAGCGGAGAGTTCGAGGGACAGACCGGGGTAATGAACGCCCTGGCCCACGATCTCGGCCTGATACCTGCATACAGCCAGCGTGTCGACCAGACCAGCGCCAGTGGTGGGGCCGGCATCTACGCCGCCTGGCAGTCGATCGCCTCCGGCGCGAGTGAGATGACGCTGCTCGTCGGCGGCGAGAAGATGACACACCGATCGACAGCCGAGTCGACCGACATCATCGCGTCGATCGCCCATCCCGCCGAGTACAAACACGGCGTGACGCTCCCCTCGTTCGCGGGGCTGACCGCCCGGATGTACCTCGATCGGTTCGACGCCCCCCGCGAGAGCCTCGCGAGGGTCGCGGTGAAGAACCACGAGAACGGGACCCGAAACGAGAAGGCCCAGTTCCAAAAGGAGATCACCGTCGAGAAGGCCCTCGACAGCCCGATCATCGCCGATCCGCTTCGACTGTACGACTTCTGTCCCGTCACGGACGGCAGCGCTGCACTGCTGTTCTGCCCGGTCGAGGTAGCCGAAGAGTATGCCGACGACTACGTCGTCCTTTCCGGCGTCGGCGGTGCGACTGACACCCACGTCGTCCACGAGCGGGAAGATCCAACGACGATGGGTGGGGTCGTCGACAGCAGCGATCAGGCATTCGAGATGGCCGACCTCGATCCGGACGACATCGACGTCGCGGAACTACACGACATGTTCACGATCCTCGAGTTCCTCCAGATGGAAGGGATCGGGTTCGCCGAGAAGGGTCGGGCGTGGGAACACGCCATGGACGGCCGGACGAAAATCGACGGGGACCGCCCGATCAACCCTTCCGGGGGGCTAAAATCGAAGGGCCACCCGCTCGGGGCCAGCGGCGTCGCACAGGCGTACGAAATCTACGAACAGTTGATGGGTGAGGCCGGCGAGCGACAGGTGTCGGCCGACACCGGCCTGGCCTGCAACGTCGGCGGGTTCGGAAACTGCGTGACCACGGCGATCTTCGAGGCGAACCAATGACGATGGACGCATACCGATACGAGGACGGATCGATCAGCTACCCGGGACACCCGCGTGGACGAGACGGATCGGCGCCGACCGAGACGATCGACCTCAGCGAGTACACCGGCGAGGTACTGACCTGGACGACGAGCACGGCGACGCCGCCGGGTGTTCGAGAACCGAACACCCTCGCAATCGTCGAGTTTGATGTCGACGGTGAATCAGTGCGGGCGCTCGGACAGACCACGACCGACGAGATCGAGATCGGGACGACGGTCACTCCGGTCTACGTCGAGGAACTCCGTGAGGCGGGTGTCGGCCTCAAGGACGCCGACGGTCCACAGGAGTGGGACGGGTATCGGTTCGAACCGGTCTGATTTCGTTCGCGTTCCAGCTTCGTGAAATGCGTCTGTCCGGACGTCATATCCTGATCGACAAGTACCAAACACGATATGTATGTATTTTTGTTGAAAAGAGCAACTGAATTATAAATTACTTTCATTCTACACGCACAAATTTTGTGGCAATAGACCGGGGGCTACGGATTTACACTCCGAATCAATTCATAATATCCCTATACATTCGATATAGAACTCTCGAACAATGCCGGAGTGTGCGAACGACACAACTGAAATTCTTCGATCGACAGCGGCCAAATCATACCGCGCAAACAACACCTGCCTCTTGTTACATACACGGGTCGGTCGGCTTCTATTCGGGATGTGCTTCAACTCGAAGCACTAATGATAACCACCTGAGACGAAACTCCGTAGAATATATCAGTACTATATTTATTATATCTATATTATATTTTATCTACACGCAGGGTGGTATGTGCCCGGGCGAGAACCCTATTACCGGCGGATGGTCGTTCGTACAAGCACGTGGCAGCAAGCCCTCATGCGACGGAAGCGATTTGTTTAGTCATACGGAAGAGAGCGTATCGTGGGCACTCTCTTCCGGTCCAATTCAGTCGCTCTGCCGCGCTAGTTCAGCGCCGTCGGCGGATTCAACAGCGTTTTTACCGACGAACTCGGCGGCGCTTTCGCCGGCGATTCGGCCGAAGACAGCCGCGTTCGTGAGCCCCGTGCCGCCAGGGTAGTTGTTATAGAAGAGCCCGCCGGTCGCGTTGCCGGCCGCGAACAGCCCCGGGATGACAGTATCCGTCGTATCCAACACCTCCGCTTCGGCGGTGATCGCCACGCCGCCGAAGGCGAACGTCATCCCGCCGGTAACGGGGTAGCCGGTGTAGGGCGGTTCGTCGAGCGGGAACGCCCAGTTGGACTTTTTCGGCTCGATCCCCTCGGCGCTGTTGCCGTTCAGTTCGTTCGGCTCATACTCTTCGAAGGCGTCCGGATCGCAGGCCTCGTTGTATTCCTCGACGGTCTCGACGGCTCGATCGACGTTCTCGATGTCGAGTCGCCGGGCCAGCCCCTCGATCGAGTCGGCGGTGATCGCCCGCGAGGGACCCATGTGGGCGACGTCGTCGACGACCTTCGAATCGACGATGATGAACGCCTCGTGGTAGGGCTGTTCGAAGATCCGTCGGCCGAACTTCGCGTAGGTGTGTGCGCGGGCGTCCTCGCCCTCGTCGACGAACCGCTCGCCGTCGTGGTTCAGGATGAGCCCGTACTGATAGCCGTCGATGCGCGTGATCCCGCCTTCGACGTCCGGTGACCCGGCGTCGATGATCGCCATGTGGGCGTCGCCCCACTCGCCGTCGGATTTCGCGCCGACGTCCATCGCCGCCTCGATCGCTTCGCCGGTGTTGTACCGACTGCCGCGGACTTTCATGTTGCCGTAGCCGGGGCCGTAATAGCGGGTGCGCTTTTCCTTGCTTGAGCCGTAATCGCCAGCGGCGAGAATGACGGCATCGCCGGTGAACCGAGCGCGTTCGCCCTCGTGGAACCCTTCGACGCCGGTGACGGTGCCGTCGTCGTCTCGGATCAAGTCCTGGGCTTCGGCCTGATAAAAGATGTCCGCGCCCTCGTCTTCGAGGATCTCGACGAGGTCGGTAACCATGTCCGCCCCGTGGAGCCAGACTCGGCCGGCGGTGTAGCCGGGATGGGGGGCCTGATACTCCCACTCGAGTCCCTTGTGGGTCAACCACTCGAAGGTCTCGGCGGACTCGTGGGCGACCGCCTCCGCCAACTCTTCGTCGGCGCGGTAGTTGGTGACCTTCATGATGTCCGAGTAGAAGTCAGAGGCGCTGTAGTCCTCGACGTTGAATTCGGCGTCGAGGTCGATATCCGCCGTGGGGATGCGGAACGACTCGGTGAACTGGGTGTGTCCCCCCCGGTTTTCTTCGGGGGCCTTCTCCAGTATCGCGACGTCGGCGTCGCGCTCCGCGAGGCGGAGTCCCGCGGCCAGCCCGGCGATTCCGCACCCGATCACGACGACGTCGTGTGTGTGTTCTCGCATGATTTGAGTATCTACTCACCATAGGCCACGGAGGTTTAATTCTATTCCTTTCGAGGCCCATCTCTCCCCTATCCGCCGAAAACTGACCGACGGTCGCGGCGCTGCTCAACCATGGTGCTCTCGGTTTCGTTCGTGGGGACCCGCCTGTGCTCGTGGCGTCTCTGTAGCTCAAAGACGTGTAAGTTAAATACAAATAGGCCTGTTCCGGTTCTAACTGTCGGCATTCGCCCTCCGATCACGAACCAATATTAATAGTTTATATTATATTTCGTCTCGTGCATGTTATGTAACATAATATAGTGATAGGTGAACAAAGTGTGGTGTAGGGAAAGGTATATATAAAAACCGAACTACCCTTTCCCCTATGGTGGATACAAGCCGAAGACGAGCGCTCAAACTCGCCGCAGCGGCCGGGACGATCGGCCTCGCTGGCTGTGCCGGTAACGGTAACGGCAACGGTGGCAACGGCAACGGAAACGGCGGCAACGGCAATGGGAACGGCAACGGCAACGGCGGTACGACCGGGAACGGAAACGACGACGGCGGCGGGGACCCGATCGTAATCGGGACGAACTACCCGATCTCCGGGAACCTCGCGGAAGCGGGTCAGGACTGCCGGGCCGGCGTCGAGATCTTCGCCGAGGAGATGAACGCCAACGGCGGCATCGACGGCCGTCAGATCGAGTTGGTACACAAGGACGCGCCGAACGCCGACGCCGGCGTCAGCAACGTCCAGGAACTCGCCGAACAGGAGGACGTCGACGCCATCGTCGGCTCCTTCTCCAGCAGCATCGCTGCCGCCTCGACCGAGGCGTCGACGCGGTACGACGTCGTCTACTGGGAGACGAACGGCTTCGCCCCCTCGATCAGCGAACCCGGATATCAGAACGTCTTCCACCCGAACGCCCGAACGACGAACTACGGGCAGGAGGGCGGCGACATCATGGAAAGCATCGTCGCGCCCGAACTGGAGACGGACGTGGCCGAACTCGACGTCGCGCTCCTCTGGGAGAACGGCGAGTTCGGCGCGGCGACCCGAGACGAGATGCAGAACTTCGCCGAGGATCTCGGGTTCAACATCGTCGAGTCGATCGGCTACCCCGCCTTCCAGATTTCGGACTTCTCCTCGCAGATCGAACAGCTCCGTCAGGCCGAACCGGACGTGCTGTATCACTCCGGGTACGACAACGACACCCAACTGTTCTGGGGTCAGGCGGCCGATCTTGACCTGTACATCCCGGCCGTCATCGGCAACGGGACCGCCTACGTCAACACGGCGTTCCGTGATGCGGTCTCCGAGCAGACGGCCCGCGGGATCATCAACGTCGACCAGCCGCACTTCAACGCGAACCCCGAGTGGTCGCCCGGCGTGGGCGACATCCTTTCGGCCTACCGTGATATGTTCGACGAGTACCCGAACACCCAGTTGATGAACACGAGCTACAGCGTGATGCAGATCTTCGCCGAAGCGGCTGCGAACGCCGATTCGTTCGCCCCGGCCGACTTCCAGGAAGCGGTCCTCGACATCGAGTGGGATCTCGGCAGGTGTGCGAACGGCTGGGGAGCCGACTTCGACGAGGAGCACAACCGCAACCACGAACTCGTCGTTCAGGGGACCCAGTGGCAGCCCGACGAGTACACCGACGACATCCTTCGTCCGGACCAAGACGACGGGACGCTGGAAGTCTACTCGATCTACCCCGAAGAGTCCCGACTCTCGTTCATCGAACCGATGGACATCCCCGGCCCGGACTACACCTGATCGGCGGCGGCGGGGATTCGTACCCCCGGCTAGCGTTCGCTTGCTGTTTTCTAGAATCCGACGCAGGCGGCTAATTCAAAAACACTATACGTGATCTACGACACGGATTATCCGTTATCGATGACGATTTGCGGACGCCATCGCGACTGAAAACCCATACGGCCAATGACACTGAAAGAGCTATGTTACTGAAAGCGGAGGGCCTGGTGAAACGGTTCGCCGGGATCGTTGCTGTCGACGACGTCTCGTTCGAACTCGAAGAGAACGTGATCACCGGTGTCATCGGTCCGAACGGGGCCGGAAAGACGACGCTGTTCAATCTTCTCTCCGGCTATCACCCTCCGACCGAGGGGACCATCGAATTCAAAGGCGAACGGATCGAGGGGCTGGAGAGCCACGAGATCGCCACCCGCGGAATCGGACGGACGTTTCAGATCTCCCGGCCGTTCGGCGAGATGACCGTGCGGGAGAACCTCATCACCTCGAATTACGATCTCCCGCGGGCAGAGCGCGATCGACGGGTCGCCGAGACGCTCGAAATGCTCGACCTCGGCCACCAGTCCAACGTACTGGGCAAAAACCTCTCGGGGGGGCAACAGACACTGCTCGAGATCGGCCGCGTGCTCATGTTGGATCCCGACCTAATACTGCTGGACGAACCGGCAGCGGGCGTGAACCCAAAGCTCGTCGACGACATCGCCGATCTGATCACGGAAACGAGCGACGAGCGGACGTACATGATCGTCGAACACGACATCACGCTGATCTCCCGGCTGTGCGAGCGCGTGATGGTGCTCAACGAGGGGCGGCTTATCGCCGACGGACCGATCGACGAAGTGAAATCCGACCCCGATGTCAAAAAAGCGTATCTGGGTGAATAACATGGCTATTCTCGAAATTCAGGATCTCGACGCCGGATACGGCTCGATCGACGTGCTCAGCGACATCGACCTCAGCGTCGAAAGCGGGACTATCACCGGAATCATCGGCCCGAACGGAACGGGCAAATCGACGCTTCTCAAATCGATTATCGGCATCGCCGACGTCAAGCGCGGCCGAATAGAGTACAAAAACGAAGCCCTCACCGACGTATTGCCGTGGGAACTGATCGATATCGGCATCGCGTACATGCCGCAGGGCGATCGGGTGTTCCCGGAAATGTCGGTTCGTGATAACCTTCGCGTCGGGGGGTACATTCAGGAGGACGCCAGCTTCGACCAGCGACTCGAATACGTCTACGATCTCTACCCCGTCCTCGAAGAGAAAGAACACGTCGACGCCGAGAGCCTCAGCGGCGGACAACAGACCATGCTGAGCTTCGGGATGGCGCTCATGAGCGATCCGGATCTCATCCTCCTCGATGAACCTTCCGCGGGACTCGCTCCGGAACTGGTCGACGGGATGTTCGAGTTGATCGAGCAACTCCGCGACGAGGGAATGCCGTTCTTGATCGTCGAGCAGTCCGTCCGGGTACTGCTCGAGCACAGCGACTACGTCTACGTCATCGACGAGGGGACGATCCGGTTCGACGGCGAGCCCCACGAGATCCGCGACCGCGACGATCTGATGCGGATCTACCTCGCCCTCGAGGATTGACCCGTCGCCCGCGCCCCGTCACTGGAAGTGCGGCATGACTTCTTCGGCGACGAGCCGCATCGATTTGCCCGACTTCTCCGGATCGAGCCCGGGAAAGTGCATCCGGAGGATCATGTCGTCGACGCCGATCTCTTCTTCGTACCGTTCGAACTCCTCGATCGCCGTCTCGGGACCGCCGATCACGAACCGTTCGGCGGCGTGCTCGCGGAGTTCCTCGATCGCCGCCTCGGTATCGCCGTCGGAATCGAACGTGTGGCCGATGTCGTCGTAGTCGCCGTAGACGTCCTGGTACTCGTAGAGCAGCGACGGCCCGACCTCCTCCCAGGCCGTCTCGTCGTCCTCGGCGATGTACGCCTCCCGTCGCAACGGCTTCCGGACTGTTTCATACGAGCGGTCCTGCTCTTCGAGAATCTCTCGATACATTTCGGCGGATTCGGCCAACTCCGAGCGCGTTTCGATCGGACTCATGCTCCAGGCGTCGGCCATCCGCGCCGACCGCTTGATCGCATACTCCGATTGGCCGCCGTACCAGATCGGGATCGACTCCTGGGCCGGTCGGGGCATGAGATCGAGATCTTCGACTTGGAAGATGTCCCCCTCGTAGGTCACCGACCGCTCGGTGAACAGCTTCCGGAGCAGCCGGATTCCCTCGACTGTTCGGCCGGCTCGTTCGGACTTGTCGATCCCGTAGGCGTCGAACTCTTCATCCCGCCAGCCCACTGCGACCCCGAGATGGAAGCGACCGCCGGACAGGAGATCGAGAACGACGGCCTGTTCTGCGACCTCGACCGGGTTGTGCAGCGGCAGGATGACGATGTTGGTCAGCAGGTCGATCTCCTCGGTCGCCTCGGCGAGCGCGGCCAAAAAGACGGTTGGCGCCGGAATCCAGCCGTCCGGGAGGAAGTGGTGTTCGGCGACCGAGAGGATGTCGTAGCCGAGTTCCTCGGCCTCGCGGGCTTGCTCAAGCGTCTGTCGATAGATCGACTCCCACTCCCCTTCCGGGGACTGGCCGCTGTAGTGCATACCGAATCGGAGTGTCATGAGAGTGCTGTAATTGTGCCGGTAGGCTGATAATCGTACCGTTCTTCGGGTGCTGTTGCCGGTACTCAAAACCACCGAGCCTCATCCATCCGTACGGACCGGCGATGGCCGGTCGCAGACCACGGCGACCGTCTCAGTCCCAGCCGAAGTCGGGATCAGTACTCCCGACGGTGAAGATCGGGAGCCGTCGTTCGATCCGGCTTCCGTACCCCTTGAGTTGTGCGACGACGCCCTCGGGGGCGTACATGATCATGAGTATCAGTACTGTGCCGTAGCCCATGTACGCGATCGCGCCGAACCGACCGCCGAACTGCGTCGTCGCGATGTGCAAAAGCGGCCACATGATGAGCGCGCCGATCACCGGGCCGGTGACCGTCCCCGCCCCGCCGATTATCGGAATGACGGCCAGCAGTACCGACTCCGGGATCCCGAACATGAAGTTCGGATCGAGATACTGGACGTAGATCGCGTACATCACGCCCGCCAGCCCGGTCAGAAAGGCCGAGACGAGCCAGCCGTACATTTTGTACTTCGAGGTGTCGATCCCGACCGCGGCAGCGGCCTGTTGATCGTCGCGTATGGCCATCAGGTAGAACCCGAGCTTCGAGTAGCGGATATACGCCGAGAGGAACGCCGCGCCGGCGAACAGCGCGAGCCCGAGGAGGTAATACTGCAGGTCCGTGAATCCGAGCGTCGCCACGCCGCGGACACGGGCCTGCGCCAGCGAGATGCCCACCTCCCCGCCGGTGATGTCCCTGAAGTGCCGGACGAGGAACCGGGCTCCCTCGACCACGACGATCGTGGCGAGCGCGAAGTAGTGACTTCTGAGTCGGAACGCGGGGTACCCGATCACGACGGCGATGAGAAGCGTCGCAAGGAGACTGGCCGGAAGCGCGACGGCGAGTCCCTGCTCGAAGTTGATCAGGAGGATCGCCAGTACGTACGCCGAGGCCCCGAAGAACACGCCGTTCCCGAGAGAGAACTGCCCGCCGTAGCCGCCGATGACGTTCCAGGCGATCGCGCCGGTGCCGATGATGAACGTCAGGACCAGCATGCGCTGGATGCTCGAGGAGACCAGCATCGGCGCGAACGCGGCCACCGCCACGATGGCCAGCGACATGTAGACTCGGGGCTGCCCGAGGAGGTTGAGTACGCGGACGGGCGTGTTGGTGCTCATCGGCCGCCACCTCCCGCCAGGATCTGTTGGCTGAACTGCTCGTACTGGTATTTCAGTTCGTCGGTCACGCCTTCAGCCCGGAGCACCAGAACGACGATGAAGATCGCGAAATAGATCGGGGGTGCAAGCGGCGACGAGAGATAGAAACTGATGAACGAGTCCAAAATTCCGATGAAGAACCCGGCGAAGAGGACGCCCCAGATCCGTCCGAGCCCGCCCAGCGTGACGATCACGAAGGAGGTGAGCACGTACCAGTTCCCGACCGTCGGCCGAACAGGCTGGATGCTCATGAGAACGCTCCCGGCGACCCCGACGAGGGCGATGCCCAGTCCGAACGTCAGCATGTAGATCCGGTCGACGTTGATGCCGAACGGCTGTGCGAGCGTATCGGACTGAGCCGTCGCGCGGATACCCAGGCCGATCTTCGTCCGCTGGAGGAACAGATAGAGGAGGCCGGTCACGGCGATCGTGATGATAAACCCGTACAGGCGGACCTCCTCGACGATGACTCCGCCGGCGGACAGCCCGCCGTATCCGGCGTTGAAACTGCGCGTCGTCGGCCCGAACACGAACTGCGCGAAGAACTGCAGGATCCAGAGCAGTCCGAGCGTCGAAAACACCTGTGCGAACATCGGTCGATCGATGATCGGTGCGATCACCAGCCGTTCGGTCACGACGCCGAACACGAAGAACACAGGGGCGACGATGAGAATCGAGAGAAAGGGATCGATCCCCGCGACGGTCCACAGGACGTATGCCGCGTACATCGCGAGCATGACGAACGTGCCGTGGGCGAAGTTCACGACGTCCATCACCCCGAAGATGAGCGATAGACCCAGGGCAGCGAGGGCTAAAACTGACCCCAGCAGTAGCCCGTTGACCAGTAACTGTATCACCAGACTCATTGTATACTTCGAAAACCTCACCGAGAAACAGTAAATAGCTACTGGTTTCAGAAAACATCCCGCCGTCTCCGCCTTTTGACTTCGGTTTCGTGCCGTCCGGCTCCGGGTGTCTCCCGAACGTTCGTCTATTGCACCAGACGCGATATAACGCTGACAGCACAACAGTCTGATGTATGACTGCCGAAGGCTTGCGCGCTGACAGGCGAACGGTGCTCGAAACGCTCGGTTCCGGAGCCGTGCTGGCCCTCGCCGGATGTGTTGGCGGCGACGGAAACGGGGCAGCCGACGGCGAGGATGATACTGAGGGGGACGCAACCGGAGGGGACGAGACGGAAGGAGGCGATACGGACGAAGAGACACGACCGTTGAGCGAACCGACGGAATTCCCGGAGGACGGGGAGTGTGCCGTCTGTAAGATGATCGCTGCTGAACACCCGGACTGGAACGCCCAACTCGCCCACGAGGACGAGTCACGGGCGTATTTCTGCTCGTCCGGCTGCATGGCGGCGTACTACGTCGACCCCGAGCGGTTTGACGCTCCCGACTCGCCGATCGGACCGGTCTGGGTGACCGGCTACGAGACCGGCGAACTGATCGATGCGTCCGAGGCGTACTTCGTCCGAGTGAGCAACGCTGACCACGTTGACGATGTCATGAAAATGAACCCGACGCCGTTCGGCGACCGGGCCGACGCCGTAACCTTCACCGAGGAGTTCGAGGCGTACAGTGAGGAAGACATCATCACCCTGGATCAGTTCGACATGGAGCTCGCAACGCAGTATCGCGCCCAGTTCTTCGAAGACGAGAGCGGGAACTGATCGGAAGCGGTCACCCGATTTCCGGGCCGATTTCGGTTCGGCTGACGCGACGGGACGCATCTTTGCTCGTATCCGGCGGTATCGCTTCGTCCGCGATGAGACGTCGGTACGGAAGTCATCCCGCCGCTCTAGTCGATAGTATTAGTTTCGCCTCGCCGATATGGATCGTATGGACCGTATCTGTGTGTTCTGTGGCTCCGGTAACAGCGACGAGTCGGCTTACGACACGGCGATAGAGGAATTTGCGGCCGCGCTCTGTGCGAGAGATATCGGACTGGTGTACGGGGGCGGACAGGGCGGTGCGATGGGCTCGCTTGCCGATGCGGTACTCGCGGCGGGCGGCGACGTCACCGGGATCATCCCGGAATCAATACTACAACGGGAGCAGCCTCATCAGGGGCTGACAACGCTCGTGACTACGGCCACCAAACCCGAACGCAAAGACGAGATGGTCGAACACGCTGACGGATTCGTCGCGTTCCCGGGCGGGATCGGAACCCACGAAGAGCTGTTCGACGTACTCGGTCGAGCGAAGCACGGTTTCCACTCGAACCCTTGCGGGCTGTTGAACGTTGCGGGCTACTACGACGGGCTTGTGACGCATTTCGATCACGCCGAATCGCAAGGGTTTGTGAGTCCCGAACAGCGGTCGCTGTTGTTAGCTGAGTCTGACTCGGAGGCGTTACTCGATGCCTTCGAGTCGTACGAATCGCCCATTGATGACGCCTAGCACAGTCTACCTTTCATGTCGTCGACAGCCTCACCTACAGACGCCGGCGACCGTATCTAAAGGTAAAATAAAATCTATGTACAATTGACATATAAATATTATCTTACTAATTACGCGTTGTACGTTTGGTCGAAGCAGTATAAGCGAATTGAAACCACTGGAGATACTCTGAAATACCCGGTCGAAATACATGAGTAGAGAAGGCTGATAACGAACTTTCAGATACCGAACGAAACTACATGCTAATTGAAATAAACAAGAACATTCTAGCCGTTTGATCAATACAATCGGCCTCGTATTAGGGCTACCACGGCGTATTGTTCTGTACACCTTCCCGCTGTGTGTGCCGCTTTACCGTCGTGATCTCGGGACGTATGGATCCCTGGATTCGTGATTACGAACACGGAGAGGCGAATCGAACACCGATCGACTCTGGGTGTTGCGATTCTTTGGTTCTCCGAGTCTCCCGATTCGGGTCTGATCCCTGTGTTGTATTAATTCCAGTTTATTTGTTCTACTTTCTCGGTTAATAGTTTGATAAAATCGAACTAAAAGTCTGTTTGAGAAACGTATCTGGTCTGAATTGTATTATAGTACTACGTATGAATCCATATTCTTTATACAATCAATAACACAAATAACACTGTTATCGATACCCGGTCTGCTGCCTTGATTCATCTGAAACGTGTATCTGATTCGGCCTCGATTGACGTCGCCTGACAACTGCCCGGCCACGGCGGTTTTTGACGTTGATTCAAAACAGATTTCCGAATCAATACGACCAATCGATTAGAGAATAGGCCAAAAGTCGACCGACCATTTATTATATCTCCGGATAATGCGTTCGGTATGGCGTTTGAACTGGATCGAGACCGGTTCGTTGAGACGATGAAATACCAGGCGGAGGTCGGCGCCACGGAAAACGGCGGTCTCCATCGCTTAACGCTCTCTGAGGCGGACAAAGAGATACGCGATTGGTTCTTAGAACAGATGGAGGCGGAGGGACTCGATATCACGATCGACGAGTTCGGAAACATGTTCGGCTATCGCGAGGGAACGGATCCGGATGCGGGAACGATCCTCGTCGGTTCTCACCTCGATTCCCAGCCCTACGGAGGGATCTACGACGGCCAACTCGGCACGATCTC
>Ga0102939_1000544_pt1 | contig 13830 bp, 19 predicted proteins | sample SalPon2_B_H2O_MG_FD_78214 | JGI IMG/M metagenome (GOLD analysis project Ga0102939, IMG submission 78214) | Salt pond water microbial communities from South San Francisco under conditions of wetland restoration - Salt Pond MetaG R2_B_H2O_MG | ecosystem: Environmental > Aquatic > Non-marine Saline... | reverse complement strand
TTCGGGACCCATTTTTCAGTGTAACGGGCACATCGGGGAATAAGTCTTCTGACGGGGGCGGGAACCGCTCTCGCGCGGGGTCGCGGCCGAAGGTATTTGCGCTCGGACCCGCCACCTCACGGCATGGACGGCAAGAAGGCAATCTACTACGCCGCGGTCGCGCTCGCGGTTCTGATCGGCGTCGGCGTCCTCGTCTCCGTCGTCTCGGCGGTCCTGAGCCTCGCGTGGGCGGTGCTCTCCGGGATCGCCACGCTCGCCGTGCTCGCCGGGCTCGCCTACGTCGCGTACAGGGCCGGGTCGTGGCTCCTCGGGAGCGACGACGCGTCGGCCGGGACGGAGTCGATCGGCGACTCGTGGTCCACCACGCCGAGCGGCGACGCCTCGGAGAGCCGGCGGGACCGGCTTCGCCGGCAGTACGTCGAGGGACAGATCGACGAGGAAGAGTTCGAGCGCCGGATCGCCAGCGAACTGGAGACCGAGGAGCTCGACGAGATCGACCGCGAGCTCGAACGCGAGCGGTAGGCGGTCAGAACCGCTCGCGGAGCTCGTCTCGGAGGTCGTCGAGGTCGAGGTCCTTCATCGAGAGCAACACCAGCAGGTGGTAGACGAGGTCGGCGCTCTCGGCGGTGAGCTCGTCGAGGTCGTCGTCTTTCGCCGCGAGGATCGTCTCCGTGGACTCCTCGCCGATCTTCTCCAAAACGGCGTTCTCGCCCTTCTCGTGGTCGAACAGCGAGGCGGTGTACGAGCCCTCGGGACGCTCCGCCTTGCGCGACTCGATGGTGGCGAACAGCTCGTCGAGGACGGCCGCGTCCGCGCGCTCGTCGCCCGCCTCGGCGTCGCTCACGCGACCACCTCTCGCTCGGGGAAGAAGGCGAGGTCGTGGATCCGCGGGTCGTCGGTGAGTTCCGGGTGGAACGCGGTGGCGACGATCGGGCCGTCGCGCACCGCGACCGGCCGACCGTCGACGGTCGCGAGCACCTCAACGTCCGCGCCGACCTCGTCGATGAGCGGCGCGCGGATGAAGACGGCGTGGAACGGGTCGTCGAGCCCGTCGACCGGGATCTTCGCCTCGAAGGAGTCCTTCTGTCGGCCGAACGCGTTGCGGTCGACGGAGGCGTCGAGGAGCCCGAGCGCGTCCACGCGGTCGTCCTTCGCGTCCCGCGAGCAGACGATGAGCCCGGCGCAGGTGGCGAGCACGGGCTTCCCGCTCGCGACGTGGTCGCGGATCTCCGCGGCGATCCCCTCTCGGTGGATCAGCCGCGAGATGGTCGTCGACTCCCCGCCCGGCATGAGGAGGACGTCGCAGTCGGGCACGATGCCGGCGTCGCGGACCTCGACGACCTCCGCGGGCTCGTCGTGAGCGGCGGCGGCGTTCCGGACGGCGGCGGCGTGTTCGGCCACGTCGCCCTGCACGGCGATGACGCCTGCTTTCATGTATCGGGGTCAGTCGGGGACGGGCAAAAAGGGCGCGCTACGGGGCGGTCGGCGGAGCGCGTTCGGCCGGGCGAACCGGATCGTTACGCGACGGTCAGCGAGAGAATCTGCACGAAGACGCCGAAGAGGACGCAGAACGCGAGGACGGTCTTGGGGTTGATGGCGATCGCGTCCCGGTCCTGCGTGTCGAAGTAGCGGACCAGTCCCGCACTGGACATCAGCCCGCCGGAGTTGGAACCACTCATACCGTCACGTGGTCCGCGCGGCGTTCTAAACGTTTCGCTCGCGGTCGACGACTCCCGCCCGCGGCCCGCGAGCGGGGGCGCGACGCCCCCCGTTCGTCACCGCGTGGGAAACCCTTATGCGCGGTCCGACGGTAGAACCCGCCGGATAATGACTGTTCGACTGCTGGATTTTCACGCTGACTGGTGCGGCCCGTGTAAGACGCAGGACCCGATCCTGGAGGAGATTCAGGACGACCTCGGCGACGCCTTCGAGCTCCAGAAGGTGAACGTCGACGAGGAGCAGGACGTCGCCAACCAGTACCAGGTACGCTCGCTGCCGACGCTGATCATCGAGAACGACGACGGCGTCGTGGACCGGTTCGTCGGCGTCACCCAGCGCGAGGACATCGAGGCCGCGCTCTCCGAGGCCGGCGCCTGACGAGCGGCGCCCGTCGCTCGGTCCCGAACGCCGGCGTGCGGGGCCGAACCCGCAGTCACGTCTCGCAACCTTTTACAGCGTCCCCGTGACAGTAGCAGTATGGCCAGTTTCGACGCCGCGGAACGCCGCAACCTCGACCGACAGATCTGCATGCGCTGTAACGCTCGCAACGCTCCCGACGCGAAGCGCTGTCGCAAGTGCGGCTACACGAACCTCCGCCCGAAGGCGAAGGAACGCCGCGCGACGTAAGCGACCGTCCCGCGACCGCCGTTCTCCGACCCGATCCGCCCCGTGAGCCGCGCGGCCGTCCGGCGCTCGTCGCGCGGCGCGTTTTTTAAGCCGGACGGGGACGGACGGCGAGTATGCTCGTCGTCGTCTCCGACACCCACGCTCGCGAGGAGTCGAAGCTGCAGGGCCGGACCGCCGAGGCGGTCCGCGCGGCCGACCTCGTGGTTCACGCCGGCGACTTCTACCGCGAACCGGTGCTCGACGCCTTCGACGCCGCCGCACGGAGCTTCCGGGGCGTGTACGGCAACAACGACGACGCCGCGATCCACGATCGGCTGCCGGAGGTGTGCACGGTCGAGTACGCGGGCGTCCGATTCGCGGTCACCCACCGCCACCGAAGTGGAGACACGGGGCTGGTCATGCTCGGCCGCGGCCGCGACGCGGACGCCGTGATCTGCGGGCACAGCCACCGGCCCCGGTTCGACGACTCCGGCGGCCTGCCGATCCTCAATCCGGGGAGCCACGCCCAACCGCGGGGGAACCGACCGGCGCACGCCGAGTTGGAGCCGGTATCAGACGCCGACGCGACGGACGCCGACGCGGACGCGGGCGACCGTCGGACGGCGACCGCGCTCGCCGGTCGCCTCGTCACGCCGGACGGCGAGGTGTTCGAGCGGTTCCGGATCGAGCCGTGAGCGATCGAGCGGTGCGGTGAGAACGGGCCGCCCGCGGAGGGGGAGGGGGAGCGGGCGGGACGCGACGCCCCGCGTGCGGCCCGCGCCGAGGGCTCGGAACGGCCGACGAGGCAGGGAGGGAGCAGACGGCCGGCGGCGAGCCGGGTCGCTCGGCGCGGGGGAACGGTCGAGGGAGGGCCGAAGCGGGGGTCGCGTTCCCACGTTGGGCCGGTCGGTGCTTATAACTCGCTGAGGGACAAACGCGCGTTTTAGTCACCGTCGATCCGCCTCGGCCGACGCGCCTGCCGAAACGCATAACCCCGTTCCGACGGATTCGACTGTATGATCTCGGTGGAACCGCTGTTCGTCATCATTCTCGTCGGCCTGCTCGGGCTCTTCTTCTTCGGATTCCTCCTCGTTCGTCGCACCTTGACCGGGCTCCGCGAAGGGTACGAGGACGGCCAGCGGTAATGGTCGTCGCCACCGTCCTCACCCTCGGCGTCGCCGGCGCGGCGAGCCTGTTCATGGCCTGGTCGATCGGCGCCGGGTCGTCCGGATCGACCCCGTTCGCCCCGGCCGTCGGCGCCAACGCCATCTCCGTGATGCGAGCCGGGCTGGTCGTGGGCGTGCTGGGCCTGTTCGGCGCGATGCTCCAGGGCGCGAACGTGACCGAGGCGGTCGGCACCGAGCTGATCGGCGGCGTCACGCTCACCGCCGGGGCGGCCATCGTCGCGCTGGTCACCGCCGCCGGGCTCGTCGCGCTCGGCGTGTTCGCGGGGTATCCGATCGCGACCGCGTTCACCGTCACCGGCGCGGTCGTCGGCGTCGGCCTCGCGATGGGCGGCGACCCGGCGTGGGCGAAGTACCAGGAGATCGTCACGCTGTGGATCCTCACCCCGTTCGTCGGCGGCGGCATCGCCTACGCCGTCGCGCGGTCGCTGATCGGGGACCGGCTCCCACAGCGGCCGCTCACCGCCGGGCTCGCGGGGCTCGTCGGCGCGATCGTCGCGAACGTCGGGTTCGCGTTGCTGGGGCCGCCGGGCGAACAGGCGTCGCTCTCGCAGGCGATCGGTCCCGGACTCGGGGTCGGAGCGATCGGCACGCCCCTCGTCACGGCCGCGGTGGCGGTGACCGTCGCCGTCGCGGTGTACCTCGACCTCGGACGCGACCAGGCCGGCGCCCAGCGCCGGTTCCTGCTGGCGATGGGCGGGCTGGTCGCGTTCTCCGCCGGCGGGTCGCAGGTCGGGCTCGCTATCGGCCCGCTCGTGCCCCTGTTCGTCGGCGAGGCCGGTATCCCGCTGTGGGCGCTGCTCGTCGGCGGCGGCGTCGGCCTGCTGGCCGGTTCGTGGACAGGGGCGCCGCGGATGATAAAAGCGATCTCGCAGGACTACGCGTCGATGGGGCCGCGGCGGTCGATCTCGGCGCTCATCCCCTCGTTCGCGATCGCACAGACCGCGGTCGCGTTCGGCATCCCGGTGTCGTTCAACGAGATCATCGTCTCCGCGATCGTCGGCGCCGGCTACGCCGCCGGGGACGCCGGCGTGAGCCGGGCGAAGATGGGATACACGGTGTTCGCGTGGATCGGGTCCCTCGTCGGGTCGCTCGCGCTCGGCTACGGGGTCTACTCGGCGGTGCAGTTCGTTATTTAAAAAGCGGCGGGCGCGACGACTCGCCGGGGACCGTCAGGGCGCGCCGGCTACTCGTCCGCGCTACTCGTCCGCATACGTCGGAACCCGCCCGGAGCGCGCGCTCCCGTCGACGAACGGGAGGGCGGCGCGCGTCGCCGCGGCCTCGTCGCCGTCGACGCGGACGGTGACCGCGTCGAGGTCGGCGTCGTACCGCACAAGCGCCAGCGCGATCGGACCGCCCGAAGCCGGGCCGACCGCCGCGCGGGTCACCTCGCCGACCGCCTCGTCCCCGTCGAAGACGGCCGCACCGGTGGTCGGCAGCACTTCGTCGTACCCCTCCGGGTCGGCGTCGCCGTCGATCTCGGCGGTCGCGTCCGCGAGTCCGTCGAGCGCGAGTCCGACGAGTCGGCGGCTCGGGCGCCCCTGGTTCTCGACGCGGGAGACGACCTCCTGCCCGACGTAACACCCCTTCTCGAAGTCGAGGGCGTTGCGGAGGCCGAGGACGTTCGGCACCGTCCCCTCCAGTTCGTACTCGAAGAGCGGCGTGCCCGCCTCGGCGGAGAGCGCGTCCCACGTCCGATAGCCGAACGGGGCCGCGTTGAGCCCGCGGTTGATCAGCGTGTCGAACACCTGTTCGGCGTCGTCGGCCGCGCAGACGACCTCGTACCCCTCCTCGCCGAGGGGGGCGTCGGTCGCGATCACGGTGACGCCGGCGTCGACCATCGACCCGCGGACGAACGAGAGCGGCTCCTCGGGAGCGCCCGGGCCGCCGAGCACCGAGGCGACCTTCTCGGTCGACTTCGGGCCGTGAACGCCGAACACGCCGAACTCCTCTGAGGCGTCTTCGACGGTCACGTCCTGGATGAACACCTTGCTCGACCAGTCCTCGGCGACGGCTTCGGTGCGCTCCGGCGGCAGGAAGACGAGCAGTCGCTCGTCGGCGTTGTACACGTACATGTCCGTCTCGATGCCGCCCTGCGGGTCGAGCAGGAGCGCGTACACCCCCCGACCGTCCTCGGCCGGGACGCGGTTGGAGACGGCGTTGTCGACGAACTCGACGCGGTCGTCGCCCGTGATCGCGAGCACGCCGTACCCCATCTCTATCGTGCCGACGACGTTTCGGACCGCCTTCCCGACGCGCTCTGGCTTTCCGTAGTGGTCGACCACCCGACGACCGCCGCGGTCGCGGTACGTCGCGCCGTGGGCGCCGTGGGTGCCGGAGACGAGACTCATACCCGAACGGACGCCGGGGAGCGTCAAAAGGTCGCTGGGTCTCGGCGACGTCGCGCCGCGGGCGTCGCCGGTCGCTTACAGTCCGAGTCGGTCGCGGATCGCGTCGACGAGTCCGACCGGCGGCTCGTCGTCCGGTGCGTCGGGGTCGGGTATCACGCGGTCGTGCGCGTAGACGCGGACGCGTTCCTCGCTCTCGACGGTGATGAGCGAGTCCGCCTTCAGCGACGAGAGCGCCTCCTCGACGGCGTCGATGTCGGCGTCCACGGCCGCGCGAAGCTCCAGCACCGTCATGCCCTCGTCGCCGCGGTCGACGAGCGCGTCCAGCAGCGCGACCTCGACGTCGGGGCGGTCGCGGTATTCCGGCTTTGCGGCCATGGGCGTTAGTTGAACAGGGCGGGGTTTACCTCTACCGGCGGTCTCAGCGCACCAGCCGGGAGCAGGTGCCACAGAGGTTCTCCTCCTTGACGTCGACCTCGCGGACGGTCGGGGAGAAGGACATGACGCACTTGCCGTTGTCGCAGTGTTCCAACCCGAGCGTGTGACCGATCTCGTGGACCACTTCCTTCCGGACGCGGTCGGCGAACACGTCGATCGCGGGCTTCGTGGACACGCCACCGTCGGAGGACGTGCGGAGCCGGTGGGTCGAGATCACGGAGCCGTTGCCGTTGAGATACGCCAGTCCGAACACGTAGTTCCGGCGGCGGTAGTAGAGGTCTCGGGGAGTGATTCCGATGTTCTTCTCGCCGCCGCCGACCCGGCTGACCGTCTCGATCAGGTCCTCGGCGCGGTACTGGTCTCGGCCCTCGTCGTAGGCGGTTTCGGGGATCGGCTGATCGTCGTGGACCGTGACGTCACAGTCGTACACCGATCGGAGCGCAGCGGAGGCCTCCCGTTTCACGCGGGGGGTAACCTCCCCGACGGGAACGATGTCCACGAGCATGGAACGGTTTTTGACCGCCGCAGTCATAAAGCCCGCGCCGTGGTTTCACGCTCCCGTCAGGCGCTCGCCGACGAACTCGCTCGGTACGACCGACTGCTCGAGATCGGTATCGGTAACCGCCCGGGAGTCGCCCGGTCGCTCGCCGGGCGCGGCCGCGAGGTCGTCGCGGTCGACGTCGCCCTCGGAGAGCGCGCGCTGGCGGCCGCCGACGAGACGGACGAGACGAACGAGGCGCCGGTCGCCGGCGCGCTGCGCGCCGTCGAGGGCGACGTGCTCGCGCTCGCCGAGCGCGCGGGCGACGAGGCCGCGTCCCCGGACTGGTTGACGGCCGCCGACGTCGACGCGGTGTACGCCTGTCACCTCCCGGCCGAACTGCAGCGTCCGACGGTGACGCTCGCCGACCGACTCGACGCCGCCTGCCTGTTCACCACCCTCGGCTTCGAGGAGCCGACGGTTCCGGTCCGCCGGCGGTCGGTGCCGGGAACGACGGTCTACGTCGCCCGCGACGGTCCGTCCGGACCCGATTCGGCCGGCGACGACCGCGGTCGGTAGCGGTGTTCCGGTCGGATCGGCCGCGAACCCGAACGTTCTTTCCCCCACCTGCCGGCGTACGCGTATGCAGGTCGACGCAGTCGTTCTCGACATCGACGGCGTCCTGGTCGACGTGGCGGACTCCTACCGACGGGCGATCATCGAGTCCGTCGACAGGGTGTGCGGCAAGACGATCGACAGGGACGCGGTCCAGCTGTTCAAAGACGCCGGGGGGTTCAACAACGACTGGGAGCTGACGGACGCGGCCGCGCTGTTCGTGCTGGCTCGCCGCGAAGGGCTCGGTATGGACGTCGAGACGTTCACTGACCGGATCGCCGAGACCGGCGGCGGGCTCGAGGCCGCGAAGGCGGTCGCCGGCGACCTCCCGCGCGTCGCGCAGGCGCGAGTCCGCGACCAGTGGGACACCGAACGCCTCCGCGAGACGTTTCAGGCGCTGTACCTCGGTGAAGAGCTCTACCGCGAACTGGAGGGCGGGGACCCACCGCTGTCGGCGCCGGGGTACATCCACGACGAGCCGACGCTCGTCGACCGAGAGACGATCGCCGACCTGACCGAGCGGTTCGACGTGGGCGTGTTGACGGGTCGACCGGCCGCCGAGGCGGAGATCGCCTTGGAGCGCGTCGGGCTCGCCGTCCCCGAGGACCGCCGGTTCACGATGGACGACTGGGAGGAGGGCAAGCCGCACCCGCGGGCGCTCGTCGAACTCGCGGAGCGGTTCGACGCCGAACGCGTCGCCTTCGCGGGCGACACCCTCGACGACGTGCGGACCGCCCGCAACGCCGACGAGGAAGACGCAGAGCGCGTGTATTACGCCATCGGCGTCCTCACAGGCGGCCTGACCGGCGACGACGGGCGCCGGAAGTTCGCCGAAAACGGAGCCGACGCCGTCCTCGACGACGTGAACGGACTAGTGGAACTGCTGTCATAGACCGGTCACCCACTGCTTGCGACGTGGTCCGCGCAGAGAATGGGCCTTGCCGGATTCGAACCGGCGATCAACTCGTTATGAGCGAGTCGCTTTAACCGGACTAAGCTAAAGGCCCGTATCTCGGGGTAACGGAGACGAACCCTTTAGGGTACCGAATCCCCCCGATCGCAGAGCGTTGCACGAGGGACTGATTTCGACAGCCCGGCGGCTACGGGATAGCAGGAAACGGAGAGGCGCCGAAGCCAGGACTCGAACCTGGGACCGCCTCGTTAACAGCGAGGCGCTCTACCAACTGAGCTACTTCGGCTCAATTCCCGATACTCGACTGGTTTTGATAGGGCTTTCGTTTCCGCCCGACTCGGGTGCGGCGGGTCGCCCGACCGCGTCGTGCCGTAGGCGGCCGTTTTCCGGACGCTTCTGCGCCTCCGCGACCGACACGTTTTCGGCCGGACCGCGAGAGATACGGCCATGGACGATCCCGAGCCGGGCGATTCCGCGGGCGACGACCTCGACTCGGTGCTCGCCCGCGTCCGCGACCGGGTCCTCCCGGAGCCCGCGGAGCGCGACCGCCTCCGAGCGGTCGCGGACGAGCTCATCGAACGCGCGCACGACGCGATCGCCGACCTCCCCGTCGCGGCCGACGTGGTTCAGGTCGGGTCGACGGCCCGCGGGACGTGGGTCTCCGGCGACCGCGACATCGACCTGTTCGTCCGGTTCGCCGCCGACCTCGAACGCGAGCAACTGGAGGAGTACGGGCTCGCGGTCGGCCACGCCGTCCTCCCCGAGGGACACGAGGAGTACGCCGAACACCCGTACGTGAAGGGAAGCTACGAGGGGTTCGACGTCGACCTCGTCCCCTGTCACGACGTGGCGGCCGCGAGCGACCTCGTCTCGGCGGTCGACCGGACGCCGTTCCACGACGCCTACCTCTCCGCGCGGCTCGACGACGACCTCGCCGCGGACGTCGTGCTCGCGAAGGCCTTCCTGAAGGGTATCGGCGCGTACGGCAGCGACCTCCGCACGGAGGGGTTCTCGGGGTACCTGACGGAGCTGCTCGTGTTGGAGCTCGGCGGGTTCGTCCCGCTCGTCGAGTCCGCTCGGAACTGGCATCCCCCAATGGAGTTCGACCCGGAGGGCCACGCCGCGGCGACGTTCGACGACCCGCTCGTCGTCGTCGACCCCACGGACCCGACTCGGAACGTCGCGGCCGTGCTCTCGCCGGCCAACGCCGCCCGGTTCCAGCACTACGCCCGGGAGCTCCTCGCGTCGCCGCGCGAGGCGCTGTTCGAGCCGGAGGACCCCGATCCGCTCGACCCGGCGGACGTCCGCGACCACCTCGACCGGCGGGCGACGACCCCCGTCGCCGTCGTCTTCGACGCCCCCGACCTCGTCGACGACCAGCTGTGGCCCCAGCTCCGCCGCTCGCTCGACGGGATCGTTCGCGGGCTGGACGCGCACGGGTTCGACGTCCTGCGCGCGCAGGCGATGGTCGGCGACGACCGGTCCGACGACAACTCGGCGGGGCCCGGCCGCGCCGCGCTGTACGCCGAGTTGGAGGTCGCCGAACGACCCGCGATCGAGCGACACGAGGGCCCGCCGGTCGCGGTGCGGAAGCACGCGGCGAGCTTCTACGAGTCGTACGCCGACGACGTCGACCCGGAGACGTACGGTCCGTTCATCGACGGCGAGCGGTACGTCGTCGAGCGGGAGCGGGAGTTCACGACGGTGCGGGCGTACCTGGAGAGCGACGCCGCGGACCGCGTCGCCCTCGGGGCGCAAGTCGACCGGGCGTTCGCCGAGCGCGACGTGCTGGTCGGCGACGCCGTCGCGACGCTGGCGCCGACGTTCGGGACGACGCTCCGCGAGTTCTACGAGCCCCACCCGTGAGCGCGGTCCGCCGTGAGCGCGGTCCGGGGTCGCCGTCACCCCCACGACCTCATCCGGAGACGCGGTCCGAAATCAGGTAGACGAGGGCGACGATGGCGATCAGTATCGCTCCGATCGCGGACATGAACGCCGCGACCCGCGGGAAGACGAGCCAGAAGGCGATGTAAAACGAGAAGCCGAACGCGAGGAGGCCGACGACCATGACGCCGCGAGTCGGGTTCTGCGCGGCGGCGACGAACACGCGCTGCGGGAGCGTGAGGTCGCCGAACGACGGCGCGTCGTCGGCGAACTCCCCGGCCGAATCCTGCGAGTCGGCGGCGCTCGTGTCCGGGTCGACGGGGTCCGCACCGCCGGCCGTGCGGTCAGTGTCGGTGCGTCCGTCCACCCGGCTCTCGGCGTCGTCTGTCACGCGAAACGATACGTCACGGAGGCGCCTGTACCTGTCGCTCTCGGGGCCGGTGTCGGGAGTCTCGCCGACTCATACGAGCGCGGCGACGAGCGCCGACCCGGCGAGGAACGCGGTCAGCGCGGCCAGCAGGTTCGCCGCCGCGAACCCGACCGCGACGCCCCGCTCCCCGTCGGCCGCGGTCGACACCGTCTCGACGGCGAACGACGAGAAGGTGGTGAAGGCGCCGCAGAACCCCACCTCGACGAGCGCGGTCGCCGCGGCGCCGAGCGGCGCCGCGAGAGCGGCGCCGAGCGCGAGGCTCCCGAGCGCGTTGACCGCGACGACCGACCGGCGCCCCTCGATCCGGAGGCCGACGGCGTGTCTGGCCGTGGCGCCGAGTGCTCCACCGAGACCAACGAGCCCGACCGTGAGGAACGGGTCGGTCACAGTCGCCTCCCGACCCGAAGGCCAGCTAACGCGGCCGCGAACCCGATCGCGTAGCTCGCGGCGACGTACGCGCTCCCGGCGAGGCCGCCGAGCGCGACGGCGTCGCCGACGAACGTGCTGTACGTGGTGAACGACGACAACGCCCCGGTTCCGACGAACAACTCCGTTCGAGTCGTCGTCGCGCGGGACACCAGCACGCCGAGCGCGAACGATCCGACGGCGTTGACGACGAGCGTCCCGGCGCCCGTCGGGTCACCGACGGCGACGTCGACGCCGTACCGAGCGACGGCACCGAGGAACCCGCCGGCCGCGACGAGGAGAAACCCGAGCGGCGTCCGTTCCATGCGGACTCAGTCGCCGGGGGGTCCCTTGGGCCTTCGGACTCAGTCGTCGGCGTCAGCGGCCACGTCGCTCGCTCTCGGGCTCTGGCCGCCGTGCGGCGTCCGTCGCTCGCGGACCCGGATCGTGTGGACCGTCTCGGTCGCGTCGTCGACGACGAGCGCCTCGCCGGTGCCGGCCGGGAGCCGGTCGGCGAGGTCGCCGGCGAGATACGTCGCCTCGGCCTCCGCCAGCCGGGACACGTCGCGCTCGGCGGTGAGCCGGTGACAGATCAGCAGGTCCGACTGCGAGACGGCGACGCTCGGGAGCGCGCCGGGGCGCTGGGTCGCGCAGACGAGCGAGACGCCCGGGGCGCGGCCGCGGGTCAACAGCGTTCGGAGCGCCGGGCCGGCGACGCCGCCGAAGAAGGCGTGAGCCTCGTCGACCAGCAGCCACGGGAGTCGGTCGAGGCCGCCGTCGATTCGCGCGTCGTACAGCCCGCGGGCGACCGCTCTGACGACGGCGGCCGCGGCGGCGTCGGGGGTGCCGGCGAGGTCGAGTACGGTCGGCGAGGCGCTCTCCGCGAGCGACCGGACCGGCGGCGCGTCGGCGTCGAACACCCCCCACGAGGCCGCGAGCCGCAGGTGGTTGTCGGCGGCCCGGCGGGCGTCAGCCGGCGCGTCGGCCGCCCCGACGCGCTCGCGGAGGTCGGCGACCGACGGGGCACCGGCGCTCACCCCCGACGCCGGCTCGCCCGCCGCCTCGGCGACCGCTCGCCACACGACGCCGCCCGGGCCGCTCGCCGGGTCGAGGCCGAGCAGGTCCGGCCACGCCGCGGCCGGGATCGCCGTCGGGCGGACCGTCGGCTCGATCACCCGGCCCTCCGCGGCTCTGAGCCCGTCGAAGGCGCCCATCGGGTCGACGACGACCGGCGAGACGCCAGATGCGTCCGTGAGCCCCTCCGCGAGGACGCCGAGGGTGTACGACTTCCCGGTGCCGCGCTTCCCGAAGACGACGCCGGCGTGCGGGCGGTCCGCGTCGACGCCGACCGCGGCTCCGGTGCTGCCGTCGCGAGCGAGGAACGAACCGAGGCGGACCGTCGGGAGCGAGGCGGCCGAATCCCGTTCGGTGTCGCGGCCGAGCACGTGCATGAGCGGCGGTGGTCGCGGCATCGCACAAAAAGGCTCGGCGGCCACGGCGGAGAGGTCCGCGAGCCTCGCGCCGGCCGACGGTTTATCAGTGATACCGCGGCCAGCGGGGCGTATGTCCGACTCGAAACGCGACGGACGCACCGCGAACAGCCGATCGTTCCGCACGGACCGGCGCGCGATCGAGGGGTTGCCGGTCAGACTGGTGATCGCCCTCGTCGTCGGCGTCGCCAGTCTCAGCGTGATGATGGGGATGATCGGGGACATCGAGGGGCTCGCCGCGACGGAGGTCGACGCGCAGCCGCAGCCCGAGGTGACGACGCCCGGCGAGCAGTCTCTCGACGTCGCTGTCCTCGATCCCGACGGGGGCCGGGTCGCCGACGCCACGGTGATCGTCCGCAGCGGGTCGGCGCGTATCGACGGGGTCGCGACGGCGACGACGAACGAGGAGGGGGTCGCGACGGTCGACGTCGCGCCCGAACTGGGGCCGAATCAACCGGACGGAACGCTCACCGTGGAGGTCAAGCCGCCCGCGGAGGGCGACTACGTCGACGAGCGGGAGAACACGGCGGTGCTCGTCGTCGAGGAGTGATCGCGTGACGCTCCGGGCGACGGGGGCCCGTTAGAGGCGGTCGTCCCAGTCGATCCACTCCTGCTCCCACCCGTGTCGCGCGAAGTGCCCCTGTTCGGCCCGCTCGGCGTCCTCGCGGCGCGTCCGATTCCGCTCCACGCCGCGCTGCTCTCCGTCGACGAGCATCGGTCGGAGCCGAGCCGGTCCGGCGGTTTCGACGGTTCGAAACCCCGCCGGCGCGTCGTCGTCCGGCTCCGTCGCCCCGTCCGGCGCGGCCTCGATCGCCGCGACGGTCTGGACCGCGTTCCCGCGCGGGTAGACGAGCCGCCCGCCCTCGGCGAGCTGGTCCGTGAGCGCCCGCGGGGGTTCGAGCACCGCCGTCTCCAAGAGGATCCGGTCGTACGGTGCGTACTCCCGGAGACCGTTCGCGCCGTCGCGTCGGTCGACGAGCACGGCGTCGTAGCCCGCCGCGGAGAGGTTCGAGCGCGCCAGGTAGACCGCCTCGCGGTCGATATCGATCGCGTGCACGTGTTTGGCGCCCGCTATCTCGGCGAGCATCGCCACCGAGTAGCCGACGCCGGCGCCGACGACGAGGACGTCGTCGCCCTCGTCGGCGTCAAGCGCGGTGATCAGCCGGACCGCCGTCGCCGGCGCGAGGACGCGCGTTCCGGCCTCGTCGCTCGCGGAGTTCGCGTACGGCGAGTCGTCCACGAACGTCTCGCGCGGGACCCGCTGGAGGGCGGTCAGCACGGCGGCGCCGAGCGGCTCGCCGAGCTCGTGTTCGAGCCCCT
>Ga0102939_1000529_pt1 | contig 14054 bp, 19 predicted proteins | sample SalPon2_B_H2O_MG_FD_78214 | JGI IMG/M metagenome (GOLD analysis project Ga0102939, IMG submission 78214) | Salt pond water microbial communities from South San Francisco under conditions of wetland restoration - Salt Pond MetaG R2_B_H2O_MG | ecosystem: Environmental > Aquatic > Non-marine Saline... | reverse complement strand
CGCATTTACGAAGAGCAGCAACTCGAAGTCGAAGGCCTGCTCGCCGAACAGATCAACCGCGCATCGCAGGCACTCGTCAGGCTGGTCACGACACTGGCTGAGCACTTCGAGGCCGTTCGTGTCCGGGCCGTCGTCGGTAACCACGGCTTCCAGGATGCCTCCGCAGCGCGGGGAAGCAACACCGACCTCACGGTCTACAAGTGGCTCGAATGGGCGCTCGCCGACCGGGACATCGACAACGTCGACATCCTGTACGGCGAGAAAACCCACTGGCTCAACTTCAGCGTTCGCGGCTGGAACGTCCATATGCGTCACGGCCAGGACACCCAGCGCCACGTCGACGAGACTGCCCGGTCTGAAGCGGACTGGCGCGGCTGGCTGGACTCCCACGACTACGACATCGGGCTTCGTGGCCACCATCACGTTCCATCACAGCACTGGGTGCTCAACCGCTACCCAGTTGCGAGCGTGCCGTCGCCCGTCCCCGGTGGCGAGTTCGCCGACCGAATTGGCGAGCCGGACGCGTCGACGCCGGTCGAACGCCCGGCAGAGCGCAAACTTGGCTACGTGTTCGGTGTCTCCGAGGACCGGCGCATGACTGACGACCGAATCATCGACGCCGCAGGCACTGACGTCGAGCTGTAAGCAGTCACCTGGACCTGTCACCCATGGCACGACACGACTACGACCTGCCCCAGTGCTGGGACTCGCTCACTGACGAGCAGAAGGACCGCTGGTACAAGGGCGAGCGAGCCCGCCGACAGGCACTTCGACAGGACACGCCACTCGCTCGGAAGGCGCATGAGGTAAAGCGTCGCCGCCGGCGCCGCGCCGAGGCTCGTTCTGGAACCGTCTCGCTTCAGGTCTACCGATGACCGTCCACACCGACGCTGTCGTGGCCGCCGACCGCGCCTTCGCGCTCGTCGAGGCCGTCGACGCGCCGGAGCTGTACCGCGCCGTCACACCAGACCACCCACCACACTACCCACACGAACTATGAGCAAAGCCAAACGCACCGCCCGCGACAGTATCGTTGCACTGCTTGTTGCACTCGCACCGTTCGCGTTCGAACAGTTCGCCACTGGGTCAGATATCGTCGCCGCCATCACCGCCGTCGTGATGGTACTACTCGCACTCGTCTACCGGTACGTCGACGCGCAGGTCATCGAGACCGCGCGTGACGTTGCTGACGTCGATGGCGACGGCGATGTCGCCGATGACCTCAAGCCCGTACTTCGTCGCGTCGGGCAGTTCATCCGCCGGCGTGTTCCCAGGCAGTGAGCCATGGGTCGCACGAACGTCCCCATCGACGACGACCTCCACGCCCGGCTGTCCGAGCTGAAGGGCAATCGGACTTGGAACGAGCTCCTCTCCGACGCCGCCGACGCCCTCGAGGGCGACGACGTCGACGACGATACTGCTACGCAGGCTGCCCCCATTCCAACCGACCAGGCCGAAGAGATAGCGCGGATGGCAGCCGAGAACGTCGAGAATCGCATGACGCGGCACTGAGGGCAGATTGACACGCAGTGTTTCAGTACGGGCTGCGTCACGCCAATGACGTGGCCCAACCCCACCCACCCCCACTTCACCCCTTTTGATACTCACCATGCCGGTTCCGGAGCTCGCGTGGCAGGACGTCGTCCTCGCCTTCGGCAGTCTTGTCGGGCTCGTTTCCAAGGCCTATGCGCTGGCCGATGACGATACTGTCTGGTCACGATGGGCTTCGCTCCCGAACGCAGTTCTGTACATCGCCAGCGTGGCGGCGTTCGCGACGCTCGGCCTGTGGCTCACCGCACTCACGGCGACGTGCTCGATGCTGTTGTGGTTCGGCATCGGCATCTGGCGGGCGCCCTCTCAGGAACAGTAGCCAAGCGGGACGGCGCCGCACTGAAGATGCGGTCATCGGCGGTTCGAATCCGTCCTGTTCCATCCGTCCGGTAGGGTGCTGGGAATGTAGGCCGCTTGACCTGTGAGGAGTAATCCCAACAGGAAGGCCGTGAGGCCCAGCTACACGCCGCCGGACAATCGGACTGTAGCGCAGAGGCCGCACGCGCTCCGCTGTAAACGGAGAGTACGCAGGTTCAATTCCTGCCGGTCCGACTTCAACTATGCCAGCACAACGCGACGAAGCGAGCGACTACGACCTGAACAGTACCGGCACCATCGTCGAGGCGCCAGTCAACTACGAAGATAATCACATCAGCTGGAACGTCAAACCCGGTACGGCAGTTACTCTCGTCGTTGAAATCAAGGGTAACAACACCGGCTGGCTCACTCACAAGACCGCTACAGATACGACCGACGAGAACGACAGCGCCACGCTGTCCGAGGCCCGCCGCGTTCGCATCCGGAACACGACCACTGCAGCGGACACAGCTGATGCACTGCTCGGCGTGGGTGGGGACTGAGACTCTACCCGATGGCTTCTGCTGTCGTGGCACCGGACGACACCGCACGCGAGCTGCGCGAGTACGTTCGCGACAACCCCGACGTCCGGAAAGCCGAGTACGACCACTACGACGATCCCGTTGAGGGCGCGTGCTACGTGCTGGCCGAGGCGTACTTCCACGCCAAGGGTGGCGAGGCAAGCGACCTTGAGGTCTGCCGGCTCGACTGGGGCGACGTCTACGACGACGCTGACGGCGCCCACTGGTTCCTTCGCGACGGTGACACAATCGTCGACCTCTCACTTCCCACGCCGGCTGACGGCGACGACGTCCCGTGGCATCTGGCGACGCATCGTGCGTTCATCACTGGCTATACCCCTTCAAACAGGACCGAGCGAGTGTTGGGAGCGCTCGGGCTGTAATATCAGTTCACTCCCACTCTGCTTCCCAGTTGTTTATATGTTTTCAGGCCCCAGATGGTGCTAAGAAGCGCGGTTTGCCCAAAATGGCCGGTGGTTACAGCACCGACCGCGCTTCGGGAGCATCCGAAGCATGTCCAAAAACGAACGCGGAGCTAATCAATATACTGTTGACGAACGGCCATGGACTGACGAAGACACGCTCTATGAGTTGTATGTTGAGCGTGGACTTGGCGCACCTACCATCGCCGATAGGTTGGGGTGTGGGAAGAAAACAGTCTACCGCTGGCTGGACAGGCACGATATCGAAACATGCAGTCAGACTGTCCCAGAACCACTTAAATCAGAAGAAGAACTACACCACCTTTACTGGGAAAAGGAGCTTTCAACCAACGAAATCGCCGACGCTCTTGACTGTGGCAACACAACCGTCCACCGCTGGATGGAGAAGCACGACATTTCGCGCAGGAATGTTGGGGGTTGTGCAGACGCACCCTGGCGAGATGAAGATACGCTTCGCGAACTCTACGTCAATCAGCGGTTGAGTACTCAAGAAGTCGCGGATGAATTTGGCTGTACTGGGTCTGCCATCTTCCGCTGGCTCAAAAAACACGACATTCCTATCCGTTCTCAAAGCGAAGGGCAGCAACTCAACACCCCCGAGCTTCGTGACGAAGAGTTGCTTCGGGATTTGTATGTTTCGCAAGAACTGTCGACCCGCACAATTGCAGAACGTATTGGCTGCTCAAGCCACACCGTCTCCCGCTACCTCCGCAAGTATGATATAGAGACTCGTGAGAGCGATTGGAAGATAGCTGCCGAAGGCGAAGAAAACCCATCGTGGAAGGGCGGGCACCAACACGGTTATGGTTATAATTGGGAAGCGCAACGAGCGAAAGCGCGCAAACGGGATGGGTACCAGTGCCGCCGCTGTGGAATGACGCAAGCCGAGCACATTGAAGAAACCAAGCTCCGGCTACACGTCCATCATATCGAGAGAAAAGAAAGCTTCGTCAACGAAGACGGAGAGTTTGACCCTGATGAAGCGAACTGTCTCGATAATCTAATCACGCTTTGCGCGTCGTGCCATTACCGCTTAGAAGGTTTGCCGATTGACGTCCGATAGCCGATACGCTGTTCTCTGAAAATAACCCCCATGCACAATGACTAGTGATGAGCCACTACCGGAGAGGTGCGCCGCCAAGTGTAAGTCGGGCGGATACTGCGAAAACTTCCCGGTTGACGGTAATGATCGGTGCCGGATGCACGGTGGAGCAACTCCCACAAAGGACGAGAATCCGGATGTTGGGCCGCCGAACGGCTCGACTAACGCCGTCACCCACGCCCTGTACGTCGAGCACAACAAGTTCTACCAGCAGGTAATCAGCGACGAACTTCAGGACCTGTGTGACAACATCTTCGAGGGGTACGTCCAGAAGTTCCGCGATGTCAACGGCGAGCCGGTCGCCGGCGAGAAAGCCCGTCTCTCGGAGATCGCCATCAACCACGTCAAGATCATCCACTCGGACAACTGGTCAGTCGACAAGCCCAACGACCTTGAGACTGACACCGCGTTCGTCGACGAGGAAACACGGGTCAAGACGACCGAACACGACGCCGTCCGCGAACACCGCTACTCCGAGTCGCCCGTCGTGAAGATGCAACAGCGCCTCCGCAAGGAGGACCGCAAGTGGCTGAAAGACATGGGGCTGCTCGGCCCTGACATCGACGTCTCTGTTGGCGGCGAGGTCGACCACTCCCACGACCACGGCCTCGACGACGCGACCGAAGAGATAATCGACGACCTCGCGGACGACCTCCAGGCGTGACCATGCACCCACTCGGCTACCACATCCTCGCGCAGCTGTCGTCGACGTCGTCGGCGGCTCTAGACCAGAAGGCCGAGTTCGGCCGTTTCACCAACGAGCAACCAGACTTCGCGCGGTCGCAGTACATGCCCGACCTCGTCACTGACAACCTGCCCGAGGTCGTCCGCCGGGAGTTCGCACTCGACCCGCCAGAAGCGCCCGACGACGTCAACCGGATTTCGAAGAGTAAGTACCGCGAGTTCTGGCTTGACCACGTTGAGCGCGAGCCCTGGGACATCTACACGATTGCCGAGGACATGGCCGACCGGTTCGGCCTCAACCGCGGCTGGGCGTTCAAGACTGCCAGACAACATCTGAACCAGCTCGTCCTCCAGACCCGGATGCGTGGCTATCGGCAGGATCGGCTGGCCGGCCGACGCTTCCGGTGGGCTGGGCCCGATGCCGACCACCCGGCGTGTCAGTGGATCATGTCGCAGGTTCCCGACGAGGGGCTGCCCTACCACGACCTCGTCGAGCTGATGCAGCAAGCCAAACACGAGTACGTCGAGGACCCGCCGTCGAGTGTATATGTCGTCCACGACTGGTGCCGCCACGAAATTCGTGAGGTGCAGTGATGCAGCGGTGTTCTTGGGGCGGCTGTATGAAGACACTCGGCCAGGCGCACGATTACTGCCCACGACACCGGCCGACAGTTGCCGACACGACTGACTATGACCCGCGATACGAACGCGCCCAGACTGTCGATGGCGCGAAGGCTCGGTATGTTTCCGACGATACCGAGTACGACATCGGCGATCTCGAAGCAGACTTAGCACGGTTGATTCCTGAGGTGCAGTGATGTCGGCCGACACAGCAACTGCGGGCCCACAAGACAAGTGGGCTCAAGTCCTGTCGGACCCCGCAGCGCGGAAACAGTGGCTGCCCGCCTTCTCTATCGACCACCTGGGCGCTGAGGGCATCCTGGCGCCGCCGAAACATCTCCTCGACTGGTACCAGTCACTGCACGCAGCAGTTACCGACGAGCAGACGCCGAAGAACCAGGCGCTGTTCGCGCCCCGCAACTACGGCAAAACCGTCTCGACCATCGAGGTCGTGCCGGCCTGGCTGGCGGTCAACTTCCCCCAGATTCGGATGGCGGTCGTTTCTCACAAAAAGAAACACGCCAATAAGCGAGCGAAGACGGCGGTCGCCGCCATCGAGGAAGCCTGCGAGCGCTACGACGTCCCGATTTACGAGGAGTCAAAGACGACCATCCAGCTTGAGGCCGGCCGGACGAACATCGAGCCGACGCTGGAGCCACTTTCGATACGCACCTCGGACACTGGCTCGCACTTCGACGTCATCATTTACGACGACATCGCGACGCTGACCAACCAGACGACTGCGCTGCGGGAGACCATCTCCGAGAACTTCGAGGAGTTCACCGACAACGTCGCCGCCAAGCGCGGCGCGACCTGCCTACCTCACAAGAGCGTCAATATCGTCATCGGGACCCGCAAGACGCCCGAGGACGTCTACCGCGAGCAGGTCCTCTCGACGAACACGCCTGGGTGGGATGGCCACATCGCCCGGGGCGTTTCCCAACCGGGCTGGTCAGCTCGCGTCTGGCGCGCGACGCCAGACTGGCACGTCATCGAGAACGAGGAGTACGTCGTCCACGGGACTGACGGCGGCGTCTACGACACGCTCAGAGATGTTCCCGACGACGTCGACGTGATCGACGACGGCATCCGGCCAGCAGACGGGACAGAGTTCCGGACGCTGTGGCCCGAGTTCGAGCGGCCCGAAACGCTCCTTACGAAGGTCGTCTCGAAGGCTGGCGACACCGGGCTCTGGCAAGCCGAGAACCAGCAAAACCCCGAGGCCGCCGTCGGGCGTGTCCTCGATCTGGACTGGCTCCGCTTTGTCGACCCGATCCCACGCGACGACTGGGATGCGTACCAGTGGTATGCTGGCCTGGACTTCGCCAACCCGGACAACCTCGCAGCGAGCGAACGCGGCGAGTCCGACTACTGGGCGCTGGCCGTCGTCGCCTACGACCGCGAGCAAGACCAGGAGTACGCCATCGACGTCTGGCGCGACCGTGGCTACATGTGGGAGGAAGCCGCCACGGACTTCGTCGACGTCCACCTCTCGGACTACCCGGCCGGCGAGTTGCTCGTCGAGTCCAACTTCGAGGGCAACGAGATCGCCGATGTCGTCGCGAACAACGTCGACATCTCGGTGACGCCGTCGCCGACTGAGGGCGACAAAGAGCAACGCCTGCACCGGCTGGCCAACCGCTTCCAGCAGGGCCAGATCAAGGTGGCTAGCAAGGAGAACGAGCGGTGGGAGTCCTTCCTTCGCGAAGAGTGGCTGCCGTTCCCCGACGCGAGTCACGACGACCGCTTCGACGCGCTCGATATCGCGTCTCGTGGGGCCGACCAGGCCGTCGACCACGCATCTAGCGACGAGTTTGAACACCTCGATTGGTAACACTATGACCGAGCCACAGACGACAAAAATAGGCGAGGATGAGGGCGGAGAGTATGTCGTGATGAACTGGCCCGAAGGCGGCCTCGAGCAGGCTCTCCAGGCCCAGATCAAGTCGACCCCACAGGCCAACGAAGCCCACTCGGGCAAGCACGCCGGCGACACCGGGCCAGTCCCGCGGGCGGCCAGCCACTCGGGCGTGTTCGGCAGTATCGACCTGCGGAGCTTCTCGCTCAACTCGACGGAGCTGTCGACGACGATCAAGCGCTTTCGCGACGAGATGTACCGGAACCAGTTTCCGGTCCTCATCCCGAGTTTTACCGACCGCTGCACGACCTGTGAGACTGAGTTCGACGAAGAGCGCGACGAGTGTTCAGTCTGTGGTGGGACGGAGTTCGAAGGGCCCTCCAGGAGCCAGAAGCACTGGCTCTCCTCGTTCGTCGAGTCGGTCAACGCCGAGGGGCAGTCGCTGTCGAGTCTCCTCAAATACGAGGAGGACTTCCAGTCCTACCGTGGTGTCTCGACCATCCTCGTACGGGTCAAGTACCAGCAGGTTAGCGAGGAGATCTCCGTCGCCGGCCAACCAGTCAGCTCGGTCAACCGCTGGGAGCCGACCGCACTCGACGAGCTCGTCCACGCCGACCCGACACGCATCCTGCCAGTTCTCGACGAGCACAACCGCCATGGCGGGTGGTGGACCTGTCCGGCCCACCGCGACCGGTACTGGGATGCTGCAAAACTCACGTTCGAGGGCGACGCCGACCGCCCAACAGAGGTCTGCCCACACTGCAACGCCCAGCTGGCAGAGGTTGGCTACGTCGAGACGAAGCCGGGCTCGAGTAAAGACGTCGAGTCGCTGTTCCTCAAACACGAAATCATCGACTGGGCGCGACACTTCCCCATTCGCAATGGCTTCGACGGCCGCTCTCCAATCCGACCGCTGGTCAAGCTCCAGGCCATCCTGCAGTGGTCACGCAACTACGACCTGCAGTATCTCAGCCCGCAGAACGACCAGCAGCTGCCGGACAAGTTCCTCGTCGCCTACGGCAAAAACATCCGCTCTAGTCTCCGGACGTCGCTCCAAGAAGAGGAGGCCAAGAACCCGTGGGAAGAGGGCCGACTCATGTACGAGGGCAACCCCGACGACGTCGAAATCGAGATGCTGGACCTGTCATCGTCGTCAGGCCTGAACGGCCGCGATCCGATGGTCGAGCGACTTATGTCTCAAATCCGGGCGATGTTCGGGGTCAGTGACGCCCTCGAGAACGAACTCTCGGACACGGGCGGAATGAACGCTGAGGGGACGCAGGTCGAGATCACCAACTCGGCCGTCGCGAGCGCCCATCAGGACACGAAGGACAAGGCGCTGGACAAGCTTTGCCAGGTCATTGCGATGGTCCAGGGCCATTGCGACTGGGAGCTGGCCTACGTCGACCCCCAGAGCGAGGATGCGGGCCTGTCGCCGCTGGAGGTCCTCCAGGGCATCGAACTCGCCCAGAAGACAGGCACCAAGGCCACCGTCGAGGATGGCCAACTGCAAATCCCCGATCAAGAAATCGACCCGTCGGCAGATGGCGCGAGCGACGCCGGCCCGGCTGCTGACGCGCCTGCCGACGAGCAGCCGCCGGCCCCACCCGAGGCCGACGAGACTGACCCAAGCGCAAACCCGACACAGTAACCCATGCCCATCAATGTCCTCAACCAGAACGTCAGTGCAGAGCCAACGGCCACTGTCGGCGACACGGTCGACGCCAGCGGCCCGATCAAAGACCGTCGCATCACTCGCGAAGACGTCCCCGACGAGTGGGAAGAGCCGATCTTCGAGGCCGAGAACTTCATCATCGAGGGGCCAGCCTCTGTCGAGATCGTCGACCGGTCGGGCCAGCAGATCCAGATGGGGGCCGTCGAGGACGCCCTCGACCGCTTCCTCGAGAGCACGCGCGAGCCAGGCATCATCTCCGTCGAGCACGACGACGTCCCGGTCGGTGTCCCGACGTGGAACTGGACGACCGACGCCGGCGAGATGTACGAAACGGTCGTCGACGACACGGAGTTCACACTCGTCGCCAACATCGGCAACGAGACGACCAAGAGCAAGATGGCGCGCCTCCGGTGTCTGAGCGGAGACTACGGCGGCTACTCGGTGACCGTCTTCAGCAATCAGGAACATCAAAAGCCCGATGGTACGCGTGTCACGGTCGACTGCGACCTGCATGCAGTCACGCTGGGGAGCGAGGAGAAGGTGATGAACCCCGCCGCCGACTTCGACGTCGTCGACTTCAAGTACGGCGGCCAGCTGGGCGCGATGGTTGCCCAGCGGCTCCGCCGGCGCCGGTCGGCCGCGGGAGCCATCGAGCAGAAGCTCGCCACGGACGGCACCGATAGCGAACCCTCACTTGCCGAAGCCATGCGCGACGCACTGAGCGAGTAACCACAGTCCCGATGACCGGGCGGCTGGCCACCGTCCCGAGGGTAGCAGGCCACAGCTTTCCATGGGGTTTTTCGGATCACAAAGTACGGTCGACAGCACGGCCCGGTCCGTTCTGGGCGGGCTGTCTGAGGATGCTCCGCCGTTCGAGATCCTCCAGACAGTCGACCAGAAGGCGGGCGACGATGTCGACCCCGACGACGTAGTAGCGAAGATGCGCGAGCTGGACGACGACGTCGACGCGAAGCTCGGCACCGTCGAAGGCGACGATGTCGACCAGAAATCGATGCGAGACGCGGCCGGCATGGTCGCCGAACGTAGCGAGCTCGACCAGACCGACGCGCTGGACCTGTTGTCGGCAGCCGCCGACAGCGCTGAAGCGGGCGATGCGTCCGTGTTCACCGCGGAGTTCAGCGAGGTCGCCGATGTCGACCAGAACGCGCGGTCAACCAACGGTTCTTCAGACATGACAGACGCAGACACTTCCGACAGTACAGATAGCTCCGACGCGCCGGCGGACGATGGCGACGTCGACCAGAAACAGGAGGATGATGGCGGTGACGGCGGCGACATGAACCCGATCGACCTCGTCGAAGAGATCGGCGGGTCCGACGCTCGCGACACCGTCGAGAACTACGCCGAGTCCGTCAACAAGGACATCCAAGAGGCCGCTGCAGAGTGGGTCTCCGAGAACGTCCCTGGCGTGACCGTCGAAGGGCACGGCGACGACGGTGGTGACATGGACGACGCACCGCCCGCTGACGCCCCCGACATGAACGGCGACAAGGACGACTACGACGACCGCCGGCCCGACCAAATGCTCGACGAGCTCGACATCAACGGTCGCGTCGCCGACGCCGTCACGAGCGACGAGGTGATGGACGAGATGGCCGGCGCCGTGGCGCAGAAGCTCGCCACGGACGACGACCTCGCCGACCAGCTGGTCGACACGGTCGACCAGAAAGGTGACTTCGCGACGACTGACGAGACGGTTACCACGGCACCGACCGCTGACTCCGAGACGGTCAGTGAAGCGAGCCCGGTCACTGGAGGTGACGAGGAATGAGCGCACAGAACCACCCCTACCACTCCTACGCAAGCGGCGGCAGCCCTGGCCAGTTCATGGAAAGCAACGTCGTCGGCGACGTCCCGATGGACTGGGATGAGGGGCTGCTGCAGAAAGCACAGTACGACAGTTCCGTCGACGGCCACGTCAACGCCATCTTCACGGCGACGCTGTACGCACAGTACAACCAGCAGCACGACTGGTACAACGCCCTCTCCCAGGTCGACCGGTTCAACGCCTCGCTCGAGGGCCCGGTCACGGCCAAGGCGTTCCGCGCCGCGACGGACCCCGTCGACCTGCAGACTCACAGCGAAGGCGGCTCTGTCCCTGCCGGGACGACCTTCGGCGTCGAAAAAGTCAACTACGACCCCAAGCGCTCCGAGACGGTCATCGAGGTCTCGGACCTGCAGGAGATCTATGCGGCCATCGAAGACGCCGTCGGCTTCGAAGAGTTCTGGGAGCTCCAGGAAGAGCAGCTCGACCTGGCCATCGACCGCGACGGTATCGCCGATGCGGTCCTTCAGGGCGACACCGCCTACGAGGACACGGACACGATCACGTCGCTGGACCGCGTCATCGCCTCGAGTGACGAGGAGGCCAACGCGACCGACCCCAACGGGAACGACTACAACGCCGGCGACCTCGACTACGGGAACATCGAGCGGGCCAGCGACACCTTCGCTGACTCGTTCGTCGACCACAACGGTGCCTCTGGCTCCCGCCAGCTCACCAACGACCTGTTTACGTCGTTCCTGAACTCCTTCAACGAGTTCGCCGACGTCGACGTCTACAACGACACGGCCATCCTGACCGGCCACGACACGGCCGGTGTCCTCTCCGAGCTAGCCGCCGAGCGCAACAACGTCCGCAACATCGTCTCCATCGACGACAGTGGGACCGAAAGCGTCGGCGACGGCTCGACGATCGAGGGCGTCAGCGGGACCGCCCGCCACCGGACCTACGACGGCATCCCCATCGTGGGCAACCAGAACTCCATCAAGCACGGCGACATCAGCTCGATCTTCCTCGTCCCGACGGACACCATCCGCGGTCAGCCGCGCCTGGCCATCGAGCAGTTCGCCGAGCCCTACGTCGAGACGGCCGGCCGTGGCCAGACGCAGGGCTACCTCGCCACCGGCAACTACCGCGACGAGGCGCTGATGATGATGCACCACGAGACAGTCAACCGCGACTTCGCCAGCGGTGGCCTGCTCCGGGACCTCTCCGAGTAACGCCTGATGACTGACACTACCACTATCACTCTCACGGTCGCAATCGGCGGGCAAGAGTACGTCCGCCAGGCCGAGGGGACACACTGGGCTCGCGATGACGATGGCCGGCTGTACATCTATCGCGATGACCTGACGCTCCTCGATGTCGACGCCGAGCACGTCGTCGAGATCATGCGCGAAGCCGAGATCACGACACTCGCAGCGATCGACGCAGACACTACCACCAACACCGAGGCAAACTGATGCCAGTAATCACACTTGACAGCGCAGAAGCGTTCGAAGAGAAGGGCCACGCCGACCTCGAGTTCGTCGGGTTTCGATACATCGGCGACCGCTCAACCAAGACTGACCAGGACATCCGCCAGCGGGCGGGATACGACGGTCCGGCGAAGTTCCAGCGGGACCGTGTGTACTTCGCCATCCTGCCGACGAACCTTTCGGACGACCACGTCGAAAACTCCGAGATGGGCGTCCACGCGCTGGAGGCCCGGTCCGATTTCGAGGTCTTGTACGACGCTGAGCGGCTCGCCAAGGCCCTCCTCGACCGAAACTACCTGCCGCCAGACGTCTTTTACGAGGGCTTCGACCGGTGGAAACGCGCAAAGGTAATGGCCAAGCTCGCCCTCGACGACGCCGGCCGCGTTTTCGACAAAGACGACGAAACACCGTATCGCAAGCAGCTCCGAACCATCGCCGATGTCGACACGGACGACGAAGCGTCGGTGTCGAAACAGCGCGCCGACGAGTACACTGGTCGGTTCTCGCGTAGCGATGCGTCCGAGGTCGTCAAGGTCCTCCGCCAGGACGCCGACGAGATCGACCTCCGGACGGCGGGCCTGACAGACATGGCCGAGTACCTCACGCGATTCGAGGCCGCCTCTGTCGAGGACGCCGTCGATGCCGCGCTGGGCGACGGGGACCCCGACGACGTCGAGATCGTCCGCGCCGGCGAAACAGACGACGAGTCTGCCGAATCTGACACTGCAGAGGAGTAACCGATGCCCAACGTCCGCTACGCGACCACAGATGCTGTTCTGTTGGCGCTGGACAAAAACCCTGACTCTGTCGCGTCCCACATCAAAGACCGGGCAAAGTCCCGAGTTGAGTCAGCGACACAAAAGTGGATCAAACAGACAAACAGGCCATTCCACGCTCATCGAGTCGGTCGCGAGAGTGACCCACGAACCTGGGAGGTCTACGACGTCCAGGATGCACTGTCGTGGCACCCAGCGACCATCATCCTCGACAATAGTCCGGTCCCTATCGACGCCAGTGAAGGCGACACCATCGAGGTGCGCGAAGACCGCGACGAGTGGGACGACATCACTAGCGAAGAAGGCGATGCGTGGACGCTCGACTACCGACGCAAGCGCCTTCGGATCTTCGAGCGTCGGTTTGCACACACGCCGTGGGATGATCCAAACAAACGATTTGTCAGGCTGACATACCGTCACGGTCCGCTTGATGAGCAGACGACAGTCGATACTGATGGCCTTGTCGACGGTGTCCCGCCAGACGTCGCCGAAGCAGTTGCGGCCAAGGCAGCGTCGATGCTCGCAATCGACGACGACGCGAATACATCCATCCCAGACGACGGCCAGCTCACCAACCGCACCTCGAAACGACAGGCGCTCATGGAGACATGGGAGTCAACGACAGCAGACTATAGTGGCTTCTCAACACTATGACTCGCCCACCGAGACACCTAGTGTCCGTGGAGGGGGACCACCTGACCAAGCTGCTTTTGCCAGGTGGTGGCTGATGTGGCCGAAACCTCGGTCACCGTTGAGTTCTCGCTGGACTTCCAAACGGACCCCATCGGCGCCCAGCTCGACATCACCGTCCCGCGGGCTCCGACCGACGAGGCCCGCCAAGCGCTCCTGGACAACGTCGAGTCGACGATGGTCGGCTCACGGGACAACCTCGTCTCCCAGACAATCCAGCGAGCCCACGGCCGGTTGGAGCGCTACGCCGGACGCGTCGATGACTACAACGTCGACCCGCTCATCGACTCTTTCGACGGCGTCGACGCCACACGCGACCGGACATCCATCCACGCCGAGTGGTCGTGGTCTCATGAGGCGTTCCGCTACATGGAGTTCGGGACCAGCGACCACACCATCGACGGCGACCCAGTCTTGGTCTTCGAGTTCGACGCCGGCGAGTACCCGCACCTCGACGAGATGTTCCCCGACGGGACGGCGTTCTTGCCGTCGGT
>Ga0102939_1000528_pt1 | contig 14054 bp, 19 predicted proteins | sample SalPon2_B_H2O_MG_FD_78214 | JGI IMG/M metagenome (GOLD analysis project Ga0102939, IMG submission 78214) | Salt pond water microbial communities from South San Francisco under conditions of wetland restoration - Salt Pond MetaG R2_B_H2O_MG | ecosystem: Environmental > Aquatic > Non-marine Saline... | reverse complement strand
GATGGAAAGATTAACTGGAGCTCCACAATCAAGGAGCGGTACTCCGGGAACCCCGGCAATACATCTCTTTTCGTTACTGAGAACAGGACCGAGCATTACGACATCGATGAGAATATCGTCCTGAAGAAGCTTCTATCAGTTATCTATCACACCTTGCAGGATGCGAAAGAGTACCTGAAAGAGGATTATGAATGGGTTAACGAGAGATGGAGAGAAAACGAGGACTTGATCGAGGAGATGGAAAGGATCTTCGAGCGAGATGTACACGTGAAAAGGATCAAGGAACCTGAAGACTACGAGCCGACAGACCGTATGATGAATACAGCCGGGAACTCGCGCCAGGAAGTCTACCGTGAGGCAGCTGATCTACTTGATGAGAGAAGAAAGATATTCGATGGCGAAGACGACGCAATGGAACAGCTACTCCAGGACACCGCTATTACCCCAGACGATGAGGAAACTCTGCTTGAACTTTTTGTTCTTTTCAGGTTTATCTCCACGATTGAGGATGTAGAGTCTGAGAACTTTAGTCTTGACACTATAGAATCAGGATCTCAGAGAGTAGCCACACTGGAAAGTGAGGAAAAGGAGATCGCAGTATACCACGACAGTTCGGCGAAAAAAGATCTCGGCATCGAGTTCAAGTACGATCCAGAAGAAGACTCAGAAGAACCTTATTCAAGGCCTGAGAAAGTAGAATTAGAGTCAAGGAAAGTTATCAGCAATTATTTCAAAAAAGATACTCAAGTACACACCGGAAGGCCTGATGTCATTCTCGTGGAAATTGTTGACAAAGAGACAAGTGAACGAGAATACTTCGTCACTGAAGTCAAAAACTCAACGAACGAGAAAACTATCAAGAGAGGAATAAAAGAGGCCTTGGAGTATCTGGCCTTCTTGAGGGATACGGAAGAAGATAGGCCTAACTGGATTTACGATAAAGAGGATTTCGGCGGAGAAAGTTCAGGCCTTCTAGTTGTCCAAGACTTTGAGGAAGATAGAGATGTTCAGGATCTGGATGAACAGAGAGGTCCTATTAGAATTGTTGAGGCATCTAAATTGGAGGATAGTATTGAGGATTTAATCTCGGAGAAGTTGTCTGTCTAGAGTTTTTCTACTATTTTATCGAGTGGAGCTGTGGCTTCTTTAAGTAAAAATCTGTAGCTTGTTTCCAGCCAGATTCCAGCTGTTATCGTAGCTGTGAAGAGGCCTCCTGTTAATGCCAGTAAGTTGTTGAAGTTGAGTAAAATGTAGTAATGCGTACTGACTAAGGATGTGATCAAGAAGATCATTGATGCTATCCTTCTGCAGTTGTGTTCATCCAGTTCCACAGTTAGAGTTTTTGTAGATGATTTCTTGAAAAAGTTTCCCAGTTTACTGTTTCATTAAATAACTGTATAAATCTGGAGAAGGCCTGAAATAGTAATTTAGAGCCCCCAGAGGGATTTGAACCCTCGGTCTGCCCCTGTCTTGCATTTGATTTCCCTCGGAAGGCATTCGTTGAATGCCTTGTTGCGTGTCTTGAAGACTTGAAAAGTCTTCTGCTTCAGAAGATCAATTTTTGATCTTCGATATCCGAGCGTAACCAGTCGTTACAAGGGGGCCGCTCTAGCCAGACTGAGCCATGGAGGCCTCTTGTTTATTCTATAGTGAATTTGAGTGGGCTAATAGTTAAATAATTGGAATCTTTCGTTTACTTTTGTATGAGTGATTTTCCGGAAAAGTATTCGATTACTTCGGATTTTTCTGATTTAGAGGCCTCTGATTTAAACGGAAGGAGTGTTGCTGTTGGCTTCAGGCCTTCCGGGGAGCTTCACGTCGGGAATTTGTTGACTCTGGCGTATTCTGCTGCTGTTGCGGATAAGCTGGGGCTTGAACTTGATCTTATGTGCTGTGATACGGATTGGAGCGCTCATATACACGAAGATAATAAACGAGAAAATAATCGTGTGATGAAACTCTTTTTTGAACGAGACTGTCCATGCGATAAGCACGAGAATATCGCGGAGCATCGAGTCGATGAGATCAGGCCTTTCCTGAGAGGCCTTTCAGATGAATTAGATATAGATATTGATACAGAATATATGTCTGATTTACAAGGCGATGAGGAGTATCTGGATGCTCTTAGAAACGTTTTGAACAACATGGAGGCCTTTGACGACATCTTCGGAGGCGGGTTCAGGAGGCGTTATCGTTCTCCTGTCGTTACTGTCTGCGATAGCTGTGGTTTTTCACACGCCAAGGGATCTGCGTATTCAAGTGAAACTGATGAGCTTGTCTCGACGTGCAGAAACAAAGACTGTGAGGCTGGCTTCATGAGCGGAAATCTTAACGGAAAAATCGGAGTCTATTATCTTGTTGATCCTGTACGTGATCCGTCGAGAGATGTGGCCGTACACGTCTTCGGAGGGGATTACAGGGACGCAAAGAAAGAGCAGAAAACGAGTAAAGTTGAGAAAGTAGCGAAGATAACAGATTTAGCGAACGATGAGACTCCTCATTATTTCCTTGCTCCTATGATTTCAAACGAAGACGGAAAGCCTCTTTCAAAGTCGAAAAATACGGGAAAGACTGTATCGGAGATCGATGATCTAGAAGAGTACGGGAAAAAGTTGGCACAAAAGGCCTCTAAGTGGATCAGGGAAGAGAGAAAGTATCTGCCTGAATCCGAGCTTTAAAATAATTTTAATTACTTTGTAACTGTTGTGCCCGGCTTTTCTCCTTTTAGAAAAGTTTCAAGCTCATCTTCCCCGAATATCTGGGCTTCAATGTTTTTTTCAACTAATTCCTCTACTTTGTTTCTCATTCCGCCTGTAACGTCTTTTCCACGTATTTCTTTATCGTGGAACTCATCTAAAGAACTGATTTCTTTGATCACGTTGTTTTTTGAGTCAAGTACTCCTTTCTCTGATGTGCAGAATCCGGCGTGGCCTGTCTGGAAATGTTTCTCAAATAAGGCCAGTAACTCATCTCCAGAGATAACTGTGAATCCCTTGCCCTGTGTTACAATGCCATCTCCATGGATTACAGGCAGAAATCCTTCCTCCGATATTTTTCTGACTTGTTCAGTCATGATCCTTGTCTCAGGATCTCTTAAAGCAAAAGAAGCCGGATGAACAGGAAAGGCCTTTATTTCATTTTCTCTCAGTTCATCGACTATTTTTTTGTTCAGTTTTTTGACTGCTCTATGTGTTTCAAGAGCGCCTTCCTTTGAACCGTTTTTCAATCCGTTTCTTCTGGCGTGGGGATGTCCAAAACTTCCTGCTCCGTGGATAAGAACTCCGTTGGGATTTTCTCCAAGCCTTGAAAGTATGGAAGAAAAATCGTTGGACATTGTCTCCTCTGTTGTTTTGTCTGTCAACAGGGATCCTCCTATTTTAAGGATGTAATCGGGCTTATACATCGATGTCTGCTTCGTCTGTGTCTGCTCCTCTGTCCTTGACTTTTCTCTCGTGTGCGTCTTTGATACGGAAGACGTTTGTTGAGCGAGTGCATTCAGGACATTCGATCCACCAAGGTCTTGAGCCTAGTTCTTCTTCGTCTTCGAACTCGTGTTCGCAGTAAGGACATGTCAGTTCGAAGAAAAATGTCTCGTTATCGTAGGAGAACATTTTGATGTGGCCTGCTTCTTCGCCTTCATCGTTCTCAAGATTCCTGTTTGTAGCGTATTCTACGCGATCGTAATCAACTTCTTTTTCCATATATTATCATTACTGTTTGAACTTCAATAAATTTTTAATCCTCTTGGCTCTCCGACATTGGCTGGATGAAACGAATAATCTTTTCGATCTCCTCTTCAGATAATTCGTATTCGATCTTTTCCTCCGGGCCTTCATCCAGAAGCGACTTATCAACGTCGAATAACTCATCTCTACCGCTCGATAACTGTCTTATATCCGGATTGTATTTTTTAAGTAGTCTGAGATGCCAGTCAAGGCCTCCATCAAGAACGATCAGATCGTATCCTTGTACTGTAGCCAGAAAAGCTTTTGCAATGTCTTCATCTGTTTCAAGCCGTGCATACATTTTTTCCTGCACAGGACGTCCCTTTAATCCTTCGAACTTCTCTTCTTTAACTTTATATGTATCTATTCCTGGAGTTGTTTCAACTACTTTCTCTACTTTGTCTTGAGAGGCCTCTATTATTATTTTATTGTCTTCCTTTACTGTGGTCTCGAGTTCACGGGCTTCCAGGTTTTCCTCCAGGATCTCTAAATCCTGTGTGGGTTTGATTTTTGCTTCCATCTTAAACTTCTTTTTTCAGGCAAGGTTTTTATTTGAGCCCGAAGTAATAATTTATGCCATGGGTATTTTCGGTGACAAAAAAGAGGAGGAAAAAGAAGAAGTTACTATAGGATTGAAAGAAGATAAAGATGAGAACGAAAAAGAAGAATCCTCTGCCAGTGCCGTAGACGTCGGTGCTGTAGACTTTGATGAAAACAGTCAAAGCCAGAATAGAGGCAACGAAAACGATGAAGCGCTTCGGAGACAAGTGGAGAAAAAAGTCGCCAACGACGATTCCTCAAATATCGATTTAGAGGATGTCCATGAGCAGAACGAACAGATAAAGAGGAAACTTGATACGATTATTTCAAGCCTCTAAGTACAGAAAGATTTCAAGTTAAAAAAGGTGAGAAAAGGAATTGAGCTACTATGACAACGTCAAGGACAACATCCGTTCAAATAAAAAAGAAGAGGAAAAAAAGAAAGAAGGTGATAATGTGACAGGGAACTTTGATTCATTGAAAGAAGCAGCAGAACAGACAAGCGAAGAAGAGGAAGAAGGCGATGACACACCTATAGAAGTTTTGGAGGAAGACGGTCTAAGCACTGAAGCCCCGAAGAAAAAGAAACAGAAGAGACAGAACAAACAAGCAACTGAGAACCAGCAAAGAAAAGAGACTAATCCTCTGAAAAACAAAGGAAGTAACGAATCCTCAGGAGAAAGTCAACAACTGGAAGCGGATCTTTCAAGCCTTGAAGAGAAGATGGATAAGATGATCGAGCAGAACGATGAACTTATCAAGATACTGAGAAGCTTCACAGAGTAAAAAAGTAGAGGCCTTCTTTTAGGCCTCTAGTCTTACTTTAACTTCTCATTTTACAGTGATTATTCTTCAACGACTACACTAATCTTCTTCCGTCCTTCATCATCCGTGTAATCAAAGTTGTCTTGTCGAAGCTTGATATCAAGTTCAAGTTCTTTTTCAGCGCCTTCCTCAGAAAAACTCAGTTCAATACTGTTTTCCTGGTTTGGCTCTATCTCAAGTTCCTCCCTTCCGCGGAAACTCAGGCCTATATCTCCTTCTCTCAGTTTCTGTGAAAAGTTTTCAAGGAAATTAGCCAGTTCTTCATTTGAAAATTGAAAGTTCAGCTCTACTTCTTCGCTTGGCATAAAAAAAGAATATAGGGTGAAAAGTTTTATTTTTACCCCTCAATGGTTACTCGTTTTCTTCGTCGCTATCGAGCCTCTTCATCAATCTCCGGGAGAGGAAGTGATCTTTTTCCTCAAGCTCTCTCACTGACTCCATCGCAAACACATAGGCTACTCCTATCATCAACAGTCCTACGTAAATAGCGTTGATCGAGATAAATTCTCTAACCGGATAAACTACGGAGAGAACCATAAGGATCCCCAGTACAAAGAGGACATAAGAGATAGCGATCTCCATGTTAGTACTCATCTTCGGAAGACCGAAGATGTCTTCTTGACCGTCTTCTTTCGTTTCCATAATGCTAAATACCTCAAAAAACAATTGCAGATCGTAAATCTGCTACTGTATACTTGAATTATTGCAGAGGCTGGATTTAAACCTTTGCAAAAAACATGTTACAGAGGATAAAACTGAAGAAGATTATGAAAAACTACAGGGTTTCGAGATCTACTTCTCCTTTTTCCTTCTTGAAAGCTGAAGGAAGATCAATGTGATAAGTTCCCTCATCTTTGGAGATTATCAGAGGCATCTCATTCAATAAACGGGAGATATTCAACTCGTAGACTCCTTCACCTTTGACCTTTATCGAATCCAAATCAAACTCTATCTGGATATTATTCCTTTCTTCCTCTCCCTCCAAGATCATATCCTGAATGTCGTCCTCGACACGTTCTTTTTCTTCTTGAAGCTCTGATTCGGATTTCTCTGGATTACTCTCATACATGAAAAGAGAGCATCCGCAGTCACAGCCATCTACTATTTTATCGGAATCGTCCTCGAATACTTCTCCGCAGTTCATGCATCTGTGTGGCATCTAGAAACACCTCGAATCAAGTGAGAGGCCTCTAAAATTATTCATTGTTATCCTCTAATCTGGCGAGGAATGAAACGGCGTCACGCTCCTTCTTCACTTTCTCCATGACACGTGAATTCCCTACGATAGTGATTCCTCCCCTGTATTTTTCATTTAAAACTTTTTCGTAAAACATTTTCTTAGCGCGCTTAAACTTTGACTCACGATCATTAAGTCCCAAGAACTCAATTCCCGGGAAATCCTCATCTATCTCATCCATAGCGTTCTGTATCAAACGTCTTTCCTCTTCATGACTCCAGCCTTCTTCAAGAACTAAAACAGCGTTGTCTTTCACACGGTCAATTACAGCTTCCACCTTCTCATCAAAGGACTTCTCCTGAAGCTTTGTTCTAGATAAAAACTCTATGGTAACTCCGTCTTCTCCCATCTAACTTAACCTTTCGATTATTTCCTCATAAAGTTTGTCAATGTTTTCTCCCTCCTTAGCCGAGATTTCAAGCACCGGATGCTGAGGGAAAGCATCTCTAACCCTTTCAGGATCAGAATCTTCAAGATCGGTCTTGTTAGCCAGTACAAGGATTGGAATATCTTTTGCCTCCAAATTCCCTATTATAGTAACGTTTACCTGAGTATAAGGATCCTCAGTTGAGTCAAAAATAACTAGGCATGCATCAACATCGTCAAGATACTTGACGGCCTCTACAATTCCTTTTGTAGCTTCTTTGGCGCGGCCTTTGGCATCGTCTTCTTCTATACCGTGTTCTTTGAAGTCTTTGAAGTCAACGTTAGTTGTGATGCCTGGCATGTCCAATAAGTTGATGTCGATTGAACGACCATCATCGGCCTCTATATTCACCTGCTCTTTTTTCTCTACAGCTCGTGTCTCGTGAGGCACCTCTGAGACATTACTCATCTCTTCACCTGTCAAATCCTGTGAGATCTGATTGGCTAAAGTTGATTTTCCTGCGTTAGGAGGCCCATAAATACCAATGCCGATATCCTGATCTGAATCCTCGAACAAACTGGACAGAATTTTTCTCAGACGACCAATCATCTTAACCATTTTGACACCTGTCAATAATAAATCAGACAGGGAATTATAAAAACTATTCGATTAAACACCTAGGAAAACCACTGAAAACGATTGTTTTTCACGATTAAACGCGAGGCCTCTCGAAAAAGATGAAGATGTTAAAAAAGCTGGAAAAAATAAGAAGTTTATGAGAACTGAAAAAGGCGTCACAATAATAGCATACAAGGAGACCAGAGGCTCCAGACGCTTCCTGATACTAAAAAGGAAGAAGAACTGGGAGGGCTGGGAACTTCCGAAAGGCCATTTAGAAGAAGACGACTACACTGAAACAGTTAAGATAGAACTGAAAGAAGAAGCAGGGATAGAAAAAGAAAGCATAATTTCTATAGACGATACAGATGAAGTGCTTGAGTGGAGCTTTGAAGACGAGGGAGAAGAAGTCAACAGAGAGTACAAAATATATATTGTAAAAATAAACGAAGAGGCCTCTGTGAATACTACAGGAAATCCAAGTGATGAACACGAGACAGGATTCTTCATGAAGAAGGAAGATGTTGAATCGCTTTTGACTTACGATAATCAGAAAGAGTTACTGGAAAAAATGGATGACTTCTGATGTAGTTTAAGACCTTTTTAGTTTAACTGTATCCAGTTGCCTTCTATAAGTCTATAGATTCCTGTGCCTGAATCATCACCAGAATCAGTGAATTTCACTGTTGTACCTTCTTCCCAGTTAAGCTGTGGTTTTTCAGCGTTTGCTGACTCTGTTCCCACTCCGTTTACAGCTACTGCACCACTGAAGTCAGAGGCGTTCCTTCCTTTTGCTCCTTTGACGACCGAACCATCCGGGAGGACGTTTGCTCCACCTGAAAGATTAACTCCGTTCAAAAAGCAGGGAGTGTTCCCTGTGTTGCTTATATCTATCCTTACTCCGCCTCCTCCTTTAGCCAAATCAGCGTCTCTCATGACAACCCCCCATCTGTCTGTACCTGTTACACCGTTACCGCCGACTTCTACAGTATTGGCGGCAAGTGACCCTTTCACGTCCAGATTATCAATATGGAGATGATCTAGATTTGAATCCGTCTGCACCTCTACTGCCTTATCAGTTCCTTCGCTTACGGCCTCTATGCTGTATTGTTCAGTTATTGAGAGATTTTCTCCACCTTGCACCAGCACACCTCTAAAGTCTACAGGATCTTCTATATTAAGCCTTGAAATCGTTAAACTTCCTGATTTCATGACTACACCGTTTGGACGAGCAGTTTCAGGATTTCTGATGTTATATGACCCTATAACTGTGTCAGCTCCTTGAAAAGAGGCCTGTGGACTGTAAGTCCCTGAGTCTTCTTCAATTATCCTTGAGATATTAACAGATCCTAGTTTTCCTCCTGACTCTATCACTCCAACACCTACATCACAGTCAACAAGATGCACATCTCCAAGATTTATGTCGTCGACAGTAGTATTTGAATGTGCTGTTATATCCACGCTTTTTTGTGTTGAGGGACTGCCCGCTGATTGATTCGATATATTCTCTGCTCTCACAGTTTCGATATTCATATGTTGAGTGTCGTCCTCTATCTCAACTCCTCTATCACAGTTCTTAACTTCGACACGACTGATTTCGGCACCAGTAGCTCCTAAAGAGTGAAAACCTGGGGCCTCTCCGCTGTCAGTATCACGATGCCCTTTAGCTATGATTTCATCTCCCTTTATATCATCGTGACTGCCTGTATTGAAGCCTCCTTGTCCTGTATCAAGTTCTATAGTGTCAAATCTGAAGCCGTTTCCTGCTGTCAAAGACCACAAAATTCCGGTACCTGTATCATTTTTGACCCTCAATTTTCCTTTTATCTCGATATTGTCAGCGTTCTGGAAAGTTATACACGAGTTAACACCAGATATATCAGTTACATCTAGTGTAGGTTCTCCAACACAATATATGACGGTTTTTTGGCCTGAAGTAGTTGGATTTACCTGTGAATCAAGATTGATAACTCCAGAATCCTCCTCTAATATCAGTAATTTTCCTTCTTCGTTTTCGATAGCGGACTGAAGTGAATCAGCGTCATCTGTGGATCCATCGGCCTTCAGATAATCCGAAGTCAAGAACACGATGTCCTTAGAAAGTTTTTCAGTCTCCAAACGAGTCAAAGGATTACTACCATCTCCAACTCGATCTGTGAAGACCTGTGAAACAGGGCTTGATTTAGTACCTATCTGATTAACCTCCAAAGTCCCCGAAGTATCTACTTCAAAACTTGAATCAGATGAGCTCTGATTAAAATACTGCAGTGGATTGTCACTGGTGATCTGAAATGCAGAAACAGAAGGAAGCATCGTTATCCCTCCAACCGCTACAGCACCACTGACAAAACTCTTCAGAAAATCACGACGTGACAAAAACTTGTCAGAAGATTCTTGGAGTTTATCAGAGGATTTTTCATTATCAGAACCCTCATTAAGTTCCTCCTTACCACTATTATCCATCGACATATCAGAACTCCCTTTATCATGCATATAGACTCTAGATGCTTAAAAAATTGTCCAGAAGTTAAAGAACAGAAAGCTCAAGATTAAAACATTCAGAACACTAACTAGTATCTGTGATTTAAAATGAGCCAACCAGAAAAGATGCTGGAAGTGTACCAGTTCGAAGGATGTCCTTTCTGCGGAAAAGTAAGACAGAAATTAACTGAACTAGGGATCGACTTCATCGCTAGACAAGTCGATCAAAACGACCGCTCAAGAGTAGAAGAAGTATCAGGACAGACAAACGTCCCTGTACTGAAGGATCCTAACACCGATACAATCATGCCAGAATCAGATGAAATCGTAGATTATCTGGAAGAACACTACGGATAAACCCATTCTTTCCATCTTTATTTCCATTAACCAAACATTATCCTTGATCCAGTAGTTCTAAGACGTTATTTCTATCGAACTCGACCAGTTCCCTGCTATCAGGGATTTCCGACTTTCCAATTCACCCGAACCTCTATCATCTTGTTGGGCTTCATGCTCTGTTAAAGGTGCTTTGGCCACAGGCTTTCTACCATCGCCCAAATCCTTGTAAAGAACAGCCAAATATTCTTCTGAACTACTTTCTTCATGAAGGAGTATCTCACCCGTGTTCACTATTATTTCGTCTTCAAGATTAGGCTCTATTCCCATCGCTTCTAAACTAGTATTATTGTCAAGAATAGCTTCTATTTCATCAGCAAAAGCATCTCTAAATAGACTTGTAATGTCTTTCCACCCTCCTCTGCCACTATACTCTGGTTTCAAATGTAGAATATCCTTCTTCAAGTGCTTCAGAGTAAGTTTGAGGGACGCTAACCAAATGCATAAACTAAAATTTCAAAGAAAAAATTTAAAACTTTGCCAGCAAGGAGTAAAAACAAATCAATATTTTTGGATATTTTGTTACCGGCAGATATTAAACTTATTTCATTCTTTAGTTCAGTATGGAATTAAATCCTCTGAAGGAATTGATCTCGACTCTAGGGGATGATAGAGAAAGTCACGAAGAGGCCTCTAAAGAAATCATAGAGGAAGTAGAAAAATTAAGACAGACCCTGAACGATGATCCAGGAAACAGTGGTTTCACGCCAGACCTCATCACTGATTACTATGTACCTACTCAGGAAAATATCTTTCTTGACGAAAACATATTGATAGCAGTCAAAGACAATAAGAATCATAGGACGACAGCTTACTTCGAAGTAGAAAATAGTGAGGACAGTGATGTATTAGGCGGAGATAGTAGATACTATAAGAAGCTTGACCTTGAAGAGAGCGTGGAAGAGATTACTTTACTTCTAGAAAAGGCCATAAATCAGGAAAGAGAGATTTTCTACCCTTCAAGATTCACTGGAACGCACAGTAATGAAAATTATAATGCCTTAGTTGATTTACTTGATAAACACGGAAGCCCTGTAGAAATCACACCTTTAGAGTTCTCTAAGTATCCTGAAGACGCTGGGATAGCTGTAGAAGCTATGGAACGGGATGCAGTAGTTGTCACATACGACGCAGATTTCACAGATGACGAAGATTTCGTGATGCAGTATCTAAGGGAAGTTTATACTCCTTCACAGATGTACAACAGTATAAAATGAAATCTCATTTTTTAGTATTCTTGAGTATGTCAGAGGCCCTCCAAAAACTCATTGACCAAACTCAAGATTAGAGGATTATACACAGATAAATCTCAAATCAAGATTATACCTCATCTAATCCGATGTTCGTATTCTAATGTAGTAACACTTATTTGAATTTTTAGTCCGAAATTTAAACTTAGTGAATCTCGGAGAATACGTTGCTGAAAGAATAAATGAAGAAGGCCCATCCGCACTTCAAGACATATTCAATCACGAAACTCTTGATAGGATAGGCGCCCAAGCATACGAATTCGATGAACTGAAGACAGAAAGATACAGATCAGAGCCACTGGACAGGATGAGAACGATGTACATCCATAGGCAGAACGATTACAGACCTACATTCGTTGATCCAAGTTACAGAGAATTTGAAACAGATATAGAAAACGGCCTCTTCCTTGATCACTGCGCCATAATGGGTACTGCACAACAGATGGTATGGATGATGGAAACAGGAAAAGAAGAAAACATGGAACAACTGCTCTCAGGCCTCAAAGAATTCACGGACGACAACGAATTCTATCTAGACGGATCAGACATCAAGCCAGACAATGAAAACTTCGAGATATTCGCTCCTACAGTAGTCTGGGACATAGTAGACGAAGCACTAGGCTCCGGAAAAGCCATCAGATATCCATCCAATCTCAGAGACACTATGCTGAGAAACGATGTGCCAAACTACGTCGTCAACGAAGTACAAGAAACAATGAACAAGATAGGAGAACCTTTAGACGTGAGGAAATACTGGAAAAACGACGAAGATGGCGCAATAGCCAGAACAGCAGACGATTACGGACTGACAATCGTCTCCGTCGACAAAGACTTCCCACTAGGAATACAAGGCCAGAGAACAGAATCAAATCAAAGCAGAAAAGAAATACACAGAATACAGCCCAATATAGCTAATCCGCTATCACTTGGCACAATCGACATACCAGACGACAGGCCTGAAACAGGAGAGGCCTTACTAGAGATCGATCCACAAGGATTTCAAGAAGTACTCCGACTACTTGACTCCGGCTTCCACATAAAGTGATGAAGTCCGAAAATTCGTCTTTTAAACAAATTAAATCATAGTTTTATTCAGAACTTAATCCTTTCTGCCGTACATAATCAAATACCTCTTCAAAAAGCCCTATTCTCCCGTAATTGTCAGAAGAAAACATGTGAGTTTCTCCCTCATCAAGGCCTCGTTTGCTAAGCTGTCTACACCAATCATGAAGATCATACCAATCATCTTCACGTGTTTCAGAGCTGGAAAGATACTGATCAAAAATATCGTGTGCCTGACTGAAACTCAGCACATCGCTCTCAAGATGATCAATGTCATCAATTTCTGTGCCTAGAAGATCTGAAAAGTAAAAATCAGAAAGTTCAAAGGCTAGCATCCTCTTAACAGGATCAGCGTAATCTTCTTCATCCACCGCTCCAGTCATTTCATCAACTAAAACTCTGGGATCATCTCCAACTTCATCGAAATCAGGATCCAACTCAGTGATAGGCGTCCAATCAGTCTCATCTCGATGTCTTAGGAAAATCTCCGCACGACGCTGCCCTATCTGAGGCCTATCAATCCTTATCTCATAATCTCTATGCCCAAAAACATCATCCCTAGGCAAAGAAACATCCCTTAGATGCTTTCTCACCCAAACAGGCTCTCTATCAAACTCAGACATATACTTATTACTCAAAACCGACAGTAATAAACCTTTCTCCACAAACCAAGCTATTAAACCCTAAAATTCCCTTCAAAAAATTAGAAAACAGGCCTCTAAGAAAAAACTAAGATATCAAATCAAGAAACGAACACACTAAGTAATGGACCGGCCCAGATTTGAACTGGGGATCTCCACGTTATCAGCGTGGCGCTTTAACCTGGCTAAGCCACCGGTCCCTCAAAAAACAATTTCGCAGGGAATTTTTTTAACCATATCCAGAAATGAAAATAGAAAAATGGAATATGGAGTAAAGACCTCAAAGGAGGCCTCTACAGTTTTTTATTCTTCTTCGAGGCTTGGCATCTCTTGCTTCATGCCTTTTCTTTCTCGAATTTCCAGGATCTTTTCTTCCTGCAAGTTTCTAGGCAGTGGCTCGAAGATGATGTCTACAAGACTGAAGAATCCCTGTCCGTTTGTAGCAGACTTCAGTGCTGCTTCGAAACCGAACAGTTCCTCTACTGGGAGCTTACAGTGGATGACACTTGAGTCTCCTTCTTCTTCCATGTCGATGACGTCTCCTCTTCTGTTGGAGACTTCTGTCATGGCTTCTCCCATCGTTTCCTTAGGAGTATCGATCCTTAGCTTCTGCTTTGGCTCAATCAGTTCCGGACCGGCCTGAAGGAAGCCTCTCATCATTGAATCCTTTGTACAAGGGATCATCTGTGCTGGGCCTCTGTGAATCGCGTCTTCGTGCAATTTAGCGTCGTGAAGCTTGACCTTCAATCCGATTACAGGCTCGTTTGCCAGTGGGCCTTCGTCGCAGAACTCCTTGAAAGCATCTACAAGGTATTCTTGGATCTCTCGAAGATTCTTGATTCCACGGGAAGCATTGACGAATACGTTCTCTTCGTAAGCCTCCATGATGTTGTCAGCTTCGTCCTTGTCCAT
>Ga0102939_1000527_pt1 | contig 14098 bp, 18 predicted proteins | sample SalPon2_B_H2O_MG_FD_78214 | JGI IMG/M metagenome (GOLD analysis project Ga0102939, IMG submission 78214) | Salt pond water microbial communities from South San Francisco under conditions of wetland restoration - Salt Pond MetaG R2_B_H2O_MG | ecosystem: Environmental > Aquatic > Non-marine Saline... | reverse complement strand
TCGACGCCATCGGCGCGGAGTTCACGACGTACTACTACTACACGAACCTCCGGATGCACCTCGCGGGTGAGGAAGACTACAAGGAGATTACCGAAGACGCGCGTCTCGAAGATCGCGCACACTTCGAACTCGTCGTGCCACGGGTCTACGAGTTGGAGGGATCGTTGCCCAACGATATCCGTGATTTCGCGGACCGTGCCTCCTGTCCGGACGCCGAGGTACCGACACCGATGGACGACACCGGCGGCTTCGACACCAGCGACCTCGAGGTCGAAGACATCCTGGAAGTGTTGCTGGAGGCTGAACGGTGTGCGATCCGGACCTGGAGCGAGATCTGCGACATGACTCGGGAGGCCGACCCGCGGACGTACGACATGGCCCAGCGGATCCTCAACGAGGAGATGGACCACGAAGCCTGGTTCATCGAGCTACTGAGCAAGGAACGCGACGGCGAGATCAACCCGGCTGGCCACTTTGCCCGCGGTGAACCGGGCGATGCGCCCTACTCGACGAACAACCGGTTCAACGACTCGGCCTGATCCCGGGTTCCCGCCTGTATGACACAGTCGTCGCACGACACGTGGACCGTCACCATCGTCGTCCCCGAGGAGTCGTCGCTGGACGAGGCGGGTACCACGTCCGAAATCGCAGTCAACGCCGACGAGACGATCTTAGCGGCCGCGCGTTCGGCGGGCGTGTGGCTTCCAGCCGACTGCCAGCAGGGCTGGTGTACGACCTGTGCTGCCCGTCTTACCGACGGCGAGGTCGTCCATCCGAACGCGCGTCGGTATTACGACGCGGATCGCGAGGCTGGATACGTGCTTCTCTGCACCGCAAAGCCACGGGCCGATACGACCATCGTCGTCGATCAGTACGATGACTTCCTGGAGTTCAGAGCAGCCAACGACAAACCGCCAGGGAACTCGAAACTGAACCGTTGACACCCCCCGTAACGCCCGGACGGTAGCCCTGGCGGCGTCCGGGAACGGGGCGTGACGCCGCGTTGCGACAGAGCGGAACGCTCGGTGTCGGAGCCGTCCGGCCGGGACGCTCGCCCGCAGTCGTCTCCACGCGGGGCACCCGACACAGCGATCCGATCGCTGGCGGGGCTCGCCCATCGTCCGTCACGGACGTGCAAGAAGAAAGCCTCGCGCTTTAGCGCGGGGAGGATGTCGACACCACTTGGAAGCCCTCACCCGCGGAGTCGGGAGGGGCGACGGCTCACGCGTACTGCTCGATCAGCGAGCGCAGCTCGTCTTTCTGCTGGACGCCGACCATCTGCTCGACGGTCTCGCCGCCGGCGAAGAGATACATCGTTGGGATGCCTTGGACGCGGTACTGCTGTGCCAGTCCCTGAAGCTGATCGACATCGATCTTGGCCACGGTCGCGTCGGTCTCAGCGGCCAACTCCTCGACCACCGGTTCGAGCATCTTACACGGACCGCACCAATCCGCGTAGAAGTCGGCGAGGACGACGCCACCTTCGGCCACGAGTTCGTCGAAGTGGTCCGCGTTCTCGACGTGCACGGGTTCACCGCGACTGTCGACAGTCTCGGCCGCGTCGTCGTCGGCCGTCGCTCTCGCTTGCAGTTCGTCGAGTTTCTCCCGTCGAATCTGGTCTCGATCGCTCATCACGCCTTCCTTGTGGCTGAAGCCTAATAATGGTTTTGTGGTTATTGTACAATATATCGCGCGGCGGCCGGGTGGTGTAGCGACCACCGCGGCGCCCGCTGTCAGCCGCGTGAACGCCACTGTCGATCCGGTGCCAGAGAACTCCACTGCCGGCCGAAACCGCCTCGAAGCCACGGACCGCGTCTCCGACCCCGTCGTTCGACAGCCGAACCGTGGTCTCCGGGTTTCCGGCACGGGGTCGCAACCCATAAGTTAGTATAGTTAATATTGTACAATACAATGTCTGGCGTTGCGATCATCGGCGGTGGACCGACCGGGTTGAACGCTGCCGTCTATACGGCCCGAGCCGATAAGCGAACCCTCGTGTTCGACGACGGTGGCGGGACCACCCGCGACGTCGACACGATGGAGAACGTCTACGGGTTCCCGGACGGCGTCACCGGTCCGGAACTCGTGGATTTGGGGCAGCAACACGCCCGAAAGTACGGTGCGGAGATCGTCCCGGAGGAAGTCGTTCGGCTCGACCCCGACGGCGATCAGTACCGCGTCGAAACAACGGACGACGCGTACACCGTCGATGGCGTGATCATCGCGACTGGAGCGGACTACGAGCGGCCGGCCATCGCGGACGTTGAGTCGTACGAGGGCCGCGGCGTCTCCTACTGCGTCGAGTGCGACGCGTATTTTTACCGCGACAGCCCCGTCGCGGTCGTCGGCACCGACAACTACGCCGCGACGGAGGCGCTGATGCTGCTCGACTACACCGACGACGTCCGAATCCTCACGAACGGGTCGTCGTTCGAGGCGGACGCAGACCTCAGAGACCGCGTCGCCGAGGCTGAGATCCCCGTGATCGCCGATCCGCTAGATCAGCTCGTCGGCGACGAGGTCCTCGACGCCGTGATCACGCGGGAGGGAGAAGAGCTCACCGTCGACGGGCTGTTCGTGGCGTTGGGGACTGCTGGCGGCACAGACCTCGCGGAGATGCTCGGCGTCCCCGTCGACGGCGACGACATCGTCACCGACCCCGACCAGTCGACGCCGATCGACCGGGTGTACGCGGCGGGCGACGTCACCGGCGGCCACCAGCAGATCGCGACCTCTGTCGGGGCGGGCGCCCGCGCGGCGATCAACCTGCTCGAAGAGTTCCGCGGGACGGACTACATCGATTACAAGAAACTGGAGTCACACCCGGCCTGACCCGCCTGCTCGTCGGCGGGTTGTCACTCGCTGTTCCTCCCGATGACTGCCGAGGCGTCCGCTGACGGACTCCATTGTCACCCGCGAGCACGTCGGGGGCCGACACAGAAAATTAGCTTTCGGCCGAGGGGACCGCGGCCTCGGACTGTTCGTACTTGGTCTCGAACTCCTGGATGAGCTGTCCCATCTTCGCGTACCAGTCGTTGAGCAGCCGCTGCATGTCGTCGGCGATCTTGGAGGGGTCGGTCGGCGAATAGACGTGGTAGTAGCCGCCTTGGTCGTAGTTGATCTGGTCTTTTTCGATGAACCCGGTCTGCAGCAGCCGCTGAACGGCACGGTAGGCGGTTGAGCGCTCGCGGTCGACTGCGTCGGCGATCTCGTCGACGGTCAGCGGTTCTTCGGCCCCGACGAGCGCCCGGAAGCACTCCTTGTCGAGTTCCTTGAGGCCGTGAAAGCACTCCAATAGCCCCTCGCACTCCATGTCCCGGCGGAGCTGTTCGGACATCGAATCTGGCATTGATATCACTGGTATATCGGCGCTGAGCCGTTAAAAGATTTTTGCACACTTTGCACAATTTCGCGCTGAACCGGGACGGGAACGACGCGCGGGCGTCCACCCGCCGCTTCGGACGTGTCCGCAGGGACACGTCCCACCGGAAAGCGAGTTGATCCCGGAGCGGATCAGTCCGCGGCCGTCGTCCCCTGGCGGCCCGTCTCGCGAAGCGAAGAGACCGTCGTGTAGAGGATCGCAACGGCGACGACGACCGCCGCGCCGATGACGAGCACCAGTCCGAGCAGTTCGAGGGTCGGGCTGCCGACGTATGCACCGAACTCGCCGACAGCCACCGCGATGGCACCGACCAACAGCATCCCGCCGAAGTAGATCTTGATACTGTCAGCGTCGACGACAGCGGTCGCGGCCGACCCGATACGCGCACCGAGTGCGCTCCCGAACAGCAGCGGGACGACGATACCGAGGTCCACGCCGCCGCCCTGCCCGTAGAGGTAGCTCCCGAGCCCACCGGAGAAGACGATCTCGAAGAGGTCGGTGCCGACGGCGACCGGCACCGGAACGCCGATCGCGTAGATCATCGCGGGCATCCGGATGAACCCGCCACCGACGCCGAGAAATCCGGACAGGAGGCCGGTCGCGAACGCGACGGCCGTGATGACCCACACGGAAACGCGGACGTCACCACGGAGCGTCACCATCGGCGGAATCCGAACCGTCTGCTGAATCGTCTTCGCGATCTCAGGGGTCTGGTACCCGCTGAGATCCTGATCTGCCGCCTCGTGGTCGATGCCACCGCTCCCGCCGCTTTTCAGCGCGTCACGAGTCACGACCGCTCCGACGCCGCCGAGCAGGACGACGTACGCGACGCTGATGACGCCGCCGGCAAGTCCCAGAGATTCGAGATAATAGACGCTGGCGCGGCCGGCCTCGATACCGACGGTCGTTCCGGTGATCATAATCACGCCGAGTTTGTAGTCGACCTGCCCGAGGTCGTGGTGTTTCAACGTCGCGATGACGGCTGTCCCGAAGACGAATGCCATTCCGCTCCCGACCGCAACAGGCGCCGGGTACTCAAGCATCAGCAGGGCGGGGGTAACGAGAAACGACCCGCCCATACCGAAGAACCCGAACAGGACCCCGACGACGAGGCCGAATCCGACGAACAGAGCCAGCATCTCCGGACTCGTCCCCAAGATTCCAAGCCCGTTGAGGAGGCTATCGAGCATCCGCGTCACCTCCGACTAGGAACTGTATCAAATAGGACCCGAACAGCCGTTCGAGACCGCCGTAGCCCACGTACAGCACGATCGCCTCCAGCAGGATCGTGCCGATAAGCAGGGCCGTCTCCGGGTCCCACGTGGGGACCGTCAGTCCCGCCATCGATGCCCCCTCGGACTCCCGCACGCAGTAATTCGGTGTTGCCACATTTCTGTTCAGTAGACACTACCCGGTTGGGGGATTTAACGGTTTTGGGGTTATGATGCAATACTATATTCAGATAACCTCGGTCGGAGTATGGATAACGTATCGGTAACGTAGCACTCCCGTGGATCTCCGTCCACCTCCGCACACGGCCGAGGTGTGTTCGGACTGGCGACCGGCCGCGCGAATCGCCCACAACTGTGTTGTCGGTGCTCGACGAAGTGAGTGGTATGAGGGCTCTGTGTGCGACTGACCTATCGGCCGCCAGTGAGGCTGCAATAGAGAACGAAACCTGTCTGGAATGTCTGGGCCGCATCGGCATCGATACGATCCATCTCGTGACGGTCGTCCCGGCGAACGTCCACTCGGGGACGCCGGGTATGGACTTCGACGAGCGACGTCGACAGGGGTTGGACCGATACCGAAACGTGATAGAAGCCGCAGGATTCGACGCCGAAACGCACGCCGTCCGCGGGACGCCGTATCGCCGCATCAACGGCATCGCCGAAGCCGTTCGAGCCGACCTGTCCGTCGTCGGATCACGGGGCCAAAGCCCGCTTGAGAACCGTCTCATCGGTTCGACCGCACGCAATCTCGCCCGGACCACCGTCGTTCCGTTGGTGGTCAACCGCGTCGAGCGGGCGACCGACGACCCCGACGTGGCCCGTGAACACCTCTTTCAGCACATCCTCTTTGCGACGGACTTTTCAGAACACGCCGGCCGGGCCTTCGACGCGTTCTCGTATCTCCGCCACGCGACCGAGGAAGCGACACTCGTTCACGTCCGATCGCCGAAAGATCACGGCGTCGGCGCTGAGAGCACCCCACGCGAGCAATTAGCCGCGCAGGCGCGTACACTCGAAGGCTGGGGGATTCGGACGGAAATCGAGGTCCGACAGGGCGATCCCGCCGAGGAAATCCTCGCCGCCGAAGCGGCGGTAACGCCGTCGACGATCCTCGTGGGGGCGAAGGGGCGAAGTCGCATCCGACGGCTCCTGTTGGGTAGCGTTTCTGAGGAGATCGTCGCACGAGCGACGGGAAACGTCTTTCTCGTCCCGCCACCACGGGCGGCCTGACCGGCCAGTTTTCCGCCGCGACCGTGTAAAGGCCGCCGCAGGCGCAGGCGGTTCGCGCGCGCCGACGGATGGATTTTCTCCCCACCACGGCGCGCGTTACCGAACCACTGTGGTCCTCGTCGGCAGCGCGGTCCCTACGGGTGCCGCCGGGATGTCCCACCCCTACACGGTGCAGTTCCGTGGGACACTGCCCGCTTGTTGTCGCGTGTGAACGCTGTCCGGTGCTCCGGACGTCGCAAGGCGCGAGCGATTCCAGTGACACGACGGGCGAGTCGCCGCCCGGAGGTCGGAACGCTCACCTCACCTTTTGACTGGGCGTTCTGTGATCCTCACCAATCACAGTAGCAGGAACGCGGTGGCGTACGCGAGTACGAACGAGAGCCCGAACGACCCCGCCCACGCTCCCACCGTCACGAGGATTTTCGGTGCGTCCACCGCACTCCGCCCCCCGACAGCGGCACCGCTGCCGATGATCGCGCTGACGACGATCTCGTTGAACGAGACCGGAACGCCCAACAGGACTGCCAGCTGTGCGATCAGAAACGACGGAACGAGCGCCGAGATCGAGCGCCGTGGGCCGAGCGACGAGTAGTCTTGGGCAAGCGATTTGATCATCCGCGGCGCGCCCGTCCACGATCCGACGAGCATCCCCAGACCGCCACCAACGAGCACCGCGAACGTCGAAACCACCCCGATCTCGTCGAGGAGCGGCAGCAGCGGCCCGACGGCGAGTCCAACCTGACTCCCACCGGCCGAAAACGCGACCAGCGAGCCGAGCGCGAGTAACACGTGCCGTAGACCCGCGTGTTCGTCGCGGCCGACGTCCCACCACACGACGACCGCGACAGCGATCGCTGCACCCCCGGTGATCGCGGCCGCCGAGACGACGCCATCGACGCCGAGTGCGCGCTGCACTACGGCCCTAACAGCGCCCGGAGCGCCGCCCGGGCCGAGGAAGCCGAACTCGACGTTCACGAGGACGGCTCCGACGATACCGGCAAGCAGAGGGACACAACACCGCTCGGGGGCGCCGGGCCGCGGAAGCACGCTCGCGATCCCGAACGCGATCCCCCCGCCGACGACCGGTGTCAGGACCCAGACGGCAGCGATCTGTTGATACTTCGGCCACACCGGCGTCCCGCCGAGTGCGAGCCCCACACCGATGACTGCACCGGTCACGGTGAATGCGGTCGCGATCGGGTACCCCGTCCAGATGCCGATCGCCATCAGTCCGGCACCGAGCGTCAACACCAGTATCACGCCGGCAATAGGGAGGCTTATACCACCGACCAGGCCGCTCCCGACGGTCTCGGAGACGTTTCCACCCTGCGTAACAGCGCCGACGAACCCGAAGAGGCCCACCAGAAAGGCGGCGCGCATCGTCGGGAGCGCGTTGGCGCCGACCGCCGGGGCAAACGGCGTTGCGCCGCTCGATCCGGCGCCGATGACCCACGCCATAAACAGGCTGGCGAGCGCTGCACCGACGAAGAGGGCGACGAGAGCGGGATCCATATGGGGAGTTAGTCTGCGCCCGTCGCGGCGGTGTCACGCGCCCGGGTCCGGCTCCGCCAGTAGCCTTGGGCGTACGCGCCGAGGAACATCCCGGCGAGGGCCCAGAGGATGGTGACGTTGCCGACGCCGAGGCTCGCGTACGCCGCGCCCGGGCAGATCCCGGACAGCCCCCAGCCGACGCCGAAGACGGCGCCGCCGACGAGGACGTTCCGGTCGAACGGCTTCAACCGCCGCCGGTAGGAGTCGCCCGTGAGCGGCGCGGCGTTCCGGATGCGAGGCAACAGCGCGAATGCGACTCCTGAGACGATCGCCGCGCCGAACATCACGAACGGCAGCCCCAGATCCGTGAACGTCAGGAAGTTTATCACGACCTCCGGCCGCGCCATATGGCTGAACCCGAGCCCGAACCCGAAGACCAACCCGCCGACGAAGATCAGCGGTTTGAACAGCGGGTGACGGTCGGAGCTCACGCGTCGCTCCCTCCCGTTCGCGGTGGGTGGCCCGATTCGTGATCTGTCGTCACGGGCTCACCCCCAACGCGGCGACGACCTGTGCCGTTCCGATCGCCACCGCCAGGAACGTCACAACCCCGATCACCGAGGTCTTCGACGCCGATCCGACCCCGCAGACGCCGTGGCCAGAAGTACATCCCTTCCCGATTCGGGTGCCGACGCCGACCAAGATACCGCCCAGGAACAGCCGCCAGGGCTGAACCTCGGTCATCCACAGCGTCACCCCACCGACGTCATACAGTCGGCCGGTCGTCCCGGGCTGGTACAGCGAACTCGTAATCACGCCGGACTGCACCGTCGCGGCGAACGCCAGGCCGCCGAGGACGATGCCGGCGGTGAACACCAGCCGCCAGTCTCGCGAGCCGACGTACTGCTGAAACCGCGACTGATCGGAGACGTACGACAGCGTCGACTCGAGGAACGTGCTCGCCCCGGCCGGGATGCCCGTTCCGGCGTAGATCAGGACGGTCCCGACCCCGACCAGCAGCCCGCCGACGGCGTAGCGGCTGATCCCGTTGGGGAACAACTCGGCGACCGCCTGGAGCAGTACTGGGTCAGTGACCATCGGCGTGGTTAGTCACCCGCGAGCGAGTCCTGGCTGGCGGCACAGTTGTTCGGCCCGAGCTCCAGCGTGAACGCCTCCTCGTCGTCGACGGCGTGCTGTCCGAGGTTCGTCGCAATGATGTCCTCGTAGTTGGCTGGCCGCGGCGGCATGTCCGAGAGGACCACGTCGACGAAGTCCTGTTCGTCCATCGTGAGCGCGTCCATCTCCGCAACGAGCTCGCCGATCGGCGCCGTATACGTGCCGTCGGCCGCGGGGTCGGCGGCGTCGCTGAAGTGTGCGCCACCAACGAGCGTGTCGTCGGGCAGCGTCAGCACGCGCTCTTGCAGCGACTCGTAGAGCATCCGGGCGGCGTCCGGCGCCCCCTCGTCGCCCTCTTCGAGGTCGGGGCGGGCGACGCTCTCGATGAAGAGGCCGTCGCCGGTCGCGAGTAGGCTATCGTCGACGAGATACGAGGTCATCCCGGTGGTGTGGCCGGGCGTGTAAACTGCCTCGATAGTGGCGTCGCCGACCTGGAAGGTGTCACCGTCTGCGGCGGTCGTCAGGCCGTCGACGTCCTGTCGAGCCTGCGAGGCAGGGCTCGTGGAACTCCGTTCTGCGGCGTACGTGATGCCGCGGTCGACCGCAGCCTCGGGGATGACGCCCTCGACGCCAGCCTGGTCGAGGTCGCGCACGCCCGAGATGTGGTCGGCGTGGACGTGGGTGTCGAACGCGTACCGCAGGTCGACGCCGAGGTCGTCGGCGTCGTCGAGGTAGCGGTCGGTGAAAGCCCGCAGCGGGTCGATGATCGCGGCCTCGCCGTCGTCGTACAGGAGGTAGCCGAGACAGCCCGAAGACGGGCGCTGGTACTGTAGGAGCGTTCCTGAGCCGTCGTAGCCCTCGACTTCGACAGCCTCGTAGATCCCCGCCCAACCGTTCATACCGTCCTCGAGGTGGTTGACGTCGTAGCCGTGCTCCGCGAGCGTGCCCGCGACGTACTCGCTGGCGCCGCCCTTCGCGCAGACAACCGTGACGGTACGGTCGTCGGGCACCTGTGCGAGCACGTCGTCGTCGACGTCGTCGTCGAGGAACTGGAAGTACGGGAGGTTGATCGACGTGACGGTCTCGCCGTCGATCCGCCACTTCTCGTATTCGGATTCCATCCGAGTGTCGAGGAGAGTTACCTTCTCGCCGGCGTCGATGCGGTCCTTGAGCGATTCCGGGTCGACGGATTCGACGTCGACGTCCGGGGTCGGAAAGTCGTCGGCGTTCATATGATGCAGTTGTTTCTATCGGGTGGACGTATAAAAGCATTTGCATAGTAGTTCCTCGGATAAACAATACTGTACGCCGAATACGGTCGCAGAAAATCGTTCAGTCCTCCGAAAACCCACTCAATCGATGTCTACGTGGTTCTCTCTGCAGACAGTAGTTGGTAGTGTTCACAAGAAACGACAATCTTTTAGTCGGCCAGTGGGTATTGTGCGATAGCTCCAATACAGACTAACGGAGCAGACAACCAATGAATGCTGAATTCGACGTTACGGAAACGCTCGACGTGAAAGGTGCATCGTGTCCTATGCCAGTAGTGAAGACGAAGTCCGCCATCGACGACCTCGACGAGGGTGCAATCCTCGAAGTGGTGGCGACCGACCCCGGAAGTATGAGCGACATCGACGGGTGGGCGGCCGGCACCGGGGGCGTCGAGCTCGTGGATCAGGAGGAAGGCGACGACGTATACAGACACTACGTTCGCAAGACGGAGTAACGATGAGCACGGACACACCCGACGCGCCGGTCGACGACGCGCCCTCGCGTGCGGAGCTGGCCGCGCGCGTCGACGACCTCGAGAACGCACTCGCCGAAGCCACCAGCGAGGACGACGACAAGCGAATGAGCATCATCGCCACGAAGGGGACCCTCGATATGGCGTATCCGCCGCTCATCCTGGCGAGCACCGCGGCCGCGTTCGGCTACGAGGTGACCGTCTTCCACACCTTCTGGGGGCTGGACATCCTCCACGAGGAGCGCTCGAAGAACCTCAAGCTCAGCTCCGTCGGCAATCCCAACATGCCGGTGCCGAACGCCGTCGCCGCGCTTCCCGGGATGGATCGCGTGACGACGCGGATGATGGAAAAGCGGATCGCCGACAACGACACGGCCACAGTCGAGGAACTCCTCGAGACGAGTCTGGATATGGGCGTGGAGTTTCAGGCCTGCCAGATGACCATCGACCTGATGGACTACGACGAGGACGACTTCTACGACGGCGTCACCACCGGCGTCGGCGCCGCCACCGCCCTCCAAGACATGGCTGACGCCGACATCCAGCTCCTCGTCTGAGGTTCGATGCACGATCCCCAGACCCCGACTCGTCAGATCGTCGATGCCGTTGCAGACGCAGAGGGCGTAGCGCCCGTCACGCTCGACCCGCCGCTGGCCGCGGTCGTCGACCCGGACGCAGTAGAAGCGCTGATCCAGGGTTCTACGACGTCCGACCTCGAGATTCGGTTCACGTACCGCGACCACGACGTCGTCGTCGACGACAGCGGTCGCGTACAGGTCGACTGAACCGGACCGTCACCTCCCATCGGTACACGGTATCCACCACCCGCCACTCCAGCGGCGCCGCCCAGCGTCGGCAAGGCGTGTGTGGCGCTCCCTCGACACGAGTCGCCCGCCCGTCGACGGACGTGGACGTGCTCTGTGCACCGGGCTCGATCACGGTTTCGTGACTCGACGTCGACGGTTAGCATCGTCGCGTCAGTGTGTCCGACGAGCAGTTCGTGAAGTACCTTGGAGACGAGCCCCGAGGCACTCGGCTTACCCCGCCTGTAGATCGGCCGGATTCGTCCGCAGGCGCCGCACTACTCCGTGTCGTACTCCGCGAGGGCGACGCCCTCGACGATCACTTCGGTGTCGGCACCGCCGAACGGACTCACGCCGGTCGTTCTCGCTGTCCACGTTGCCACTCGGCAGTGTTGGCATCGATACGATGTGCGGTGGCGCAGCCACAACCCACCATCGGAACGAAGCGGCGGAGCGAGACGGGCGGGAAGAGTGCCCATCAGCGGGACTCGCCGGCGGTACGCCCACGGCCGATCGCGCCCGCAAGCGCCAGCAGGTAGCCCAGTCCGTACTGGACGTCCGGATCGCGCACCCCGCGAAGTAGGCCGACGGCCCCGACCCGCTCGGGCGGTTCGCGTTCTGCCGCACCGACACTCTCCAACAGCGTCTCGACACCCTCACGAGTGTCGTCGTCGGCAGCCGTCTGTGCGACCTCGCCGAGTGCGGCGCCGGTGCCGGCCAGCGACGTCACCATCCCGTCGTCGAGCGCCGCGGTCGCCAGTGCGCCGACCTGCGCGAGTTCCGCCAGTTCGTCGAGCGTGCCGCTCCGCTGGAGCGTGACCACCGTATCGAGTGCCTCCCGTAGCTCGTCGCCGTTGCTCCCCACCGCCTCCGCCAACGCCACGGTCTCTTCGGTCGCCAGTCCGTCGGCGGACTCCGCGAGCGTCGACGCCGTGGCCGAGAGTTCGCGGACCATCTCGTCGGAGAGTGCGCTCTCGCCCAGCGAGAGCACGTCCAGCAGCTCGTTGACCGCGCCGAGACGCTTCACGAACCCGGCGACCGCCTCGGGGTTCTGCTCGATCGCCGCTTCGAGGTCGGCCGGCTCGGACACCCGATTCTCGGACATGCTCAGAGCAACCCCCGTGCGGTGAGCCAGTACGACTCGTTGTACGCCAGTTTCGACCAGTGGAGCTTCTCCGAGGGCGGGGCGGGCGATGGGGGAGTCTCGTAATCGAACTCGACGAACGAGGCCGCATCCATCCCCGTCTCGACGAAGCACAGCGTCTTGCCGTCGTAGGTCGCGGTCGCCGGACGCCCCCGGATCTCGCTGGCGAGGCGCTGGCCGACGACGCCGGCCTGGTAGTGAGCGACGCTGCCCGCGTTCGGAACGCCGGTATCTGCGGTGTCGCCGAGCGCGTAGACGTTCTCGGCGGCCTCAGCTTCCAGCGTATGTTTGTCGACGTCGACCCACCCGCCGTCACCGAGCCCCGCCTCCTCGATCAGGTCGACGCCGCCGTGTGGTGGGATCGTCACGAGGAGGTCGTAGTCGAGTTCGGTCCCCTCCATCGACGTGATGGTCTCTGCCTCGGGGTCGACAGCCTCGGCGTTGAAGAACGTCTCCACTTGGATGCCCCGGTCTTCCATAATGGGGCGTGCCCACTCGGCGATGTGGGGGTTGCCGTGGACGCGCTGAATCGGGTAGGTGTAGGTGATGGTGACGGCCTCGCGGAGGCCGCGCTCGCGGAGCCAGTCGTCAGTCATGAAGACGAACTCCAGCGGTGCCGCCGGACACATGTGGGGAGTCCCGACGACGCTCAACACGAGGTCGCCTCGGCTGAACTCCAACAACTCCTCGCGCAGATCGATCGCCCCCGACTCGCTGTAGTAGTCGTGTCCGCCCTCCTCGAGGCCGGGAATTCGATCCGGCTCGAGCGTCGACCCGGTCGCCAACACGAGGTGATCGTACTCGACCGGCTGCTCGCTCCCGCTGAACCGAAGCTCCTGGGCTTCGGTATCGAGACCAACCACGCGGTCGATTCGGAGGTCGATGGCGTCGTCGACGAGGTCGGTAAGGGCCCGCCGCCCGTCGGCTGGCTCGCGCTGACCGAACGGCACGTACAGCCAGACCGGCTTGTAGACGTGCTCGGGGCCGTCGTTGACCAGCGTGACGCGGACGTCGCCGGCGTCACGTTCGGCTTCGAGCCGGTCAGCGAGGTCGTTCGCGAGGACTGTCCCGCCCGTCCCGCCGCCGACGATAACGATGTGTTCACTCATACTTTTTTGACGTAGAACGCGCTGTGATCGTCGAGTTCTTCGACCGCAAGCAGTTCGTTACCGGCTTCGTCGGCCCACTCGGGAACGTCGGTGAGCGACTGCTCAGTGTCACTCAGGAGCCGAATCACGTCGCCGGATTCAGCGCTCCGAAACGCTCCGATGAGGTCCATCAGTGGACCGGGACACGCTGCGCCTCGGGCGTCGACGGTGTCGTCGGGCTGGATATCAGTCATAGGTGTCTCACGAGGGACGATTGGCGGTTCGAGGTATTAGTATTGTATTATGATTCCAATATTATGATAAGGAACTACGCCACAACCGGGTAGTGAGTGACGGGACGGTCGACGATCCGTGACTGTCGCGTCGCTGGATACCGAGCGCAGACGACCGCGCTGCCGCCGAGTCGGTCGATCGGAGGACCGGTTCGAGCACCTGACGCGATCCACACGAGTCGGCGTAGCAGTCGGCCGCACTCGACGACGGCTTCGGAGAGCCAGCGTCCCCGCCGCCGGCGTCGGTTCGGACACACCCGTCGGAATCAACTCAGCAACGCCGTCGGTTTCAGCCGGGTCTCGAAGCGCAGCCGACCTCTGCGGTCGGGCCACATCGATCCCGTCGGCCAGTGGCTTCCCCGTTGTCCCGCACTGATGTTGTTTTTCCGGACGATGAACACTACTACTCCGACGAGCGATCCGGGCCCCATCGGTCACGAACGGGACCGACCCGACTGGTCGTCTCGGTCGTCCGAGTGTCGGCTGTATCGCCCCTCGAACTCCTGACTGCACTGTCCGACGGTCGGATACCAGCCGCTGCGTATCATAACCAGCGTGCTCGGGCGCCGCGGGTG
>Ga0102939_1000525_pt1 | contig 14133 bp, 29 predicted proteins | sample SalPon2_B_H2O_MG_FD_78214 | JGI IMG/M metagenome (GOLD analysis project Ga0102939, IMG submission 78214) | Salt pond water microbial communities from South San Francisco under conditions of wetland restoration - Salt Pond MetaG R2_B_H2O_MG | ecosystem: Environmental > Aquatic > Non-marine Saline... | reverse complement strand
CGAAGCACTCGATCCGAGTTTTTCAGAATACACTAACGCCGTTGTACGGCACGCAAGGACAGTCTGTTATGAACTTCATCGGTTGGGGATCCCAACGCTTACGATGGGTACTGATTCTCATATCATTCTTATTGATCTTCGAGGCCATAGCGTCTCAGGAAAATATGTCGCGGATCGGCTTGAGAAGAACGGCATTACCGTCAACAAGAATGGTGTACCAAACGACCCACGGTCGTTCACCGAAACATCGGGTATTCGAATTGGAACCGCAGCGGAGACGACACGCCTGGGTACCGATGCAGACGATAAGTTCCAAGAAATGGCACAGGCTATTGCAGAGGTAATCAATGGAACAACTACTTGATCCAATCCTACTGTCGCGAATACAGTTCGCCTTTGTTGTATCATTTCATGCGATTTTTCCGGTGTTCTCCATCGGTATTGCATCGTTTGTTGCACTTCTTGAGGCGCTGCACTATAAGACCGATGACGACGCGTATGCTCGGCTCTCAGCATTCTGGACCAAGATCTTTGCGATCGCGTTCGGTATGGGTGTCGTATCAGGCATTGTGATGTCGTTTCAGTTCGGAACAAATTGGTCGAACTTTGCATACGCGACGGCCAACTTTCTCGGCCCAGTGTTGTCGTACGAAGTAATTACCGCGTTCTTTCTCGAAGCGGCGTTCCTTGGTGTGCTGTTATTCGGACGAGACAAGGTTCCAAAAGGTATTCACTTCTTTGCTGCCTGTATGGTCGCCCTCGGTACGTTTATCTCGTCGTTCTGGATTCTGGCAGCAAACTCATGGATGCACACGCCGGCAGGTGTCGAGTTAATCAACGGTGTGTTCCACGTTACCGATTGGTCTGCGGCGATTTTTAATCCGTCGTTCCCATATCGATTCGCACACATGGGGCTTGCGTCGTTCCTTACCGGCGCGTTTGTCGTGGGTGGTGTATCCGCACTGATGTTAATCCATGGACGAGATACCCTTGCTCATCGTAAGGCTCTGTCGATGTGCCTGTGGCTTATTTTGTTCCTCGCTCCAGCACAGGTCGTAATGGGAGATTTCCATGGTCTGAATACACTCGAGTACCAGCCGACCAAGATTGCGGCAATGGAAGGCAACTGGGAGACAAGTTCCAACGTACCTCTTTTACTCTTTGCGATTCCAGATCAAGAGAATCAGACTAACCACTTCGAGATTGGCATTCCGAACCTTGCGTCGATTATACTGAAACATGATGCGAGTGGTGTCGTGCCCGGTCTTGATACAACACCTCGCGACGAACAACCAAATGTCTTTGGTGTATTCTGGTCGTTTCGTGTGATGGTCGGCATTGGAATGCTGATGGTTTTTGCAGGAGTGGTCGGTCTAATATATAGGATCAGCGGTAAACTGAACGAACCTGGGCCATATCATTGGTTCCTTGTATCGATGATTCCTGCTCCATTCATTGCGGTGGTTGCAGGATGGTTCGTGACGGAAATTGGGCGATCACCGTGGTTGGTCTACGGCATGATGAAGTATTCGGAAGCAGTTACACCGTCGCTCACAGGGAGTCTTGCTCTTGCAAGTCTTGTGGGTTTTGGGCTTGTATACCTTGTAGTATATACATCAGGGTTAACATATATACTTAAGACGATTCAAAAAGGTACAGAAAATGACTAAGTGTTTTGCATGTGGCGTATCGTTTCGTGTCGAGTTTGAAGAAGAGGACGCTGAAGCTGGTTTTTGTCCTCACTGTGGTCAAGAATCGATCGATGACATTCAGATCGTTGATCAGCTCGACGTGGACTCGTCGATCTTCTACGATGACGACGAGGACGATCTAAACTAGTATTCTCTAAAACCCATAAATAAGTTTTATGGGACAATGGGTATATCAAGGGCAAACGTACGAACCCGAGACGGACGTCGCATCAAAGGACTTTCCGTTTCACGGGTTTGTATACATTATCGAAAACCTCGCTAACGGTCGCTCCTACATCGGCAAGAAGGGATTTACCTTCGGTAAGACGCGTCGAGTCAACAAGAAGAAACGTCGATATCGTGCAGAGTCTGACTGGCGTAGCTATTATGGTTCTTCTGAAGAACTTCTAAAGGACGTGGAGCACTACGGCGAGGACTCTTTTCGTCGAACCATCCTTCACCTCTGCCGTTCAAAGGGAGAGGCATCCTACCTCGAAGCTCGCGAACAGTTCGTTAGAGACGTTCTGCTGCGCGACGACTACTACAACACCTGGATCTCTGCTCGAGTTCGCAGCTCTCATCTCAAGTACCTTCGTGAGATATATTCCTCGCAGGAATAGTGTTTATTCCTGACGGGAACACAGTTGGCTATTTACATACCGTGTAGATAGTAGTACAATGGATTTAACAGTTAAGGAAAGGAAGGTACCACATTATGAGTTATGAATCAGAACTTACAGCTGAAGCACAGTCCACTGTGCTAAACGCAGTTCGCGAAGGTGTGTTTAACAACGAAGAGCTCATCTCTCTTGTAGAAAAGTTGATTTCAGCTGAGTCTGTATACGGCATCGAGTACTCGCTTGAAAAGATGGGTCTTGATCTTGCAGATCTTGATCATCGTGTACGTGAGCAGCAGGTCGAAGACTGTGCTTGGTATGAGTACAAAGATTTTATGAATAAAGGAGTCGTCTAATATGACTACCGCTAACCTTACAAACAAAGAACTCCTCGATCTCTATGCGATCGCCGTGACTAAGTACCACAAGTCCGATATGGACGATCCCGATGCCGACGAGATCGAACTCGAGTGTACTCGCCTTGAGGGTATTGGTGCTAAGCGTAGCCGTGGCGTATTCGCAGCTATGGAACGCATCATGAACGAAGTCACCATGGAGACGTAATCTGAATGACTGAACAGGAGTACGAAAACCGTGTGCGTGAGCTCGAGGCCGAGGGTATGACTCGGTCCGATGCTCAGGGTATCGCTGACGCAGAACTGAACGGACTCTTACGATGAGAGTGGAGAACACCAATTTGGCAACAAGAGTAATAACAATTGATCATAGTTGACTATAACGGAATTGCAATCTCGTCGGTGGTAGTGCAGAAGCTAGCTATCGAGGAGGATATGATTCGACACTTTATTCTCAACACGCTACGAATGTACAACAAGAAGTTTCGCAAGGACTACGGCCAGATGGTCATTGCCTGCGATTCGTCAACATGGCGTCGTCAGTACTTTCCGAACTATAAGTTCAAGCGCCGTGAGGGTCGTGAGAAGGACGAGGTCGAGAAGGCCAACTGGGACGAGATCTTTCGTATCATCAATACGGTGCGCGACGAGATTCAGGAGAACCTTCCGTATCGTGTGGTGAAGGTCGATGGTGCAGAGGCCGATGATATCGTTGGTACGCTCGCGCTCGAGACACAGGAGTTCGGCAAACACGACGACGTAATGATCGTGTCCGCCGATAAGGACTTCGTTCAGCTACAGAAGTATAAGAACGTCAAGCAGTACTCGCCGATGCAGAAGAAGTTCGTGACCGAAAAGAATCCGAATACGTATCTATTCGAGCACGTACTGAAGGGTGACTCTGGTGACGGTGTACCGAACGTACTCTCTGGAGACGATGTGTTCGTTAACGGTGATCGTCAGTCACCGGTGACTCGTAAAAAGATTGATCACTGGGCCGAGAACGCTCAAAATCTCGAGTCGGTCATGGATGCGGATACGTATCGCAACTATATGCGTAACAAAAAGCTGATCGATCTTGAAGAAATCCCGACCGAACTATACCAAGAAATTATAAATACATACCAGAGTCAGGAGGACACGCCAAAGAATCGTGTTCTTAAGTATCTGATCTCTAAACGTTGTAAAAATCTAATCACTGATATCGAGGATTTCTATTAAAATGGCGGTGAACAAAATTAAGAACATGAGAGTGGACGATATTCTGAACAGAGTCGCGTCGGCAAAGACTCGTAAGGAAAAGATCGAAGTCCTGCATACCTATAACAATCGTGGGTTACGCGACGTGCTTAAGGGCGCGTTCGACGATACGATTCAGTTCAATCTTCCAGAAGGTGCTCCTCCTTACGATAAGGGATCCGAACACACCTATGGTACTACACTGCTAAAGCAGTCAAAGAAGCTTCCCTATTTCGTAAAGACGGAAGACAAATCGACTGCCGGACCCAAGATCGAAGGCATCTTTATTAAAATGCTCGAGGGTCTTCATCCTGCGGAGGCTCAGATTCTTATCTGGATGAAGGACAAGGAACTTGCGAGTAAGTACAAGGGTCTGACCAAAAAGCTCGTGACGGATGCGTTTCCTGGGCTAATTGTGGAGTAGTTGTTTACAATTCGGTGAAACTGTGATATAATGAGATAGTAGTCAGCAAGGGGGTATATACCAGTGTCTCGTGATATCTGGATTATTTCCGACACGCATTTTGTCCATAAGAACATTCTGTATTTTACGAACGATGGTGGTAATCTAATTCGTCCAGGATTTGATTCCATTGATCATATGAATGAGTACATGGTACAGCAGTGGAACTCTGTGGTGAAGCCAGGCGATATCGTGTACCACTGCGGTGATGTGACTATCGGTCCCAAGGATGAGTTTCTCCCACTATTTAAGCGGTTGAATGGATCCAAGAGACTGATTGTTGGTAATCATGACGATATCAAGTTTATGGCTAAGAAGGAACTCTTCACTAAGATTGCGATGTGGAGAATGTTCCGTGAGTTCGGTCTTCTGTTATCCCATGTTCCTGTCCATGAGTCTTCTCTTCAGCGAGGGCCTCCTGGGCATGAACATGATCCCGAGTATGATCCAACCAGAATGATCAACGTTCATGGTCATATTCATGATAAGCCGTCGCCACCAGGACCCTATCGATGCGTGTGTGTTGAACAGATTGACTATACTCCAGTGAACATTGACGAGCTGAGGATTAGATGATGGCTGATTTCAATCACCGACCGTTACATGATGTTGAGGCTATTGCAAAACACTACTCAGAAAAGGATGGTGTTGACGTAACCTATGTCTGCACTACCGCTCTCGATGATGGAACTATCCCCGCAGATGTCTTCTATCGCGACACTCCTCATCCCAAGTTCGGCAATCGTTACTTTGGTATCTATACCTCGCTCTTAACCGGCGACGCAATGATTACAAATGCTGATCGCGTAGAGGACTATGAGTTTACTTGCAGTCCGGGGAGTAATGAACAGCTGGTGTATTCGCGGCATCGGCATGATATGATCAACGTGTACGGTGGGACACTTGACGGTGGTCGATCATATACTCGCGTATCAGGTAAACCGAACCTATTTACAGCGCGCGTCAAAGACGGTATAATGGACGTCATTGATAATGATGGAGAAACAGGATGAGTGATGAAAATACGGTGCGGTGGTACAACGTGAAAGAAAGGACACCACCAGTCGGCACACTGATTCTATACCACGCGCCTGGTATCTTTGATCCTAGTAACCCCGCAATATGGGCAGGGTACTATGAGGCAGATACCGGATGCTTTGCTTCTCGCTCTGGATTTTTCTGTGGCGGCGAGGTGACACACTGGATGCCGATTCCAGATCCAAAGACGGGAGAAACATGATGACTGACGAGACGAGAAGTATTGGCCCGATCTGCGCTGACCTTGAAGCCAAGGGTGAGAAAGAAGCGGCCTTTGTACTCGACCGTGTTGCTAATGCAAATGCGGAGTTGGGTGAAGAGAATGTTGAATTGACAGAAAAACTAGAGGGTGCAATCTGGTCGCTTAATCTGACTGTCGGTTACATGCCGGATGGTGTAGAAAAGGAGCACGTTATCACACATATCGACAAACTAATGCGTTTTGTGTATGGTGAGTTGGAAGAAAAAGAGAATCGAAATGAATAGTTACAAGGATATGAGACCTTGCCCGTTTTGCGGTGAGGAAGAAAAGTTGTACGTGCGCCACATGGAGGGTACCATCATCCATCCCACGTACTGCGTACAATGTGATGAATGTGGAGCAAGAGGCGGATGGACTGATCGTGGTGACTATACTGAGTTGTGGAATGGTAATTATCTGACGGGCAAAGTGATTCCACTTAAAATGGTGTATTGCCATGATTTTTGACACAGTACTCCAAGAGCTAATCGACCTGCATGAACAGACTCGGTGTGGTTGTGAACACCCTGCATGTAGTAAATGTCGTGATGACCGACAGATCGAGTCCACCATTGCAATGGGTCTCAAGGCACACGATCCTCTCAACGATGACGAACGTAAAAAGTTCGAGGCACTACGGTGGATGTTTTTCCACATGATGCCAGATAAGTCTCCTGATACCTACTTTATCTCCGGAGAAGCAGGTCCTAAGGATGATAACCGTCTGCCGGAATATGTATCGATCTGCCCGGCAATGGGTGCAGGGTTTTCGCTGATGTACAAGAAGGTGAGCAATGATGCTTACTAGACCAGAAGGCGAGACCCGGGTGGTTATGAAAAGATGGTTCGTTGTTGATGTATCAAGTTCCCTAACGTCTGAAAGTACTAGCCATCTCGTTGGTGTTGTTGATGGCATTGGCCGTGTTAGTTCACCAATCCAGTGGTTCTATCATGACAGGATGGAGGCAGTCACACAGTCGGGTAAGATCTATGAGTTATGCGGAGAGCCTCGTACCGACATCGACGCAGATCGAGTATTTGAGAGCTGGTGTAGAATACATGGGATCACGTACGCTATCGACGTGACCGACGGGTACTGGTAAAGAGTTTACAACCACCTTAACATTTGATATAATAGATACATCAAATCAAGAGTAGTTAGTTATGAATATCTTTTTTCTTGACTGGGATCCTGTCGTTGCTGCTCAAATGCAGTGTGACGCTCATGTCGTCAAGATGGTAATCGAGTCGGCACAGATGCTATCGACGGCTCATCGTATGCTCGATGGCACCGAGTACTTCGATCTCTCAAACAACGGTCGTCGCGTTCGTCGCTGGCGGCTAGACGATGAACGCGAGCATGTACTGTACAAAGCAGTACATATGAATCATCCCTGTACCGTCTGGACTCGCGCAAACACATCAAACTATCACTGGCACTATCGTCACTTTGTTGCTCTCTGCGACGAGTTCTCCCATCGTTACGGCAAGACTCATGCGACCGATAACCAACTGCGTGGTCCTCTAATGAGTATGCCCGAAAACATTCCTTACTCCTCCGTCATTACGTCACCGGCTCTAGCGATGGAGGAAATGTGCAAGACCGAGCGCAATACAGTCGACTGCTACCGTCGTTTCTATCAGACAAAGCAGCAACGATTCAACATGCGCTGGACTAAGCGTCATGTGCCAAACTGGTTTCACTTTTACGATGAGACTTATATCCTATGATTTATAAGTTTGGCAAGTACCCTCGATGGTATACTACATCTGGCCTTGAAAGTAAATGGCTCATGTACCGATATGGTGATAGAGGTCTAGATCTTCATGAGTCAAAGTTCGATGAGATCGACCACGTTGTGATCGGTACCCTTGATGGAATTCAGCGGATTCTAAACAAGACGATCAATCGGTATAACGAGTGGCGCGGACAGAAGGTTCGTGTTCATGTTGAGAATCACGACATCTGGTCGGCGGACGCTACCATCGCTCACATGGTTCTACCTCTACTTGAGAAGCTTCGTGACGAGAAACACGGGTATCCTCTAATCGATCCAAAGGAGATCGAGGGTCTACCTAAGGAACTCAAGCCAAAAAAGAAGGAGGCTGAGGAATACTCTAAGAAAGGCCTGCCCGATCCGAAGGCCGAGGCTCGATGGAACTGGGTTCTCAACGAGATGATTTTTGCGATGAAGTGTATCATTGATGACTCTTGGGAGGACGAGTTCTTCGGTCGTGATGATCCGGACGATATGCTCTCGGTGAAAATGATAGATAAAGAAGGATACGACAACACTCACAAACGAATCGACCGTGGCCTTCGATTCTTTGGGCTTTGGTTTCGAGCACTCTGGGATTAATAGAAATATGCCGATTTATACATTTCGCAATAAGAAAACGAACGAAGAGTTTGATGAGAACATGATGATCTCTGAACTTGACACTTACCTCGAAGACAACCCTCATATCGAGCAGATCATCACAACAAGTACGAAGATCGTACACGAGCGTGGAACAAACCTTCGAGTCGACGATGGTTTTCGTGAGAGCATCTCGCGAATCAAAGATACGTACAAAGTTAATAACATAAAGTCATACTGATTCTTCATTACATCATGAGCCTGATGAGTTCGTTGGTTATATTACTATTCACAAACCACAAAAGGAACTCTGAGTACTCATGCAGCAGCAACCTCAGAAGAAAAAGAAACTCACGATTCATGACCTCTATTCAATCAAGCCTCTTACGGATCAACAGGAGGACGCATTTCACGCCTTTCATAACTACGACGTCGTATCACTTCTCGGTTCCGCAGGTACGGGTAAAACATTTCTTGCCTGTTATCTCGCTCTTAAATCCATCGTTGACGGTAATCACAAAAATCTTCTTATCGTTCGCAGTGCTGTACCGTCGCGTGAGGTCGGTTATCTTCCCGGTACACTTGAAGAGAAGGAGCAGGTCTACGAACGTCCGTACCATACGATCTTTGATCAACTCATTAAGTATAAATCCAACAACTATACCAACATGAAAGAGATTGGTATCGTGGACTTCGAATCAACTTCGTACATGAGAGGCGAGACATTTGATGACACGATCGTTATATTTGATGAAGTGCAGAACGCATCATTTCAAGAACTTGACACTGTTATGACTCGCTGCGGTGAGAATACTAAGATGATTTTTGTGGGAGACGGTCGGCAGGCCGATCTCAAGAAGAACGGTCTCGAACACTTTATGTCGATACTGCGAGAGATGAAGTGTTACGGATCGGTGGAGTTCGGTGTGAACGATGTCGTTCGCTCCGGAATCGTGAAGGACTACCTGATAGCAAAAGAGGGGATCTTGTCGGGATGAGCAGTGTGATAGACATAGAGGAGGCCCGTGCGCGTCTGCGCGGTTTCTCCGAACACGAGGCAGTTGATATACACGATGTGGCACTTGATATATCAGATGTTGTTTACACTTCGAATGACATTGATTATAATGTAGAAGTTACCGAAGATTATATTATCATTCATACAAATAAGGAAGACGAAGAGAGCACTTAATCATGGCTAAGTACAAGCGATTCGACCCTCGAAACAAGAAGGCGGAACGTAAGCGTCATCGATCCCATGGGCGACAGACTCATCACATGGAGACGAAGTATTTTAAGCAGCAGAAAAACGTGGAGTGGAGCCAAATTCTTACCGACGATATGGACGACTACCTTGAGGATCATCCGTTCTCATGAACTTCAAGCACGATCCTATCGATCTCGGTTATGACGATCTTACAACTGAACCTCATAACGGCAGACGATTTTATGTTACTCCAGAAGGTAAACGATATCCCTCAGTAACAACCGTCCTGGGTATACGTAATCGTGAGTCCATTCAAAAGTGGCGAGCTCGTGTCGGCGAAGAGGAGGCGAATCGTAAGTCTAAGAGAGCTTCCTCTCGCGGTACACAGGTTCATACGATGGTCGAAAGATACCTCGATAATCGAGACGACTATCTCGAGAAATCGAATCATCTGACTCGTATGAACTTTGAGACCATGCGTCCGACTCTTGATGAGAGAATAGGTAAGGTAGTACTTCAAGAGGCACCACTCTATTCATCACATCTTGGGATGGCCGGCCGCGTAGATTGCATAGGAGAGTTCGACAGCAGACTATCGGTTATTGACTTTAAGACCTCAGAGAAGCCAAAACGACGGGATTGGATACACAACTACTTTATTCAGGAAACCGCCTATGCCATTATGTTCGAGGAACGCGTGAGTATTCCAATCGTTGACCTCGTTACGATCATTGTCAACGACCAGGAGTACGAACCCCAGGTGTTCAAAGAGAAACGAGATCGTTGGGTCGATTCTCTGTTTGATACGATTGAACAATACCACTACGAGGAGAATCGCATTAGCGTATCTTAAGAAAACAAATGCAGAGAGTGTCCACTACTTGTAATGTATAAATAGTATAAGCTTCATAAATTAGTCAATGGGAGTCGACATGCGCAGCTTTTCATCATTCCTTGCCGAAGAACGCCGCGGTGGCGAGGACCAAGTACTCAATGCTCTGACAGAGGCGGTATCAATATCTGACATGCAGAGAGTCGGACAGTTGATCACTTCCTACTTTAGTCGTAAGCTGGGTACGGATCTGATGCGCATGCCTGGCGGAGAGGAATACTTTAATGAGACCGGAAGCGGGTTCGGTGTTCGATTCTTTATGAAGAAACCAGTGAACCGGTTCGACTCCATTCGATTTAACTGGCGTAACAAGTCTGTAAGCTCCGCTGCTGTCGACTCTGTTGATCTGTTCTCAAAGGGTAAAAACGTATATAACGTTGCGTTCGATAAGAATACATCGCTCGTCAAGATTCTTCCTTTTCTGTACAATTTTATTCAGAAACCACAAAAGGGTTATGTTACTCTTCTTGCCGACACCGAGCTAAACGAGGCCGGAGAAGATAATCCTCTTATAAAGATTGACAACTATCTAGTATCCAACGATCTGGACGAACCGATTACTAAGGGTCGTCTATACAACCTAATTAAGAAAGATCTTCGTGACGTTAAACCGTCGACCGCTCACAAATTGTTTGATGCTCTAAAGGATACGAATCCTCATCTTATCGTTGGTTCCGGTCGCAGCCAAAAGATGCAGATCGGCAACGGAAACCTTGGTAAGGTCGCAGACGATCTGTTCGACTCAATGTTCACTCGAGCCAAGGTTACTTCAGGATCTAAGAAGGAGACTTATAAGTCCACCGATTCAAAGGCCGACGAGATGGACGACATGGGTCTCGAGCGCCTCTCGTTCGAGCAACAGGTCGAGGACATGAAGGAGGCGGTTCGTCTACTCTTTCGAAACGTGACTAATGCTGTTTTCATCGGTGGTCGTGGTGGTATCGGTAAGACACATAACGTAGAGGAAGCGCTGGGCGATCTAGGTCTAAGCGACGGTGAGGGTTATTTTAAGAATGCCGGTTCTATCTCTGCTGCCGGCCTATATCGTACGCTCTTTCGCAATCGTAACGAACTGATTCTTTTTGACGATGCAGATAACGTGTTCGGTGACCAGGAGGCTCGTAACATTCTGAAAGGAGCGACTGACACCAAACCGGTTCGTAAGATAGCTTGGTCGAAGCAGTCGTCGGACATCATTCCTGCTGATGAGTTCTCCGATGAGGACGAGGAAAAGGGTCTCTTCCCGTCGTACTTTGAGTTCACTGGTAAGATCATCTTTATCTCCAACCTTGATACCGATAAGCTTGATCCGGACGGTGCTCTTCGCACTCGCGGTATTCTTATGACGATTGATCCAACCGATCAAGAGGTCTATGATTTCATGCGTAAGCGAGTCAATGACTTTGATATCGCAGAGGGTCTGACACTGACAGAAGAGCAGCGGCTCGAGGTAGTCGATGTTCTTGAGGCAAATCCCGCTAAGTCTCCTAACTTTCGTACACTCGTTCGTGCGCTCAACATGAGAGCCGGCGCCTCAAGTGGCTACGATTGGGAGAGGTACGTTAAGTACTACGCCTAACTCTTTTCTCTTTGGCTATTTACAACTCTTCGGAGTTGGTATATAATAGACTCACCAAATGGGAAAAGCAAAGGAACCTATATAATGTCTACCCGTTCAATGATTGGTGTTATCGACAATGCAGGTCAGATCTACGCGGTGTATTGCCACTTTGATGGATATCCTGAAGGCGTTGGCCGCACCCTCGTCGACTATTGGAATTCAAAGACTCGAGCCATGAAACTTATCGTCGATGGTGGTAACATGCGATCGCTTGGCGCCACACTTGACGAGTGTGAATTCTTTCTGAACGAACCGTTCGAAATCTTTGATTCGGTTGATCAGTTCCTCTCGGTCATGTCTGATTCTGACTGTGAGTATCTGTATGTCTTTGCTGTTGACCAGTGGACTGTACTATCCAATGTCCATGAGGTCGCTCCTCTGAAGGAGGCTGTATAACCATGAAATATATCGCTGTATTTCTTATTGTCCTTGGTCTTGGCATTATTTCTGGTGCAGAGACTCATGACTGGTTCCCGATGTTTGCTGCTCAGATTGCACTGGGTACGGCAACACTGTTTTCCGGCGGTCTCTTTGCTACACTTATCGATACCGAAGAGGACTGATTACTATGTTTGAGCATACACGCAAAGTCTTTCGTAGTACTGGATACACCGGAGAGTTTGGTACAGATACCGGATCCGTTAATTTTGCTGAAGACCACTCCGGCGAAGGTTTCTACTTTGACGTATGGGACTCATACAATCACGAGACACAGAAAGTCTATCTGTCAGCCAGCGATATTCATGCGATTGCTCAGATTGGGCTGATCACTGAGTGCTTTACCAAGAAGCAGCTGCTCGAGGAGATCCCCGAGATCATGAAAAAGAATCGCGAGCGCGACGAACATCTAAAGGAGATGGCAAGGAAACGCACCGAGATGTGGCGTCCTCAGCACAGTATGCCCCGTGAACTCGAGCGCGACTACGATGAGGCGCATCGTCCCATCACCGACATGTATGCGGACGAGTTGGTTGGCGGAGACGGCACTCCTTCAGAGTATTACGCAGTCGATGGATGGGGTATCATTAAACTTGATAATGATGACTTTAAGGTATCATATAAGGTATAAATAACTTAAGAAACAAAGGTACCTTAGTATGACCACAGAACTTTTTCTTACCGCGATGATTCTATGTTCGACAGGACATGCGACGTGTAGCTCATTTGATGCCGGAGACTATACGCAGGTGAATATTTGTGGTATTCTTCCTGACAACTACTCGGGTGAACTTACTGCCGATGACGTTCGTCGAGTAAGGGCAAACATAGACGGAAAACAGTACGAGGTTGCGATTCGTCCTCTCTGTCAAGGAACGTAATCATGTCTGACGATATGTTTGACTTTGGATTTACCGCGGTTAATGAGGACGAACTCGAATCTGTACAAAAGCTGTCAAAGACCGCCGAGGAGGCATCGTCTCTTGAGGATCGCGTCAATAACCTTTACAACGCGATCACTCCTCTGCTGAACCAGCTACGTAAGAATCCGGAGAAGGAATACATATACTGGCCGAATCGCATTGAAAAGATCGAGCAGTTCGAGGATCACCTATACAAAATCTATCAAGGAGTAAAATAGATCATGGATCTGAATACAAAAATGTCTGCCAACTTCACTCTCCGTGAGTTTATCAAAAGTGATACCGCATCACGTCGTGGTATTGACAATACTCCAACCGAGGCTCATCTTGAGAATGCACTTGCACTTTTCGAGAATGTCGTGCAGCCGGTGCGTGATCACTTTGGCCCGACGATTTTGACATCGGGTTATCGGTCGGAGGCACTGAATGCCGCGATTGGTGGATCACCTAGGTCACAACACTCAAAGGGTCAGGCGGTTGATCTTGAGGTACTTGGAACATCGACCGCGGAGGTCTGTGAGTGGATCGCCGGTAATCTCAACTTTGATCAATTGATCCTTGAGTTCTATACACCAGGTGACGTTAACTCAGGTTGGGTTCATGTATCATATGTAAAAGACGGCGAGAATCGTAACGAAACTCTCACCGCCTCCAAGGTCAATGGCGTTACAGAATACGCCTATGGTCTGAACTACTAGTCCGCCAACGGATTATTCAGAGCCCTCTGAAGTCGGTTATTCAGCCGCTCTTCGAGGGCTTCCATTTTTCTGTCCGACTCTGTCTCCAGCGAGTCCCTCTTGTTGTCAAACCGCTGATCCGCAATCTCAATCATTTCCCGGACTTCCGTCTCTGATTGCTTCACATCGTCCTCAACCTGATCGACGATTTTTTCGATTCGAACCAGATCGTCTCGCATGTCGTTCTTGATGTCGCGAGTATAGTCCGATGTCTGCGTAACCGAATCCTGTACCGATCGCATCTCTTCTCGAAGTACCGACATATCCTCACGAATACCTGATAGATCCGGTGCGGTGTACGACTGAATCT
>Ga0102939_1000523_pt1 | contig 14179 bp, 12 predicted proteins | sample SalPon2_B_H2O_MG_FD_78214 | JGI IMG/M metagenome (GOLD analysis project Ga0102939, IMG submission 78214) | Salt pond water microbial communities from South San Francisco under conditions of wetland restoration - Salt Pond MetaG R2_B_H2O_MG | ecosystem: Environmental > Aquatic > Non-marine Saline... | reverse complement strand
CGCTTGGCTATGCGCTGGCCCACGGGTTGGTGGGATTGGTCCTGCAGACCGTCAACGATGTCTATTTTGCCCGCGCCGCTGGTGATCTGGTGCTCTCGCCCTGGAGCCTTGCCGCCGGCCTGGTGGTGGGGCTGGCGGGCTCGGTGGCGGCGGCCGCCGCACCGGCTCGGGACGCCGCTGCCACGCCGCCACGCGCCGCGCTTTCGCGGGCCGATCTCGAACAGCGCGCCCGGCGCCTGGCCGGCCGAGCCGGCTGGATGGGGGCCAGTGCCCTGGCGGCGGGGGCGGTGGTCATTGCGCTCAGCGAGGGCCTGATCGCGGCCTTTGTGGGGCTGTTTGCGGTGATCCTGGGCGCGGCGTTCATCGCACCGGCGATCATCCTGGCCGTGGGGGCGCTGTTGCGACCGCTGATGCGCGGCCGACCCGTGGGCGGGCTCATTGTCGAGGGCGCGGTGGCGTCGCTGAGTCGCACCGGGGTGGCTGTCGCGGCACTGTCCGTGGCGGTGGCGGCAGTGATTGGCGTGGCGGTGATGATCGCGAGTTTTCGGGTCAGCGTGGTCGACTGGCTCGAGGGCTCGCTGGCCGCCGACTTCTATGTCTCCGCCCCGGCGGATCTGACCGACGCCCAGGCCGATCGGCTGGCGGCCCTGGAGGCGGTGCGCTTTGTCAGCCGATCCCAGTGGTATGACCTGCCCACCGACGATGGCCCGGTGACGATCTGGGCGCTGGGCCTGCCCGACGGGCGCGAGCCGGCGGTGGATATCCGCCGGCCTGATCGCGCCGACGCGCTGGCCGCCTACCGCGCCGGCGGGGCGGTACTGATCAGCGAGCCCTTCGCCGCGCGGCGCGACCTGGCGCCCGGTGACACCCTGGCGCTGCCGGTGGGGGACTCGCGCCGGGCGCTGACCGTGGCCGGCGTCTATCGCGACTACGCCTCGCCCACCGGGGCGGTGCTCATGCCGCGGGATCAGTACCGCGGTCGCTACGACGATGCCGGATTGGCGGGGATCGGCGTGCATGCCCGCGAGGGCGTCGATCGCTCGGCCCTCATCGGCCGACTTGAATCGGCACTGGCCGGCGTGCCGGGCGCCCGGGTCACCGACAATGCGGCGGTGTTCGAGCAGTCGCTGCGCATCTTTGATCGCACCTTCGCGATCACCGAAGTGCTGCGCTGGCTGGCCGGGCTGGTGGCCTTTGTCGGGGTGATCTCGGCGCTGATGGCCCTGCAGCTGGATCGGCTGCGCGAGTTTGCGGTGCTGCGCGCGGTGGGCCTGGGCCGCGCGGGGCTGGCCGGGCTTGTCAGCGGTCAGAGCGCCTTGCTGGGGCTGATCGCCGGCCTGTGGGCGGTCCCGCTGGGCGTCACGCTGGCGGCACTGCTGGTGTTTGTCATTAACCGCCGGGCCTATGGCTGGACCATGGGCTTTGAGCTCCAGGCCGGGCCGATCGTCGAGGGCATCGCGCTGGCCGTGATCGCGGCGTTGCTCGCGACACTCTATCCGGCCTGGCGGGCGACACGGCTGCGCATTGCCGCAGCGCTGAAGGGGGAGTGATGCGCAATCGACTGGACGCGGGCCTGCTGGGGCTAGTGGGGCTGTTGCTGGCCGCCATCGTGATCGGGGTCGGGTGGTTTGGCGGGACACCCACGGGGGATGCGCCCGCCGACGGCGCCCAGAGCCTGGCCGCCGCCATGGGCCCCAGCGCCAATGCCGATGCCTTTGCCCGGGTCACTGGCCCGCGCCCGCTCGACTTTCCCGCCGATCACGGCGCCCATCCCGACCACCGCACCGAGTGGTGGTATTTTACCGGCAACCTCACCAGCGCGGCGGGCCGGGATTACGGCTTTCAGCTGACGCTGTTTCGCACCGCCCTCGCCCCCGAGGCGGGGGATCGGCCCTCGGACTGGGCGACCCGGCAGGTCTGGATGGGGCATTTCGCCGTCACCGATATCGCCGCCGGTGACCACCGCGCCGTCGAGCGCTATCAGCGCGGTGGCCTGGGGCTTGCCGGCGCCACCACCCGGCCGGTGCGGGTGTGGCTGGATGACTGGCAGATTCAAAGCGACGGGCCCGAGGCGCTGTTCCCGCTGCGCGTGACCGCCAGCGCCCCGTCCCGCGGCATGGGCATTGATCTGGCCATCAGCGCGCAGAAACCGCGGGTGCTGCAGGGTGATCGGGGTTACAGCCGCAAGGGCGACGCCCCGGGCAATGCCTCGCGCTATTACTCCTACACCCGGCTTGCCGCCGACGGCGAGCTGCGCTTTGCCGATCAGACCCATGCCGTGGCCGGCAGTGCGTGGCTGGATCGGGAGTGGAGTACCAGCGCGCTGGATGCCGATCAGGCGGGTTGGGACTGGTTTGCCCTGCAGCTCGATGACGGCCGTGATCTGATGGTCTATCGCCTGCGCCGGCAGGACGGCAGCACCGATCGGCACTCGGCGGGGATACTCGTTGGTCGCGGTGGCGAGGCGCGGGTGCTGGCCGCCGAGGATTTCACCCTGACCCCGCAGCGCCACTGGCAGAACCCGCGCACCGGCTCCCGCTACCCGGTGGCCTGGCGCCTTAAGTTGCCCGACGAGGGCATCGATCTGCAGGTCAATGCCCGGCTGGACGATCAGGCCATGCCCACCACCGTGCGCTACTGGGAAGGCAGCGTGGCGGTGACGGGCAGCGCCAGCGGCGTGGGTTATCTGGAGATGACCGGCTACTGATCGGCGTCGCCGGTGGTCTCGCCGGTCTCCTCCTCCCAGGTGCCCTCGACATCCACGCTGCCGTCCTCGAGGGCGGCGATCATCGCGTCCACACCGCCATCGCGGCCGGCCGCCGACTGCAGGGCATCGCGAAACACCAGCAGAATGCTCACGCCGCGCGTCTCGATATCAAAGACCCGCCAGCGATCGTCCCGCTGGTAGAGCTGGATGCGCAGATCGAGCGTGTCCAGGTCCGGGCCCTGGGCGGTGGCGTTGACGATGGCGCGATCGTCCTCCCGGGTGACCAGTCGAAGGTCCACTTCGCCCTTCTCGGCAAAATCCACGGTCTCCTGGGCATAGCGCTGCAGCGCGCCGGCGTAGAGGTTCGCGACGCGATCGGCCAGGGCCGCGGCGAGGCGCTCGATATCGGCCGGCTCCGCGCGGCGGGCCGCCGGGCCCATGGCAAAGCGGGCCATCAGCTGGGTATCCACCCATGGGCGCACCTGATTATTGAACAGCTCGACCGCCGCCTAGCGATCGTTGGCCAGGGTCTCGCGCTCGTCGACGATGCGGTTGAGCGCTTCGGTGACCACATAGTTGACCACCGCCCTGGGGGTCTCGGGCGGGCCCTCGTCGGGGGTGGTGGCGCTTGCCAGCACCCCGCCGGCGGGGATCAGCACGGCGGCGATCAGCGCCAGCAGTGTCCGGGTCAGAGGGCTAGGTCGTGTCATGGGCGCGCTCCAGCAGGTGGTTGAGGTACTCCAGCCGCAGCCGGGAGGTGCGGATCCGTGTCGCCAGCCCCGGATCCGGGTCGGGCAGGATCTCGAGCAAATCGGCGTGAAAGAATACGCCGAAACTGTCGATGTAGTGCAAATGATGATTGCGGTCGAGGATCAGATTGTCGATGCCGTAGAGATCGAGCACGCGGTCGGTCTGCTGGTACCAGCGCTCGGCGCAGCCGATGAAATGCGCCAGTGCGCTGCGAAGCCGCGGGTCCCGAGCGATCATGGGCGCGAGCTCGGCCTCGTTGCCGGGGTTGGCCACATCAAACCAGCGCCGGATGTTGGGCGCTATGGCGATCACGCTGGGCTCGCCGTCGATGCGGGTGCGCACGAACACCGTGGGCGGGACAATGTCGCCCAGCGCCGCGCGCAGGCGCTGGTGGTCGCGGTTGAGCACCTCCACCTCGCGGGCCGGCGTCGCCACCCGCGGGATCTTGATAATGCGATCCACCGGATGATCGGCGCCGCCCCGGCGCACGCGCCCGCTGCTTCGCCACACCTCGCAGTGATAGCCGGCATCGGAGATCAGCGTCGCGGGTAGCTGATCGGCGCGCAGGCAGGCGATGCGGTTATCGATGCGATCGTCGTCGCGTGCCATGGCTCAGGCCGCCGATGCCGGACGGCGTTGCTGGTGCCACAGCGCCGAGACGGCGGCCAGCGCGAGCGCCGCGGTCACCGCCATCACCGCCACCATGGTCACCAGCGGCCCGGCGCTGATCACGCCCACCAACGCGGCACTGCCCGCGCCCAGACTGAACTGCGCCACACCGAACAACGCCGAGGCGGCGCCGGCACGATCGGGGTAGCGATCCAGCAGCCCGGCCACGGTATTGGCGGCGATGATCCCCACCGTGCCCAGCGCCACGAATAGCGGTGGCGTGATCAGCCACTGCGCGGTCACACCGCTCGCGACCAGCGCCACCAGGGCCGCCGTGGCGCTTGCCATGATCAGCACGCCGGCACTCAGCATGCGTCGGTGGCCGTAGCGCATGACCAGCTGGCCGTTGGTGAGGTTGCCGATCAAAAGCCCGACCACATTGAGGGCAAAGAAGTAGCCGAACTGGGCCTGCGAGACCCCGAAGACCTCGGTGTAGACGAAGGGGCTGCCGGCCACATAGGCAAACAGCGCGGCGAAGGCCATGCCGCCCGCGCCCAGATAGGCGAGGCTGACCGGATCGCGCAGGATCGGCCCGTAGGGGGCAAACAATTGCCCCAGCCGGTCATCCGGGCGCCGCGCCGGCGGGTGGGTTTCGTGCAGCGCGATCAGCAGCATGGCCGTGCAGATCACCGCAAACAGGGCCAGCACCGCGAACACCGCCCGCCAGCCCAGCTGGCTGCTGATCCAGCCCCCCAGCACCGGGGCGATCAGCGGGGCCATGGTCATCACCAGAATCACGAACGACATCATGCGCGCCGCCCGTCGGCCCGAGTACAGGTCGCGCACCACCGCCCGGGCAATCACCGGCCCCGCGGCGGCACCAAAGCCCTGGGCCAGGCGACCGGCGAGCAGGGTCTCGATGCCGGTGGCAAGGCCGCAGACCAGCGTTGCCGCGCCGTACAGCACGATGCCCGCCAACAGCGGCCGGCGCCGCCCGTAGCGATCGGCAAGCGGGCCATAGACGAATTGGCCCAGCGCCAGTCCAACAAAGAACAGCGCGAGGCTGAGCTGGGTCAGTCCGGCACTCACCCCCAGGTCCGCCTCGATCAAAGGCAGGCTGGGCAGATACAGATCGATGGACAGCGGGGCGAACGCGGTGATCACGCCCAGAATAATGATCATCGCCACGCCGTCTGGGCGGGCGGGCTTGATGGGTCCAAACAAGGGCGAAGGCCTCCTGGCGCTGGGGAGTCAGCGAATTCCGGTCGCTTTCATCTGTCGGACTATCTTAGCCTAGTGGAGAGCCGAGAAAGCGAGGAGTTCCTCAAGCGTGGCACGCGCACGACCCCTTCCCGACGCCGCCGATGAGTGGCCGGCGCCACACCTGGCGCAGGCGCTCGACGCCCATGCTCCGGTAATGGTCATTACCGGCGCGGGGGTGTCCACCGGCTCGGGCATCCCCGATTATCGCGATCATCAGGGCACCTGGAAGCGCGGCTCGCCCATGCAGCTTGCCGAGTTCACCGGCCACGAGTCGGGCCGCAAGCGCTACTGGGCACGCAGTCTGGTGGGCTGGCGCACCGTCGAGCAGGCCCGGCCCAACGCCGCCCATCGGGCGCTGGCCGAGCTGGGCCGGCGCGGCGTGGTGGGGCCGGTGGTTACCCAGAACGTCGATGGCCTGCATCAGGCCGCCGGCAGCGCGGTCGTCCATGACCTGCATGGTCGGCTCGACCGGGTCGAGTGCCTGGACTGCGGCCGGGTCATCCCGCGCGCCCATCACCAGGACCAGCTCGAGGCGGCCAACCCGAGCTGGGCGGCGGCGGCCGCGTCGCCACGCATGACCCCGGATGGCGACGCCGAGCTGGGCGATATTGATTACGAGGATTTCGTGGTGCCGGGGTGTGAGGCCTGCGGCGGGCTTTTGAAGCCGGCGGTGACGTTTTTCGGCGAGACCGTGCCCCGGGCGCGGGTGGCGGCAGCCTTTGCGGCGCTCGACGCCGCCCCGGCGCTGTGGGTGGTGGGCTCGTCGCTGATGGTCTGGTCGGGGTATCGGTTTGTGCGTGCCGCCGCGGCCGCCGGCAAGCCGGTGTACGTGCTGGGACTGGGCATTACCCGGGGCGACGCCGAGGCCAGCGGTCGGCTGACCGCGGACTGTGCCGAGGGCCTGGCGGCGATCATCGATGCCCTGCCAGCGCGGGCGGCGGCGGGCTGATGGCCAGAAAACCCCTGCCCAGCAAGATCTGCCCGGTCTGCGGGCGGCCGTTCAACTGGCGGCGCAAGTGGGCGCGTGACTGGGAGAGCGTGCGCTATTGCTCGGAACGCTGCCGGCGCAACCGATGAGCGCGCAGCTCGTCTGGTACAAGCGCGATCTGCGCACCGCCGATCACGCCCCGCTGGCGCGGGCCATGGCGGACGGGCCGGTACTGCCGGTGTATGTGATTGAGCCTGACTACTGGCGCCAGCCCGACACGGCTCAGCGTCACTGGGCGTTCATCCGTGAAAGCCTGGTCGAACTGGACGCCGCGCTTGCCGAGCGCGGCCTGCGGCTGTGGGTGTTCGAGGGCGAGGCGGTCGAGACGCTGCGCTGGCTGCATGATCAACTGGGCCTGGCTGCCCTCCACGCCCACGAAGAAACCGGCAATCACTGGACCCATCAGCGTGATCGGGCGGTGCGGCGCGGCTGCCGCGAGGCGGGCATTGCCCTGCGCGAAGTGCCGCAGTTCGGCGTGGTCCGGCCGCTTTCAAGTCGCGATGAATGGGCGGGCCACTGGGAGCGGTACATGAAAGCTCAGCCCGTGAGCCTGCCGGTAACCGCCCGGGCCGCCGACCCGGGCGCGGCGGTGCGCGCTGCTGCCATCCCCGTTGATCAGCTGCCGGCGCAGCGGGGTGTGGGCCAGGTGGCCTGTCCCGGCCGCCAGCGCGGTGGGCGAGCGGCCGGCGAGGCGCTGCTGGCAAGCTTTCTGGCCACCCGCGGCGAGACCTACCGCCAGGGCATGGCAAGCCCGGTATCGGCCGGCGAGGTCTGCTCACGCCTGTCCCCGCATATCGCTTACGGGACGGTGTCGCTGCGCGAGATCGTGCACACCCACCGCCGCCGCTGGATGGCGCTGAAGGCCGAGGCGCCACGCTCGCAATGGGCGCGCTCGCTCAAGTCGTTCGAGTCGCGCCTGCACTGGCACTGCCATTTCATTCAAAAGCTCGAGGACGAGCCGGCGCTCGAGTGGCGCAACATGCACCGCGGTTATGACGGACTGCGCGACGAGTCGCGGACCGATCCCGAGCGGCTCGCCGCCTGGATCGAGGGGCGCACGGGCCTGCCCTTTGTGGATGCCTGCATGCGCCAGCTGCGCGCCGAGGGCTGGATCAACTTTCGCATGCGGGCGATGCTGGTGGCGGTGGCGAGTTATCACCTGTGGATGCACTGGCGTGAACCGGCGCAGGCGCTGGCGCGGCTTTTTACCGACTACGAGCCGGGCATCCATTACTGCCAGTTCCAGATGCAGTCGGGCACCACCGGGATCAACACCCTGCGCATCTACAACCCGGTCAAGCAGTCCCGCGATCAGGACCCGGACGGCGCCTACATCCGCCACTGGGTGCCCGAACTGGCCGCCGTGCCGGGCGAGTGGATCCACGAGCCCTGGCGCCTGCCCGGCAGCCTGCAGCGCCGCTATGCCGCCACCCTGGGTGTGGACTATCCCTGGCCGGTGGTGGATCACGAGCAGGCCGCCCGCGAGGCGCGCGAGAAGATCAAGGCCCACCGCGCCCGTCGCGATCTGACCCGCGAGTCTGCCCGGGTGCGCCGCCAGCACGCGAGCCGCAGCCCCGCCCCCGAGCGGCCGCGCCCGGGCCGGCGCCGCACGCCGCCGGGGCAGGGCACGCTCGATCTCTAACCCCCACACAAAAAAAACGCCGACCGGTTAGCGACGCCGGTCGGCGGTTGGATTGGGGGAAACCCGGTTGGCCTTAGTACTCGAGAATCAGACCCGCAACGGCGATCTTCTCGTTCTCGGCGTCGGCATCATCGATGTCGCCATCGATTTCGCGGTCCAGATTGCCGTACTCGGCAAAGATCAGCAGGCCATCGGCCACCGCGTAGTTAACGCCGCCGGCAACCTGCATCCGGTCGTCGGCCCCATCCTGGGAGACACCCTGCGCCGCCCCGTAGATATCGCCGGCGCCATAGTTATAAACCAACGCCGCCCCCGTCAGGTCGAGGTCGCTGCCATCCTTGTTGCGCTGCTGGGCGTAACGTAAGCTCACCTCGGTGCGGTCGTTGAGTTCAGCAACAGCTGCCAGGCCGTAGATGGCATCCTCCGAGACGAAGCGATCGTCATCATCACCGGTGGAGTCGACTGATCCGCGGTTGTCGTAACCCGCCGACAGGGCAACGTTGCCGAAGTCGTACTCGGCTGCCCCGATCAGGCTGACCTCGTTGCCGCTCCGATCGCCATCGGTCTCATCCTTGACCCGCGCCTGCAGCCGGTAGGAAAAGCCATCCATATCGGGGCTGTAGTAGGTGATCATGCTGTCTTCGTCGCTCAGGCTCACCTGCTCGAGCGTTGCGTTCTCGAACGGATCGATCGCATCCGAGATCAGGTCCTCGAAGACGTTGTCGCTGTCGCCGATCTGCAGCTCGCCGAACTCGCCGGTCAGTCCGAAGACACTGGCGTCGCGGTTGAAATCGTCTGACTCACCCAGGGTGTTGTACTCGAACTCGGCCTCGACATAGGCCATGAGGCCATTACCCAGATCGCGCTCGCCTCCAACGATGACCAGCGATCCGTCGTCGGTAAACTGAGTCTCCGATTTGCCGTTGTTTTTGTCTTCGCTCAGGTAGTTAACGACCACCTCGCCGCCCAGGGTGAGCGTGGTGTCCTCGGAGACTTCGAAATCGGCGGCCTGAGCGCCGGCGGAGGCCATGCCGGCGGCGGCGAGCAGGGCCAGTTTGGGTGCGTGCTTCATCACTTGAATCCTCATTGCAGTAAAGACGAGCGTCGAAATCTAGATGAGAATGATTTTCATTGTCAAACAGGTGCATTCTCATCGCGCTGACGGAGCGTTGCGAAACAACAACAGCCGTGACTCTGGGTTGCTCCGAACAACGATGACAATGCCGGGCCAATGTGACGAGGCGATGAGGGTTCAGTGACGGATCAGTGACGGTTCAATGACCGTTCGATGGCGACTCGATGACAGCCGTGGCCGTGACGCAACAGCCCGTTCAGGGCGACTCGCTGAGGCGGTCCTTTAGCTCGGCGGCGGTGGCCGCCCGGGGCAGGCAGGTCTGGCCGCGGCACACCCACGCCCCGCTGCCCTCGGCTGGGGCGGCGCCGGCGCTCTGGCCGTCGCCGGGGGTCAGCACCAGTCGGCCGGGAGCAAAGCCGCCGGCGGCGACCTCGCGCAAGGCCTCGACGGTGGGGGCATCCCCGCGGATGACCACCAGCGCCGGCGCCTCGAGCTGCTCGTCGAGGGCGTCCAGCAGCGAGCAGTGCGCCGCCGGAGCCTGCTCGATGCTCTCGGCCGCTGCCTTGAGGGTGCGCTCGGCGGCGTGCAGATAGCGCGGTTCGCCCAGCCAGTGGCCCAGCCGGTTGAGTGCCTGCGCGGCAATGCCGTTGCCGGCCGGCAGGGCATCATCGGTCCAGGTGCGCGGGCGCTGGATGAGGGGCTCGTGATCGCCGGGGGTCAGATAGAAGCCGCCCGCTTCGGCATCCTCGAAGCGCTCGAGCAGCGCATCCGCCAGCGAGCGCGCCCATGCCACGCGCGCATCGGACCAGCGCGCCTGTTGCAGCTCGATGAGCGCATCCAGCAAAAAGGCGGTGTCGTCGAGGAACGTCAACGCCCCGCGGGCCTGCAGGGCGGCCTCGGTGCGCTCGGCGGCATCGATCAGCGCGGGCAGCCCCAGACACCGCCCGGCGCGGGCAAGGGCGCGGATCATCAGGGCGTTCCAGGCGGTTAGCACCTTATCATCACGACCCGGCCGCGGGCGCTGGTCGCGGGCGTCGCGGAGCTTTTGCTGCGCCGACTGCCAGCGCTGGACGAGGGTCTCGCGCGGGGTCTTGAGGGCCTTGGCCAGTTCCGAGAAGGTCATGTGCACCTGCGGGTGCCAGCGCCCGTCAAAGTTGGGTGTCTCATCCAGTCCCAGACGCCGGATGGCCAGTTCCGCCTCATCGGCGGTGAGCACGGCGCGCATCGCCTCGGGGGTCCAGAGATAGAACGCCCCCTCGCCCTCGGCGCTGTCGGCATCCAGCGAGGTGGCAAAACCGCCCTCGGGCTGTTCCATTTCGCGCAGGGCCCACTCGGCCGTTTCGCGGGCGATGCGGCGAAAGAACCGATCGCCGGTGGCCTGGAAGGCATCGGTGGCGACCCCGATCAGCAGGGCATTGTCGCTTAGCATCTTCTCGAAGTGGGGGATGCGCCATTCGGCATCGACGCTGTAGCGGGCAAAGCCGCCGCCGATCTGGTCGTAGAGACCGCCCAGCGCCATGCGCCGCAGGCTGTGGCAGGCCATGTGCAGGGCGCCGCGATCGGTCTCGCCGCGCTGCTGGCTGCGCGCATAGGTGCGCAGCAGACGCTCGAGGGTCATGGGCTGGGGGAACTTGGGCGCCGGCCCGAACCCGCCGTGGGCCGGGTCGAAGCGCTCGCCCAGCTGCTGACGGGCGGTATCGAGCCATTGCCCATCGGGCAGCGCAGCCCGGGGTGTGACCGTGTCGAGCCGCGCCAGCACGCGTTTCAGGTCGGCGTTCTGCTCGCTGATCTCGTCACGGTGATCGCGCCACACCCGGGCGATACGGTCCATGACATCCCCAAAACCCGGCATGCCACGACCCGCCTCGGCGGGGAAGTAGGTGCCGGCAAAAAACGGCATCTGATCGGGCGTGAGGAACAGCGTCAGTGGCCAGCCGCCGCCGCGTCCGACCAGCAGCTGGTGGGCGGTCTGGTAGATGCGATCCAGATCGGGGCGCTGTTCGCGGTCGACTTTGATGTTGATGAACGTGGTGTTCATCTGCTCGGCGATGGCCGAGTGCTCAAAGCACTCATGCGCCATGACATGGCACCAGTGGCAGGCCGAGTAGCCGATGGACAGCAGAATCGGGCGGTCCAGACGCCGGGCGGCGTCCAGCGCGATGTCGTCCCAGGGCTGCCAGTGCACGGGGTTGTCCGCGTGCTGGCGCAGGTAGGGGCTGCTCGACATCGCCAGTCGATTGCTGGTGAGGGGTGATTCGGCCATGGCATGATCCCGACAGTGGTATCGCGAGCGGGATGCTATCATCCCCGCCATCAACGGGTCTCGACGCACAGGAACAGGGATTCATGCGGATCGACGGGGCGAGCGGGCAGGTCGCCGAGGCGGCCTTCGTGGCATCGCCCAACCAGGGCGAGCGGCCCGCCGGTCAAACGCCGGAGCTGATCGTGGTGCATGGCATCAGCCTGCCCGCCGGTCAGTTCGGGGGCGGTCATGTCACCGAGTTGTTCACCAACCAGCTCGATACCCGGGGGGATGCGCGGTTTGGGCATCTGGCCGGGCTGCGGGTGTCGGCCCATGTCCTGATCGCGCGGGATGGCGAGCTGACCCAGTATGTGACGTTTGACCGGCGCGCCTGGCACGCCGGCGAGTCGGTGTTCGAGGGTCGCCGCGACTGTAACGACTTCTCCATTGGCATCGAGCTGGAGGGCACCGACAGCCGGCCCTATCGCCCGATCCAGTACGACCGCCTCGAGGCGCTGATCGCGGCACTGCGTGTGGCCTACCCGGCCATTGGCCCGGATCGGGTGGTCGGGCACTGCCACGTCGCCCCGGGCCGCAAGAGCGATCCCGGCCCGGACTTTGACTGGCAGCGCCTGGCGCGCAACCTGGATATCCGCTGTCCGATCACCCAACGCCGGCCCCTGGCGCTATGAAACTGCTTGCCCTGATCGCCGCGCTGCTGATCAACAGCCACCTGCCACCGGGGGGCTGGCGCAGTGCGCGCGGGTTCTTTCGCTACGGCGCCTGGCTGCAACCGCGGCTGATGCGGCTGCACGCCTGGGATAATTACCTGGGCGTGGCACTGATGCTGCTGCCGGCGCTGCTGCCGGTGGCCCTGTTGCAATGGGGGCTGGGCGAGGCGCTATTCGGTGCGGTGGGTCTTTTGCTGGCCGTGGCGGCGCTTTGCTTTGCCTTTGGTGGCGGCGAAAGCCTGGAGGCCGAGGTGGCGGCATTTACCGCGGCGTGGCGACGGGGTGACGAGCCGGCGGCGGCCGCGGCGCTAAAGGCCCTGGCCGGTGGCCGAGACGCGCAGACGGCCTTTGAGGCCATGCCCGAGGCGGCCACCGGGCATTTGCTGTTGCGGGCGCGGACGCGGCTGTTCGCCCCGGTTTTCTGGTTTGTGGTGCTGGGCCCGGTGGGTGCATTCGGCTACCGCCTGGCGGTGATGGCGCGGGCGTTTGGTGACTGCCACGACAATGCCGGGCCGGGCTATTGCGGCCGCGCGGCGGGCCTGGTGGCGGCCCTCGACTGGCTGCCCGATCGGTTGATGGCGCTGACCCTGGCGCTGGCCGGTCATTTCAGTGCCGCCTGGACGGTCTGGGAGCAGGAAGTAACGGCCAGTGCCCCGCAGCGGCTCGCCGAGACCGGTCTGGCGGCGCTGGGCGTGCCGCCGGCCACCACCCCCCGCGATCTGACCGCCGATGCCGTGGAGGATGCCCACGCGCTGCTGCGGCGCACGGTGTATGTCTGGCTGGCGCTGGTGGCGGTGGGGGTGCTGCTGGTGCTCGGCTGAGCGGGTCTAGACCACCATGACCGGGCAGTGCGCGCCGCCGGCGACGCGGTGGGCGACGCTGCCAAGCAGCATACTGGTCTCGTCGGTGGTGCCCTGGGCGCCGATCACGATCAGGTCACATTCGCGCTGGCGGGCAAACTGAACGATGGTGCTCGCCGGGCGCCCCCCTTTGACGAAAGCCCGGACGCGCTCGCGCGGGACATGGTGGTCGATCACCGACTGCTTGGCCGACATGGCGATATCGGTGGCGTATTCCTTGAGCGCATCATCGGGCAGGTTCAGCCGCTTGGGCCGGACCATGGACAGCGAGGCCTCGCGCAGGCTGTGGTGCTTGAAAACGCACAGCACGAACACCTCGGCATCGGTGAGGCGCTGCAGGCCGATGACCTTGTGCAGGGCGGCCATTGCGCCGCTCGACCCGTCCACGGGCACCAGAATTCGGTTGAATAACGCCATACGCTGCCTCTAGTTGAACATCAGATCACGCAGCCCCAGCGCAATCTGCGGGAACATGATCAGCAACACCGCCGAGAATACCAGCATCAGCACAAACGGCGGCGTCCCGCGGATCACTTCCATGTAGGGGCGCTTGAAAATCGCGATGGCGGTGAAGATATCGCAGCCGAACGGCGGCGTTGCCGAGCCGATCGCCACCTGCAGCGTAATCAGAATGCCCACCAGCACCGGATCGAGCCCCGTGGCCTCAATGGCCGGCATGAAGATCGGCGTGAGCACGAGGATGACCACAATGGGGTCGACGAACATGCAGGCGATGAAAAACGCCACGCAGATCGCGATCAGCACGCCCACGGGGCCGGCTTCGTTGATGCCGACGGCACTGAGCACCGCCTCGGGGATCTGGGCAAACGAGATGATCCACGAAAACCCGTTGCCCGCGCCCACCAGGATGAACACCACCGCGGTGATCAGGCCCGTGGACTTGGCGATGGCCCAGATCTCGCGGGTCTTGAGTGAGCGGAAGATCACGAACTCGAGGATCAGCGCGTAGAGCACGCAGACCGCAGCCGCCTCGGTGGGGCTGAAGATGCCGCCGTAGATGCCGCCGACGATGATCACCGGAAAGCCCAACGGCCAGAGCGCGTGGCGCACCGCTGCCAGCCGTTCGCCCCAGCTGGCCTTGTCCTCGGTGGGCACATCTTTGATGTGCGCGTAGATGATGCAGTAGATGGAGAACATCGTGAGGATCATCAGCCCGGGGCCGATGCCCGCGATGAACAGCTCACCGATGGAGGTCTCGGAGATCACGCCGTAGACGATCATGCCGATGCTTGGCGGGATCAGAAAGGCGATGTCGCTCGAGTTGATGATCAGCGCCAGCGTAAACGGGTCT
>Ga0102939_1000521_pt1 | contig 14232 bp, 22 predicted proteins | sample SalPon2_B_H2O_MG_FD_78214 | JGI IMG/M metagenome (GOLD analysis project Ga0102939, IMG submission 78214) | Salt pond water microbial communities from South San Francisco under conditions of wetland restoration - Salt Pond MetaG R2_B_H2O_MG | ecosystem: Environmental > Aquatic > Non-marine Saline... | reverse complement strand
TGGTTATTTTACAGAGAGTACAGAATAATATCCTTAGAGACTGTTGTCAATATCGTTTGCTGAAACAGAGTTATAACCTACGGTTTAGTCTTCTTCAATCTCAGGCGGCGACGTACCGTAATCGAATAAGTTGAAGGAACCGTTCCAAACACAAACATTTGCCGGCTGAACTTCCATCAGGTGAATGTGGTCCCCAAGAGGCTGAAGATTATCCCAAAGATTCTCTTTTCCATGTTCGTCCCACGCTTCGCTCACCCACGTATCAGACTCGGTAACGCTCCGAATGTTAGGTTTCAGAATCCAGAGGTTATCTGCGTGTCCGTCAAGAATCGGAAGCAGATTGAACTGTTCGATCATATCGTGTTCCGTAAGACGAGTAAAAATATGCTGTTCGTTCTCATTCGTCAGGCGACCGTTAGTGAAATCGTCTTCTTCGGCACCGTTCCGTGCGAACAACACAACACGGCTTGAATCTAAGTTAAAGACAATCCGACTCTCACCATAGCCTGCCAGCGTAGCATTTTCCTCATTCTCAAACGAGTCAATCAAGTCTTTTTCCGTTTCCGTAAGGTCGATCAACTCATCGGGGTCGGAATCCTCATCGTGCGAAATCGGGTCACGGGCTTCAACGAACTTCTGACCCCACGTGGTGAGAGTGGATTGGGAAACGTCGTTCATCTCTATCTACCCGTACACGCTCTATTAACATAAACCCTTCGACCGAATCGAGACGGATCGAAGAACGTAAACTTTAATAACATCCTAAAATCAATATAATAGTATGGCATCTAATATTGTTGCCTCTGACGGTGACGAACTTGGAAAGATGATCTCTCACCTACAGGAAGATATCGAAGAAATTGATTCTATTGTTTCAGAATACGATCTGAGTAATACAGATATTCAGACGGTTCAGAAGTATATTCAGAATGCAAATCAGTATGTAGAAAATGCGGGTTCTACAAGTGAGAATGATGAGATGGAGGTGCTACTTAGTGCTGCCAACAAGTGCCTGACAGACGCACACGAGATTCTCAATGATCCCGACAAGGAATACTCTATTGACGGCCACGATGCATTTGATAACCTCCAGTCATCCGTAGAATATCTCCGTAGTTACCTTCACGGAATTAAAGATGAACTCTAAATAGATCTAGCAGTACTTTTTCTATAGTATACTCATTATTTTCTGTCTAGTGCGTTACGTGAAAATGTCGGTTGTTTAGTTATTCGACTTTATCTTAGAGAAGATATATCGCAGTACCGAAACCGAGAATAAGAAGTGTATTGAAAATCATTAGATTCTGTAGACTGAAGTTTTGGTATTGGTCTCTTCGATATTCTTGTTCTGCTAATGCTTGATCGTAAGTCATACTCTAAATTTGGTTTAGGAGGCTTATAAACCTTCTCTGAGAGCGTTACACATATGAAAAAGAGTGTCAATAAATAATAATTATGATATATACGTTCGTTAGAGAATCCGATTAATTTCGGACTTTTCAGAGGCTAGATCGTCAAGCTCATCTCTGTGTTTGTTGACAAATTTTGGATTTAATGACCAAGAATCTCTATCGTTATATCTGACAACAACATTCTTTGATTTTAAGTTGTCTAGAACATCTATTGCGTCATTCCCATCAATCGTGAACTCTGAACCCATACTAGATCGAACAATGTTTTCAAGACCTGTACCTTCTACTTGGTGATTTCCAACAAAGTTTCTTCGGTCAAGTTTATACACGACATATTTTTCTTCTTCTGTAAGATCGGACCATTTGACCATACATTATACATACTGTAGTATTCTAAGTGTGTTATGATTACTCAATACAGACTTTTTATTTATATATATAAATAAGGATAGTTATAATCTTTACATAAATATACAACAATCTATAGATATGTGAGAGTATTTGGATAATTATGGAATGTTAATCGAAGGCACGAGTACGTCTTTCAGAGAAGACTTATAAGGGTGTAGGCAGATGGATAGTCCCTACACAATGTTTGAAATTGAATTACTCACGACAATATTTAGTGAAATATCACCAGAGGTACTATTTGCAATTGGCGGTTTTGGATTTAACTTGCTAGTTATTCCCACATTATTAGATTCTAACGCAGGAATACCACGTACTCAGAGCGTTATGAGTGCGGTTGTATTATTGTTCTTCTTTGCGATACCATATTATTGGATTGGGTTTCATTGGTCTGCCTTCGCAAATCTAATTGGTGTTGTCCTCTGGTCTGTTGTTGCGATATATCGAGCGCCTACAACTGCTACATCTCCGAAAGATTCGCCAGCAACTACAGCCCAGCCTGCTGACTAATTATACTGTTGGTTGTCACTCGCTGTATTTTACGTACACAATAAAAAATTTTCAATTGATTTTTACAACGATTCGTTTTCAATAACGTGCTGCTTGAGTTCTAGATCAACGAACTCTTCGTCTTCAGTATCATACGTAGCGGTTCCAAGCTCAAGGTCTGCTCGGATATTGTCAATATCGATAAAGCTAACCTCATCGTGAAACTCAGCACTTCGAACGATTGTCTTGAGCTTGCTCTTGTACCCTTCAGGGGGAGCATCTACATCAAAGATGATCGTATTATTGTTTCGAGACTTGGAAGTTCGGATGGGGCCAGTTAATTCACTCATACTTTCTTCTATATACATCCGTACTTAAATAGTTTTCTGTGCTGATTCTCGAAACACTCAAGTAGATAGCGTGTATAGACTAGCGTATGACAAGCCAAACTGCCACCAACGAAATTAAACAGGCAGTCTTACATCCGACTGATGACAAACCCCGTCCAGAGAAATATGTTCAGATAGAGAAAGTTGTACGTGATTCAGACTTGTTAGTCTTATCTGACGGTGATGCAGATGGGATTGCTAGTTATTGATTGATAAAATCGGTATTTGGTGTGTTAGATGTTGGGCTTATTCCTGTGGGTCCGCACGGATCTGTTGTTGATATTGAGTCGGCTATTCGTGTTGTTTCAGACACGATTAGAGAGGGTATGACAATTTACCTGTGTGATGTTTCATTAGATGAAGGATTTGGAAAACAAGACGAGCTTCGTTCAATTGGAGAAACTGGTCGTCTTCATGTTTTTGATCATCACGAATGGGCGGATAATATCTATGATCTTATCTCTGAAGTTAGTCAGACCGTTGTCGTAGAACAAGAATCCAAGTGGTCGTATGACGGACAAACAATTGATAGTAAATCTACTGTGAAGCTACTGTATGACTATTTTGTTACGGAGAACGGTCATTCCTTTACTCCTTCGATTGAAGAGAGAGTGAAGGCGGTTTCTCTTGCTGATACGTGGGAAACAACACAAACATCTATGGGTGAAAAATTTATTCATCCCAATTCAAGTATGTTTATGTATTCTGCCGATCAGATTCTTGAGGATATGACACTTTCAGATCGTACCCCTGAAAATATGTGGGGTTTCAAAGCGTGGACCAACGAATTTCTTTCTGAAACCTCTGATTTAGCAGTAATTAAAGAGAATTCAGAAAAATACTATGCCGTCAAAACGGAAGAATCTGAATATATTTGCTCGTCACAGGAACTGTTTCGGAAGTATACTGTTGAAAATATTTCTGTTGGTATTTCATATGGTCAAACAGATCCGAATATTTTAGCAAGACAGATGTTTGAAAAGGGATGTGATCTTGTGTGTCTTATTCGACCAAATACAGGAATCTCTTTCCGAAGCCAACAGGGGGTGTTTACGGATTGTCATACGCTTGCGGGCCTTGTTGGTGGAGGCGGAGGTCACGAACATGCTTCAGGGACTACTGTCAAGTATCTTCAGTCATTTTCAGATGAAATGTTTCGTGACACGTGTGGTCAAGTGCTAGATGATGAACTCCTTCGAGTAGTGGATTACGTTTTGTAATTCTGGGTATTCTGTACGGTTTGGCGGATTCTAAGTGAACTGGCTTAGTACTGGAACTGTTACGATTTACATATGAGTGCTTCCGCTGAATCCCAAACGGACGAACGAAATATTCCTGCGTTACCAATAACTCTTGATATGGGAGATCATGTTGTTATTGAGGCGGAGGATAATGTGTATGACGGGTTTATCGCAACACCTCAAGAACCTGATTTCTCGTGTAAGATTGAATTAAATGGAATTCAACGAACACTACAGATGGATATTGATACACAAGAAGTATACCTTCAAATTGAAGGGAATGAATTTGTTCGTGCTGAATCGTTTGAAGTTGTAGAGTAATACGTCTAGTTTTTTAATATAGTAAAAATATAGTGTACTAATATAGTATTTATAGTGTATAATGCTATACACATTTTACACGTATCTCTCTAGGGAATATAGCGACACCTTTATTGTTAAGGGGGGCTATGTTCAGGTATGGTTGAAGACCGCTTCAAGTCGATCGACGATATCCATGACCTTGCAGCCAAACTCCCCGAGGTTACGAATCCGAAGGAGTTGAGCTATCTCTTGAAGCGGCTTACTAAGAGAGGAAATTCCAAGCTCGCTAACTACATCCTTGTGTTTAATATGGGAACGGCAAAGAATTGCCCTAATATGGGGACTGAGCGGTGTCAAGCGTCCGAGGGTGACGACTGTTATGCGTCACGGGCAGAAACTCGATACCCTCACACGACGCCCCAGTACCGAGATAAGCAACAGTTACTCTGGGATTCTGTTACAGGGGAAATGTTCGCTTACGCTATTCTTGAGATTCTTGAGCGGTCCCGTAATGATATTGAATACCTTCGATTCAATGAGAGTGGCGATTTCCGTCATAAGGCAGATATGGAACGGGCAGAAACGGTTGCCCGAATTCTGAAAGAAGAGGCAGACATTACGGCTTACACGTATACGGCTTCTTCATTCCTTGATTTCTCCGATATGGAATATCTGACGGTTAACGCTTCGAACCCTGACGTGGAAGGTGCGGATAACTACTTCAATGTGGTTTCAGAAAGGAATGATACGCCCGTGTCTGAGTTTGACGAACTCCCCGAAGATAGTATCCCGAAGGGTGCGTTTGAGTGTCCGGGAGAATGTGGTCCGTGTCGTGCCTGTATGCACAAAGGCGGCTCGGATATGATCTATGAGGAACTCCGTGTCTAAAGTAAATCTGTCTCTGTAACAAAAACGACGTAATTTCTTAGCTTCCAAACGACACGAGATTGTGTGAAATAGCAATATCCCAGGCAGACCGATCCATAGTAAATTCTTCTGAAGACTCTGAATGGGAAATAGTCACCGAATCAGAAGACTTGGACAATACTGTATATTCTCCCGGAGGTACTTCTTCAATCAGTTCACTAAACTGGACAGTTTTAGCCATACTATTTAAAAGAAAACTATCTATTATTAATCTTTGGGGTAATATAACCTGAATACACAGTTTCAAGACAAAGAACACGAGATATACAAACAAAAACAGTCATTTAAGAACAGATGAACAAAACAGTACACTAACCAAAGAATACATAACTATTGTCTGAAAGTAATAGAGTATGGTTCTGTCAGGACAAAATATTCCTTCTGTGTCCGTGGGAGATAAGATCCGAGTAAAAACAACAGACAATAGAATCAAGGGAACAATAACCAAAATAACACGAGAGCAATCTTCAAAAATCTACTGCCTTCGATCACCAACAGGAAAACCATACACCGTCTACTCGGACATTACTCAAGTATATGTCTCTGAAGTGAGTTCAACTGTTACAGAAATTATCAAGATCAATTAGAAGGGTTCATACACTTGAAGTTCTTTTGGAGATTGTATCGTTGAACAGGACTGTAGTTCGTCCACGAGTGCCTGTGTATGAAACGCACCAATAGCAACAACTACAGGATCTGAAAACTCGTCCCTCAACCAGTTAAGTTGTTGTGCCATATACCGTTCTCGTTCCGTATACAATATCTCATATGTTTCCTCTCCAAGTACCGCTCGAACAGTTTCACGTGCCGTTGAAATAGAGTTTTCCGTTACTCGTCCTGAATCAGCAATTGGATCGTCAAACTCATTTGCAACCAACTTTGCTTCATACAGACTAAAAATCTCGGGGATGGCTGACTCAAACTGTTCCGTGAATTCGTCCGCTGGTAAATCAATATAGAATAGCGGAACATCTCGTGTTGAGGAATACCCTTCAAGATATTCAATTGCACCACTATCTGTAGTAATGTGTGAAGTTTTTGATCTTCGGTAGATAGGAGATTGTTCAACTGCAAATACAGCGGGATCTACTTGAGAGCAGATATTTGAAGCAAGCTGTCCACTTTCTGGACAATTGTGCTTCTCACCAATTAAAATGAGATTGTCTACAACTGCAACATTAGGAAATTCCCCATAGCGATCATCTATCATTAACTCATACTTGTTGTGGTTCGTCTTTAACATTTCGGTTAGACTGTTCAAGAACACAAGTTTTATACGAACGACCACAAAATAACAGAGTATGAACATTCCTATTCCTATACAAAACCATCCTGAACTTCCACAAGAGATCCCACTTGTTGCGAGCTTCCATGATGATAGAAACAGATTGAGTTATTACTACCCACAACTCTGTCAAATTGAAGAAATTACAGTTCCTCAAACTCGGTTCGTATATAGTGAGTTCGAACATGAGACGATTCCAACAATGGATTGTCGTGACATTTCCTCATTTATGATAGAGCAACAGCTAGAAACAGCGTTTATTCGAGGAGATTACTCCTCTGGAAAATATAACGGATCAGACGGATCAAAGATAACTTCTCAAGACAGAGACGATATTGAAAGTGTAGTTCTCGAATTAATTCGTCAGTTAATGAAAAATAAACGTCGTCTTGGGTCGATCTTAGCTGTTCGGGAATGGGTACCTCATAATGTTGAAGTGAGATACATCATTACTGATGGAGAAATTACAAGTAAAGGATCTGCACAAGAGATTCCAACAGAAGATTATCCTGATTCACAAGCACAAGCGGTTGCGAGAGAATTCTCGAACTTTTCTTGGTCTTGTGATTTTATTAAACACAAACAGACAGACAAATGGTACTGTATCGATATGGGGCTACATGGGTTGTATTATGATGGTGAAATCTCTGACTCATACAATACTAACCGTTGGACTGCAATTTCAGAACATCCTCATAGAGAACAAAGTCTTCACCAATACCGTGAACAGATGCCATCTCCTCGAAGATTATACCGAACTCGATAACAAATCCAAATATTTAATTGGAATCACATTCTTAATCCTATATGGAAAAATCGATAACAGTACTGAAAAGTAGTGATTGGGAAATTATTTATGTGAATGGTAAACTCGATTCAGAAAACCATTCTAATCGTCTCTGGCCTTCAAACATCCTTGATATTATTGAAGATTCTCAGATCGGATCCACCAATGTTATTTATGATGATGACATTCTGGAGCAGGTTGAAAAAGGAAATATTACCGAGGATGAACTTTCCAGAGATCCCAATAATGAAAGTGTTATTTGGGAGTATCCTCAAGAACTTCCCGAAGAATTAATTTAAGTTAGAAAAAGCGTCGAATGCTTTCTTTGTTATCACATTCAGGACAAAGAAGATAATTTACATCATAAGAAAACAACAGAATTGATCCAAGAGTTAATTCTTTTGTCTCAGATTCTATTGTTCGTTCTCCGTCGAATCCACAGTTTGTACAAAACGTCTTATCAGACATATATAGACGTATAATGCTAGTTCCTTTAAGAGTTTTTATTCAAAGGGGGTTCGGGATACAAGTATAAATTCTCTTGTTTGGATTCTAAGTACGGTTGATTTTCGAATTTAATAGGGGAAATATATGCCTCAAACGGCCTATCACTCTTTTCACTATGTTCGAATCCTAGATTCATATAAAATTCTGTAACTGATGTGTTAGAGAATGTCCGATTACTTCCAACCGCAAATTCCCATATGTCCGATCTTTTTTGTATGTCAGGACACCGTAGAGTGAGATTTTCCCCATCAAACTCAGGAGTGATTGTACAACTAGTATAGACTGTATTATCTGTACAATAGTTTTCAAGATTCGATTCGTTGTGTGTAAGAGATACAATATAATCTCTCTGATATTTTCCCTGTAGATCTGAGACAAATATAGATATCATTGCCGTAATAAGAAATCCAACGAATAAACAGTAAAGACCAGTTACTGCCGAAACACTTGATACTGCTGACTGAGACGGTGACATAATAGGCGTAGCCAAAATCGAAAACAATATTCCTCCACTAAAAGAAAACGGAATATTAACCTGAGAATGAATTGGAGAAACATGTCGTAATTTAGTTTTATTTTCACTACTTACTAGTTCCAGAGATCCAGTAGTAAGTTTCTCACTAATTATTTCAGCGTCTTCTGAAGAAACACACTGAATAGAGATCGTGTGTTTCATTTTCGTCTGGTCTTCAAACGTGACTTTTATTGTTGGAACGGTATCTGTACAGGCGAAGTGGGCGGTTCCGCTATTTGTTTGATACGGTTCAATTGGGAGTATAACTGCTTTGCTTTGTTTATCAATAGTTTTTACAAAATTATCACGGTTTTCTGGTGTGAAAGACGTAAATGAAATACTTGTAGGATCATCAAGAGTAATTACTGACTGTTCACCATCTGTATTTGTGGCGATAACTTCTGAGGGAAACAAGTCAATAGTTGTAGTCACATCGACAAGTGAATCAATTTCTCTGCTTTCTAGTGTACGACTGTTGATTAGAGTCTCACTTAATGATAGTGTGTTCGAATCTTCAGTAATGTTTTTCTCTGTCTGAATAATGTCGGACATACTTCTTTAGAAACCTATAGTGGGTCTTAGCATATAAAGTTTGTTTTTTACCGTTGCTCTATTTAGCGACAGTTTTAATAGTATAACACTCTATGAAATACGTATGAAGCAACCTGTGTGGACTCAGAATATCGCAGATTTGATAGAGAATTCTGTGAATGCCGAGCTTACGGTTCCTCGCCGTTCAATCGACAACGCTGAAAATAGTTCTATCGAAGTAAACTACCCAAATACCGTAAATACACTACAGACTCTTTCACGGGCGTCTAATAAAACGAAGAATCATACTGAGGTGTTTGTTCGCCCAGACAGAGACACTCTACACTTTGTCTACACGGACAAATCAGATTGGAACGACCATATCGACGGAGTTGCCCTTATTAAGCAAATTCTAGATGAGGATATTCCGGTCAGACGAGGGTTCCAACCAGACTATACAATTAAGGAAGATTCAATTATTGTCAAATCGCCTGAGTTTGAGGCGATACAACTGTTCAATTCTGTTAGGTCTCCGTTATGGACGTTAAAAGGCGTGTATGAAAAAGAGGGATTATATATACACCGTTACCGGCAACGACCATTATATGATGAATCAGCAGATCCGATAGAGAAATACGCAACAAATAGAATTATGTCTGTGTCCCGATCTGTGAGTATTCCCTGTTCAGACTGTGGGGAAGAAGTTATCTTTCGACCTGACAGAAACACATCTCGAAAGTGGAATTGGGAATGTGAAGGCTGTAACGAAATATATTCTACTCACGAACTTTCAGATCTTACTGATCCAATTAATCCTGTTTGGACTCGTCGGCGGATTCGAGAGAAAATTCGGCAACACGGTTTTGAAAACATTTAGAGAGAACAAAGAGTGTCGGATCCGAGATTCGAACTCGGGTTGCAACCATGGCAAGGTTGCGTGATACCACTACACTAATCCGACACATATAACTATATTCGTCAAAAACTTAAATAGTTTTGGATAGACTCACAGTCGCTCAAGACGTACAAAACTACTTATATTTGTAGAGTTAGTGTAAGTATATGCCAATCCCCGTTCGTATAATTGAAGAGCAATTAGAGCATATATTACGAAGATTAAAACAAACGTATGGTATCTCTTCAAGTGATATGACACTTTCAGAGCATAGAGAGTTAGCACAGTTCTCGTTACAGGATTGCTCAGTATTACGCCGAGCGGATAATTACAGTTATCGATACAGATCTAAGTATATTGATGTGTATGTTCCACTTGTACTAACGTCCTCAGAAACGGTATCTGGCTCAGAATCTGGACCAATTAAAATATTTTTGAAACAAACTTCACGACACTACCGTCTTGAAATTAACGAACTTGTTCAAGAGACTTCTTCTTAGAAACATTTTTAACACATAATAGACTGTTACCTATATATGAGTTCAATTCACCAGTTGGTAGAGTCGTTTTGTACTCGCTTATATGGTGATTACAATATTGACGAAGTAACTTCAAACGTGACGATACGATCAACAAATACGATGCTTGTGGCATTTATGGATCATAACGGAGAGCGGAAACATATATACCTTGACTCAGAGGATACACTTCGGACTGATCTTGAATCAAAGATATCTGAAGTGAATAACGAACTCGGATTTTCTGAGGACAGTATTCGATCGGTAACGCTAACACCAACGGACACCACATTTTCAGGTGTTGACATAACATTTAAGTATTCTGAACAACTGAATCAACCGTCTGTTTCAAAGTATATAGAGTCGCTCGTTCGTGACATCATTTCTGTAAGTCTTACAGAAGACGATGCAGTAGAATATATTCAATTATCTAATGATGATACTAGATCTTCAGAGAAATTAAATGTGGCATTAAGTTCTATAGATTTAAATGCAAGCCCTAAATATGCTCAAGATTTAGTTCTTGAGTCAGAGACTCTGAACTCAGTTATTCAGGTGTATCTTAGTCACGCTGTTAACTCAAAGTTGCCGGACCCGTATTCAAGTAGTTCAGTACTGTGGAGTGATTTTTCCGTGTATTTTTCAGACGAGTTTATTATTAGGAATTCATATTACGTAACTGTTTCGATTTGTGAAACCAACAAACCGAAATAGTTTAGTTCGAGGGCAGTCTAGCAATAGAATATGGATGCTTCAGAACTTCTCTCACACATTGAATCTACGATTATCAATAGTTTTGAAGAACTGAAGTTGTGTGAGATGGAAACTATTGAAATAACATTTAAACGTTCCACGATTAATTTGTTTAACAAGTCTTCTGAAAGCCATAATATTGCCGGTACTGATAAGATTGAGTTTTACACTACGAATGATACTAAAGAAGTTCCATTCCATTCATTTAGCGAGAACGTTATTGCGCCAATTATAGAATATATTCATTCCCAGTGGATCAATTTTCCAGAGACGAACGAAAAAGAACCGAAGAGCGTCCAACTGAGATTATCTGGTATTCTTCCAAACTCTTCACAGAAACAACACGATGTAGGAGTTATCGATGTACAGTTACAAACACATACCATTTCACAAGCTGTCCAAGATGTAGTGAGGTCATTGTACGAACAGAGCTATTTGCCTTCAGCAAATGTCAAACCAAAAAAACTGACTATACTGCAATCTCCAAATAAAAAAGAGCCCCCGTATGAAATATATTTTTCAGGTCAAACGAATAAACCCCATTATCTTGAACCAGATGTTCATTCCGCAGAAGAGTATCATCAGATGTATCCCTCTCGTAATGAACTACCAGATATGTATTCCGCACATAAAATTCACTTTTCAGACACTATTCCAGAGACGGTACAGTATACTCTCAAACATCTGGGTCGATATATCCAAAAACATGAAGAACAGACGTATCCTTCACAACTCACGTTTACTTTGGATAAACTTGAATGTGGATCTGAGTCAAATTTGGTTGCAGTTTACACATTAACGAAGTCTCTTTGAGTTGTATGAGTCTGTCTCTCGCATAAATTTATATAGCTGGATATTTTCAATCGTATATAAATGATTTCGAAACGGAACCGTTATTTATTATTAGGGTTTTTTTCTCTTGCGGTATTTTTACTATTATGGGTTTCGTTAGATTATTCACAGTTACAGTTTATTAGTTCGACAGTTGTACCTCAATTTCTGATACTGGCAGTTTTTCTAAGCGTATTATCAATTATGTTTCGGGCTATTGGGTGGTATGTTGTTCTCTCTATAGAAAATGATACTTCGTTTTCCTTTCGTGAAATTCTTGTGGTATTCACAGGTTCATTAGGGGCAAAATATGTTGTTCCGGGTGGTTCATTTACAGTTCAACCGATTGTCTCCTATTACATTGGAGATAGCAAAGACGTTGATTCTGAGACAATTCTTGCTCGATTATCTATTGCGGATGCGTTGTTGTTAGCTCCGTTTTTCACAGTATCGTTCCTAAGTGCCATTTACCTTCTTCAATCAGAGTTATCCTATGTTCATTATGTATTAACTGTGTGTTTGGTTCTCATTATAGGAACATCAATCTATTATCGAGAAAGCCTTCTGTCATTTCTACAAAAGATTCTCCCAGAATCCATTTCTTTTGAACGATTAAATGTATATCTTCCATTCTTCTCAGTCCCAAAGATAAATATTTCCAGAATTCAGCGATATTTACGATATGTAACAACTCATGCGTCATCAGTAATAACAGGGAATTACACCTTACTGTTTGGCTTATTAATTCTCGGCGGTATGACTGCTATTACCTATAGTCTTGTTTTCTGGACATCTGCATTGGCTCTTGGATCATCTATAACTATCGGGACAGCGTTATTAATTGGGTGGGGTTCACAAGTTGGTCGTGCGGTTCCACTTCCCGGTGGTATTGGCGGTGTTGAAGTTGCAGGAACAACATTAATTCTGCTGTCAACAGAAATTCCATTTGGAAAAGCCGTGTTAATTATTGTTCTGTATCGTATTCTTACATTTTGGGGTGTCGTTGGAATTGGATGGCTTATTGTCACGTCAAGAGAATTGCTAGCAACAGAAAACAAAACGAAATTTTCTTAGTATAATGGTCTGATTATTCTCTATGGAACAAACTATCAGACATATTGTTTTTCTTGGAATTGATATGTCCATAGATGAATGGTGCCCGCATTGTGATAACTTACTATTTGAAACTGGTGATTTATTTGACATTATAATGAGAATGTCTTATTTTAACACAACAACAAAAATTAAAGCAACATTTTCTTCTAAAACAAAAGAAGAAATAGAAGAAGAAATAGACTTTAACAGATTTACTCAAAAATTCCTTAAAAATGTAGACATTTCTTATGATACATAGAGAGATGAACTTGTCTGTGATTCATGTGATAATAAACTCCGAGTACGACATGATGAACGGTTAGTCACAGACTCTATCTTCCAAGACCCCGACGAATATGAAATTCTTTAAACTCTTTTTACATTTATAACAGTTTTTGTAGTTTATAGAGCAGTTCTTTGAACCTATAGGATATCACACCAACTACCCCAAGAACAAAAATTCCTATCGGAATACTATATATGGCTAGTCGGAGAGTGGTTGAGATAGACGCAAGATTAGATAGTACTATATCAAGAAATACTCCAAGTATTAATGTTAATGAAAATATAACTGCTAAATTAGCGGAGTCTTTTTTGGGTTATGTTTTCAACAACAGCCTTGTTGGTAATACGATATACCTGAGTTATGTGTCCCAGAACCGAATATCGGATTTTTCCAAGTGTGGATACATTTCTTGGAATAATAAATCGAGACAGACTATATTTATTTTTCTTCGCTTCTTTAATTATCTTTTTACCTTCCAGATTAACTCCGGGTTTGTCGGTGATGTTATGATAGGCTAACAGGTTCGCATATTCTTGAGAATCATACGAAAATCGCAAAATATCGATGAGTTCTCCAGCGTAATATATATCCAGCCGAACTTCTTCATCTTCAGGAAACACATTTTCTACCACTCCATAGCTGGACAGATCACTCTCCGTTGTAAAATTTTGATAAAATGTAGACACTGATTTAATTGGGTTTCGTGGAATCTTTTGGAGATACGTTTTGATAATCTCTGACTGAGGTTTTATTAGCCTCAACTGTAGGATTTGCCTGAATGCGTCGAATGTACAAATCGTATTCACTTACTTCATCTTCATCTATTGCATTGTCTTCGACAAGTTCATCTACAGACTCCTCTGTTACAGAGCTAATTGGTATCTCTCTTTCCACGGAGTAATCGCTACTCATATACAAAGTATTGTTCTATATTGTGTTAAGGCTTACGCTAGAAGATACAAGATTTGGTAAATTACTACAAGAAGCGGGCACAAGAGGATTTGAACCCCTGACAAGTGGCTCCGAAGGCCACCGCTCTGTCCTGACTGAGCTATGTGCCC
>Ga0102939_1000519_pt1 | contig 14244 bp, 11 predicted proteins | sample SalPon2_B_H2O_MG_FD_78214 | JGI IMG/M metagenome (GOLD analysis project Ga0102939, IMG submission 78214) | Salt pond water microbial communities from South San Francisco under conditions of wetland restoration - Salt Pond MetaG R2_B_H2O_MG | ecosystem: Environmental > Aquatic > Non-marine Saline... | reverse complement strand
TTTTAGGATTAGCTAGTTTCTCTTCGACCACTTCCTTGACTTTTTCTTCGGAGGCCGTGGTTTCCACCTCTACTGTTTGTGGTTCATCTAAAGGCACTCCAATCTGGGAGAGCATCTTGACGTCTGCAAATCCTTCAGTTGAGATTTCTTCTGCGATTTCGTTTGCGAGCAGGTTGTAGATTTTTCCCACGTGACTTACAGGGTTTTTACCTGATGCTGCTTCCAGACTCATGGATCTGTGAGGTGTAATCAATCCGTTGACACGGTTTCCTCTTCCTACAGATCCATCATCACCCATCTCTGCAGAAGTCCCTGTCTCCGTAACATAGACTTCTCCTTTATCCTCTTCATCAGCTGTATTGACGTGTATTTCCGGCTTAAGGTCTGATTTTTGTTTTACTAGTTGCCGGGTTTTTTCTTTTACTTTTTCTTTGACTTCGATGTATTCTCTTATGCCTGAAACTTTTTCAGCAATCACGGCTGATGCCACAGTCACTTTTACATTATCTCCTTGTCTCAAACCCATTGTCTTGACGTCCTCTCCTACTTCAGGTATTTCTGAGTGTATCTTACCTTCAAGTTCTCTAATTATTTTTTCAGTAGTTGAAAGAGGTGCGTGACCAACTCCAAAGCTTGTATCATTAGATGTCGGTGCTTCACTGGAGAAGATTGACTTGAGATCCGTAGATGTTTCCCCAATCCTTGATTCAAATTCTACGTGTTCTGGATCAAGTTTCTTGAAGTTATCCGAAATGTAGTTCTTGGCTGCTTCGAGTGCTATTTCGTCTACAGGTATTTCTTCTCCGTCGAATTCTTTCGTTGCTCTCCCTGTCAATAGTATATGGATAGGTGATACGATTTCGCCTCCTCCGTATTCTGGATTTGAGTTGCCTGCTACTAGTTGTGCTTCATCTGTGTTGTGGTGAAGTACTTTGCCAAACCTTTCTTTGTATTCTCTTGAGAGTGCTCTGGAAACTGATTCTGCGATACCGTCACATATGGAGTCAGGGTGTCCAATTCCTTTTCTTTCTACAAGTTCCAGGTCTAGGTTTTCAACAGGATCAGAATCAATTTTATTGTAATCTACAAAGTCCATAGGAATAGTTGTAAGTTGTAAAAGTTAAAGTTTGATAGGCTTGTCATCATCTTCGTAGAGCTCTTCTATTTTCTCTTCCATTTCTTCCCTTACTTCTCTTTCACTTTCCTTCATAACTTCTAGTGCTTCAGAAGTGTAGTCCACTTCGATTTGGAACGGCAGTATCTTTGATATTTTGGACATATCAACTTCTTTCGTGTATTTCAGGTCTTCCTCATGCGCTTCCAGTTCCTCCATAAACCCGAACATGTCGTCGATGAACTGTTCTGCTTCGCGCCGAGTGAAGTTTTCAGAGACTGCCTCCCATACATCGTCTTTCTCTGACTTCTTGATACGGGCGATTGCTTCATGCAGGGATTCAAGACGTTCTATCACTTTTCTCTCAACTTCTTCATTATGCTCCTCAAGATTCTGATAAAACACATCGTGCTCTAGCACTTTTTCTCTGTTTTTATGTATTTCTTCTTTATTTTCAACCGCTTTAAGGAGTTTGGAGAACTGTTTTTTCAAGTCTTTTCGGTATGATTCTATTTCTGGTTCGATGATTTCTTCTCCTACTGTTGAACTTTTGGAAACCATTTTGGCAGCTGTTTCGGATGAGCTTCTCTTCTTGACTGCTTTTGAGATATCTAGTTTTTCTTTGACTCCGTCTGCTACGTCATCGAGTAGGTCGTGAAACTCTTCTTCGATGATTTTTGAATCCATATAATGGAGTTTTTGAATCCAAAAGAATCTAAACCTGTTGAAGAAATGGTTTTGGAGTCATGTTTATGAGTAAATTTAAAAACACCAAACATAACATGAAGTAATATGATCGTAATACAAAGTAATACGTTCTCGTGTTCAAGACCAGTGAACGTGGAAAAAATCGACGAAAACGAGTCTAAGCAAGAAAACCAATAACTAATTAGTCATCTGTATACCTAATCAAACGAGAACCACTTTCCTCATATCCAGGATCAGCCAATTTCTCAGTCTCTTCACGACGCTCATCCAACTCACTACTGTACTCCCAAGCCTTCCAAGAACTCAAAGGATTAGTGACTGCCGTCTCTGTTTCATCAAGATACCTTTCCAACTCCGCATCAGTTCTGTCACTGGCTCCAAAATCATTCCTATACGCCAAATAGGCTGAACCTGCCAAAGTCACTAAACCACTTGCAAAAGCTGCAACCTGATCAGGATTACTTAGAAGTTCTTTCACTTCCTCCATACTTATTCTCTTTAAAGAGCACAAAAACTTATATGATTCAACACCAAGAAGGGACAAGATAATTGAACTTTACTGTACAAATTTTTCCTGTGGACCAGTACCAGAATATAATAGAGGATGAGAGAGTACTTACCGCAGACTTCTTACCGAACAGAATGGTGCACAGAGACTCTGAGAGACAGCAGATAGCCAACGCATTGAACCCCATACTTGAGAAAGGTCAGCCCAGAACCACATTACTTTACGGACCACCAGGCACCGGGAAATCCACGATGGCAGAATACGTCGTGGAAAAACTAAAGGAACACGACTCCTCCGTGATATACGGTTCCGTAAACTGCTGGAAGAATCCTTCCAGGTTCAAAGTCTACTATGAGCTCCTCCAAGACATGGGGCAGAAAATGATCCACAGAACTGGTACTCCGACAGACGAACTTGTCGACATGTTTGAGAAAAAAGTAAGGAACAGATCGGCCGTAGTAATACTGGACGAGGTTGACCAGATACAGGATGAGAAAATCCTTTACGACATGGCACGCTACACACGCACCGGCTTAATCATGATTGCAAACCAGTCAAATGTTTTCTACAACGTTGATGAAAGAATAAGGTCATCACTAAGCTCCAGAAAAAACATCAGATTCCAAGCCTACACCACCGAACAACTAATGGACATACTGAAAGACAGGCGCAAATGGGGATTAAAACCCGACACAGTTAAGACTAAACAACTGAAAAAGATTGCTTCAAAGTCAAATGGAGATGCAAGGATAGCAATTAACTCTCTCAGAATTGCGGCAGAGCAAGCCGAAGAAGAGAGCAGAGAGAAAATAATTGACGAAGATATTGATTCTGCAGTACCAGAAGCCGTTGAAAATGATCATAGTGAATCGCTCGAAAAACTAAACGAAGATCAAAGGATTCTCTACGATATCATAAAAAAGCAGGAAGAGGTTAAGTCAAGAGAACTTTATGACCAGTATAGAGAAAAGACAGAAGAGCCGAAGGTTGAACGCACTCTACGAAATTATCTTCGTAAGATGGAGAATTATCGTTTGATAGAGTCTAAAGGGAAAGGTACTGGGACTAAGTACGAGTTGAAGAAGTAAATGCTACCTTTACGTAGTTACGCATCTATATATGTGTAGGATGCGCAATTCTATGTACGGGGAGGACAGGGGGAACTGAAAGAAGGCCATATTGGTTAATTTTACCGTTGGCTTTCATATTAAATTTTTCTTGGATCTCTCCGTGCTCAAAATCTTGAAATAATAGTTTCCAACAGGAGGGGATTGATTATGGTAAGCAGTGTTAGTTCCAGAGATATGGAGATCAGTAAAGGCGGGATCAGAGACTACAGAGAAAGTAAAAAACATAGGACATTAATAAGGAGGGTAGCAATGGCTTATGATCGTGACGGTTACGAAGTCAAAGCAGATCACATAAATGGTTTTGAGACACCGGAAAAATGTGTTATGATGAGGCCTGATATCAAAGCCGTGAAAGACGATGAAGAAATTATTGTGGAGGTGGAGTCTGAGAACTCTGCAGGGAGCCGTCGGGACAGGATGCAGAGACGTGAATTCAGTGAATGGGCTAAAAAAAGTGATGAACGAGATTTCCGGAGAGAAACAATAATCTAGATTCCGGAATTGCGGAAAGCTCCGGACTGGTTTAAATACGGATAAAGACCCATCAAAATATGCTGGCTCGAAAAAATGGGGGGAGGGATTCTTTTTCCGTGAGAAATCAAAGTTCCGGAGAACAACCGAATCAAAATCAAATACATTTGAAAGCCGGCAAGGGGTCAAAAAAACATGAGAAAAATAGAACAAATAGATTTCAAGAGCGGCGATTATATACTTCCAGCCGACAGGAAATCTCAAAGCAGTCTGAAAAGACTCTGCAACAACATCAAAACAAAAATTCAAGTTTGAAAGACGGAGGGGTATCAACTATGAGACGAGACAATCCAATAAGCAAGCTATTTGAAGAAGTTTACGGAGAGTCAAAAAGTTCTAAGGACAGTAGTGAGTTCAAAGAACCGTAAACTATTCTTCCATGATTTTTTAAATCCTAAATTCTTTCTAGTGTACCAACTTTTGACTATCCAGTTACGAATTTTACGGTTGTAAAGTTTTTCTTATTAACCTTGAGTAGTATAATAGATATATATGTCGCGCCTCGGGGCAATATTTTCAACCATAGTATTTTTAGTTCCTGTTTCATCCGCTCAAATCACGGATGGAGGCACACAGTCAATACCAGGAATGATTTCACATCTTTTAGGTATCGAACTTTCTAATCCCTACGTACTGTTAGGTTTCACAGCCACGTTCGGAATAATGTGGCTATCAATTTACGTAATCTTCAAGATAGGTATCAAAAGATTTGACTCTGGATACGGCAGTAGAAGAGACAAACCCCTCTCAGAAGCCTTAGGTTTGGACGACAAAAACTCTAGAAACATGTTAGCTGTCCTTACATTGTTGATAACTTTTTCAACTTTAGGGACAGGCGCTTTCTATGGTTTAATACAGGGTTGGCAATCCCTAATTTTACTTCTTTTTACGTTCATGCTTCTTGCAGGACTTTTATTTATTTTAATTGGAGGAACAGGAGGAATTATAGGTGGCACGGCTTATGTTACAGGCAAAACTACAAAAACAGTTTCAAACAGCCTTCAACAAGCTAAACAAGACATAGATGAACTAAGAAGTGAGGAGGAAACAATTGAAGAGCTTGAAGATGAGATAGAGGATGAAGAAAAAGACGCTAGAAGACGTGAGAGAAGTAATTCAGGAAGGGATATAGGCAAAGGTGCTGGAGAAACTGGTTCTTCTGGATCTGGGAGTAGTGGCAGTTCTGGTTCTTCTGGAGGTGGCTCAACGAGCCAATCTAGTACCGGAACTTCAGATTCATCAACAGGATCAGGCGGTGCAGAAAACGTTGAAAGAGAGATTAAAGATATAGTCAGGAAACTGGAAAAAGTACTTCAGATTCTGAGAGATATAGAAGAAAAGCTTACAGATGACTTAGATAAAGAATCGGAGAGGATTGATGAAAGAAAAAACCAGCTCAGAGAATTGCGTAAGATTTTATCTTCCGATGAAAAACCTTATTTCGAATTGAGAGACCTAATAGGAAGCTTGGAGGATGAGGGAATTAATTCTAAGAGTAGCGATGATGATCTTAGGGAATTTTTAGATAAAAACGACGTTTCGCTTCCTGATATTGGAGTGCTTCAAAATTATGTTAGAGAATTGAGAGATTTAGAGGGAAAGCTAAGTAATTTGGAAGAAGAAATTGAACTTCTAAAGGAATTTGAGAGAATATTTGAAAGGCTTCAAAACGAAGTGGATGGTGCTGAAAAAGAGGAAGAAATTCTTGAAAACTTAATAAAAAGGTTAGAGGACTCTGAAATAAAGCAGCAGTTCATTGAGAAAGTAAAAAATGAAGATAAAGAACTTGATAACATTGAAGAAAGATTTAGTAGACTCAAAGAATATATTTCAAAAGTAAAAAACTTTCTTAATAAACTAGAAAATCTAGAAAACGATCTTGGAAATATTCAAAGCCTGTTAACAAAATTAGATGAACTAAGGAGTATGGCAGAAAAGCTAAATAGTTATTTTTCTGAACACGAAGGTTCTCATGATAAAGTCAAGATGCTCTCTTTTAATCCAAAGGATAAAAACTATATCTCAAAAGGCACAAAATTCACGACCCCGGGCGCAAATGAGGAGGCTTTTATTGACATTGATATCAGACTAACACCAGAAAGATTCCCTGACGAACTCGAGTTTAACAACCCCCAGAAGAATCTGATAAAGCAAATAGGATCCGAGATATCAAAATCACTATCAAGAAAGAATGAAGGAATCCAAATTGCCGGATCTCGTTCAAAACAGAAGAGACATTTAGGAGATGAAGATCTGGATGCAGAAGGTCTCATGCTCCTAATTTTTGAAATTATTATGAGTAAAAAAGATATTTCATCTGGAGGAAGTTATGATCTGAGCGAACAAATTAAAGGTCCTTACTACAACTCACTGCTGTTAAACGCCATTTATCTCGGTTCTCTAATAAATGAATTAACAGCAACCTACAGTACCGCAATGAATAAGTTTGAGTTGCAAGGAGATGGCAGAGCACTCACTAAGAGCGAAGTAAGAAGATATAATGAGAATTTAAATGTTTACTTAAGCTCTTACTCCAAGAACGGAAGTCCCGAACCAGTAGTATTGTTAGAAGACTCTGATGGCATACACGGGTTTTTGATAAGCACTGGAAAATTTGTGAAAAATATCGATGAGAAAAATATCACAGAGATATATTTGTTTGACTAAATCCCGAAATACAGATATTATTGAGAAATATTCTTTTAGATTTAGTTATTACACTATTTAACAGCTATGTAACATCTTATAGAGTCTTAGACTGTTTTCTGAAAACAAAAAACCGTCGTCACTTCGAAATAATAATAGTATTTATAATGTTTAATGATTTTATTGTACAGTGGTGACTACAATATATGACAAATGACCAAGATTCTGAACAAGAACTTGGCGCAAATCTCGAGGAAACCTTCCAAGAGATCCAAGAAGAAGTTGATCAAGTAAGTGAAGAAAGTAGAACGACTCCAGAAGCAGTTAGAGGAGGAGTAAATGCAAGTGGATCAGTAAAAGATACTTCAGAACTTGCCTCAGAGGCAACAAGCGTCAGTTCAACATTCAGTCGCAACATTGAACAACAAAACAATCTGGCAGGAGAACTAGAAGACATGGTGGATAGAGCAAGAGATCTAAGTGCTCGACAAAACATCGAAGTACATAAATTCACTGCAAATGCAGAAGCAACAGGCGAAGCAGGAGTAGCAGATGAATGGGACTTCGAAGCAGTGGACTACCTAGAAGAAGACGGCGAGCTAGTTGAATTCGCTGAAGAAGGAGATAGTCTACAGCAGTACTCACAAAGAGTTTCTGGCGAAGTACAGAACCAAAGTGCAACAGTTCAGACAGCAACAACAATCATGTCAGAGAGATCTGATGAAATCGAAAGCACAGAAAGCGAGTATGACAGCAAGATTGAAAGTGCTGAAGAAGAACTTGATGAAGCAATAGAAAACGCTGAAACTCACTTCGAAAACGAAGTCGAGAATGCTAAGGAAGATAAAGAAGAAGCAATGGAAGACATCAAGAACCAGATCATCAATCAGACAGGTTCTGATATTGAAGATTCTGGTTACGAAACTGCTGCAGAAATGTCTGGAGAGGAATCTAGAGAAGTTCAACAAGAATTCAGAGAGACAAAGAACGCTCTAGAAGAAGAGAAAGAAGAGAAGATCGAAGAAGCAAAGGCAGAATACGAGTCAACTGTTGAAGAACTTGAAGAAGAAAGAGAAGAAGAACTTGAAGATCTCAGAGATGAGAAAAAAGGTTGGAAAGAGACAAAACAAGAAGCACTCCAAACAAGAGCAGATGCACTTGACGAAGTAGAAAGCGTACATGCAAACTTCTCAGAAGATGTAGCAGAATACGTACAAGAAAGAGCAGAGGAAATTGACGAAATCACAAGAACCATGGGAGCCCTAGGCAACATGGCTGGTGAATACAACGAAAACGGAATCGTCAATGACGAAGACCTAAGAGGAGAATTTAACCTTGGACAGAACGGATTGATCGAAGATGTAGAGAACGCAGCCAAAGCTCTAGGAAGCAGAGCTCTTGAGAACATTGAATACCTCGAAGACGCAGTAGAGGACTACGCAGATGTCGCAGGTTCAATGCCTGACCTACTCGACGAAATGGACGACAGAGCAGGATCAAGACTTGACGAAGTCACAGACCTCTACGACCAGCTTGGCGTTGATGTAGAAGAAGACGTCGAAGACGAATACGGAGTCGAAGCACTACGTAACAGAGTCAAGGAACACGTTGAAGCAGCTACAGGAGAAGCTTACGACAGCGTTGACACATTCAGACGCCAGATCAGAGCAGAAGCAGAGAATCCTGTATAGCTCTTTCAACCACATATTTTCACTTCTTTATTTCTTTGAACTTACAAAATTTCTAGAACTCTTATAATACAGTAATACAAAGTTTCCATCATGGAGCGCAGGTTGCCAGCTTTACTAACTCTTTTTTCAATTCTGCCAGTGACTTCTGCGCAGATAACCTCGGGATATGGACAAACCCGCTCCGTAACAGGAATGATTTCACATCTTTTAGGAATAAATATTTATGAGCCGTACCAAGTACTGGGGATAACAGCAACTGTCGGAGTCTTGTGGGTTTCTACATATGTTATATTCAAAGTAGGAATAAAGAAAATAGACGAGAGTTTAGACCAAGACGGACATGGTAAGAGCGGTCTACAAGATGCACTAGGAGTTGACGACAAAGAATCAAGAAATGTACTAGCAGTACTCACCCTGCTAATTGTATTGACCATGATTGGTACTGGAGCCTTCATGGGCGTAATCAGCGGATGGCAATCACTAATTCTACTTGCATTTACGTTTGCATTACTTGCAGGTACAATTTTTGTAATTATAGGGGGCACCGGAGGAGTAATCGGAGGATCAGCATATGTAACAGGCAAATCAGCCCAAGCAACTGCAAGAGGAGTAAACGAGTTAAAGGATGCAATAGATGAGATCAGTGATAGAGAGGAGAGAGTAGCAGATGAAGAAAATGAAGAGAAAGATGACATAGATAATGGAAATGAAGATGAAGCGGACGATGAAGCAGAAATCACAGCTGAAGAACTTGAAGTAATAGTTAATATGATCAGCGACGTAGAGGATGAGATAGATGACCTTATTGGACATCTTGAAGATGAGCTCCAAGAGGACCTAGAAGAAATCCGAAGAGTAGTTGAACTACTGGGAGAAGACGATGACTAGTCAGGCAGAAAGATACACAAGAATAATCAGGGAAAGTGTACGCACATCAAATTCCGTCTCGAGAGAAGAAATAATAGGAGTTCTTAACTCTTTAGATGTTGAAACTGAAGATATAAATGATGCAGTACAGAACTCATCAATCAGAATAACCAGAGATGAGAAAGGTTTCTTTGAGAACTATATATCCGATCTTGAAGATATAGAACCATGGGCACGAAAAATAAAAGAGGAGGAAGAGGTAGGAGCTAAAAAGCAGGCATTTAGACAGGCTAATAGGGAGCTAAAGGAGCTTGAAAGAGAAATTCAAACAGCAATAGATGAGGAATATACTTTAGAACAAATTGCTTCAGTACTAAATGATCCAAAACTGGCTGAAAAAGGAGAAAAATCAATTGCAGAATTAGAAAGTCTTGAATCTCGTCTTAAGAATCTTGCAAAAAAGAAACAGGATACGGGAGAACTTCTACAGAAATTCGAGAATGCAGAGGATAAAGTCAAGGGAAGAGATATACTTCACGGGGTTGAAATCAGGAAAAAAGCAGTCGAAGAGTTACTCTCTAAATCAATTATTAAAGATGTAGATGGTAAAGAAGTTCCTTTACACCTTCCTGATTGGGAGAGAGATAGGTTTGAAGATACAGACGTAATTTACACCACTATTGAGAAAGATAATTATGCTTCAAGAATGCTCGAAGTTGCAAAAACCCTTGTTGAGTTTGCAGCAGATCTTGGAGAGATAGATCCAGAAACAGCGTTTAAAACAGAAGTAAGAGTCGGAGATATAGAATATAAGAGGAAAGTGAAAAAAGACACTCAGAGCGCAGACAGCCCTCTATTCAATCACATGGATCACTCAAGCTTCAATGTATGGATGAATGCTGCGGTGACAAAGTATCATCTTGAAAACGGTGTAGATTCTGGATTTGACAGGATGATAATCATAGACCATGAAGTGTTAGAAAGCAAAGTAGCTACATTGTCTGTATTGGTGCATGAATTGATGCATGCATATTTCCAGCACACAGGAGAATTTGAGGGTGCAGAAGGTCACAAAAAAATTCATCAACTTTCGATAAGAGTATTAGGAACACCTATTAAAGAAGATAAGGACAACGAAGATTTCCAGATGGAAGATCTACTAAATAAAATAAACCCCGTAACAAGAGAAGATATCAACAAGGCATACATCTATTCTGTAGCCTCAGAAACACTTTTCTAGGAGGGTAACAAATGTCAAATTTTAATGAAGCAGTTCAAAGCCTTGCATCTGGGATAAAATCAAAGAAAAATTCTCTAAATAAGCAGGAAAAACTGAATTTATCCCGCAAGCTACTGAAACACTCAAATCCTGAAAACCACAACAAATGGTCGGAAATAGAAATAAACCTAGATCCAAACCAGGTACAGAATCTACAGTCTTATCAAAGCAATCTTCAAGAAGCCTACAACGAGGAAATTGGAAAAAACATACAGAGCACTCTTCAAAAAGTAGAAGATACAACAAATCTTAGAAATAGACTGCAGCAAGAGTTAAACCAGGCACTGAATGAGACAAAAGAGCTTGAAAAAATAGCAAAGAGACTACAAGACGAAGGGATAGGAAAAATAGCTGGTAAAGAAGAAGACCAAGTAAACAAGCTAGGTGAAGACCTTGGAAGAATAAACCAGGAAGGAAAAGAACTGGAGAAAGACAAACAAAAAATAATTCAGATACTATCAGACCATAATCTAGAACAAAGTGATCTGCACGAAGAACTAGGTAAAAGAGCTTCAGCAGTAGAGAAAGTTCTCCAAGCATCTGGTTCAGGAGCAAGCAGAGGAGGATCTAATACAGACTTGAATCAAATTGCCCAGAGAATAATTCAAAAGGAATCGAAGCTTCAGGAAGCGGAAGACCGTGGTCTGCAACAGCTTGAAGACAATATAAAGACTCTTTCAAGAATAGTTGAACTTGAAGAACAAGAGGTAAGTGCCTTAAGACAACTAAATAAACTGATAACTCAAGGAAATCTTGATGACGCAAATGATTTACTTGAAAAACTCGTGGAAAAAAGGGAGGAATTTGGAGAAAACTCTGAGCATCTAAAAAGAGTTCGCTATGATATAGAAGAAGAGAAGAATCTTGTGATTGCTCTTTCATCATTCTTCCAGTCTCTAGAGAATCTCGAAAATGCCAATATAACTCGAAGCAAACTTTTCCAGAAACTTGCTTCAGAAGGTCCTTTCTCATCGCCTCAAAAAGCAAAATCATTTGTAGAAAGTCTTGAAGGCGAATTTAAACAAATAGAGGGTGATATAAGAAGATTAGAGAAACTTGAAGGAAAAGAAAGGAAGCTTGAAGATCTTGAATATCAAAAAATACGGGAGATTGATCAGAAAGATTCAAAACTAAGGGAGAATGCAGATTCGATACAGGAAAAGCAGAAAATCAAAGGAATCCATGACAAGCTCCATCAGCTTGATTATGACCTTCAAAAGCAAGTCATTGCATATGACTGGGATGATGGCGAACATGGAGACACTCTTGACACATGGGATGAGATGGAAAACTTTGACAAAGCTTCTGCAGATAATATGCAGGACTGGAAACCAGTCTTAGCCCATCCAGAGGACCACATCAATCTAAGGAATAAGATATCAAATATTTCTGATAAAAATATTACCTTTTATGACATCAGTGATGAATTCGATACGTTTTCTTATCCCGATCCAAAGCCTCGCTACAAGACACCAAGACAGGGATTCAAGATACATATTACCGCCTACCCTCATGAAGGTTACCAGGTCTGCAAAGAACTGATACCTATTGTACAGAAGCTTGGATACCGACATAAGATAATGACAGATATAAACAATATGAGAAAGTATATGAAAAGTGACGGTTCTTACGGGAGCGTACAGGGTATGAAACTTTTCACGATCTATCCTGGTCTCACCAACGACGCACCGAAGGAACAGGACTTCAAATCAGGTGATATAGATCATAATGAAGACAGATTTTTCATCAATCAGGAGATGACAGTAAATCTCCTAGAAAAACTGCTTGATTACGCTGACGACAGCATATTACAGGGCGGACCTGAACTCAAGGGTCCAAGAGACAGATACGGAGTAAAAAATCTATCAGTCAAAGAGTACCAAGTAAAAAACACCAGAATCCACGTTACATATTCACTCATAGGAAATATGACGAGATACATAAAGGATTCGAATGGAAACAAAGAATCCGTTGAAGACTGGGTAAGAGAAGAAAATAATAACGGGAAGCATTACAACTTCAGAGAAAGCGGAAGTTTTGACAAAAATGGCAGTTACAGTAATTCTGATTACTTCCTAAGCCACCTGATTTCAGAAAATGAATCATCAGAGATAATAGATAATCTTGTGAACGGATATGGTATGTCAGTTGATGCAAATGATGCTATTATAGGACTTGACGGTAAGGTTGCAGGGGCTTATTATCTACCCCCTCCTGAAGGGATACAAAGAATAGAGAAAATAATTAGCAACCTCTAAAGAATCATCTCTGTTTTTAAAAATACAGCTTCCTATAGTAGTCATAGGTGTTTAATTGAATGGGACAAAGATTTGAGGAAGCTGAGAAACGTGTTTTCGACAACGTGTACATCTGCAGGAAATGTAATGCAAAGAACAAGACAGACAATCCTGAGAACACAAGTTGCAGAAAATGCGGTTACAGCGACCTAAGAAAGAAGAACGCACAGTTCGCAGGATAAAAAACCTTTTCGAGAATATTCCTAAGAGTTAAATTATAATTCTCTTAGTATTATCTCTTTTTGAAGGTTTATTGAGGGATTGGATTCTTTACACGTTGTTTGCAGCAACAGGTTTTGGCTTGATTAACGTCTTTGCCAAGAATATCATGAAGGATACCCCTTCAATAAATTTCACCGCTATTTACAGTCTTCTAGCTTTCATATTTTACACACCAGTATTCATATACTACTCTACTAAACTAGATTTGAATTTTCAAAAACTAGCTGTAATTGGAATGTCAGTATCCATGATAGGAAACGTATTAGCCTTCCTCGTCTTCAACTACTCCGTCAAAAAAGGAAACTTATCAGAAGTTGTTCCTATAAGCCGGTTAACACCTGTTTTTGCAGCATTAATAGCTGCAATTGTCTTAGGTGAAAAAATTGATGTTGCACTAGCTTCTGGAATCTTTTTAGCAACATCAGGAGCAATTCTAGTACTTAAAGAAGACAACATCTCCTACCTTAACTCAGTAAAAGAAGGGATACACAAAAATGCCATTAAGGCAGCCTTACTGAGCGCAGTCTTCTGGGCAATAACATCTGTAGCCGACAGATATGCCACACAGATAATACCTCCAGAACTTTACAACTACTTCCTATACTCCGCTATGACCACAGGATTCCTAGCAGCCTCATATCATCAAGAAGAAAACACGCTAAACAAACTGAAAAACAACCTCACGCAATACAAAAAACTATATGTACTAACAGGTTTGCTCGCAGCAGCTTCGTCACTTGCAATCTTCAAAGCATTCTCACTGGCGCCAGCAGCCAAAGTCACTACAGTTCAACAGTTCCAAGTGCTTATACCTGTGATAGCAGGCGTAGCAGTCTTCGATGAGAAAAATCTAGGCAGAAAACTCACAGGAAGCATTATACTCATAACCGGTATCGCGCTTACAGCAATCTAAACAATGGTTTAAGAAACTACATATACAAGACCAAATTAAAGAGCAATTTTAAGCCCCGTTGGCTCAGCGGTAGAGCGCGTCCTTGGTAAGGACGAGGTCCCGGGTTCAAATCTCGGACGGGGCTACCTACTATCTATTCACTTTTTATCAAAGCCTCTACTTCCTTCGTTTGATGTCTCAAGTGATGATTGATCTAAATATTTGACTAGTATATCCAGAAGCCCATCTGAATAAAGGTTCATCGCTGGATAGGATTGGCTGTAGCAGGAAGACCAACAATTAACAAAGAATAAAGGAAATATGAAGGATAAAAAAGGCAACTGGACTTATTTACTGGC
>Ga0102939_1000518_pt1 | contig 14250 bp, 14 predicted proteins | sample SalPon2_B_H2O_MG_FD_78214 | JGI IMG/M metagenome (GOLD analysis project Ga0102939, IMG submission 78214) | Salt pond water microbial communities from South San Francisco under conditions of wetland restoration - Salt Pond MetaG R2_B_H2O_MG | ecosystem: Environmental > Aquatic > Non-marine Saline... | reverse complement strand
TCTCCATCGGCTCGCCGAGGTACGTGATCGACCCGGCGGTCGGTTTCCGCATCCCGGTGATCGCCTCGACGAGCTGCGACTGACCGTTGCCGTCGACGCCGGCGATGCCGAACACCTCTCCGGCCCGAAGCTCGAAGGAGACGCCCGACACCGCCTCGACGCCGCGGTCGTCGGCCGCGTGGACGTCCGTCACGCCGAGCACGCGGTCGCCGGCCTCCTGCGGCGTCGTCGCCGGCTCCATCAGCACCTCGCGGCCGACCATCATCTCCGCAAGCTCCTCGCGGGTCACGTCGTCGGACGCGACGGTGCCGACGTTGACGCCGTCGCGCAGGACCGTGATCTCGTCCGCCGCCGACAGCGCCTCGCTGAGCTTGTGCGAGATGAAGATGATCGTCTTCCCCTGGTCGGTGAGCTCCTCGAAGACGCCGTAGAGGTCCTCGACCTCTTGGGGCGTCAACACGGCCGTCGGCTCGTCGAGGATGAGCACGTCGGCGCCGCGGTACAGCGCCTTCAGGATCTCGACGCGCTGTTGGACCCCGACCGAGACGTCCTCGATCCGCGCGTCGGGGTCGACGTCGAAGCCGTAGCGCTCGCTCAGGTCGGTCACCGCCTCGCGAGCGGCGGTCTTGTCGACGCGGAGACCGCCCCACGTCTTCGGCTCGTTACCGAGGACGACGTTCTCCCAGACCGTCATCGGATCGACGAGCATGAAGTGCTGGTGGATCATGCCGATGCCCGCGTCGATCGCGTCTCGCGGCGAGTCGAACGACTGCGGTTCGCCGTCGAGGACGACGGTCCCCTCGGTCGGCTCGTAGAGCCCGTAGAGGACGTTCATCAGCGTGGTCTTTCCGGCGCCGTTCTCGCCGAGCAGGGCGTGGACGCTTCCTCGCTCCACCGCGAGATCCACGTCGTCGTTCGCGACGACCCCGGGGAATCGCTTCGTAATGCCGTCCAAGTGGACCGCCGGGTTCATTCACCCGTAACTCCGCGTGGGAGCCTAAAAGAGCGCGGATTCCGGGCCAGCCCCGACGGACGTGTCTGCCCGACGACCGGTCGGATAAAAAAGCGCGCTCCGCTGCGGCCGGGCCGCGCGCCGGGCGCCCGGCGTCGGCCGCCGCCGCGTCGCGTTCAGTTGCTCGTGGTGTCGGGAACGTCGATGTTCCCGGCGATGATCTCGTCGCGCGCGTCCGAGACCGCGCTGACGATGTCGTCGGGGACGTCGCCGCCGATCTCCTGACCGTAGACGCACTCGACGCCGTTCGACTCGAGCCCGAGCGCGACCGTCGAGCCGCCCTGGTGATCGTCGTTGATCACGTTCTCGATCGACTCGTAGACGGCGGTGTCGACGCGCTTCACCATCGACGCCACGATGACGTCGGCGAACGACTCCTCGGAGACCGACTGGTCTTGGTCGACGCCGAACGCGAACCGACCCTCCTCCTGTGCGGCCTGGAAGACGCCGACGCCCGTCGCGCCGGAGGCGTGGTAGACGATGTCGGCGCCGCTCTGGTACATCGACAGCGCGGCCTCCTGTCCGCCCGAGGGGTCGGCGTAGCTGCCGACGTAGCTCGTGATGACGTCGACGTCGTCGGACGCGTAGTCGACGCCGGCCTCGAAGCCGGCCTGGAACTTACGGATGACCGGGCTGTCGACGCCGCCGACGAACCCGACGCTCGTCGAGTCGGGGTCGGTCGACCCTGCTCCGGCCGAGAACTCGGTCTCGGTCAGGCGACCGGCGAGGACGCCCATCAGGAACGAGCCCTGCTCCTCGCGGAACAGGTAGTTCGCGACGTTCGGCTCGTCGACGACGGTGTCGACGATCATGAAGTCCTTGTCGGGGTACTGGGGCGCGGTCTCCGAGAGCGCGTCGCCCTGGTTGAACCCGATAGTGGAGACGAGGTCGTACACCGGGTCCGTCGAACTGGCGAAGCGCTGCTGGAACTGCCCGAACTCGCCGGCGCCGTCCGGCTCGGCCTCGCTGTACTCGATGCCGAACTCCTCTTCGGCCTGCAGGATGCCCTGCTGGGCCGGGTCGTTGAACGAGTTGTCGCCGAGTCCGCCGTCCGAGTAGACGATGCCCACGGTGGCCGGGACTTCGTCACCGCCGTCAGAGCCGTCCGAACCGTCGTCGCCGCCGTCGGAGCCGTCCGAACCGTCGTCGCTGCCGTCGGAACCGTCGGAGCCATCAGAGCCGTCGGAGCCGTCGTCGCTCGGCCCGCCGCTGCAGCCCGCGAGGCCGATGAGGCCCGCTGCACTTGCCGCCTTGACGAACCGCCGCCGATCGAGGTCGGATACCATCTTATCATAAACGGGGTGCGAGCGCGGCATAAATTCGTCGCTCTCGACGCCGGAGACTGCACGTTCTCGGATACCGGCTGGGTAAAAGCCATATACTCGGCCCACACGGAGCCGAACTTGTTCACGTTCGTGGTGTGTGCGGGCCGGTCGGTCCGCTACGCGTCCGCGGCCGCGCCCACCGCGTCGGCGACGACCGCCTCGACGTCCGCGACGAGGTCGTCGACGTCGTCGCTCTCGGCGTACACGCGGACGTACGGCTCTGTCCCGGAGGGGCGGACGAGCGTCCACGAGGCGTCCGCGAACTCCAAGCGCACGCCGTGGTCGGTGTCGACGGTCGCGTCGGGGAACGCCGCCGGCAGGGCGGTCTCCAACCGGTCCATCGCGGCCGTTTTCGCGTCGTCGGGGCAGTCGACGCTGACCTTGCGGTACGGGCGCTCCGTGATCGGCTCGCGGAGGCCGTCGAGTCCCTCGTCGGCGACGAGCCGGGCGATCACGGCCGCCGAGGCGACGCCGTCGATCCACTCGCCGAAGGCGACGTGGATGTGCTTCCACGGCTCCGCGGCGAAGACGACGCGGGTCTCCGTCGCTACCGCTCCGGCGGTCTCGGCCTCCCCGACCGCGCCCGCCTCCCCGAGGGCGCCGGCTTCGGCGGCGTCCTCTCGCACCGCCGCGATGCCCTCGTGGAGGGCGCCCAGCCGCACGCGCTCGACCCGTCCGCCGGCCTCGCGGACGCGCTCGTCGATCCGTCCGGAGGCGTTCGGCGTGGTGACGACCACCGGGTCCTCGGCGTCGCTCTCGCGCGTGTACCGCTCCGCGAGCAGCGCGAGGACGGTGTCCTCGTGGACGACCTCGCCGTCGGCGTCGACGATAACGATCCGGTCGGCGTCGCCGTCGTGGCCGATGCCGAAGGCGAACCCCTCGGCGTCGGCGCCGTCCTCGCCGTCTCCGCCGGGGCGACCGGGCGCCGCCACCCCGTCGTTGGCGTCGGCGACGAACCGTCGGAGGTCCCGCAGCGTCTCCGGGGTCGGCTTGCTCCCGCGGCCGGGGAAGTGACCGTCGACGTTCCCGTTGAGCGTGACGACCTCGGCGCCGAGCTCCCGGAGCACGGTGGGCGTCGCCGGCGCGGCCATCCCGTTCCCGCAGTCGACCGCGACCCGGAGGCCGTCGAGCGGCGCGCCGAACCCCTCGGCGTACGCGCGGACGTCGGCGAGGTAGCCGGCGAGCGGGTCGACGCGCTCCGTCTCGGTCCACGCGTCCCACGTCGCGGGGGGCCCGCCGCTCTCCACGCGCTCCTCGACGGCGCGCTCGGCCTCGCGGTCGAACTCGCTCCCGTCGCGGAACAGCTTGATCCCGTTGTCCGTCGGCGGGTTGTGCGAGGCGGTGAGCATGACGCCGTATCGGCCCCGCGAGGCGTGCGCGAGCGCCGGCGTCGGGAGCCGACCCGCGCGCAGCACGCGGACGCCGCCCGACGCCAGTCCCGACTCCATCGCCGCCGCGAGCGCGCCGCCGGTCACCCGTCCGTCGCGGGCCAGCACGACCTCCGCCGGGCGCCTGCGGTCGCCGTCGTCTGCGCGGCCGCGCTCGGCGGCCGTCGCGCCGTCCCGTACCTCCGCCGCCACGGCGCGTCCCACGGCGAGCGCGAGCTCGGGCGTGACGCGTTCCGCGGCGCTCCCGCGGATTCCAGCGGTTCCGAACAAGTCCATACCTCCGGGATCGGCTGCCGTTCGTTAGAACCCGTCGGTTGCCGGGCGTCGCGTTTAACTCCGCGGCGGTCGCACGGTCCGCCCATGACCGACCGCACGCGAGCGCACGTGTACGTCTCGGGTCGCGTTCAGGGCGTCTACTACCGCGCGACGACCCGCGACACCGCCAGAGAAGAGGAGGTCGACGGCTGGGTGCGCAACCTCGACGACGGGCGCGTCGAAGCCGTCTTCGAGGGCCCGGAAGAGGCGGTCCGCGAGATGGTCGCGTGGTGCGAGACGGGGAGCCGCGCCGCCGACGTCGACGAGGTCGACGCGACGTACGAGGAGCCGGAGGGGCTGGACGGGTTCGAGGTCCGGTGGTAGGCCGGACCGCGGCGGAGCGGCGAGCCAGCGACCGGTCGCGCTACGGCGCCACCGGGTCGGACGGCGGGTCGCGGACGCCGAGCTCCTCCAGCGCCCGCAACACCACGAGGGCCTCGACCACGTCCCGTTCCTCGGTGTAGGGGTCGTCGACCGCGTCGAGCGTCGCCTCCGCCTCGCCGGCGAGCCGCGACTCCAGCTCCGTCTGGTCCGTCTCGCCTTTGACCGCCGACAGGAGCGCCTCGTGGTCCTCGCGGAGGTCGAGCGAGACGTGCGCCGCGTTACACCGCGAGAGCGGGTGGGTGTCCATCTCGATGGCGAGGTCGCTCACGAGGTCCCAGTCGTCGGCGCAGAAGCGGAGCGTCACCGACCCGACGACGTCGCGCCACGAGATGGGGTCGCCGTTCTTCATCAACCGGATCGCTCGCGGCGGCACCGCGATTCGGGTGTGGGTCTCGTCGCGACCGCACAGGCAACAGGGGGTGTTCTTCAGTCCGGCGTACACGCTCGCTCGTACGGGTCGCAGGATGGTGTGCGTTTCGCCGAACGCGCTACTCGCTGCACTCGGCGAGCCACTCGTGGGCCCAGTCGTCGATCTCCTCGAACACGGGCGCGAGCGACTCGCCCTTGTCGGTGAGGCTGTAGTACGTCGCCACCGGTGACGCCTCCTCCAACCGGCGGTGAACGAACCCCGTCTCCTGGAGGTCGTCGAGCACGCGCGAGAGGGTCCGGGCGTTCGCGTCCGTCTCCCGTTTCAGTTCGTTGAATCGGGACTCCCCGTTCAACAGCTCGTGGAGGACGACGAGCCGCCAGCGCGACCCGATCTGTTCGAGCGAGTCGACGACGGGACACGGCGTCTCCGGGGTCGTGGACGTCTCCGCGTCGGGCTCCGCGTCGGTCGTGTCCGCCGAGTCCGACCCGGCGAGGTCCTGCGATGACATCGGTGTTACCTACTTACCCACTTGTCCGGGAATCGATAAATAGGTTACGTCCGTACACGTGGTTACACGATGTTAGCTGAAATCACGACGCTACCGTTACAGTTCGACTCCCCCCTCGCGAGCGAACTCTTCCTGCTCGGCCGGATCCTGTTCGGCGCCACGCTCGCGTTCACGGGGCTGAACCACTTCATGGACCTCGACACCATGGCCGGCTACGCCGAGTTCAAGGGCCTTCCGGCGCCGCGCTTTTCCGTGGTCGCCTCCGGTCTCGTCCTCGTACTGGGCGGACTCGGAATCGTCGTCGGCGCGTACCCCGTGCTCGCGGCCGGCGCGCTCGCCGGCTTCCTGCTCGTCTCGGCCGTGACGATGCACGACTTCTGGTCGGTCGACGACCCCGAGGAGAAGCAGAACGAGATGACGAGCTTCCTCAAGAACGTCTACGGCGCCGGCGCCGCGGTCGCGCTCCTCGCCGTCGGCGGCACCGCGTGGCCCTACGCGCTGGGCTTCGGCCTGTTCTGAATCGAGCGTAACCGCTTCGAGCGGTCTGCCGCGTTTATCGAATCGAGAGACAGGTGGTCAGGTATCTCAGTCCCGCCCAATACTCATTACAAAATCGTCACTTATGTATCATACTCATGCTCAAGAGGAAGGTCCTTCTCGGAGCGGTAATCGGATCCGTCGTCGGAATCGGAGCGTGGTCACTAATCGGACCTGACGGATGGGCGCTCGGTGGAGGGGTCGCGGGGGTAGTTGTCGGGAGAGACAGTGTCGACCTCGCGGAGTCGATGATAGAGGGCGCCAAGGCCGGCGTAGTCGCTGCGGTCGTGTTCGCTGTTCTATTCGGATTCGGAGAGGGCGTTCGACTCGCGTTGGACACCGGAAATCCGGAATCGCTGGCTCAGGGGATCGGGCCGTTCTTCTCGATAGCTATCATCTACGGGATCGGCTGTTTCATCGCTGCCTTGATCTTCGGAGCGATCACATACACCGTCTATGATTCGTGGTGATTCGAGTAGTTCGGACTCTTCAGCGACAAACCGCTTCAGGCGAGCACGTGTCTGGAGAATAGGATTTCAACAGGGCCGAACCGGGCGTGACTACTTCGATCGGTCCGTCGCGTTTGCACGCATTTTCCAAACCGTCAGTACCACTAACTGACTTCGCGACCACCGAACAGACGGTTATGACCGAAGCCCCGCCCACCACCGGACTGCATCACGTGACGAACATCTGCACGGACATGGAGGAGACGGTCGCGTTCTACGAGGACGCGCTCGGCTGGTACACCGTCAAGCGGACGCAGAACTACGACGACCCCGGGACGCCGCACTACTACTTCTCGTCCACGCCGGAGGGGGAGCCGGGCACCAACGTCACCTACTTCGAGTACCCGAACTCGCAGGGCGCGCCGGGGCCGGGCGCGAGCCACCACTTCGCGTTCGGCGTCGCGGACGAGGAGACGCTTCGCGAGTGGCAGGCGCACCTCCGCGAGCGAGGCGTCCGCGTCTCCGAGGTGAAGGACCGCACCTACTTCAAGAGCATATACTTCAGCGACCCCGACGGGCTCGTCTTCGAACTGGCGACGGAGGGCCCGGGGTTCACCCGAGACGAGGAGGAGCCGGGGAGCGAGGAGATCGACCCCTTCGCCGAGGGGTACGAGAACTGAGGACCGACCCGCGCCCGCGGTCCGCGGGGCCCGCGGATCAGTCGTCGCCCCGGCGCTCGCTCGACTCGGACTCGACGAGCGCCGCGAACCGGTCGAGCGCCCGGCGACACACCGGAACGTACCAGGCCGCGACGGCCGGCACCTCGACGACGACCCGACTGCGGTCGGGCTCGCCGGCGTAGCTGTCGACGCGGTGGCCGGTGGCCGGGATCCCGGCGACCCGCCAGTCCCAGCGGCGACCGTTGCACGCGGTCACTCGGAACGGGACCCACGCGCCCCCGACGCTGACCCGTCCCGTCGTCCCGCGGGTCACGTACCGATCGTCGCTCTCGACGGCGTCGATCGCCGGCCCCCAGTCGGGCCACCCGGCGGTGTCGCGGAGGGCCCGAGCGGCGACCCCCGGCGACGCGGCGACGTCGCGGCCCACGGCGAGCGTCGTTCCCTCGCGGACGACCGTCGACGCGGAGTCGCCGCCGCAGCCGTCGAAATCGAAACGCGCGTTCGATTCGCCACCGGTTTTCGCGAGGTAATTCACGGTTCGTCCAACGATCTCGTCGCAGTTAAGCCGAAGTATATTAATACCTTATATGGTATCAGGTATCATTATCTCATTCCACGAAGGGTTAATACGGGGATCCGCGAAAGCCAGTGCCAAGATGGCTGACGACCGCGACACCATGAAAGACGTCTCGCACACGGCACCGCACGACACATCGGCGAAAGGAGTCTGGAAGCGGGGCCGAGGACCCGTCGAGGAAGAAGAAGAGGAGTAACGACCCGCGAACGAGCCGCTTCTCTCGCCGGCGCACGTCGGCGACCGCCCGCTCGCCTCCAGTCGAACGCGCACCGAGCCACCGCCGTCCGACTTCGGGGGCGACCGTCGGCCGACACGCTCTTTGACCTCGTTTCTGACGCTATCACATGGTCGGAGTCACGCTCGGGTTGGCTGGCATCGCGACGGTAACGCTGCTGCTGGGACTCAGCGCGTTCTTTTCGAGCTCCGAAACCGCCATCTTCTCGCTCCCGGCGGAGTGGTTCGAGCGGCAGACCGCCTCGGACGACCCGCGAGCGGGCACTCTGAAGGAGCTCTACGACGACCCCCACCGACTGCTCGTGACGCTGCTCGTCGGGAACAACGTCGTCAACATCGCCATCTCGAGCATCCTGACCGTCATGGTCGCCAGCTACCTCCCCTCAGGCGCCGCGGTGGCGGTGACGACCGTGTGTACGAGCTTCCTCGTGCTCGTGTTCGGCGAGATCGTCCCGAAGGCGTTCGGGCTCGGGAACGCCGAGACGTGGTCGCTACGGGTCGCGTCACCGATCCGACTGGTCGAACGCGTCCTCTCGCCGCTCATCACGCTGTTCGACGGGATCACCCGACGGATGAACGCGTACATCAGCGGCGACGCGAACATCGAGAAGCCCTACACGGACTGACGTCGGGGCCGCCCGCGCCCCTCGACCGCCGGACCGCCCGCGCCGACCGCTTTCTCGTCCGCATCTCCCACCCGAGGACGCGGTGACCGTTCTCGCGGCTGATAGCCGCGGAGGTGGGTTTAACCCGCCGCGCGGTCGACCGGCGTTCATGATCGAAGTGGAGGGGTTGCGGAAGACGTACGGCGACTTCGCGGCCGTCGTCGACAGCGACTTCTCCGTCGAAGACGGCGAGGTGTTCGGCATCGTCGGTCCGAACGGGGCGGGCAAGACGACGACGCTGAAGGTGCTCGCCGGGCTCGTCGACCCGACCGAGGGCGAGGTCGAGGTCGCCGGCTTCCCGTCGGACGACCCCGAGATGCGCCGGCGATTGGGCTTCCTCCCCGAGGAGTCGCCCCTCTACGAGGAGATGACGCCGCTGTCGTATCTGCACTTCTTCGCCGACCTGTACGACGTGCCGAGCGACGCCGCCGACGAGCGCATCGAGACCGCGCTCGACCGGCTCGAACTGGACCACCGCGAGCGCCGGCTCGGCGACATGTCGAAGGGGATGAAGCGCAAGGTCGCCATCGCGCGGTCGCTCGTCAACGACCCCGACGTGCTCGTGTACGACGAGCCGGCCTCGGGACTCGACCCCGTGACGACGAACTCCGTCTTGGAGTTCACCCGCGAACTGCGGGCGGCCGGGAAGACCGTCGTCTTCTCCGCGCACAACCTCTACCACGTCGAGTCGGTCTGCGACCGCGTCGTGGTGATGAACGAGGGGCGCATCGTCGCCCGCGGGAGCGTCGACGGGATCCGCGAGCGGCACGGCGAGACGACGTACCACGTGTTCACCGACGTCTCGCCCGCGGTCACCGAGCGACTGACCGAGACGCTCGACGACCCGGGCGCCGCGACCGAGGAGGTCGGCGACCGCTTCCGCACCGTGGTGCCCGACATGGACGCGGTCGAGGCGGTCAGGGAGGCCGTCGCCGCCGCCGACGGCGAGGTGGTCGACATCCGCACCCGCGAGCCGAGCTTAGAGGACGTGTTCCTCGACATCGTCGGTCGGCCGATGCCCGGTCGGTACGCGGGGGGCGCGAGGCTCGAGGAGCGCGCGGGAGCGGCGGACGCGGACGCCGAGGGCGACGGGGAGAGCGCGCCGAGACCGCCGGAGGGGGCCGAGTGATCGACCGGCTCCGGAGGGTCCTCCGGGTCGCCCGCTGGGAGGTCGCTCGCGCCGGCGGGGGCGTCGACCGGCGGACGATGCTCGCGGCGCTCGCGCTGCTACTCGTCGCCGGCGCCGTCCTCGGCGGCGGGCTCGCGGTCGGCGCGGTCGGGCTCGACGTCGACCGCGACGTCTACCGCGTCGCCGTCGACGGCGACTCCCCGTACGCCGACGCCGTCGAGGAGGCGCCGGCGCTGACCCGCGTCCCCGTCGACGGCGCCGCGCTCGGCGAGGCGGCCGACCTCGTCGTGTACGACGGCGGGCGAGACGGCGCCGTCGAGACCGTCGCCGTCCGGGCCAGCGACACCCGAAAGGGCGAGGCGGAGGCCGCCGAGTTCCGCGAAGCCGTCGAGGCGCACAACGAGCGACTGATGCGCGCCGAGGAGAACGCGACCGCCGCGTTCCCGATCACGGTCACCCTCCAGTACGTCAGTCGGACGAGCGGGCTCGACGACGGCTCGACGCTCGGCGGGGGCGGCGCGAGCGGGGACGACGGGACGAGCGCGGGCGGCGGCGGAGTCGACGACGCGGGCGACGGCGACGCCGGCGGCTCGGGCGACGGCGACACCGGCGGCTCGGGCGACGGGACGAGCGCGGGCGACGACGGAACTGCCAGCGAGCCCGCGGGCGAGGGCCTCGCGGTCCCCTCGGTCGGCGGAGGGACGTTCGGCGCCGACACGATCGGATCGCCGGGGGCGATCTCGCCGCCGTTCCCGTTCGTCTCGCTGCTTCTGGCGTTCGTCTTCCTCGTCCCGATGAACTTCCTGATCCAGGCGTACGGCTCGTCGGTGCTCGACGAGCGGACGAACCGGCGGGGCGAACCCCTGCTCGTCACGCCGCTCTCGCCGGTCGACATCGTCGCGGGGAAGACGCTCCCGTACGTCGCGGCCGCGGTGCTGGTGACGTCGGTCATCGCGGCGGCCGTGGGCGGCGGCGCCCTCTCGGTGGTGGCGGTGCTCCCCGTGGCGCTGACCTTCCTCGCGGCCACGTTCGTCGGGGCGATGTTCGCGCGGTCGTTCAAGGAGCTCACCTTCGTCACGGTCGGCGTCAGCGTGCTCCTGACGACGTACGCCTTCGTCCCGGCCATCTTCACGAACGTCACGCCGGTCGCGCTGGTGTCGCCGCTGACGCTCGTCGTCTTCGACCTGCAGGGCGAGGCCGTCTCGGCCGGCGAGGCGCTCTTCTCGACGGTCCCGATGGCGCTCGGGGCCGCGCTCCTGTTCGGACTCGGGCTCGGGGTGTACCGCGAGGAGGACATGTTCACGCAGAAGCCGGTGGCGCGGAAGTTCCTCGACGCGCTCGCGGTGCGGCTCTCGGCGGTCGAGGGCGTCGCGCTCGCCGATGTCGCCGACCGGAAGCGACTCCGCGCGCTCGGGTCGGTCGCGTTCCTCACCGCCTGTACCGTCCCCTTCGTGTTCGTCGCGGAGCTGTTGGCGGTCGCGACGCTGTTCGCCCTGCCGGTGACCGTCTCCGTTCCCGTGCTGCTCGTGACCATCGCCTTCATCGAGGAGGTCGCCAAGAGCGTCCACCTCTACGCGGGGTTCGAGCGCGGCGTCTTCGCCCGGACCGACCGGGTCGCCGTCGCGGTCGGCGTCGCCTCCGGGCTCGGCTTCTTCCTCGCGGAGAAGGCCACCGCGGTCGTGCAGGCGGTCGGGCTGACCGACCTCTACGTCGGCCGGGCCGCGTTCGGGAGCGTCGCCGGCGTGGGGGAGCTCTCTCCCCTCGCGCTCGCCGCGCTGGCGTTCGCGCCGCTCCTGCTCCACGGGTTCGTCACGACCGTCGCCGCCGTCGGCGCGAGCCGGGACCGGACGGCGTACGCGCTCACGCTGGCGCTGGCGACGCTGCTACACGCCGCGTACAACTTCGGGGTGGTGAGCGTCCATGGGTGACGCGAGCGAGCGGGGGGCGACCGCCGGCCGGAGCAGTCGGCTGACGATCGCCGGCCGGGAGCTGGCGGGCCTCCGCGCCGAGAAGACGATCCTGCTCGCCATCGCGATCCAGCTGTTCATCGCCGCGTTCTCGTCGTTCCTCGTCGTCGGCCTCGTCTCGATGTACGACCCGGGGTCGCTCGGCGGCGCGGAGGTCGAGGTCGCCGGCGCCGGCGACGCGGTGAGCGACCTCGAACGCGCGGCGAGCGAAGTTCAGGGGGCCTCGGTCACGCGCTACGAGGACGCCGCCGCCGCCCGGCTCGCCTTCGACCGCAACGCCGCCGACGCGGTGGTGGTCGCGAACCGGAACGACGCCGGCGAGATATCCGCGGTCGTCACGGCGCCGGACGCGACCGTCGAGACGACCGTCATCGTCGTCCAGCTCAGAGAGCTGCTCCGGACGTACGAGCTGAACGAGCGCGCCGACCGGGTCGCCTATTTAAGCGAGCCGCCGCTTCCCCTCCCGGACCGGACCGGCACCAGCCCGTACTTCACGTTCACGTACACCGTGTTGATCCCGGTGTTGGCGTTCCTCCCCGTCTTCATCTCGGGGTCGCTCGTGGTCGACTCGATCACGGAGGAGATCGACGAGGGGACGCTCGAACTGCTCCGCGTGGCCCCGGTCACGCTCGGGGAGATCGTCGACGGCAAGGCGCTGGCGGCGGTCGCCATCGCGCCCGGGCAGGCCCTGCTGTGGCTCTTGTTGCTCCGTGCGAACGGGACTCCCGTCGCCAACGTCCCCTCGATCCTCGCGCTGATGACCGCGCTGACGACGCTCGTCGTCGCGCTGGCGGTCGCCATCTCCGCGCTCGCGCCCGACCGGCGGGCCGCCCAGTTCCTCTACTCGATCGGCGTCCTCGTCCTGTTCGGCGGCGCCACGGCGATGGCCGGCGGCCCGGCGAACGCGGTCGCGCGGCTCGCTATCGACAGCGCGGACGCGACGACGACCGCGCTCGTCGTCGCCTACGTCGGGATCGCGGCGGTCGCGTACGTCGGTGTGCGGCAACTCGTCGCCGCGAACGGGTTCGGAGACTGACGGACTAGCACGCCGGTATCCCAAAAAGTTAGAAAAATAACATTTTATAGGTCCCGCGAGGTCGTCGTGGAACGCGGTGATCACATGTCCTCGTCGTCAGCGGTCGACGCGTTCCCCGGATTCGTCGCGCTCGACGCGCTATCGGTGCTCGAGGGAGAGCGCCCCGGTACCAGCGTCCAGTTGACGGAGGCGTATTTATCCGGCCAACAGCGGATGCTGGAGGCGGTCGACCGCCCCGACGTCACCGACGACCGGGTCGATGCCTGTCGGGAGTCCCGGCGGGTCTGGGGAGACCTCCACGTCGACATCGGCTCCTGTACCGAGGGGAACCTCCGAGAGGCGTCGACCCGTCTCCGCGACCTACTCCGCGGGCTCCCGGAGGTCCGGTATCTCAGGGGTCGGTATCCCGAGACCTGTTTCGTCGTCCCGGAGTGGCTCCGGACGCCGGGCGAGATCCGCTACGGGGCCAGAGTGTATTTCTTCGCCGACGAGGCGCCCACGCCGGACGAGGTCTTGGATCGGAACATCCGGGCAGTGCTCGACGAGTCGCAGGGAGCGTTCGATCGGTATCTGGGCTCGCTCCACGGCTATCCGGAGTGCTGTGTCGAGTACTACGCGGAGGCGAGGCAGTCTCCAGACGTCGAGTCGCCGGAAGCGGGGTCGGTCGCCGCGCTCGCGGAGTTCGTCGACGAGGAACGGGTACGCGAGGGGGCTCCCTCGTCGTCGTCCGTCGCCGAGATACTACCTGGGTTCTTCGAGCGCCCGCAGAGCTACGCCTTCTTCGCTCACGCGTTCTACCCGGAGCCGGCATGTGACGCGGCGCGGCGGACCGGCGTCTCGATATACGAGACGCTCGTCGAGAGCCTCCCCGAGCCGCTGGTCCGGGACTACTTCCGGTTTAATTTCGGCTGGTCGTATCTCCTCGAGAGATCGGCCCGACGACGAGTCGGCCGCGCCCCGGAACCGGGAGCCTTCGGTCGTGAGCACGCGTTGCTGTACCTCCCGTTGCAGATACTGCTGGAGACCGGGATCTACTGAGACGGACGTCGGTCCCGGTCCGGATCACTGCTCGCCGGTCCGGATCACTGCTCGCCGATAACGCGGTCGACGAGCCGCGCTATCCACTCGGCGGTGGGAAGCTCCCACCCGTACGCAACCGCGACCAGTCGGACACCGGCGGTCACCGCCGCGCACGCGCCGGCGGCGACCCCGCCGAGGTCGCCGAGTACGCCGACCCCGCCCGACGCGGTGACCGCCCAGTACGTCGCGCCGCCCAACACCGCGCAGCTCGCGTAGAAGTCGTCGAAGAGGATGAAGGGCGCGCGGTCGAGCAGGATGTCCGCGAACGCGCCGCCGCCGACCGCGTTGATCGTCGCGACGGCGACGACGCCGAACGCGGAGACGCCGGCGTCGGCCGCGACGATCGCCCCGGTCGTGGCGAAGGCGGCGAGGCCGATCGCGTCCGCGACGAGCGTGACGGGGTGCGTGTCCGCCGACTGGAGGACGACGCTGAGGGCGACGGCCAGCCCGACGCCGACCAGTCCCAGCGCGATCTCTATCGGCGACTGGAGGGCGAGCGGGACCCGGTTCACGAGGAGGTCGCGGGTCACCCCGCCGGCGAACGCCATCGCCAGCCCGACGACGGCGACGCCGAAGAGGTCGAACTCCTCGCGG
>Ga0102939_1000504_pt1 | contig 14455 bp, 14 predicted proteins | sample SalPon2_B_H2O_MG_FD_78214 | JGI IMG/M metagenome (GOLD analysis project Ga0102939, IMG submission 78214) | Salt pond water microbial communities from South San Francisco under conditions of wetland restoration - Salt Pond MetaG R2_B_H2O_MG | ecosystem: Environmental > Aquatic > Non-marine Saline... | reverse complement strand
GCAGGGTGTCCCGTTCCGCTTCGAGCCCGACACCCGGATCGTCAGTGCCGTGTTCGGCTGCGTAGGCGTCGACGAGCTCCCGACTGTACCGTGCGATCCGATTTCGGGACGTCGGCACGATCGTGCTCGCCGCCGCAGCGACCTGTTCCTGGGTGAGGTGCTTGCGCGAAAGCAGGCGATCCGCCGCGTACAGCGCCGACGCCGCGACGGTACACCGTGGTGTTCCCGGCCCGACCGGCACCTGATCGCCGAGTTTCATCAGGTGTTGGGCCAGCCGCCACGTCCGCACGGCTCGCGCCCCGGGGATGGCGTCGTCATCGAGCGCGTCGACGACCTTCATCACGGCGTTGGGCCTGATGAGTGGCGCATCGAACCCGCACTGACACCGGATCTTCCGCGCCGCAGCGCACACCCGCTCGTGGGGCGCCTTGGTGTGCGTCGCGACCGCGATGTCGATCTCCTCTCGGTCAACCGATGAGGCCCGCGCGGCCAGGAGGACGGCGCCGCCGGCGAGTGCCTCCCAGGCCATCCGCCCGCCTGGTAGCCGCGCTTCCGAGGCGCTCCGCAGGTGTTGGGCCGCCAGCTTGACGACGTGGTCCGGCAGGCTCAGGTTGCCGCCGATCATCTCGACATCCCGCAGCCCCTCGTTGAGCCGCTTCGTCCGCTTGCGCTTCTCGCCGAACTGCATCCGCTTGTGCCACTTCCGCAACCGCTGGACCTTCTCCCACTGCTCGTTGCTCAGGGGATTACCGCGACCGTCGGTGTTCCGCCCGATCTTCGTGTGCAGGCCCTTGTCCGTCCGCAGCGGGTCCACCGTCTCGATGCTCTGGTCAGCGTTCCCGACCAGGCCTAGGTCGTTCAGCGTCGGGCTCCGGTCGACCCACTCGTCGGCGACGATCAGCCCGCAGTCCGTGCAGAACGACTGCTCGTCTTCGGTGATCACCTGGCCCTCACACTCCGGACAGGCCGACCGCCCCGACGGTTCGTGTTCGACCGTCGGCTCGTGACCGCGTTCTTCGGTGGTCGTACTCTGTACGTCCGAAACCGTCTTTTCGCTCGCGTTGTTACTCGACATTGGTCTTAACCAGACCTGAAGGCGCTCACCACAGCGCCCGACACCGCGGCCCCAAACCGCGGTTTTCTCGATGTCACGACCGACAGAGCCGTCTGCGCGCTCTCGCTCGCGCCTTCGCGAGCGCCCTCCTGGGCGCGAGCGAGAGCGCGCCCGCACGGAGGGACATAACCAGCGCCGCGCGCCGACCCGCCCGGAGCGAGCGGCCAGCGCATTCCCCGTTCGCCGCGACGCAACCACGTCCGTCGCGGTCGGCTGTGCCGAGGTCCGCAGGACCCGAACGGGTGAAGCGCTGGCGCCGAGGGCACATCCATTTTAGCCCGGAACGGGCGCGGGTGGTGCGGAGAGCGCCCGCACGCCCGGAATGGTCGGTCGCGAGCGACGCGGAGGGCGGAAGCGGCGAGCGGCGCGAGCCGTTTGAGAAACACCGAACAGCCGACGTCGTCGACGAAGAACCAGTCCACGACCTGGTGGACTCAGAAAGGGCGAGGCCGCCTCGGTCGTCCCCCGACCCCGTAAGCACCGAGTGCAACGAGGCGCGCAGCGTGGGGCGCGGGGCGTCGAGCGGCCGAGGGCTTTCGACGGGGATGCTTTACAATTGCGGGCTGGCTATCGGCACCCGAATGTCTGGTCTCTATGAGTCGATTATGTCGTGGGCTGCGGACAGTAAACACATCGACCCCGAACACGTCTGGCCGCTCGGGATCGGCCTCACAGTCGTCTTTATCTCGTTCCTCAACGTCCGGGCACTGGATCAACTCCTGGCGTCGCTAGACGGATTTACGCAGCTACGACAGCTGCTGGTGATGGCACTGAAGGGGGTTGCCGCCGGGATGATTACGCACTTCGCCTACAGTACGAGCGATATCTCGTTTCGAAGCCGACAGACGCTCCAGAGCAAGGAACGTGCGCTCTTGATTATTCTCGGCGTTGGTGTCGGCGCTGGCCTCCTGATTGACGTCGTCATCCCCCAGCTGGTGGAGCCCTTCCCGTTCGTCGTCGTCCAGACGACTGGGCTCCTGCTTGTGGCGGGAATGTGGTACCTCCATCTGCTGATCGAGAACTGGAACCTGTCGAACGAGTGGCCTCACCTTCTGAGTGGGTTCCTCATCGCCTTTGGCCCGTATATCCCCTACCTGTTGTAGGATGGAAACAGGGATATCCGGATAGATGACTGTATTCGTGGCCTATAGGAATCACTACAGGCTCCGCAACAACCAACGCCACCGTCGGCACTGTTACAAAAAACAGGCTACCCGTCGTACCGGAAGTCACGATGTTCGTTATCGATGGGGGCGGGATTCCCGACCTCTTCTGCAAGGCTCTGGAGTTCAGAGAGCGTCATACTGTCAACCGGTTCGCTAGTTCGCATCCGTAGCTCTCTCACCAGATTTTCTCGATTGGCAGGAACCCAGTTATCGCCGAAGTAGTATCCGAAGATCTCCTCAGTCCAGTAATTATCCTCTACATCATCTCGGGTCGCCTCAAAATGATCGAGCCTACTTCTGACATGGCCTTCGGATACGTCAGCGTCGATGTTATCGGTGACTGCCTCTGCGTCAAACCAGTCATCAGGATTGGCTTGGAGAACGTCGATGATCTCAGAGTCTACAGCCGCCATAGTGTCATATTGTACACTGATATTTAAATACCTTTTAGTACCGAGGTGGAAGTGAAATCCAAGGATAGCTGGAGTATATTGGGGGTCTGAGCTCAGTAGGACGTTGGACTATTCCTCGAGGCGTTCTCGTACTTGAGCGACGTACGGACTGATATCCCAACTTCGATGCGGACTGATCACGGAAAGCAGTGATCGCGCCGCTTCGTCGGTTAAATGGCTGTTCCGGACGTCCTCACTGATGATCCGCGGTGTGGTACGATCCGCAGCTGTATAGCACCGCTTGAGTAAGCGGGAAGTTCGTCCCGCCGAACTCGTCGGTGAGAAAGCCGTCGACGTCACGTGCGTTCGCAAGAACGATCCCATCGGTTTCGCCGTCGTCGAGACCGAACGTCGGCCGCGAGTCAGGGGTATCGGTACGATCGTAGGGGTCCCCGACGGTGTAGAAGTCACGCGCTGCGAGCACGTTCGTCGCTTCGATACCGTGGATATCCTGATACTGAGTGAGATCCAACGGTTCAGAGTCGGTCATCACTCCGTCGCGTCCTCGTTCGTCTCTTCCGCCGCCGGCTCCAGCCGTCGCTGTCGACGAACCTCCGCGAGCGTGTCCTCCAGCGTCCCGAGCGCCTCGATGGCTTCGAGTTCATCGGTAATCTCCTCGAGAAGGCGAGCTCGCTCGATCGCGTCCGTATCGCCGGCGGTCGTCTCGATTGCTTCGACGCGGAGCCGGCGCTCCTCCTGCCACCCACAGTCCCAGCACGTCCGGACGACGTCGAGCCGCTCGTCTTCAGCAGCATCAAGCACCGCGTCGGTCAGTGACGTCGACGGGAGTCGGTCCGGTCCGATCTCCAGTGTGACCGGACCACCGCACGCGGGACAGTCCATATCCCACGGGACGCACGCCGCAGTCATCAACATCGGGGACCCACGGGACGGATTCACAGACAGGGCTGTCGAGGATCCGATCCCGATACTCCGAGCTGGTCGTTGGAACGACAATCACCCCGGAAACTCAGTAAACGAAACTGTGCTCTCAAACTGATACATCTTGGAAGTCAGGACTCCACAGATGGCCCCTCGGCCGGAGAGAGCCAGCGGCCTTCGCACATTGCATATCGCCCCTTTCTTTGGACGAAAACCGCGATATGCAAGGCGGAATAACGCACTCAAATCGCAGAAGAACCCCGTCGGGCCGATTTGAGCCGGTAGAAAATACCTCGACGAGCTCCCGGCCCACCACTATTTCGCTAAAATTGCTCGACCACGGGGTAAACAGAGCAAATTCGGGGAGTACCGATGAGAGCCACGAACGACTCTGTGTCAAGAACGCCTCGCTGGATGGCCGCGCGCCCCCTGGAGATAGCGAAAGAAATCCCCGATTCCCGCGAATTCGGGACGTTGAACCCACTCAAAATTGCCCGACGGGGTTTTCAGTACAAGCGAGATAGCACTACACGCTATCCTCTCGATATCCTGAAAGGACACTCCTTCACACTCCGAACCCGGTAGTAGACACGCACAGGGTTAACCAACAATCCGAATCGAAAGCAGAGCCTGTTGGTTAATGATCTACCCCTCCACTGTTTCCGGAGCTTTGACTGCCTCCGATAATCCGAAACCACCTCGATAACGCTGGACAAAGTCAACTCGCAGGCTCGACTAAGCCCGCGAAGGTGACCTGAATGGGCCTATTCTACCGGCATCTTTATTTGACAGATGCGACTTCGTTGCAGTCCGACATGTACGGGGAACTCGGTCGAGGCGATTGGCGGAATGGGATTACCCAACTCAATATCGTGGATGGCAACACCGTCGAGCCAGTTCAAGACTATGCAAAAGCGGAAGTCGGCTACGAATTCCGGTCCAAATTCAAAGACGACACCCGAAACCCACCAGCGGTCCGATTCACACCGGCAGAACTCCGGGCAATGATCGAGCAAGTCAAATCTGAGGTTGACGATCCCTTTGCTGCGCCGGACTTCGAACCGCTTCGTGGCTGGCTTGAGACACACGGTGACGATGTTATTGCTGAAGTCGGTCACGAGGACAGTCTTCGCAAACAGTTCCGGATGAAATGGAATGACGACACGGGAACCCCGTATCTCAAAGTTCAACGCCGGTACCGGGACAGCAAGACAGGCGACGATTCTTGGCTGATCTCGTCACCGACACTCGGGCCAGGCGAGTTTGAGGGAGTCTTCGAGGACGTTTCCGTACCATAACAGCTCCAAAATCACCGATGTACAGCGTCGACGATGACACCGCATCTAACGGCCAAATCGTTGCCGCATCTGTCTGTGGAAGTCCTCGGAATACTTCTCCCAAGCTGCTTGGCCGAATTCCTCCGGTTCTACGCCCTCAGGATGCTCTCTTTCTTCACCGACAATCCAGCCGTGATCGACGTAGAACTGGAGAATACGCGTGGAATCCTCAGTTGAGATCACCAACACGTCCGTGATGTTCGTCGGAATTTCATCCACCACCTCGTCCGGGTTCGGGAACGTCCCTCGGACAAACCGAAGCTGTCCGTCCAGTTTCTCAACAGCAGACCTCGTCAACGGCTGGTTTGGCAAGCTATCGACTATCCTGTGGTTTGTGAAACAAACAGGACACTCTTCCTCATCCAAATACTCCAGTAGGTCGTGCTCGGCATACTGGCGCCGCATCTCTGCGAGCTGCGCTTCGAAATAGTCCGATTCCAAAAATCGCTCCGGGTCCTCTAGAATACGGTCTTGTACCTTCTTGCGTTCCGATTCAGACATCGATACCTGCCCGAATTTCTCAGCCCGACCGTTCAGGAAACTCCCCCATTGCTCACCCAGCTCTTGCGGTTGCTCGATTATCCCCTCTTCGTCAATACGAGTCCCCGTGAATCCCCCCGGATCCCGGGGGACAATCGTCGAGAAAAACAGGATTCGAAGGAATTTGAAAAAGGCATGAATTTGGTCGTCACCGTAGACACTCGTGCCGTCGAGATTCCGCTGTATATACACCTCAAACCCCTCAGGTGCTTCCGGATCCGACTTGACTAAGTTGATCTCGTCGACGAAGAAGATGTGGTGCTGAGAGGGATCCTCAGAAATCGATTTCTCGCCAAGCAAAATCGCTTCCCACGTCTCTAACCGCTCTTCAACGACCGCATTCTGAGGGTGTTCTTCTTCCTGCCAGACAGCCATTTCTGAGACAAGAAGCCGCCAAGAGACGGAGAGAACAAACTTGTACAACCACTCACCATACTCGAATGCCTCCTTCTGGCCACGGACATGCGGGTAGAACACTTGAGAAGCGAATTTACTCTCCCACTCAGAGAAAATTTGTTCACAATCCTCGCAGAGTAGCTCTTCGTGATGGTCTTGAATCCGGGTATCTGGGTCGACTACCTTTCTGAGAAACGGTGTAGGCCCCGACTTTTTCATCCACCGAATCACAAATCGAGGGATGATGTGGCTGTTCTGTAGCTCGCGGATTTGCCCACAGAGCCTGCATTCATCCATAATACGTCGAATTATTATTCCTCGTACAATTTTTTGATGGTAACTGGGGTTCTTCCATGCGGGTCGCGCCGGAACGGGGTTTCAAGACCACTACACCACTAAGACAATATAACCGAAGGTACGATTAATGGTACACGCACCGCCTGAAACACAAACGCGAGCTGACGACGTCCTCGAGGACTGGTCCCTGCCGGCGCTCGATATTCTCTGGGCGATCGCACAGTGGTACAACGGCGCCGTGCTGGAGCGAGACGACCAACGGTATCACATCGGGTGGCACCGTCCGCCGGACCTCCAGACGCTCCTCGGCTGTTCCGACGCGGAGTGGGAGCAACGATACGAAGCTGTATTCACCGACCTCCAGGCCCCCGCGACGTCGCCGACGCTCGTCGACGACCGACACTACGGCCAGAGCGAGGAGTTACAGCCGTGGCTCACGGAACAGTACATCCTCCGGCGCAAGGTTCGGTGGACACCGACCCGGAGCGCCCGAACCGCGATGGACACGCTCTTCGCCGACCTGTTCGACGCCGACGACCTCCCACGGCACCAGCTCGAGGCCGACACTGGTCTCATCGGCGATTGGGACGAGTCGCTCCTCCACCGTACCGGCGTCGCCGCCGTGGCCACGGTCTGGCGCCAGCAGGGACGCTCCGTCGTGCTGTATCCCGGCAAACAGGGGCAGGCCCAGCCGGATGTTCGGAGTACCGCAGTCGACGGTACCACCTGGGAAGCCGAAGTGCTGACCGACCACCACGACCGGGCGATGCCCCGATCGAAGTTCGCGACCTTCGCCGAACAGTCGGAGCGACAGCATCTCTGGATCTTCGAGAACAGAGAAACTGCTTTCGAGACGCTGAACCGCCTCCACGAGGCCGACGACGTCGACTGCCGGATCGCGAACGCGCCGTTCGATACGCCAGAAAACTACAGCATCCAGGTCGGCAACCGCTACCTCGATCAGAGCCACACCGACGCCGACTACCACTGTCCCGGCATCGACCGGATCGACACGATCACCGGCTGGTACGGCCGCCACTACGACGACGCCGCTCGCACCCACCTTGCGACATCGACATCCACCACCCACTCCTGATACCTCTCACCTCTCGAACATACCTCACCTAGACACCTCTCTCGCAGAATATCCAACCTCACTACCCCTAATAATCGCGGAGATTTACACAGGTGAGAGCCACCGGTTCGAGAGTGTTTCAGTACCCAGAACCTGCAGAATACTCCTGAAACACCTGTGTAAATGCCCACTCTCAGATCGGGATTAATTTACGCAGGTTCAAATCCGGAGTGGTAAAAAATACTAGAATATACCCTGACGGATCACACAAATCTGCGTTGGATCTATGGCTCAAACGCATATTCAACCGTATCATAGGTATTCAAGTCAAGCCCATACTCACTGAAATCGACTGACGGGTAAGACTCTTCCAGAGAGACGAAACACGTTGAACAAATAGCGTTCCCCAATTTGTACGCAATACCCTCCTGAACAAGTTCTACAGACGATCTGGCATCTTCGTAATCACCGAGATGGTCAGTTAGTCTGGTCATTTCCCAAGGGAGATAATACGAGTCACGTCGGTTAGCGTCTTCACAGAAAGAGCAGGGCGCAGTTCCTGGATGGTGATGATGACCCTCATAATCACCGTCAGTAACAGTGTCCCAGATGTCTTCCTTGAACTCTTCTGGGCTGCGATCATACTTTGCTTGGACAGTCTCCTCAGAGGCTTCTATGTTACATCGATGAAGGAATCGCTCTTTGTCGGTTAGATCGATTTTTGCTTGGATCGGACAGTTAGTACCTGTAATCTTGCAATGCCAACTATCGATAGGAACTTCAACTCGTCCGAATTGGCAGGTCACCCAGTCACCACCGCTGGCGAACTCATCCACGTAATGTATCCCCGTGTCTGCTATGTACTGTTCAATCGTGTTCTCGATTTCTTCATCCAATAGTTCGGCGTCGTCGATATCAAGAACTAATTGAGGCCCAGCTCGCTCGAGCCAATGTGTTTTGACCTCGCTATGTGTGTGCTCAACGAGGATCTCACCGCTGAATTTCATACCCAGTCACTCAAGGCCGCGACGTACAATCTTACCGGCTTTTTGAATCGGGATCCGGAGAGCTCTCAAAGCCTACCAGGTTCTGACTGGGGATCGTGGTAATCGTCGACAAGCTCGAGTGCCTGTTCGATAGTTCGCTCGTCGTACAGCGTATCCTCTGAAACAAGACGCACCCACCTGGCCCGATGTCGATCCGATTGTCGAACCAGCTGTTCCATCTGTTCGCCATCACCACCAGTCCAATACGCAAGCTGGCTGCAGAACGCGACGTCAGCCTCTGTTTGACTCGCATACCCTGCACTACTGCCAGTCCATAACCGCCGGAAGACGTCACCAGCGGGCCCGTACTGTGCCCGTTCGATGACGGTGGTATCACTCAAATCAACGTCGACACCAGACTCTGATGGTAGTCCACCGAATTCCTGAATATCGACGGCAGACAGCGTGGCTGCAGTTTCGGCTGGGTCGGTAGCTCCTTTCCATGCCTTGTAGACGGCCCGGAGTGCCGCCGTCCGCTCGGTAATCGTCGCCGATGTCGACGACAGCTGCTCGCCCGTGATTGGGATATGGAACTCCGCATCACAGATGTCGATCGGCCCGGAGGTCCAACTCGGTGGCTGCCCCGCAACGATAATCCGAATGCTCTGACCGTCGTATGCAGCTTCAGTATAGGAATCAAGCGTCTCAATCACCGTCCGGGCCCAGCCATCGAGGTCGCCGGTCTCAGGATCACGACAGGTGGAGAGTTCGACAGCAGTAAATGGGTCATCGTGTGTGGGATAGAAGGCGAGTCCGTCGACATCCAGTTCGGACGCCGTCGCCGTGGCGTATGCATCCTCAAAACCACTCCACGTATCTTCGTCATCGAAGGTTGCGCGCTCGCCGGTCGCCGGATCAATCGGGGTGAGCGAAATTCCGTCTACCGAGTCGCCAGCATCAACCGCCCGCCAACAGACCCACTGTTCGCGCTTGCGAAGCGCCTCGGGAACGGTCTCCCAGCCGGGGATGTGTTCACTGAGCATCGGTACGGCCTCCCTCTGGATGGCTAGAATACCTCGTTTTGTCCCAACTGTGCCACAGTCCTGTAGAGCGTCGATATTTGGAGGGCGACATTAGTGAGTGACAGGCCCGCGTAGAACTTGTACTCTCTGGGGGCGGAGAAGTTTCACACTCGATCATAATCGGGATAACTCCGTCTACTGGCGGAGAGAATTCCGATTGTGAAATCCGGATTTAGCGTCTTATTCACAGAATATCCCCGAAATCAGGGGGTGAGTCGGAGCTAGGAAAGCTGACGAGGGACCAAATGAAGTGATTATCCGAGAACAACGGTTACAATATCTTGATACAAAGCGTTCGATTCTAAGAGAGCTATATCTAGAAACCACGGCGAAAGATAGCTTACTCGAACTTATTTCGGCGTTTTGGAATATGCCTGTTGTGTATAAGACAATAGTAACACGGAGAACAGGGTGGAAAACCATTAAGTTCAGACAGCACCTCCAGTAGAGTAGGCCGTTGGAAATGCGACGTTGTCTGGTGAGAACCCGCTCACAGCGCCGTGGACGCCTACTTCTCGAACAGAACCCGGACTCACGCCGAGGAACTGCCACCCGTAGTGATCGAGAACCCACCACACTACACAATGAGTACCAGCGATTCCGACGATACTGACCGACTCGAACAGTATATCAGCGACGAGAAAGGACACCTTCCCAGTAGCGAGAGCATAGTCGCGCTCGCGAACTGGCTCTACGCGAACGAGTACTTCGAAACCAACGATCGCGTGGTTCCTACGAGTACTCTCAAGGACACTCTCGGCGACCGGCTCGAATATGGGGTCGACACGGCCCTTGACCATCTTGAAGAGATTGATGTTGTCGCTGAGGTTTCGCGTGGTAGTGGACAACTGATTCTACACGAACGGAAGAACGAGGGCTTCTTCGACCCGAGCAATCGGGATATGATTCCACTTCTCGAAGAAGAAGTCTCACGCTTCCTCGAGGACCTCCAAGAGCAGGAAAGCCGGACACTGGAATCCGAAGACACCAGTGACGACGAGACTCCGTCGGTCGCTGATGGCGGTGAGCCTGAAACAAATTCAGAGAATGCTGAAGCGGAGGATATCGATGAAGCCGAAGCCAGCGATGAGGAGGATGCAGACGATGTGCCGACAACGCTACGCGCAGTTGCTGCGGCTGCGCTAGATGTCGACGTGCCTATCGAGGATGCGCTCACGAATCCCACGGACCACATCGAGAGGATTGAGCGGTTTGATGATGTAGTCTCAGCGATTATCGAGAGCGACGAGGTAAGTCGCCGGCGTGAGTACGAGCCGATGGGTTGGCGCAATACTGCCAATAAGTGGGTGCTGACGAGGACAGCGAAAGCTCGGAAGGAGAACGAATCACTACCGGGCTGAATGCCCAGTATTACAGAGTAGTCGGTAGATTTGAGGAGAAAACACTTCGCTGAACTACTCGTCAGACCATTCACTCACTGGCAACGGAATCGATCAGCGTCCACTCAAGCTTGTGCAGCTGTTCAGCGACATCGCTGTCCTTGTTGATCTGGTACAGCGGGCTCCCACTGATCTTCCGCGTCTGTTCTACAACCTCGAGCGCCTGAAGATCCTCAATATGGTCGTACACCGTACTGCGGCTCATCCCGGCCTGCTCGGCGATCTGACTGACGTTGATGTCCCGGCCTTCGCTCAGGAGGACAGCAAGGATCTTTACTTTCGGATGGTTTCCGAGGAGCTCCGTTAGCGCGGTCTGTTCTGCGAACGATCCGCCCCCGGATTGGACGTCTGGATTGGTCGCCATGGGTGTGGATATGAATACGGATAGACACACCATCACCCCCGGACACCGAGTTGATACAGGTGGTGGGTTTAGCGGTGGCCGGTGGGATTACTGGTGTGAATCTATCCGAGCTTGGGTGTTGTTTGATCTGAGCTCACGAATACTGTTACACCAGTATTCGTGAGTCGGGTTCTGTCTACACAGTACTGTAGCATTCGATGTGGTATAAGTGTTTCGCAAGCTAGCCAGATATTGGAGTATAAAGATACGATGTCGTCTGTTCAGAACACCAGAGATGGATATCGGATACCCATATCTGTTTGTTGGAGATATAGGAGTGTTGTTTCAGCAAAACACTTATGTGCGTGCGCGTTCTAGATAAGGTACTGAGTTGATACAGGTATGAGCGACTGGAAAACTGTTCATCTGACCGTGGTAGCGAAGATGGTACGGGTACCTGTGGTGGGGTCTCACCACAAGCAGAAAGACACCATCAAGGGATGGTGCGGGGGTTTCGACGGCGACGTCGTCGACGACGCGATCGACGATCTCGTCACCGATCCGACTGCGCCGCTTCAGGAAAAGGGGCGGGGGACGATTCAACTGACGAGCGTCGCTGACGCCAAGGAGTTCCTCGAGCAGCACGACGATGACGATGAGTTCACATGGTTCACCTGATACGGTGACAAGTCGAGCTGACGGCGATACAACTGACTAGTCAGCGTGGCTACTATACAGATGCAGATTCTCCATCTAACCTGATGACTGAAGAGAGAACCCGAGTCGATTTCAACGCCCCGAAACCCCTCATCGAACGTGCTGACAGCGTCGGTGAAATCCTCGGGATCTCCCGGACTCGCCTTCTGATTGACGCCCTCGAGGACAAACTCGCCGCCCTCGCCGACGACGAGGAATTCCGCCAGCGCCTGAGCAGGGCCTATTACGATGGTCGTGTCGACGGCGACACCGTCGAAGCAATGCTTGGTCTCGAAGAAGCGATGCGGCTGAAACTCCTTCGAGAGTCGATCGACCAGACTCTAATTATCCCCCAGATCGAGGGCGATCTCCCGAGTGACGATACTTTCTACGATGGAGGGGTTTCCGAATGGACGGACTCGAGTTCGTCTAATGCATCGGATGGCGAGTCACACTCCTAACGACATCGAAGCCCACCGTTGACCCCAGTAGCATCGAAGAGAGCGTCACCAAAATCTTCACCATACACCAGTAACATCCGCACAAGCAGTTTAGCTACTATTGAAATACTATAGGAATTCCTAAATGTGAGGAAATAGGTATTCATATAGAATAAGCAAGGGCTGTTCTAAGGGAAGACCCTCAGCGAGCCATCAAGAACTCGGAGAAGCCCGGTGAGCTACCCTAAATCGTGTGACCACTTTCACCTTGCTATGCGGACATTTAGTTTATATCGGACCCTTGACTGATTTATGAGCGACAGTGGAGCCGAGACAGGTTCTACAGAGACCAGTAGCCGGGGGGCAGTCATTTTGGATGAATCAGATCCACGAACGGTGATAGAACGCTTACCAAATACCGTCTTCCCGGTCATGATTCGATTTGCTCTCCAGAAGTCGACGAGTGGGGACCGGACACATGAGTCGCTGAGGACCCCAGATTACCCTGTAGATGTGCGGATTCCACAGGGAGCATACATCCCACAATCGACAGTCTATTTCGATAATCCTGCAGAGCGCCCGCCACGGAATGCAGCGGCCTGGCGACCACGAGAATTCGTTGATTCGCTCTCTGAGCTGTTAGATGAAATCGAGGACTCACCACATGTCGACCCAGATCGGTTACAATTCACCGACCTTTGTGTGGCCGAGATAGCCCCCCGGTATACAACCAGCGATCCACAAACAGGTGACACCGTCGCCACGCCAGAATTGTACGGTGATCAGGGGGACATCACCCTCGGGTATTTCCGTCGTGAGGGGAGTCTCTCTGCGACCGAGGTTCGGGATTCCCTCGATACTGCAATGCCGGGTGAAACGCGGTCTCCCCCACAGCTCATCCAAATCACTGAAGCAACGGCTAAACCGGCTCGGTCAAGTCGGGAGACACAGCAACCAGCGGGACGACACAAGTACTTCACAGAGGATGAAGCTGAACGGGTAGACAAACTTGATGCAACTCCTGCCGCCTGGATGCTGGATCAAGTTGCTTCGGCATCTGAGAGCCATCGACCACTCGATCCGGTACTCTCCGAGATTGAACGATTTTTCCCAGAACTCGCAGAGACTGATCTCCTCGAGTTCATTCAGCTACAGGGTCGCACTGAGACGAGTGAGCGATTCTACGCTAACGAAGTACTGTCACGATGAGTGAAACGGTCCAAGAATCTGATGACGAGGAGTCGCAAAATGGATACATCCCACGAGTCGGTGGGGAGATTGATCTCGATATTTCGGTTGACAGCGAATCTCCCTTCGTAGTTATCCCTCGTGGGGGAGCAAAGGAGATTGGCCGGAGTTGCTATCAGGTTGAGACGCGTAATGGAACGTATCTCGTCGACGTCGGACTGAATCAAGGCGACGGAGGATTATTCCCTGATCTCAGGGGCCTCGATGAGGGACAGATAGACGCAGTTTTTCTCACCCATGCTCATATCGACCACGTCGGCTCGCTCCCTCTGTTGGAGAGTTACGGCTTTCTCTCTGATCAGGCACCAGTAATTACAACGAGGCCGACAGCTGCGCTTGCAGACACATTACTCAGAGATTCGCTGAAACTTCACCGGCGAGCGACACAAAAACCAGGGAGAGAACAACAGTACTCGGAAACCGATCTGAGGAAAGTCATCGACCGATTCCGTCCCTGCGGATACCAGGCGGCATACCTCAGTGATCACGTCGCACATATCGAGGATACCGAAACGCTCCATTTCGAATTTGGAAATGCGGCCCACCTACTGGGTAGTGCCTGGTTAGCACTAACAGTAGACGGCTCACGGGTTGTTTTCTCAGGAGATATTGGCGGCCGGTCGAACCATCTCCCCGAAATTGATGAGCCTCCGCAAGCAGACGCCCTCTTCCTTGAATCGACATATGGGGACACCCATTCGCATACCAGTGCGACTGACACCCGAACGGACATCTACAACGAGGCTATCGACGCAGCTACCGATGGGAAGCCAGTACTCATTCCCTGTTTCGGGGTTGGACGATCCCAAGAGCTGCTCTATATGTTCAAAAACCGGGTTCACACGCTTCCTGAAGAGGACCGAAAGCAGCTCAACGTAGTCTATGATGGAATGGCGCAAAGCGCTACTGACACGTATAACGAGCATTGTAGAAGCGAATTCGCAGCCGAATCGATCCGGAACTACATAGTAAATTCAGGTGACCAACAACCATTCCTCTTC
>Ga0102939_1000503_pt1 | contig 14460 bp, 10 predicted proteins | sample SalPon2_B_H2O_MG_FD_78214 | JGI IMG/M metagenome (GOLD analysis project Ga0102939, IMG submission 78214) | Salt pond water microbial communities from South San Francisco under conditions of wetland restoration - Salt Pond MetaG R2_B_H2O_MG | ecosystem: Environmental > Aquatic > Non-marine Saline... | reverse complement strand
TCCCGGTCGTCGATCAGCCGACAGAGCTTCCGGAACGAGACGACATCGCGGGTGACTCGCGATGTCGTCTCGTTCCGGAAGCTCTGTCGGCTGATCGACGACCGGGAGCCGCTGTACGTCGCCACCGACAACGCCTACGAGCTGGCGGCCGACAAAGGCGAGCTGGTGGGGTTCCTGCGGTCGCTGCCGGACGGGACCCGACTCGTACAGGTGACGGGCGCTGAGCGCCCGGAGCCGCTCTCTCGGGTCGCGTCCAGACACGGGATCCCGTACGGGAAAGAGCCGATGGAGGAGGCGGAGGCGGCCGCGCGGCTCGCCGCGGCCAACGTCGGCCACGAGGTGACCGCGTTCACGGACGAAACGCGGGTGAAGGTGGCTCGCGGCCGCTCGACCGGAAAGGGTGGATGGAGTCAGGACCGGTACACGCGCCGGATCCACGGTAACGTCCGGAAGCGGACGCGACAGGTGCAGTCGAAGCTGAACGAGACGAACCTCGAGTTCGACCGCGAGGTGACAGAGAAGTACGGCGGCTACGCGAACGCCGTCTTCACCGTCGAGGCCCGTCCCGAAGAGATCCCCGTGTCGAACTCCCGAGCGGGCGACGTGCGCGTCGAGGTCGAACGGGAGCGCCGCGACGGGATCGAGTACGAGCCGCTGGTGAAGCGCCGCGACCGCGTCATCGTCGGGATCGACCCGGGGACGACCACGGCCGCCGCCGTGGTGGGCCTCGACGGCACCGTCCACGCGCTCTACTCCTCTCGGACGGCCGACACCGCGGACGTGACCGAGTGGATAATCGAGCAGGGGCGGCCGATCATCGTCGCCGCCGACGTGGAGCCGATGCCGGAGACGGTCGAGAAGTTCCGCCGGTCGTTCGACGCCGCGGGGTGGCGGCCCACCACGGACCTCCCGGTCGACGAGAAGCTCCATCGGACCCGCGAGGCGAGCTACGCGAACGACCACGAGCGCGACGCGCTGGCGGCCGCGCTGTACGCGTACGACGACCACGCGGACCAGTTCGAACGGATCGCGGCGAAGACCCCGCCGCGGCTCGACCGAGAGGCGGTGATCGCGGGCGTGGTCGCCGGCGGCGCGTCCGTCGAGGCGGTCATCGACGACCTGAGCGAGGACGGGGACAGTGGCGGTGGGGGGAGCGGCGACAGCGACGCCGACGAGTCGGATCCCACAGAGCCCGAGCGGACCGAGGAGGAGGAGACGATCCGGCGGCTCCGCGAGCGCGTCGACAGGCTGGAGTCGCACGCGGAGTCGCTGGAAGCCGACCTCGCAGAGCGCGACGAGCGCGTCGCGGAGTTGGAGGGCGAACTGGAGGAGGCGAAACGCGAAGAGCGGATCGAAGCGCGCACTCGTCGAGCGGTCTCACGGCTCGAACGCGAGACGGACCGACTGGAGCGCGAGCGCGACGAGGCCCGCGAGCGCGTCGACGAACTGGAGCGGAAGGTTGAGACGCTAAAGGAGCTGTGGCGGCTCGATCACTCCAACTTCGGCGACATCGCCGAGGGGCGCGGGCTCGCGAGCGTGAAAGTCGTAGAGCAGTTCACCCTCGACGCGTTGGAGGCGGCCGACGAGGCGTACGGGCTCGTCGCCGGCGACGTCGTGTACCTTCGTGACGCCTCCGGAGCCGGTCGGCGGACCGCGGAGCGGCTGGCCGAGACGGAGCCGCGAGCCGTGATCCGCGACGGGAACCTCTCGGGGGTCGCAGATCAGGTCCTGTTCGACCACGACGTGCCCGTCGTTCCGGCCGACGCCGTCCCCGTTCGCGAGGTCGACGAGCTGGCCGTCGCAGAGGAGAGCGCGCTCGACGCGGCGCTCGACGACTGGGAGAAGCGCGCGGAGCGGCGACGGACGGCCGAGAAACAGGAGCACCTCGATCAGATCATCTCCGAGCACCGAGCGGGGCGGACGCTGCCAGAGACGGAAGAGTAGCGGAGCCGGCGACGAGTAGCGAGGCGGTCCCGCTGGCGGGCCGCAGGCATCGGAGCGCAGTGCGCTTTCAGAAGTCATATGTCCGGTAACGCACAGTCGAGAGTATGGACGCTCACGAGCTGATCACCCGGAACGCGGCCGAGGTGGTCACCGAGGAGGAGATCGAGGCGCTTGCCGACGACCCCGACGGAAAGCGGGCGTACGTCGGCTACGAGCCCTCGGGCGTGCTCCACATCGGTCACATGCTCACCGCGAACAAGCTCATCGACCTCCAGGAGGCCGGGTTCGAGGTGACGGTCCTGCTCGCCGACGTGCACGCGTACCTCAACGACAAGGGCTCGTTCGAGGAGATTCGCCACACCGCGGAGCGCATGCGCGACCAGTTCATCGCGTACGGACTCGACGAGTCGAACACCCAGTTCGTTCTCGGCTCCGACTTCCAGCTCGACGACGACTACACTCTCGATCTGCACGCGTTAGAGCTGGAGACGACGCTCGCGCGGGCCGAGCGCGCGATGGCCGAGATCACCTCGGGCGACTCGGTGAAGGTGTCGCAGGCGGTGTACCCGCTGATGCAGGCGCTCGACATTCCGTACCTCGGCGTTGACCTCGCGATCGGCGGGATGGAACAGCGCAAGGTCCACATGCTCGCGCGCGACGTGCTCCCGAGCATCGACCGCGAGCCGCCGACGAGCCTGCACACGCCGCTCATCGCCGACCTCGGAACCGGTCGGGGGAAGATGTCCTCGAGCGAGGGGGTCACCATCTCGATGGAGGACTCCCGCGACGACATCGAGTCGAAGGTGAACGACGCCTACTGTCCGCCGACGGCGGACCCCGAACCGACGGAGGAGGGCGAGACGCGCGAGAACCCCGTCTTACAGGTGTTCGAGTACCACGTGTTCCCGCGGTTCGACACCGTTCGCGTCGAGCGACCCGAGGAGTACGGCGGGAACCTGACGTACGAGGCGTACGACGCGCTCGAAGCGGATCTGGAGTCCGGCGAACTCCACCCCGCCGACGCGAAGGGCGCGCTCGCGGAGTACCTCGACCGGCTCATCGCGCCGGGACGCGAGCAGTTAGCAGAGTAGACGGCCTCAGTCGTGCGCGTTCGTCGCGGTGTGACCGCCGATCTGGCAGGACCCGTCGAGACAGCTCCGGCCGGCGGCCGTCTCGAATATCGGTAACCCGCAGCCGCATTCGTCGACGACGACGCCCGACGGGATCGAGAGTGTCGTCTCGCAGTCGGGGCGCTCGCAGGCGAGGTACACGCGTCCCGGCGCGAACTCGACAGTTAGCGATCCCCCGCAGTCGGGACAGTCCCAGACGCGGTCGAACCGCTCGCTGACGGCGGCTTCCATCGGGTCGCACGCGGGGTCGAGACAGAGGTGAAAGGGCTCGCCGCGCTCGACGCGTATCTTCGGTAGCCCGCAGTCGTCACACGTCGCGTCCGTGACGCTCGCGCCCGCCGGGAGCCCCCACCGCTCCTCGCAGTCGAGACAGACCACGTCGCCGCGCGAGCGCACGAGCGGGCCGCCGTCCTCCGGACAGGTGCCGACGGGCACGCCGGCCACCGTGACCGGGAGCGCGCGGCTCGCCGTCGCCTCCGTCGAGACGACCCGGAGGTGGCGAGACCCGTCGCGGGCGGTGACAGAAAAGCCCGCGCCGTCGCCCTCGACGACGACCGACTCGGGGCGGGTGAGCCACGCGACCGGCTGGTAGCCGTCGGCGTCGTGGACGAGCGTGGTGTCGTCCGGTTTGATCAGGACGACGACGCGCCCGCGATAGCTGCGCGAGCGGTCGCCCCGTTCGGTCACCTGACAGTCGCCTGCGAGCACGCGGAGTCGTTCCGGCATATCCCGGCTGGCCGCGGTATGGGTGAAAAGCGGTCGGGGGTCCGAAGAAACGGGCGGCGAGACGCGCGCTACTCCACTCGAACCGTCCGCGTCGACCTGACCGGCATCAACGGCAGGTCGGGAAAGACGACCTCGACGACGAACGCCAGTTCGTCGGCGTCGGGCGTGCCGAACACGCCGACCGGCACCGTCGTCTCCCCGTCGAGATACGTCGTCTGTGCGGTCATCTCCACGTCGTTGACGGTCACTCGAATTCCCGTGCGGGCGCGACCGGAGACGGTCGAGACCGCGATCTCGCACAGCTCGTTTTCGCCGACTGCGACGGTGTCCGGGAACGCTCCCCAGTCGACGTCGATCCGGGGGCACTCCCGAGCGGCGTCGACGATCCGCTCCGCGACGGAGCCGCTCACGCCGGCGTTCTCGAGCGCGCTCGGTCCGGCGTCGACGACGGCTGCCGGCGAGGTGAGCCCGGCGTCGGAGAGCCGCTCGGCGCGGCCGGAGCCGACCCCGTCGATCGCGGTGAGCGCGACCGCCTCCCGGGAGACGCCGTGTTCGACGCGCGCCTCGACGCGGGCGGCGAGGTTGGCGGCGCGGGGGCCGGCGAACCGGTCGAGGAACTCGGCGAGCGCGGCGAGCAGCCGGAGCGCGTTCTGACGGATCACCCACGCGTCGGAGCGGAGGTCTGAGGGGATCGAGTCGTCCATTCCCGCGATCAGGATGGCGAACACCTTGCGGTGCCCGTCTTCCAGGTCGGTGTCGCGGTCGTCGAGGATCCGGTCGATCGCGTCGGACTCGGCCGCGCGAGCCGAGACGGAGTCGAACTCGCCGGCGGCCGCGACGGTCGCCAGCAGCCGGTCGACGGTCAGCGTCTCCCGCTCCGCGAGCCGGTGGAACCGCCGCGCCGTGTCGAGTCGGAGGTAGTACTTCGAGGCGAGCCGCCCGAGCGCCGTCGGTTCGATCGCGAGGTCGTCGGCCGCGAGGAACCCGTCTTCGACGAGCGAGTCGAGAGTGTCGCGGACGCGGTCGCGCAGCGTCGCGAACTCGTACGCCTCCGGTTCCGACTGCGCGCGGACGTAGTAGAAGGTCGTCTCTAGCCACTCCATCACGTCTTCGACCCCCTGTATCGTCCCCATCGCGACTTCCGCGTTGAGGTGCGATTCCAACTCGCCGGCGAGCCGTGACTCGATCGGTTTGCCCTCCGCCAACAGCTCGCGGTACCGGTCGGCGTCGCCGTGGTCACAGACGACCCAGCCGTACCCCACGTCGTCGTAGCCCGGCCGCCCCGCTCGCCCGAGCATCTGGAGCACGTCGAGCGGCGAGATGTCCGTCTCACCCTCCAGCGGGTCGTGGTACTTCGTGTCGCGGATGACGACACAGCGCGCGGGGAGGTTCACCCCCCACGCCAGCGTCGACGTGGAGAAGAGCAGCTTGATCTTCCCCTGTTTGAACCACTCTTCGACGCGGTCGCGGTCGTCTTTCCCGAGCCCGGCGTGGTGGAAGCCGACGCCGTCGGTGACCGACTGCCGGAGGGTGTCGTTGGTGAGCTCTGTCGCCTCGGTGTGGAAGTCGTAGTCGCCGCGGGAGTCGATCGGAATGTCCCGTTCGGTGATCTCGTCGCGTGCCTTCTTGGCCGCCTGCACCGTGTCCTGTCGCGAGGAGACGAACACGAGCGCCTGTCCGTCCTCGCGGACGTGGGGCTCCGCCAGATCGAGCGCACGGTAGAGCCGGCGGTACTTATCGGCGAACGCGTTCGAGCCGTGCGAGTACGTCTTCACGCCGGTTTCGAGGTCGACCGGCCGGTACTCGTCGCCGAACTCGTAGGTCGTCTCGGCGGGCGCGTCGAGCCACGCCGCCACGTCGTCGACGTTCGGCATCGTCGCCGAGAGCGCGACGATGCGGGGATCCTGCAGCCGCCGGAGCCGCGAGACGGTCACTTCGAGCACCGCGCCGCGCTTCTCCGAGTCGAGGAGGTGAACCTCGTCGATGACGACGCAGTCGACATCGGTGATGAACGAGTAGCGCGCAGAGTCGTGTTTTCGAGTGGCGCTGTCGGCTTTCTCCGGCGTCGTCACGAGCACGTCCGCGCGCTCGGCGCGTCGAGGGTTCAGGTCTCGCTCGCCGGAGACGACGTAGACGGAGTACCCGAGCTCCTCGAACCGGTCCCACTCGCTTTCCTTCTCGTTCGTGAGCGCGCGAAGCGGCGCGACGAAGAGCGCGGTTCCCCCGGCGGCGAGCGTCTTGCAGATCGCGAGTTCGGCGAGCGCGGTCTTGCCGGACGCCGTCGGCGCGGACGCGACGACGTTGTGGTCGGTCTCCAGCAGTCCGGGAAGCGCCTCCCGCTGCATCCGATTGAACTCTTCGAACCCGAAGGCGTCGGCGAACTCCGGCACCGCGTCCGCGACCTTCACGGCGCATCACACCCGTGGACGGGTCGACGACGGCCGGGGGCGAGTCGACGGCGACCGGAGCTGTGTCGCATTGGATCGAACCCGGGGCTTCGAGAGCAAAGGGGTTTCTCATGCGGCCGCCCGCGAGCCGCGGCCCGCCGAGATGACCCCCCGACCCCTCCGACGCCGATCGGTCACACGATATCCCGACCGTTTAGGTAACCGCGGGTGGACAGGCGGATATGATCCCGTCGTCACCGGTCGTCATCGCGGCCGCCGTACTGCTGGCACTCGTCGTGCTCCTCGGCGTCGTCCGGCGTCTCCGCGGTCCATCGGGGGACGCCCGCGAGTCGAAACGCGCCCACGAGGCGGCGAAACAGCGCGATCCGCCCGTAGAGATCGGCGAGACGTACGAGTTCGGCGTCACGGACCTCACCGAACACCACTCCGGCGAGGAGGTCGCCGTCGGCAAGGTGGAGGGGTTCGTCATCTTCGCCGAGGACGTACCCGGCGATATCGGGAAAGGCGACGTGATCCGCGCGAAGGTGCTCTCGTTCAACGAGGGACGGACCTCCGCGGACGCGACGTTCGTGTCCCGGGCGTAACGTCCGCACAGTCCGGTTCGTAGCCGATGTCGACGGCAGTCAGATCTCGCGACCGCGCTCCGGCCGGTTCGCGTCCGCGCCGAGCATGAGGTTCATAGGTGATGGCGACGAAGGGGCGTCGTAATGGCTCAGGCCGGGAATCAGGACCTCACGGAGCGGTTCATTCAGTTCTACCGCAACTACTACCGCGAGGAGATCGGCACCCTCGCACAGAACTACCCCAACGAACAGCGCTCGCTGTACGTCGACTACGACGACCTGTTTCAGTTCGACCGCGACCTCGCCGAGGACTTCCGCACGAAGCCGGACCAGATGCGCGAGTACGCGGAGGAGGCGCTCCGCCTCTACGACCTCCCCGCGGACGTCAGCCTCGGTCGCGCACACGTCAGGATAGAGAACCTCCCGGAGAGCATCGACATCCGCGGCATCCGCGTCCACGACGACCACATCGGAAGCCTCGTCTCTGTCAAAGGCATCGTCCGCAAGGCGACCGACGTGCGCCCGAAGGTGACCGAGGCCGCCTTCGAGTGCCAGCGGTGCGGCACGATGACGTACATTCCGCAAGGCGACGGCGGCTTCCAAGAGCCACACGAGTGTCAGGGGTGTGAGAGACAGGGCCCGTTCCGCGTCAACTTCGACCAGTCCGAGTTCGTCGACTCACAGAAACTCCGGATTCAGGAGTCTCCCGAGGGACTCCGCGGCGGAGAGACGCCGCAGTCGATCGATATCGACATCATCGACGACATCACCGGCGAGGTGAGCCCCGGCGACCACGTCACCTGCGTCGGCGTCCTCCACATCGAACAGGTCGAGCAGGGCAACGAGAAGTCGGCCATATTCGACCTGTACATGGACGGCGTCTCCATCGGCATCGAGGACGAGGAGTTCGAGGACATGGACATCACCGAGGCGGACAAACGCGAGATCATCGAACTCTCCAACCGCGACGATATCTACGAGGCGATGGTCGGGTCCATCGCGCCCGCCATATACGGCTACGAGGAAGAGAAGCTCGCGATGATCCTCCAGCTGTTCTCGGGCGTGACGAAACACCTCCCCGACGGGTCGCGGATCCGCGGGGACCTGCATATGCTCTTGATCGGGGACCCGGGTACCGGGAAGTGTGTCGATGGAGACACGAAGGTCAACCTCAACGATGGACGTGAGATTCCGATACGCGAGCTTGTTGAGCGAAACCTCGACGATCCGAAGCCTACCGACGATGGCGTCTGGGACAGTGTCGACTTTGAGGTTCCCGCACTTCAGGAGGATGGAACCATCGGGGAGTCCCGCGCGACGAAGGTCTGGAAGAGAGAGTCACCAGAGAGGATGTATCGGATCGAAACCGCATCGGGCCGCGAGATAGACGTGACGCCTTCTCACCCATTATTCGTTCAGCGTGACGGCCAGTTTTCTCCGGTCATCGCCGAGAAACTGGAAGCGGGCGAGTTCATAGCGGCTCCCAACCAGGTAGATGTAGACGGCGACGACGCGCTCAACATCGACTTCCGTAGGGCACAGTCATACAACGCAGTCCGGCTTGATCCACCCAAACGATGGACTCCAAAACTCTCTCGTCTCATTGGATACATCGTAGCCGAGGGGTACGTCGAAAAACGCGACGACCATTCGGGATTCGTTTCAATCACGAACAACGATGAGGAAGTCCTTGATGACGCCCGCAGCACGTTCGATGACCTCAACCTCGAAACGACCACCCGGAAGCCGCATGACGGAAAGAGTGCACGAGAGCTGATTTGTTCCGCGGGCGAGTTCGTCAGCTTCCTCGATGAGATCGATGAATCACTACTGAAAAATTCCGCAGATAAGCGGGTTCCACCGAGAATTTCCGGTGCATCTGAACCGATTACGGCGGCTTTCATCGAGGGGTTCATCGAAGGAGAAGGACACGTCTCTTCGTCGCAACGCGAGATAACTATCGCTTCGATGAGCGAGGAACTCCTCGAAGGAGTCCGGTCACTCCTGCTTCAACACGGGATTACGTCCCAGTTGCATGAGCGTCACAACGGGAGCTACCGCCTTCGCATCAGCGGAGCGCAGTTCGATCGCTACGTGACCAAGATCGGATTCGTTACCGACCGAAAGCAGGCGGCGGCGGAAGACCGTCTCGAAACGGATCAGAATACGAACGTGGATGTGATTCCGAACGTTGGTCCGACGCTTCACCGGTTACGTGAATCTCTCGGACTAACGCAGTATGAGTGCGGCGTGCCGCGGAGCACGTTCCGACACTACGAAGCCGGGAACCGAAATCCGAGTCGAGACGCACTCGGTCGGATCATCGACGCGTTCGAAGACGCATGCCAATCCTCGGTCAACTCCAACAGCGACGCCCTTGCTAAGACAGACGGCGGATCCACCGTACGTGACGTTGCTGCACTCCGGCAACTCGCCGATGGAGATATTCGGTGGGATCGGATCGAATCCATTGAGCAGGTTGAACCCGAAGGTGATTGGGTGTACGATCTCGAAATCGAGGGAACACACAACTATGTCTCAAACGGGATCATTTCACACAACTCACAGATGATCTCGTACGTCGAGAACATCGCCCCCAGATCGGTTTACACGTCCGGTAAAGGCAGCAGCGCGGCCGGTTTGACGGCCGCTGCTGTACGAGACGACTTCGGCGACGGGCAGCAGTGGTCGCTCGAAGCCGGCGCGCTCGTGCTCGCCGACAAGGGAATCGCCGCAGTCGACGAGCTTGACAAAATGGACTCGTCGGACCGCTCCGCGATGCACGAGGGGCTCGAACAGCAGAAAATCTCGGTGTCGAAGGCGGGGATCAACGCGACTCTCAAAGCTCGGTGTTCGCTCTTGGGTGCAGCGAATCCGAAGTACGGGCGGTTCGACCAGTACGAGCCGATCGGCGAACAGATCGACTTGGAGCCCGCGCTCATCTCGCGGTTCGATCTGATCTTCACGGTGACGGACAGCCCGGACCCGGAGCACGACTCGCGGCTCGCAAAACACATCATCAAGACGAACTACGCCGGCGAGCTCAACACACAGCGCGAGGAGCTGGCGAGTTCGGAGTTCACCTCCGAGCAGGTCGCGGAGGTCACTCAAGAGGTCGCGCCGGAGATCGACGCCGACCTCCTGCGCAAGTATATCGCTCACGCCAAGCGCTCTTGTTTCCCGACGATGACGGAGGAGGCGAAAGAGCTCATAGAGGAGTTCTACGTCGACCTACGCTCGAAGGGGGCAGACGAGGACGCACCCGTTCCCGTCACCGCCCGAAAGCTGGAGGCGATGGTGCGGCTCGCGGAGGCGAGCGCGCGGCTCCGCCTGTCGGACACGGTCGGGCGCGAGGACGCCGACCGCGCGACCGACATCGTCGAATCGTGTCTCAAGGACATCGGCGTCGACCCGGAGACGGGCCAGTTCGACGCCGACGTCGTGGAGACCGGCACCTCGAAGAGCCAGCGCGACCGCATCAAGAACATCAAGGGACTCATCGCCGACATCGAAGCGGAGTACGAGGAGGGCGCGCCCGTCGACGAGGTGCTCGACCGCGCCGGAGAGATCGGTATGGATCCCGGGAAGGCCGAAGGAGAGATCGAGAAACTCCGCACCAAAGGCGAAGTGTACGAGCCGAAGCAGGGGCACCTGCGGACGACGTAGATGGATCGAATCTCAGCGATGCGGAACGTCGAGGACGCACTCCGTGCGTTCGAGGACGGAGAAGCGGATCTCGCCGCGACGGAGCGGCGAGTCGCGGCGGTGTTGCGGACGTACGCCAGCGAGTTCGAGGGCGAAGACGACGTGTTCCGAGCGGTGGGCGAACCACCGGTGGACGGAACGATCGTGGTCGCACCCTCGAAGCCGGCCGCACGCGAGCGCGTGCTCGCGCGATCGGGACTGTCCGTCGGTGCTAACACACTCGGCGCGGACACCACCGAGTGCTCCGGCGATCGTCTCGACGACCAGCCAGGAGACCGAAACAACCCTGGTGAACTGACAGGAAAAGAAAACGACGCAGTCCCCGAATTCGATATCGAACTCGTCTGATCGCCAGAGCGGTTCGGAACCGCTAAGTACAGCGTCGACCACCGGCAGACGTGTTGTTGGTCGTGACGTATTCGGCTGCGGCTCGAACCGCGCTCCGGAACCTGTGTCGTCGTCACGACGAGGTCGTGGTCAGACGGTTCGGCCGCGCTGCACTCATCGACTCGACGGTGTACGCCGCCTTTCTGGCGCTCCGGCTCCGCGAGTCGCATCGAGGAGACGTACAGATCGAGCGCACCGAGCCGTTCAACGAGTACGTGGCGCTCGATGCGTCGGTCCGTGAGGCCGCGGTCGCGTACGCGGATCGGGAGTCGAAATCGACGCCGTACACCGCGTTCGCTGCGGGAACGTCTCACCCCGACCCGGACGCGATGCGAGGCGAACAGCTGTGACCGATCCGCGGAACCGACGGGACCGGCAGACCGAAAACGGACGCACTGGCCGCAGTCGCATCGGTGCGAGAGACGGACGGGACCGTCAGGACGCGACCGCGGCGGATCGTGCGGTCGTTCCGTCACCCGAGGCGGTCCTCGGGCAGATTCCGACTGGAACGACCCTCCACCGCGAACTCGCCGCGGCGGCCCGGTCGCGCGGACGAACGGCGTCTGTCAGGGCGGAACTGACGAGTCTCCGTGAGCGATTGACGCCGACCGCGGTTCCGGCGGTCGACCTCGATTCGGCTCGGCGACGCGTCGCGGACGCCGGCGGCGAAGAGGAACGGCTCAAGGAGCAAATCGCGGCACTTCGAGGTGACGTGCGTGCGCGCAGGAGCGTCGACGCCGACACTACTGAGACGCTCGCCGAGCTCGAATCGACGGCCGCAGCGCTGGCGCGTGCACAGACAGACCGGATCGCCGCGGAACAGGCGCTCGAAGGCGTGCTGGCCCAAGCCGACCGTGCCAGAGACGTCCGTGAGCGTCGGCTCGAACTCCGCGATCGGGTGGAGAACCGCCGTCGAGACGCACGCCGAGAACTCGCCCGTGCGGTGTATCCGGCGTTTCGCGGTGCACTGTCAGTCGTTCCGGGCGTCGTTCCGGACGACGCCGGCACGCGCCCGTCGACGTACGAGGGTCCGCGCCTCGCCGCGTCGCTAGCGGCGGTTCGGATCGCCGAACTGGACGCCCCCGTCGCAGTCGGTGAATCGGTAGCCGCTTGGATCGCCGAGCACGGAGATGGGATCGCGGTCACAGCAGTGATCGACGCCGAAACGGTCGAGCAGCACGGGGATATCTCCTAGAACTGGACTCCTAGAACTGGACTCCTAGAACTGGACTCCTAGACGCTGCTGTGTCTCGCCGTCTCGACGGGGCTCCGGTGACAGGTTAAATGGGAATCCGCGGCACTGCCGGTATGGATCTCGCGTGGACCGTCGAGCAGGACGGCGGCGTGTCGCTGGTACGGTGTCGCGTGCACAACGACGAGGCGGTTCCGCGCCGCGTTCGGCTCGACAGCCGGCTCGACGGTCCGGTGTTACCGCCGCGGCGCGCCGGCGTTCCGGAACGGGGGTGGGACGCGGGCGGCGTCGTCGTGCGGCTCGCTCCCAGTGAGTCTCGCGGCGTGGGGTTCGCCGCGGTCGCCGACTCCGTCGAGCCCCCGGTCGAGGTGTGCGCGGCGGAAATCGAGACCGACAACGCGCGGATACCGGGCGAGTCCGACCAGTCGCTCGCCGTCCCCGCGGAGACGCCTCCGCTCACCGCGATCCGCACTCTCGGAGATCACAGACCGCCGAGAGAGACCGTCACGGACGAGACGACCGATGGGTCCAGTGGTCCGGACACGAAGACCGATCGACCTGATGACGGAGACGGTGATGCGAACGGTGACGGCAGCGAGGTCGACGGCGACGACGCGGTACCGACGGCGGTCGGCGAGTGGCTCGACGCGGTGGCCGACCGGGTGGGTCGCGCAGAGCGGCTCACGGACGCCGATCTCGACGCTGCGACCGACGTTGTCAAAGAAACGAACGGAGTTGACGGTGTGTCCGATCTTCGCCGTCGGGTCGAGACCGACGCGGAGCGCCTTCGTGCGGTGAGCGATCGGACAGCCGCGCTGGCTGCGCGCGCCGAGTCGACGGACGTGCCGATCGAGGCGCTGGAGCGGCTGGCGTGATCCTCGCCGTCGCCGGCGGGAAGGGTGGCGTCGGGAAGACGACGCTCGCGTACAACGTCGCCGCCGCACTCGACGCCGTCGTCGTCGACACCGACCTCGGGATGGCCGATCTGCCGAGCGGGCGAGGGCCGGACCTCCACGACGTGCTCGCCGGTCGCGCCGACCCGATCGAAACGCTGCGGTCGGGGCCGGTCGAGATCGTTCCCTGCGGGCGGACGCTCGCCGGTGCCCGGGCCTGTGACCTGACGCGGCTCGAATCCGCGATCGGACGGATCGAGCGCGAGCGGGGCACCGTCGTCCTCGACTGTCCCGCCGGACGCCGATCGGACGCCGGCGTTCCGCTGGCGGTCGCGGACGCCTCGGTCCTCGTCGCGTCGCCGCGGGCGTTCGCGCTGGCTGACGCCGTTCGGACGCGCGAGCTCGCCCGAGAACTCGACGCCGGACTCGTCGGCTGCGCGGTCAACCGCGTCGTCGAGGAGCCGCCGACGGAGACGATCGCAGACGCCCTCGGTGCGCCTGTCGCCGTCGTTCCGGCGGATCCGCGCGTCGGCCGGTCGGTCGAAGACGAGAGACCCGTGGTCGACAACGCGCCCGCCAGCGACGCGGCGGTCGCGATCCGGGACATCGTCCGTCGGGTGCCGCGGTAAGCTGGCACTACGGACGGATACCGCGGCAGGTGCGGCGGCGAGACGGCCACGGACCCGACGGTGCGTTCGGTGATCGAGACTCGTTCGCCGGTCGTCGGTTGCCGACGGAGTCGCCGTCGTTGCTGACCGAGCCGATGCCGGTCGAGACGTTTTATTCGGCTGGCGAGAAACTGACCCGCATGCTCACTGCCGCGTTTGTCTCCGGCACCGCCGTCGTCGCGTTTCTCGCGGTCGAAGTCGGGCCGCTCGTCGCCGCCGATCGCTTCCGCGACCTTCGAGAGCCGACCGACGCGGAGCGCGGTCGACTCGCGTACCTCCGCGGGGAGGCCGGTCTCGACATCGATCGCGTGGCGATCGACCGGGGCGCAGACGCTGGCTCCGTGCGCGGCGCGGCGGCGAACGCGGACGCAGAGGGGCGGAGCGAGGGCGAAGGGCGGGGCGACGGCGAGGACTGGAGCGACGGCGACCCGGACCCCGTCGACGTGGCGGTGCGCGGGCCGCCGCGTCGACGCGTGCTGTTCCTCACGGAGGGCCTGCTGGGCGAGGCGAACGAAGCCCTGGCGATCGGCCTCCTCGCCGCGGAGGCCGGTCGTGTCGAGACGCGATACACCGAATTCCGGGCCGTCGCCGTCGCGTCGGTGCTCGCCGTGTTGGCCGCGATCGTCACCGCGGCCGTTCCGTTCGACACCGGGTTCGCGTCGCTCGTCGCGATGGGGCTCGTCGCGTTCTGGGTGGGCCGTCGGGTGCAGTACGCGGCCGACGCCAGCGCGGCCGACGCGGTCGGTGCCGACCGGGTCGCAGACGCGTTCGAGCGCGCCGCCGCGATGCGGGGTGTCGAGCCGGAGCGGGGCGACTGGTCGACGTGGTTCGCGGTCCAGCCGCC
>Ga0102939_1000502_pt1 | contig 14464 bp, 15 predicted proteins | sample SalPon2_B_H2O_MG_FD_78214 | JGI IMG/M metagenome (GOLD analysis project Ga0102939, IMG submission 78214) | Salt pond water microbial communities from South San Francisco under conditions of wetland restoration - Salt Pond MetaG R2_B_H2O_MG | ecosystem: Environmental > Aquatic > Non-marine Saline... | reverse complement strand
TTTCTTCTGATTCTTCCTCTTCATCTCCAAAAATTACGTCACCAGCCATATCTACCAAGTTTCACCTGAAATTTAAATCCGCTCAAAATGTTATAAGCTTTTTTCACTCTGAGAAAACAACAACCCAAATGTGTTTGTGATAAAAACCTCAAACACCAATTTTATACCATGAGCAAAGTGCTTCTAGTAGTCATGGATGGAGTCGGACTCCGTAAAGAAACAGAAGGAAACGCATTCAAACAAGCAGACACACCAAACCTCGGAAGACTAATGGCAAGAAACGGATTCCAAAAACTCGAGGCTTCTGGACCTGCAGTAGGACTTCCTGAAGGATATACAGGCAACTCAGAAGTAGGTCACCTACACCTAGGAGCAGGAAGAAAAATACCACAGAGACTGACCAGCATAAACCAAGCAATAGAGAACGGAGAACTAAAAGAAAAACAAGCACTGAAACAAAATTTACAGGAAGCAGAAAAAGAAGACTCAACAATACATCTAGCCGGTATAATCAGTGACGGAGGGATTCATGGACACATAGACCACCTGGAAGCACTGATGAAAATAGCTTCAAATTATGACGTAGAGGTTAAAATCCATGCATTTACGGATGGAAGAGATGTTGCTCCAAAATCTGCTGAAAATTATATAGAGCAGATAGAGGACTGGTGCTCAAAGTACGGTGGAGAAATATCGTCTATAACTGGTAGATACTTTAGCATGGATAGGGATGAAAACTGGGACAGAACTCAGAAAGCCTACAAAGCAATGTCTAAAGGAGAAGGACTGCAGTTCGAAGATCCTAGGGAAGCCCTAGAGGAAACCTATGAAGGAGGAGACTACGATTACTTCACAGTCCCAGCATCCGAAAAAGAGTTTGATGGCATCAAAAACGATGATAAATTAATTTTCTACAACTTCAGAGCAGACAGGGAAAGACAGATAGTTGAAGCATTTCTGAAAGAAGATTTCAAAGAGTTCGAAAACCCTGTTAGACCTGACTTCATTTCTATGTTTAGATATCGTAACGACTTTGAAAACCCTGTATTGTTTGAGAAACAGGCAGTTGTAGATACATTAGGCGAAAAAATCGAGGAAGCAGGAATGTCCCAACTAAGGGTAGCAGAATCACAGAAAAAACCTCACGTAACCTATTTCTTCAACGGCCAACGAGAATTGAAGTTTGAGCACGAGGAACGTCACTTCGTCGAATCAGATAAGATTAAAGCATATGATCAGAAGCCAGAAATGCATGCAGATGACATAACCGAAGTAGTACTTGAAGCCTTAGAAAAAGGAGAGAAAGATTTCATACTCCTCAATTATGCCAACTGCGACCTTGTAGGACACACAGGAGATCTGGAAGCAACTATTCAAGCGGTTGAAACTGTAGACAGAAACATCGGCAGGCTAGAAGAAAATATCAAAGATACCGAATATTCAATGTTGATTACAGCAGATCACGGCAACTGTGAGGATATGGGCACGAAAGAAAACCCAAATACTTCTCATACGCTGAACCCTGTTCCCTTAATTAAATTAAATAATGTTTTAGAAGTAGAAGCGACCAATTTGTACGAAATTAGCAGTTCAATTAAAAAAGAGCTAGGGCTTTAGGGACATACTGCTTGTCTTGCATTAGTTTCACTGCTCCCCCAACATTCTTTATTTTGTATATAAGCACTTTTGCTCCCCACTTTTGTATCAGTTGTAGGGCAGCTTACTGATGATTTCAGCCTTTGTTGTGCTAAACCGCAACTTGATCCTTGAGTCTGTTCAGTTGTATAATTTGAAAAGTTGTCAGTTTGACCTTGAAGCATAGCTATTACTACTACTGAAGCCACGACCAGAATTACTGCAACCATAATTACTTCTAATGCTTTATCCATGATTTATCAACATATATCTCCTGGGCCAAAGTCACAACTGGCTGAACAGGCGCTATTGGCTGCTGGATTGCTCCAGTCACCACAATTATTACCGGTATTGGGATCAGGGCAGTATGCGCTCAACCTATTAGCTTCCACACTACAACTAGATCCAGAAGTCTGATTTTCGGCAAACCCTCCGAAGTTATTGGCTTGACCTTGTAATACTCCCGTTACTATAACAACGGCAACCACAAGTGCTACTGCAACCATGACAATTTCTAGGGTTTTATCCATGTATAATCAACTTTGTTTCCTATGTTAAAAAAAAGATTGAAATAGGATTTTTTGACACTACGGTAGATTACTGCAGGAAACATAATAGGTATCTAGACTGCCTTCTACCGTGCTTGCGTCTATACCGCTTGTTGTAGGGTCTGAATCCGAGTAAACTTGACCAGAAGTTAAACTACCTACATACTGTCCTTCCGAAATACATTGAGATTTTGGAAGACTGACAAATTCAGTGGTCTGGGCATTACACTTACCCTGTAAAGAGTCAGCACACGCAGTTTCGGCAGCTGAACCTCCTAGACCGCCGATAGTGTCTGTTGCTGTAAATGTTATGACCATCGCGATCATCATTAAGACAGATGCAGCGATAATAAGATATAGAATTTGAGATAAACCCTTACGGTTCATACCATTAAATGTCATTACAGTATATAAAAAACCTTTCTAGTCTAGATTGACCTTAAAAAAGCATATTAGGGAATAAATAGAAGAAAAATATGAGATTATAGTGCTTACCAAATTCTACTTTGTCAGATCAATCTGAATTGATGAGACATTCAATTCGTCGCCTTCATCAGTCTCAATTTGATCAGTGCCTATATCAATATTTTCTATCTCTGCTTCTTCAACAAAACGGTTTCTAATGAACTCTGTTACATCAACTGCTCTTGAAATTGCTTTTCCACGAGCCTTGATATGTACAGTTTCCTGTCCCTCGTCAAACTGTGTTACTACTGCGTGAACATAGCTCATCGCGGTTTTTGAACCAATATACACTGTATTGTCGTCTTCTCCTGTATCCTGCGTCAAAATGAAGTCACCTACCTCTTTAGTAGACAGTGAATGATTTAAATTCATGTGATGCTCTCAAGGTTTCTCAAAATTTCTGATGAACCTCTTGTTCATGAAAAGATTTAGAAACCCATCGTTTGTTGGAATCTGGAACTTATCATCGGTTAGATTCAATTGAACATCTATTTTCTCATACCTGTATTCAAAATTAGAATCAGCACTGTAAACCTTATTTGTGCATTGAGGATCTGGTCTGCCACCCGTACTTTCAGAAATCGAATCATCTTCTTCCACCTCACAACCACCACTGCCATCATGTTCAAAATCTTCTTCGTCACATGTAGGCGAGCCTACAACATGCCACGGAGAAGTACTTGCATTCATACAGTCACCGCCATTCTTGTATTCGCCAGCGGCATCACAGTCAGCATCATAAGGATTACTTCCAACACCTACACCAGTTTCATCATTATGTCTGCAAGCATCAGAAAGTGAAACATAGTAATACTCACCATCAGGATCTTGATTACAGGCATAATTATCGCAGCCACACTGATATGTCGAGTTTCCTGAACTGGATAAAGAAGTCTCATTATCTTTTACAAAGACATCATAACTGATATCATCTACCCAGAACTTGTCAAGACAGTAACCGAAAACGCAAAACGCCGTGGAAGAGGTTGCAGATTTTAATACTTCTTCTGCTCCTCTATCCGGATTAGTTCCCCCAATACCGTGATTTTCTTGCACTATCGCCTCCTCAAATGCCAATATTTTGTCTAGAGCATCACTTTTCGCACTAGCATATGCTTCATCCTTTGCTTCTTCTTCAGGATTAGCATAAGTTGACTCATCATAACTACAGGAGGCTGTAGTGCCTGTGACATCTCCATAGTGTTTTCCACTATCTTCCAGGTCTTCAGAGACTCTTTCCATTTCCTCCATTGCCTTTACAGTAATAGAAGCTAATTCATGGAACCTGAGATTAGTAATATTAAATGAAAGATTCTTTCCAAGCTTGCTCTCAGCCCTAACATCTATTTGAGGTGTTTGACAGTTTACAATAACCAGAGGGGAAGATTCATTAGCAGAAACATTAACTAGTGGGCTTGAGTAAGACAGATTAACGGTAGCTTGATCATCCATTTCAACCCTACACCTGTCATAGTTTAACTCTTGTATATACTGTTCAAAGTAGGGTTGGGATTTGCTGTCAACATAATCAATCATCTCAGTATATTTTTCCATCTCGTCTTGATCATTATCAGACTCTGTAGGACCTGTAGAAACATGGCTATCTGCATGACCTGTAAACTTACTATTATTAGCTGAAACATTATAGGCTGCATCAGAAACAGCATAGTGTGCTGATAAAGGTATATAATGATCTAGGGTATCATCCAGTCGGGATTCAGGTTCCGTCACAGGACCAAGTTCATCGACAGTTTCACCAAAAGCAGGAGGTAACTTGTAGACCTGTGCATATGCAGCCGCTCCCGCGAGTAGTGCTGCAATTGATATTGCGAAGAAAACCATTGGGATTCCAGATCCTTTAGACCAGTTATTCAACCTCATATTTCACCTTCATATCTGTAACATTACCACCTATAACAGGTATCTTTTTCTCATACGTATATGTTCTCTTGGCAGGTTCAGATATACCATAAAGATCTTTTTCTGTAAAACTTCCTACAGAAGAGCATTGAGGAGGTATGTTATTGAAATCTATTTTCATGTAGTCCACAACCTCAGATATACTTCTTGGCTGAGACGAATCCAGTTCTGTCAAAATATCATTTGTAGCTGAAGGACCAGAACATAGCCTGTAAGATATGGACTTGAAATTTTCCACACCTTCACCGTTTCTCTCTTTGAACAAAGTTGATATTGAAGCCTGAACTAAAGTTTCGGAAATACCTGTATTGGTTACTTTTTTGAAATCTGCTGAAGCTTGAGGAGCTAAAGCCATTCCGAAAACTGCAAGACTAAAGACTATTATTGCAAATATAGGGACATAAATTAAGTCTGCTATACTCGCCATCAAGGAATCACCGTTGTCATAACCCTATTTCTCTTACCGTCCTCCAGTTCAAAAAACGGTATTGCAGGATAAACATGGTCTGTATCCTCAAGAACATACTGGATGGAAATAGTACATCCTTTATTTGAAAATGTCTCACCCGCTGAAACCCCTGCAAAAGATACATTATACTCGTCTAAAGCGAAACTCGAGGAAGTCAAATCACACTCTGCATAACCAACCGGTGAATTGTATATATCAGATTCAACTTGAGTATAATTTATCTTATTATTTATACCCTGAGAGGTGAATTTGTAGCTATGGGCAGCTGACTGGTAACGCATACTATTTTTCTCCATATCTTCAAAAGCTGAAGCTGTAACATATTCAACTGTGAAATCAGGTATAGAAGAAAGCGGTACAGCAATAGTTAAGGCGATAACTGCTGTAACAAGCCCTGATTGTCCCTTAGCAACTCCCTTCATTTATTTTCACCTCTTCAGAAGAGCTGGGAGTATTCCTAGTCTTGTTTATACATATTGTATCGCTTTCAACAGTTTTGCTTGGAAGATCTAAAACAGTAGGAACCTCCACAAATACAGTGATAGGAGTACCATTTGACTTAGTCATAGTCATGTTTTCAAATCCGCTCGAATCATCGAATCCAATTTCATAGGTTTCACGGAACCTTTTTTCAACTACAACAGACCTTTCCTCACCGTACTGTGTTATAACGCCTAAACTTGTTGCAAACTCTTCTGCCCTATACTCAGTTAGCTTCTCCTGGACAGAATTATTTTCTAAAATATTGAGTGCTCCTCCAAAAATACCCGCAGCTAAGACAGCACTTACAGCAAAAATAGATACCTGAGATGAAATAGCCACTCCCTTACTCATCTAATCCTGTCTCACCTGCAAAGTAATATTACCGTCTCCTCCAGATGTGTGGGTGGTTTCAAATACTCTGAATTTAAGTGATTCGCTATCTAGTTCTATTTTACGACCACTTGGAATCTTGGATCCATCTTGTCTAGTACCATTGATTTCAAATTCCTCACAACTATAGCCGGTCTGAATGGTTTCCTCAATGATAGCTGTCTTGGTGGTACCTGCTGAGTACTCAAGTCCTACAGCAGTCCTATACCCAATATTAGGGCCTGAGGCACTATATGTTATTTGATAGCCTGTAATATTCTTTAATCCATCAAAACTATGTGAGATATTGCTGTTAAGAGGTGTCGGATCCTGAATATTATTTTGATTGCATTTTTCCAGAATATTATCTGCAAGATTGTTTTCAACCCATTCAGCATCTGTATTTTGACTAGTATCAGATGCAAGGTTGGATATCCCACTGAAGGTTATATCTGTAACAGCCATACCTGCTATAGCTGCAACAGCAAAAGTTACAACAATCCCAGGCACAAAGTTTCCTTTCAAGTTAAGTACACCCGTTAGTTTGCAGACAAGTATAATATCCAGGTCCTTGAGAAGGATGATTGTTTCTACAGTCTCTTTTACATGAAGCATTCTCAACCTGGCCTGATGTAGTATCTGCAGTATTATTAAAACTATCTTCAGCGTTTGAGGAATGGCTCGTAAACATTCCGATAACAAGGGCGGCAGCTATCGTGGCTAAAACTAATACAAGAATCATGTTAGTACTTATCTCTCCTTTCATACAAATCCTCCTTGAGAAGAGTTACTCAGATTTTCTAGGCCTCCAGTACTACTTGAAAGCATCGCAATAGCAACCATTACAGCTATCACACCCATGACTAAAATCATGACAATTCTTAGGGACATGCTGAAACCTTTCATATCCTTTGACATAATTGTCAGATACCTGCTAAATCTAGTATTTGATTTTGACCTTCATTAAATATACCTGTAGAAATACCTATCAATAATGCAACCAACACGGCTCCAATCACAAGAGTAATTACAACATTAACCGAAAGATGGAACCCTTTGCGCGATTTCATATAACCTTATTCAGTTCACTTACATAAAAAATAAACTAGAGAGAGCACTCATTCAGATCCAAAGCCTGAATGAAGTGCTTCAACCGCATAGTCATGCTCATCTAAATCCACTGCATGAACAATCCCATCGGGATCAATATGATCACGGAAGAAATCTGCTTGATATTCTTTACCTTGATCAGGTTGAACTCCTATACCTCCTTCAGGAGGATATCCGACCGCAAGGCCTTCTCCATCACTAAGTTCACCAGGATTATTCTCCGAATCTTTGAACATATTAATGACCGGACCTTCTATGAGTTCCGGATTGGTTACATAAAAATAGATATCATTTGATTGCATCCAGGATGGTTCCATATTTGCAGCCACATACAAAGCCTTATCGTAACCCTCTATAGAAGTAGGGCTCTCAGCCAATTCTTGGAAATTCGATTGATTAGGGAATTCATCTGCAATATTGGGGAATTCTTCTATCTGCAAATAATCCATATCATCAACCCTAAAAGCATAAACACCATCCTGACTATCTGCTAAATCATCTAGCTCCGCCATTAGACCTTCGTTTTGCTGTTCAGGATAGTTTCCAGGTTCATTAGAATCTTCCCCTTCGGGTTTTTTATCTGGAGTGTCAGAGCCTTCTTCAGAACCCTCTTGGGAGGCATTTTTATTTGATTCAGTTTCGTTTGAGCTATTGCATCCTGCTAATGCACCAGTTATACCTGCACCCGTCATTCCCAAGAATTTTCTCCGAGAAATTTTTCCATCTAACATTTTCTTAGATCTATCCATAATTTTCTTCTAACTAACCATTTTTATATTACTTTTGAGAAACAACAACTCCTCAAATTAAGGGACGCTCGTGATAACTATGAATGGATGTAATTTATTATCACAAGTTCCTCCGTCTCCCTTAATTTCTTTATCAGGAATACCTGGAGAATCTGATATCGAATGTGGAGCAGTTACACTTGTACAACCAGTATTTGTCTGAATATAACCAGTCGTACCTGGCGAAAACTCGAAACTCGATATTTCTATACTGGACGGACTCCAACTTGAACCACCATCTACAGTGGTAGTACCACCAGTATTTGTATCAGTAGATACTGTTTCATCAATAACAATTACATTCATAGCAGGACCATGATCATTGTCCGAATTTGGATTTTTACTGCCTGAGTTGATAATTCTTTCACAAGAATGATCGACTCCAAAGCCCTGACCTCTATTAAACACGCTGTTTTGATCATGATTGCTCATAAAAAACCAACTATTGGTGACTTCAGATGTCTCATCTCTGCTCTCGTACTGTTCTACGTTTGGGATTGAGGGGCGTGTAGGCACATTTCCCGGTGAAGAAGCAGTGTGATGTACGAAGCAATCAGGCAAGTTAACTGGAGACGGACCTGGACCTATATCGCTATCATTAATTTTGAACTCTATCTTAGAATATTTACCTTCTTGATCATCTCTCCATTCTTTAGATGCTAATTTAGTATTGGATAACTTAGTTCCTGTACCAGGAAGTGTTGAACCGGTCCCATAGCAAGGTAAACCTTCAAACTTTGAAGGCATTGAAGAGTTTAAATCCCCAAAGTATATTTTTGGATTCGAAGGATCGTTTGAGGCATAAGTCTCCATTGTTTCCCAGTCGCCCCAAAATTTATTGTTATTTAAGTCCAAATTCCCGCCAACATCACATCCATAGGCTATCATTGCATCGTAGAGAATCAGTTTCATCATTTCTTCTTGGGAGCTGATTACGACTTGGCTTGACCCTTCGTCTTCTACTTGTCCTAGTACGTCTCCTATGAATATCGAACCTATTAGTGCTGCTAGGACCACTACAAGGACTATGCCCACTACAGAGTTTGATGACATTGCCATTATCCGGCTAGACCTCCTGAGAAGTCCATTAGTATAGCAAACTGCGGCATGTTTCCTGACGAAATCATGCTGAATAGTATGGCTGCAGCCACTGCTGCAAATGCTAAGGCAAGGAGCATTCCTGTAATAGTGCTTGTTGTTTCATCTCCTGCTGATCCTTTACGTTTTTTTATCAATCTCATTTAGAATACCTGCTTTGCGTATACGCTGAGTAGTAGTGCTGCAACAGCAAGACCTAATGCTAAAGGCACTAACTCTCCCATACTCAGCTCATTGTTCATGTTTTATTGATTCATTTTCTGGAATTTATATCTAAGTGTTGTTTTTTAGACCTCTATACCTGTAACTACTCCTCCGAACATTGAACTGACTATCATCATTGTGATTGTGTAGAGAATTATACCTATTATCATGACTTTTCCTACAAACGTGTCTTTGTAAGTTAGGTTCTCTCCGTGGACAATTTTCATGTAAAATGTTCCAAGTATGAAAAGCAACTGAATCAGGTAAATACCGACTACGAACTGAAGTAGTTCTGGTGGGATCGCTTCATCAAGGCCTTCAAGCATTCCTCCCATACCTCCTGCACCTAAGCCGCCAGCGCTCCCTTCTGTTTCAGGTATTGATCCAGATAATTGGAACATTGCAGTAATTATTGTTTGGCTCATTCCTACTGCCACTCCTGATATAACAGGAGAAAGCATGTATGCTAGTAACTGTATTGTAGTTGTTGATTCCTCCATCAAGTCGTTAAGTGTTTCTTCTGTTTTGTGAACGTCTTTCAGGTAGCGGGAGATGGTTAGCATTGTTTCTGCAGCCATTCCTGCTCCTTTTTCGGATGATTTGAGTATTGCAGTCATGACAGTGTCTATCATCTGGCTTGGGAAGTCTCTCAAAGAACCGTATTTTTCGTCAAATATGGCTTCTTCAAATGTCATTCCCATCTGTTCAATATTTTGATAAGATTCTCTGAACAGGCTGGAAATCTCAAGGTCTTTTGTGGCCTGTGCAGCATTTTTCAATGCTATCTCAATCGGTGTACCGCCTGAGACCTTGTTTCCCAATTCAAATAACGCGTTTGGGAACTCCGACTCCATCTGCTCGATATGTGATTCTGCTTCTCTCCTTGATACGGCTCCCAAGTACTTTGAAATTCCTATACCAAGCCCTAGGCCAAGTATTATGCTTACCGATCTAGTAAGCATCAGGAGAGGATCTAAACTTTCCCCACCCACCAAAAACATTCCAGGAACTGAAGAAGGATCAACATTTGAAACTGGATATACCTTAGGATAGATAAGGTATCCTATCCAGCCCCATAAGGAGACAACAAAAAATATCGCTGCTCCTATAGGCCATGTGGGAATCCATTTTTCAAACCCCGCCATTTCAAGTTTGTATTTTCCTAGTGGCGGCATCGTATCATCGCTAACAGCCTGAGATGAAACAGTTGGAGGACGAGAGCTTAGAACCCTCTGCATAAAGACCCATAGAAAACCTGGCAACATTATATTGAATACAATAAAGAGGTGTAGTGGAGTTATTGCACCACCCATGAATACTGAAATCAACGGTAGCATTATCATACCAAGAACAGGGAGCATCGCTCCCATAGCGTTTATAACCATTACAGGAGTCTTCAACCCCTGTGCATAGTGCTTCATTTTCTCCTGCGTACCATCAAGGATATTATCAATTGAGTCCTGAAGCATTGTTTCACGTCTTCTATCATTTGACTCATTCATAGCTGCCTGAATAAGATTGAGAGATTCCAGAAAATCTTTATTGAAGTCTTTCCATTTTTCTGTATAATTCTCCAGGGACCTTTCAATCGTATTAAACTTTCCAACTTCAATATTCCATAAAACTTCTTTGAGATCATTGGAAACAGGGCCCTGTAGGTTTAAAGCAGCAAATCTTACTGCTCCTTCTAGATTAGGTGAGCTACGCATATATACAACCATATACAATACAGCAAGTATCATCTCCCCAGAACTCTCTATGACCTTGTTCTGAGCTGCAAACTTAGGCTTATAGAACATGTACACCCCTGCGCCTATAGGTGCTATAAGTGATATCATCATCAAAGAAATTGGTATAATTCCAAGCACCATATTTAAGGTGAATAAAACTCCCCAAGCAAGGAAAGAAAGTACTCCTACACCTACTGCTCCAGATAATACCTGTCCAGGAGTCAGACTCCATCCAAGTAGTTTAAGAGAAGGATTCAATTGATTCTGAATTGATTCATCTGCTTCAAGACTAAATAATGAGGCCATATTGTAGCAGATTCGCTCATACTGTGTCTGTTCTTTTGCATCTTCTTCTTCCTGCTTGTATTGTTTGTATCTTCGAGAGTAACCTTGGTTAGATGGCTTAAAATTCTGGTCAGTTCTCTGAATATCTCTATCTAAATCTCCTACTATCTCTTTTATCTTCTCTTGTCTTTGTTTTCTTCTTTTTTCCTCATCAGAGTTTGACACTTTTTACACCCATCAACCTGCTTGTCTTTCCAACCATTCTTTCCATCTGGCGAAAATCCTCTCTGTATCCTGTTCGCCATACTCCTCAGATACTTTATTTGATAGAATATGATACCTTTGATTACACTTGGAAACAAATTCAGCTTCTAGAAGTTCGTCGTTACCTGTTTCTTCAGCTTTCTCAACTATAGCCTCCTTAATCTTCTTTCTTAACTGTATATCATCCCAAACCGCTTCCCAGTCATTCTTGTATCCTTTAATATTATCTGCAATTCTGCTTATTATCTCAGATTCTCCATTAAGAAGTGTATCTGTTGGTACTAGTTCATCTTTGTTACTATCGTAACGCATTAACTCTACAAATGCATCCTCTTTAAGCGGATCTTCCTCCCACTCTTTTCTAACTTCCGTAATTCCTGTAACGCGTCTGTAAGTCTCCAGACCATCTGGGCTTCTGATTTTATTGACAGATACAATTATATCGGTAGCTTTGAAAGAAGTTCTCGGAACATTTAGGTCATTCACAACCCGGTCAAATACAGAATATGCATCTTCTCCGTGGATTGTGCCCCCCACAAAGTTGGCAACAGCTCCTACTCGCATAGCTTCATAAAGAGCCTGTGCTTCATCAGACCTGACTTCTCCGATCACAAGTGCAGAGTCTCCAAGACGTAAAGAAGTTCTTATAGCATCATCAGCAGTTAACTCGCTGTCAACCTGAGTAATTACTGATTGTGATTTCATTCTTTCCATGTTATAGCCTAGATCTTTCATTTGAGGGATCGGAAGTTCGAGTGTGTTGTGGGCAAGTATATTCGATGTAATGAAGTTTTCATCTCCGGGCACCGAGACATCATAAACTGTCTCCTTTTCCGATACCTTCTCTATATTTTTGACTTGGTCCCAGAATATATCGTTATCCGCGTGCTGGGCGATTTCAGAGTTTATCTGGTTATTTTGTTTGACTTGTTTTAGTTTCTGTCTTCCAAGGTGGTTTGATCTCTCTATATAATCATTTTTATTCATCTGATAGTTCTCGCACATTTCATCTAGTTTATCTCGCGGAATTGGAACTATATCTGCTGTGTCATGAGTACTTTCTTTTCCTTCTAAGTCTATCTTCTCATTCTTGTATTCCTGTATAAACCCTATCTTTTCTTTGAATTTTCTGAGTCCTTCTAGGTCGCTTATACGCATTGAACGCATCTTACCAGAGTCTCTAGCTCTCCCCCTGATACCTTCAATTAAGAGCATTGTCTGTATGTCTTCAATGAGTTCTTCATTGATCAGGTCTATGCCTATTTCATGTTCTGTTGAGTAGCCGTCTCCACTGTAGAAACCTCTCAAGAAGGCATGACGTTGTTCATCTGATGCTGAGAAAATCCATTCAGGTATTCTTTTGGAGTAAGCATCTCCGGTAAACCCATGCTTCTGCATTATTTCTTTTAGAGGCTTTGAATTAGCCATGAGTGTGTGTTGGTCACTATGATGTTTTAGAGGCAGATTAAATCTTCCAAATATATCTTTAATTATTTCTCTACATTCTTCATTTGAAATAGTGATTAGTACGCTTCTATTGTCGTAGCATCCATCCGCCATCCACATACCCAAAAACTCCATGAATTTTTCGTCTAATTCTATCTGCTTAGGAAATCTAGATGACTGTCTCTTATGCTTGTATTCTGACTTTTTTGCCACTGAAATTCCTAGTTCATCAACTGCTTCTGCTGGAAGAATACTTTCTCTTATCCAGTAGTTTACGGTGTGCTTTGAGTAGTCTGTTTCTTCTGCGTATTGCTTTAATTTTTCTCTGTAATTTTCGAAATCAGGTATATCTGTGAAGTATCCTTCTAGCTCATCTGCTTTCTCATCCAAGTTCCATTTCTTTTCTTCGGGAGGTATATCGAGTTTTCTAGGTGTTACAATGTGTTCTCCTTCTTCTAGTTCTCTTGGCTTGGTTTCTTGCATTTTTGCGTCTTCTCCCATTCCGAATATTGAGTGATCTTCAGTTACTTTGATTTTTCTTCCTGTTCTGGTCTCAATTTCATAGATTGGTTTCTCTACTTCGTGACGCATGAATAAGCTGGCTCTGCTCCATCGTATATTTCCGGAGTTGTCCATCGAAAGTACTTTGACATCGTCAGGATTTTCTCTTAAGACATCTCTTTCACCTTCTTCAACATCATATCTATCCAATTGCTTGTCTATCAGATCCCCTATCTCACCGTACCTAAGTTCGCCCTCTTTCCTATACATTATACTTGAATCTCCTGTCACGCTGTCCTCCACCGTCACTATCCTATGGTTTTTCATGATCTCAAGCATAGCTGCGGATAAAAGAGATGTTTTACCAGCTCCACGAGTTCCTGCAAAGAGATGAGATCTATTACCATCTACTAGGAATGAAAGGACTGCTGCTCCAATGCTATTTATTGTTCCATTTTTGATGAAGAGTGGTAAGGTCCAAATACGAGACCTATGTCTTCTAAGCGTGAATGCAAGACCTTCAGGGCTTAAGTTTTCTTGAATAACAGCTACACGGGCCTTCCCTCCTTTTACCTCGGTTTCTGTATCCAGTACAGGGTTTGCTTCATCAAGTGGTCTACCCGATTGTATTCTAAATCTTGTAGCCCATGATTCTGCCTCTTCTTTAGTAGGGATCAAGTTGGTTTCACAGTCCTCAAAGTCTTGATGTGTCAAATATATTGGAGAATCTCCTATGGGCGAGTTGATGTAGATATCTTCTACCTTTGGATCTGAAATAAGCAGTTCTAGAACTCCGAGTCCTGAAGTATAACGATTTAGTATTCCTGTTAATGCTTCTAGTTCTTCAAGTGACAGGTTCATCCCCATCTGGGATGCGATATCACGTAGCATATCACGACCGATGTTCTCAAACACTTGCTGCATCCTGTCAGGCTGGGCGAACTCACCTTCCTCCGGTTTATGAGATGCCATAAACCTTCTGGCAGCATCCAGAAGCTTGTACTTTTCCTCAGGAAGATTAAATTCTGGCGGATTCACATGGTATACTGGCCTGGTTTGATCAGGTACCTCATATATAGAAACCTCAACATCGCCTTGTACATCGTAACGGTCTTTTTCTTCACCTCTTTCCGGAGGCAAAGACATGTA
>Ga0102939_1000496_pt1 | contig 14592 bp, 14 predicted proteins | sample SalPon2_B_H2O_MG_FD_78214 | JGI IMG/M metagenome (GOLD analysis project Ga0102939, IMG submission 78214) | Salt pond water microbial communities from South San Francisco under conditions of wetland restoration - Salt Pond MetaG R2_B_H2O_MG | ecosystem: Environmental > Aquatic > Non-marine Saline... | reverse complement strand
GACTCCAGAGCCGTCTGTAGTTCCTGATTCTTCAGCTGTGTCCGTTATTACATCTCCGAGTTCAGTGTCTTCGTCCTCTACAGCCTCTCTTATTTCATCTCCTATCTTGATGCCGCCTTCGATTTTGTACCATTTTCTTGGAACTCCTGACCGAAATTCTGCACCGATTGTTTGTTCTGACACTGTTTATTGATTATCTCGCCGGCTTAAATACTTTCTGAGGAAAGATTTAAAAGATTTGCTGATAGAAAATACGTAATATTTTGTAATACGGCCTTAGAGAAAGTTATAGATATTTTCAGAGTTTAAATAATCAAAGAAAAAATTTTCAGTTAGAACGAATAATCTTCTGATCTAGTGAATTATATCCAGTATTCCTTCAATGTTTTTCACTGTGTAAGTAGGGTTTCTTTCTGTCGAACCGCTTGTCTCGACGTGTATCGAATCAATTCCGGCCTTCTGTGCCGCCTCTATATCTGTACCCGAGTCTCCAATGTAGATCGGGTTTTCTGAGGCCTTTTCCTTTATGACTTTCTCTATCATTTCCGGATTAGGTTTCTTTTTCTCAGTGTATTTTTCTATGTCATTTAGAGATGGCGATCTTATTGTGTGGAAATGTTTTTCTATCGCATATCTTTCCAAGCTGAACTTTGTGGCTTCCTGCGGTGCGTTGCTGACCATGGCTTTTGGCTGTTTTATCTTCTTGAGAACTTTTTTGACAGAATCAAACAGTTTTATTTCTCCTTTCTTTATTTTTTCCATTTTTTTGTGGGTCTTTGCGGTCTCTATTTCTCTTAGCTGTTCGACTGTAAGGCCTGTATCCTTTGCTACCTGTCTTATTTCTTCTGGGGAGCTGGCTCTGAATATTCTTGTTGACTGTTCTTGGGTCATCTCGACCCCTCTTTTTTCTGCTTCCTTGATCCGGAATTTTTCCATCCACTGAAGGTTCTTGGTTGTTGAGTCGAGAAGAACACCGTCGTTGTCGAATATTACATGGTCGTATCTCATTTTTTCTTGGTACCCTTGGTGTTATTCGTGCTGAACCTTTAAGCAACCTTTTCCTCTAAGTTAAATTAGATCAGGGTTTGACCGAAAGTTATCTTAAGCCTCCCAGATTTTTCTAGTTTGGTGGTCTAGACCTTTGATGTGAAAGAGGAGATACTGAGTTTTCTTGAGGTCAGAGAATCGAATAAGGCAAAAAGGCCTAAGTTGAACTACAGTAAGGGAACTTTTACTGTCGTGAAGCCTGAAGGCCTTGAGATAGATAAAGATAGTATGGTCGAAAGCAATCTTGAGTGGTTTGAAAAATATCTGGATACGGCTCGGGGTTACAGAGAGCAGGTTCCAGATAGAAGTTTTGAACAAGGAGAAATTTTCAGTGTTTTGGGAGATGAGAAAGAAGTGATAGTGGAGAAAAGGAGATCGAATAAAGTAGGCGATGATATTTTTCTCGCCAGGCATCTGGTTGAGAGAACTTCTCTGAAGGATCAGCTGGAAAAAGCTCTGAGAGATTTTGCTAGAGAAGTTTTTGAGAGAAAGGCCTCAGAATACGTTTGTCGAGTTGATGGAGGTTTCAACAGGATTTTCATCCGTGATCAGAAGACGAGATGGGGTTCGTGTTCTTCTAAAAGTAACCTGAATTTTAACTGGCGTCTGATTTTAGGCCCTGAAGAAGTTTTAGACTACGTTGTAGTACATGAATTGGTGCATCTGGAGATAAAAAACCACAGTAAAGAGTTTGAGAGACGGGTTAAGGAGATCTTGCCTAACTCATCAGAGTCTGAGAAGTGGCTTGAGGAAAATTCCGGGAAACTTGTCTTTGATCCAAATTTTGACTAGACTTTTTGAAAACTATTACTTTGCTGTTTTGTATGGAGGCTTGATATCGATTTCTGGTATTTCTGGCTGGGCTTGTCCATTGATATGTTCTCCTAGGTCTGTGAGGCCTACCCTATCTTTTTCTGGATCATAGAACATGTTCCTGGTTCCTTTCGATGTTTTCTGGTATTTCAACGGTACGTTGTAATCGCCTATAGCGCTTTCAAATACTCCTTCATTGATCAGCGCATCCATATATGTGCCGAGAACTTCTTTTCTTTTCTTGACTTGTTCAGGGTTTTCGACATCTAGGTCGTGTTCCATCATGTCTTGTCTGTACTCTGAGACCATAAGCGGTATTGGCTCTCCTCTTTGGCTTGATATTATTACCTGATAATCCTTCGAAGGCGTTATTATACCGTTTTCTATATCCTTTCTCAGCAGCTCTTCGTTTTCCCTTAAAAAATCATAGTCCAGCGTTATTTCTCTGAGTTCTGTTTCGACAGTTTCAGTCCCTTCTCTTTCCAGAATCTGCTCTAGGTATCTGTCTGCCTCATCCAAGACCTCTTTGTTGTTTTTCCAGGTCTGTACCCTTTCAAGTGTTTCCTGAAAAGTATCTCCTCTCTTCGGGGCCTGTACAAACACCTGGTTTTGTCCGTCTATATAACCCTGCTTGTACGTTCCTGTATGGAACTTATTAGTTCTAAACTGGCCTTCAAGGCCTTTTATCTCCCCAAAGCCTATCTCTCTTACCCAGTCATTCAATTCTCCTTGTTCGACCTGTTGTTCTACATATCTTTCCATATCAGAGGGCATTACAATAGCTACACCCATCCGGTCTCTAACTTCATTCTCATGCTCTGTTTCCAGGGCCTCTATATCAGAGTTTTCTAGGCCTAGTTCCAGAGGATCTTGTTCGTCTAAATCAAGTGCGCCTTCCTTGTTTCTTGCTCTTGTATTTTCTGCCCTAGACATTTTCTCACCAACGAAGTATGTAGCTGGGATATGGTAACAACATTATATATGTGTTAGTGTGTACCAGTTGTTTTCCAGCAGATTTTAAATAAAAAATAAACTTGAATCTTATCGACTACGACTAACATATGAGAGAAGTGATCGATAAGTTGAGGGAAATTGAGGGTGTAAAAAATGTCAAGAGACATTCTGATACTTTGAAGATTAATCTGTTTTCGAGGCCTATACCGGGTTCTGAGGCTGTTGAGCTCTCAGGTGACTTGAGAAAGATTTCCCAGAATATCGTGAGTGCTCTCGATCAAGGCCGTTCCAGTGGCTCTTTTGAGAACTGGGAGTGGATTCAGAAGCCTGAAAAGCAGTATGAAAAGACCAAGTTAGGAAAGAGAAAAGTCTCAGATAGGAAGGATGGAGGGCACAAACCAGGGTTTTACAGAGTTTCTATTAGAAAAGGTTAGAATCCGAAATCGATGAAGGGATCTCCTGTGTATTCATCGGCATTTACGTGTTGGGAGTATTTATCTACTTTCTGCTGTATTTCCTCTGCTTCTAGATCTGGGACGCTTTCTGTTAGTTCTGTTATGAAAAGATCATATGATTTAGCGGCCGCCATTTTCATGTCTTTTCCTTTTTTTGGTTCTACTGCGTGTTTATCTAGGTAATCAACTGCTATCCCGTAATTGTTCAGAAATCTGATGTTGTCTGGTTTCAGGTCTCGGTAAACATAACCGTCTTCGGCTATGCTTTCGAAAACATTGACAGTTTCTTCGATGACGTGATCGAGACCTTTTCCATACATTACAGAGTGAAAGTTATCGTCTATGAACTCTTTTTTTATTATACTTTGATCACCGTCAGAATAACCCCATGTGTTGACAACTCTGGGATTGTTGTATAGATCGAGGAATACGTTTTGAAGTTCTTCGGTCATCTCCATAGGTTGGACCATTTCCCGTCGAAGACCAGGATAAACCGCCTTTACGTTTCCTTCAGATACTTGAGTCCCGTTTTCTATCACTTCTTTATCCTCATGTAATTCGGCCTCTGTAGCTCTCTGTATAATATCTTCAAAGAATCTTAGAGAGTCCTCCATACCAATTATTTAGGTGTTAAAAGATATATCTCTACCCAAAAAAATATTTCATTTCCTGCCCAGAAGTGAGACAAGTAATTCATACGCGATCCGGGGCTTCGAAGGCCTTACCTTCTCTCTGTATACTACTTCAGGGTCTTCTTCTATTTTATCGGCCGTATATTTGTAGAGCCTGGAGGATAGAATAACAGGAACCCTTACTCTGTAAGGAATATGTTTAAAGCCTTTCTCTCCTTTTTTCTGCCATTTTCTGTAATGTTTTATCTGGCTCTTGATAAACTCCCTGAATTTTTCGCTATCGACTTCATCTTCTTCCAGTGTCTCTAGGCCGTATTGTTCCATCTCGTCTCTTGGAAGATACCTCCTGCCTAGTTGTTGGTCTTCTTTGATATCTCGGATAAAGTTACAGTACTGCATCGCTCTACCCAGCATTTTGGAGGCTTCTTTAGCATCTTCATCGAGACCCAGCATCTGTGTCATCATAAGGCCTATGACCTCCGCTGAACCGTAGATGTATTCCAGGGATTCGTCCATCTGTTGGTATTCGTTTTTCTCTGTATCCATCTGCATGGAGTTGATAAAGGCCGCTGCCCACTGTTTTTTGAAATCGTATTTGTTTGCTACTTCTAGGAAGATATCTACTATTTTATCGCCTGAGTCTTGGTTTTCCCAGTTTTCCAGCGTTTTTGTCTTCATTTCTTCGAGTTTTTCTGGTTGCTGGGGTTTTTCGTCCACGTAGTCATCGGCCGTTCTGACATATGCATACAGTTTGAAGACATCTTCGCGGATATCTTTCGGAAAGAATAGACTGCTGTAATAATAGGAGGTCGAGTTCTGTCTGAATATTTCCTTGATCTCCCTGTCCATAAAATAGGTTTGAGTTGCGAATCGATATAAAATTGGATTCTTATTTTAGGATTATGACAGAGAAAAAAGTAGTAGTTATTGGAGGCGGATTCGGAGGTCTTTCAGCAGCAGCATTTCTAGGGAAAAAAGGTTTTGATGTAGAAGTAGTTGAGAAAAACCACCATGTCGGTGGAAGAGCCTCAGTACTGGAAGAAGATGGCTACCGTTTTGATATGGGGCCTTCCTGGTATCTGATGCCTGATATATTTGACAGGTTTTTCGAAAAATTCGATGCTAAATCTGAAGATTATTACTCTTTGACTAGGCTTGACCCTAACTATCGTATCTTCTTCAAGGACGGCGATCGTATGGATGTACCTGCCGACCCGCAGGAGGCCTCCGAGTTGTTTGAGACCTATGAGGAAGGTGCCGGTGAGGCCTTCCAGAGGTATCTGGATAAGTCAGAGGAAACCTATGAGATCGGTATGAACGAGTTTGTCCTGGCTGATAGGAACAATTTCCGAGATTATGTTTCACTGGATGTTTTGAGAAATGCCCGTGGAATCAGTCTGATCAAGAAGATGCAGGGACACGTGGAAGAGTACTTTGAGAGCAACAAATTACAGCAGGTTATGCAGTACACGCTAGTATTCCTCGGCGGTTCACCGAAAAATACTCCTGCACTGTATAATTTGATGAGTCACGTCGATTTCAATATGGGAGTATATTACCCTGATGGCGGGATTTATTCTGTTATAGAGGGTATAAAGGAGTTAGCGGAAGAAATCGGCGTTGAGTTCTCAACCAATGAAGAGGTAAAGGGAATCAACAGGGTTGAAGGGAAAAACCTTGTTACGACAGAAGATAGGACGATAGAGTGTGAAGCAGTTGTTTCCAACGCAGACTATGCCTTTACTGAGACAGAGCTTCTAGCTGATGAACATACTACTTACGATGAGGATTACTGGGATTCCAGAACTTATGCACCTTCTGCTTTCCTGATCTATCTGGGCGTTGAAGGAGAACTGGAAAGTCTTGATCACCACTCACTGGTCTTACCCGAAGACTGGGACCAACACTTCGATAAAATATTTGATGAGCCATCTATACCAGAAAATCCTGCCTACTATGTCTGTAATCCTTCCAAAACAGATGATACAGTAGCACCAGAAGGAAAAAGCGCGATGTTTATCCTAGTCCCTATCGCAGCCGAACTTGAACTGGATGAAAAAGATAGAGAAAAATTCAGAGAACTCGTCTTAGATGATTTAGCAGAACAGACAGGAGAAGATATCAGAGACCGTATAGATTATGAAAAAGTATTTGCCGGAGAAGAGTTCAAGAAAAGGTACAACAGTTACAATGGGACGGCTCTCGGTATAGCACATACTTTAAGACAGACATCAGTTTTCAGGCCTAAACAGCGTTCAAAGAATATGGAAGGCCTTTACTATACAGGCCAGTATACAAACCCTGGTATCGGAATGCCTATGTGTCTGATCAGTGGAGAACACGTCGCTGAAAAGGTGGAAGAAGATCTTGAGAGCTAGAAGGGAATTAAAATATATTTTGAAGCTTTCAAGGCCTCGTTTCTGGCTTTATCTGGCTGGGCCGGTTATCCTAGGCGTAATTCTAGGTTCAAGAAGTTTGGAACAAGTTTACAGTCTTGAAAATATTCTACTATTTCTATATTTCCTTTTACCTGCCAACATTATGCTTTACGGGATTAATGATTACTTTGATCGAGATATAGACGAACAGAATCCTAAAAAAGAAGACAAAGAGGAAAAATACCGCGATAACAGAGTTACAGATGCTATAATAGGTTTTTCAACTGCTTTATCGATACCAGTAACTTTGATGTTGTTGCCCTCAGAGGCTTTTCCAGCAATGATAGCTTTCTTGGGTTTGAGTGGGGCTTACAGTGCACCTCCTTTCAGGTTCAAGGCAAGGCCTTTTTTCGATTCCATTAGCAACGGACTTTATATTCTCCCTTTTGTAGTAGGTTACAGTTCTTTGACTCAGAGTCTTCCGCCTCTAGTTCTTGTTGCCGGAGGTTGGGCCTGGACCATGGCTATGCATACATTTTCTGCAATACCAGATATTAAACCAGATAGAAAGGCAGGTATAGAGACTACAGCAACATTTCTGGGAAGGAAAAAGACCTATATTTACTGTTTCATTTTATGGACTATCTCAGGCCTGTTCGTTTCTATGTGGAACCTCCAAGCAGGAGGTTTGATTCTAGTTTATCCTCTGATACTTACTGGTTTTTACTTTTCAGATCTTGGCGATTATGAGGACTACTGGTATTATCCGTTCATCAACGCATTCGTTGGCATGATACTTACGATGGCAGGCTTTTACTCTCTGATCAGTTAGTTCAGTTGAAAGAAAAAAATAAGAGAGATATGTGTTGGTTGTTTGTGTTTATCTTGTTTTCTTGGTTGACACCCTTTGTTTGAAGGTCTTTCAAGTGTTTTTTGATGTTCTCCGCAACGCCTTGTAGGCCTTTGTGTTTTTTGCTTGGTATCGTTGGGACTAGTTGTTTGAATTGTATGTTTAGTTGTTAGTTTGCTGAACCGGAACTGTTTTCCGACGTGTTTCGGTTGAACCCTTTTGCCCCGGCTTCACTGAGTTGTGAAGCAGGCCAGGTTTTTCCAACCTACTTGTCCTGTATTACTTATACAGGATATTCAGTTGGGAGAACGTGTTTTGGATATAGGTCACATAGCCTTGATTAAACACATGCATACCACTTTGTGCGGTGTGTGCTATGTGACTCATATCTATTCTTTGTAATCTGGCATTTATAAATGTTTGCTTCTATGTAGAAATGGTTCTTTACTACCTGATTTTGCGGTCTGATAGCTTCTGCTTACTGTAGTTTCAGAGCTTGAATTCAGATCTGTTTTAGAAGTAATTTACAGCTGTAGAAAATTTATTCCTCATATAGATGGTCGTATAGTTCTTCGTCGTTGTAGAAAACCGGTATGCCGTATTCTGTTTCAGGTTCATCTTCTAGAATACTATCGTATTTTTCCGATATTTCTTCCAGTATTCCGAACATGGAAGGGTTAGTGGAAGGTAACTGTTTTAATTAGATGCCAGCTCAATAGCTTTCTTTTTCTACCCCTATATTTGAGAGGTAAAGATGTGCAGCTATCTGGTGTGAACAGGACTCTCCCTGAAATGGACATGGACAGAATGTCTGTCCGGAATCGATGTCTACTCCGACAGTGTATGTGTCTGTATCTCCCTGTACTTTGAACTGGTACCGGTCTGAGGCCTTCATTTTGACCTGTATTTTTTCTTCATCAATTATTCTGCGGGCTTTCCCCCATTTGTGTAGGTTTTCTCTTTCAGAACGAGACATTTCCTCCTCTCCCATATTAGATGGAAGCAGGTTGCGAAGTTTAAAACAGGTATGAACAATAAATGTTATCTACCGGAGCCAGATTTTGAAGTCAAGATAAGAATAAAGAGAAGATATGTGTTTTTTGCGTGTTTAAGACGTTTTTTCTGGTAATCACCTTTTGTTGTGATGTTTGTTTTGTTCTTTGGTTCTCGGATCCGTTTGTCGGAACTTGTTTTTGTTCTTGGTTGGTATGGCAGACGCTATGTATGTATACTAGTTGTTTAGTTACGTGTTTTCTGCATGCCTCACTCCAAATAGGTCATGCGCTTACAGCATTTTTTGTTGAATGCTGTTTCTTTTTTGGAACTTGATGTCCGAGTTGTTTCGGTTGAATCCTGTTGTCCGAGACCCACTGAGTTGTGAGCCAGACCAGGTTTTTCCAACCTACTCATCCTGTATCACATATACAGGATATTCGGATTAGAGAACACTTTATAGTTAAAGGTCATACAGCGAATAGAAGAGATTGTGCTACCGTTTGTCGCGGTGCTTGCTGCATGACTCATATCTATGCTTTGTAATCTGGCATTTATAAATGTTGCGACTAATAATTTGGAGGCCTTCTTACACGGATTTTTCGTCAGTTCAGCTAGAGAATTAAAGTTTTGTTACAAACCAATGTTATGGACGAAAATTATCTTGAAGCTGTTGAGACGTATGCGACTCTGGAGGATTCAGAGATTTACAGTGAGCTTGAGTCTATTATTTCCAATGTTGTCGATGCCAAGGCCTGGAAACATTCGTTTACTTCCAGTCAACTTCCTGAGGGTTTTGAATCTGAGACGTTTAATGATGGAGATTTCGGTTTTTCTGCTGAGAAGGCCTATGATAAGGGATTTATTGAAGTTGAGTACAGTGAGCCTTCGAGTATTAGTTTTGGTAAAGCTGATTCCTCTAGGATTAAGGTTTCTGTAGAACCTTCTGATTATACTTTTAGAGAGGTCTGGGATCAGGCCAGATAAATTTCTACAGGTTTATTCCTTTTTTGAGTTCTTTGAGGTCTATGTGATCTTATTACTGTTTTTCTATAATCATATTGAGCAGGTTTTTGAGTACTCCGAATGTTACCGGTCCTAAAAAGAGGCCTACTGGCCCGAAAAGTCCTACTCCTCCTATAATTCCGACTAGTACGAAGAATGGGTGGATTCCTGCGTCTTCGTCTACTGTGAGAGGCCTTATGATGTTGTCTGACCCTCCTACAACTATTATGCCATATGCAGTGAGTAATGCTGCGTTGACTATATCTCCTGATAGGCCTAGGTATATTGCTGCTGGGAACCAGACTAGTGCTGATCCTATTATTGGTATGAATCCTAGTAGTATCATCATTGCTGTCCAGAAGAACGTGTTTGGAATTCCGAAGAGGTATAGGCCTATGCCTGCGAGTATTCCCTGTGCGAATGCTACGAATACGTGTCCTTTGACGACTGCCCAGACGGATCTGGCTGTTGAATCGTATAGTATATTCTGTTTTTGGTCTGTCATGAAATCGAATTTCTTGGTCCATTCTACGAATTTTTTACCGTCTTTGAGTGCGTAGAACTGGAGGAATAGCATTAGCGATATTCCTATTGATAGATCTGTTGCCAGGTTTATTGCTGATGAAAATCCTGATGGTAGAAATGAGGCTACTCTGCCTATTAGATCTTGTGCTCTCTGTTGTATGTCGATTGTTTGTCCTGTATATTGTGTTATTAAGTTTTCAGCTTGTTGTACAGCTTCAATTCCTTCTGTAGTATTTATTCCTGACATGAGTTGTGCTGCGTCTCCTCCTATGACTCCTAGAAGTATGATGAATGGCAGTATGGCTGTAAATATGGTGATTATGAGTACGGCTGTTGCTGAGATGTGTGGCCCTAGTTTTTGGTTTAGTTTTTGGAAAAGTGGGTGTGTTATAAATGCTAGTAGAAGGCCTGAAAGCAGGTATCCTATGAATGATGAGACCATTGTGAAGCATATTAGGCCTATGAATGCTGTGATCCCGTACAGGAATAGTTTCTGCCTGTCGATGTTCATGGCATTGTTTTATTGAGTTAATTCCATTAAAGTTTTTGTTGAGAGATAAGAGTTATAATAAATTTTTTCTACCTTTCACTCTGTTCTAACAAATTTAAACTAGGAAAAGGAATCATTTAGTATGACAGATGTTGAGAGAATTACGACCGGGATTGAAGGCCTAGATGATTTAGTAGATGGCGGGTTTCCAGAGAGTTCTGTAACTTTGGTTTCAGGAGGTACTGGTACGGGTAAGACTACTTTCTGTAATCAGTTTCTGGTCGAAGGAATCAATAAGGGTCAGAAATGTCTTTATGTTTCGACTGAAGAGCCTGTTGAGGCTATAAAAGATGATGCATTAGTTTTTGGTTGGGATCTTGATGATGAGATTGAGAAAGGTAATCTTCAGATGGAGTATTCCGAGCCTTCAGAGAACCAGTATCTTTCCGGTCAGATCAAGCAGTTGATGCACAGTGGCGAGTTTGATAGGATTGTTCTTGACTCTATGAGTGTTTTCACGACTTACTGGGGAGACAAATTCGAGGTAAGAAGGAATCTCCAGGATCTGGTTAAGATGATGAGGAAAAGCGATGCAACCGTCATTATGACTGCAGAAATACCTGAAGACAGCGATAGTTCTCTTTCACGTTCAAATGTTTCAGAGTTTGTGGCTGATGGAGTAGTCGCTCTTTACTATGAATCAATGGGAGAAGGATCTTTCAGAAATGTTGAGGTTAGAAAGATGCGTAGGACAGATCATACTCCGGGAACTCATCCTATAGAGATTACAGACGATGGCATGAAGATGAAAGAGCAGGCAGGTTTCTAGAAAAGGCCTTATTTTCTCTTTTAATTTTACTTTTCAGAAAAAAAATAGTTTTTTGTCTTAAAGTGATTCGTAGGCTTCGTGTACTTTGAGGCCGTCTGCTGTTACTTCGAATGGGAATATGTCTGTGTCGTGGTCGGTTCTACGCATTTTTCTTATTTTTATTGTTCTGTTGTAGTCTTCTGCGACCGGTACGAATTCGAGTAGTATGACAGTATCGACAAGGTATTCTATTATGCCTTCTTTTGATAGGCCTTCGCTTGTTTCTGGTATTGATCCGACTAGTACTGCTGTTACTCCTGCTTCTCTTAGGTTGTTTAGCATTGAGGATAGTGCTACTCTTGACATGTATTCGTCTTGTATAAACATCTGTACCAGTGATACAGAATCGATTACTACTCTTTCGGCATCTATTTCTTCTATCGCGTCGTTCATCTGGTCGAGAAGATCTGAGATGTAGCTTCTTACTACTCTACTCAGGTTATCCATGTTCTGGCTTGGGAAAACAGGTTTTATCGATAATACTCGTACTTTGTCCTGCTCTGATAGGCTATCGAAGTCCCATCCGAACATCGCGTTTATATCTTCGAGTATATCTTCTTCTCTTTCCTCTGTGGTTACATATACTCCTGGTTCTCCGTTTTGGGCTCCTTCAAGTATGAAATTAGAGCAGAAAGCTGTTTTTCCTGTACCGGTTTTTCCTGTAATCAGGTTCATCGTTCCTTTTACAAATCCTCCTGAGACCTTGTTATCTAAGTTGATCACTCCTGTTGTCACTCTTTCAGTGCTGTAGTTGTTTTTCTCTGTGACCAGCATTTCTTCTTCCTCTTCTTCCCCAGTTTTTTCGTTCTCCTCTTCTTCACCTTCCGCCTCATTTTCGGGAGAGGCCTTTTGTTTTCCTCTGTTTTTGAAAGGATGAAGCAAAGAATCTAGCAGAGAAGTACTCTCGCCTTTTCTTGTTCCTTTTCTTCATCTGGTTCAAGAGTTTTTTCTTTCATCTCCTTGACTGTCTCAGAGAGGTCAGGTACGTTATCAGTTAAGTCATGAGGAGTGATATCTTCTTCTCCGTCCATAGCTTTCTCGAAGTTGTTTTTATCTTGAGAATCATCTTTTGCCTCTGTTTCCGAAGATTTACTTTCTTCTTTAGTATCTCCTTGAGTGTTTTCCTTTTTTTCCTCAGTATCCTGTCCTTCCTCGAAGATTATACCTGAGTTGAAGCTGTCTTTGGAAACTTTGAAGCCTTTTCCCACATCTTTTGATTTTAGAGTTATTTTTTCTTCTTCTCCAGGATCTAGATCAAGCAGTTGTGTGTCCAGGTTTTTTTCTCCGGAGTAGAAGTTTATAAAATCGTAGAATAGGTTATCTGATTGGTTCTGAAGGGCTATCTCTAATTTCTCTGAGTCTCCTTGTTCTTTTCTCTGGAAATCTGTTACTGCTATGGATTTACCTGGCATGTCTTTATTGTCTAATTGTGAATAGGCCTTGAAAAAGAATTCTATTCACTGTCTTCTTCGGTGTCCTGATTGAGGTTATTTCTTGCTCTTTTGTTGGCTGCCCACCATTTTTCAAGTTCGTCCATTCCTTTCCACGGGGCTTTCAGGTAGTTTTCCAGGGTTAGCTGTCTCTTCAGGAATCCGTCTAGTTCTTCTTTTAGGTCTTCTTTCTGTCCACGTAGTTGTAGGACTTCGTTCTGTCTCTCTGTCATCATCTTGTTGAAGGTATCCTTGTCGATCTTTCTCTGGAAGTACTGTTTTTCTCCTTTCTTTCTTGCGTCTATCGCAGTCTTTAGCTGGCTGTTGATTCTAGTCAGCTCTGTCTGAATCCTGTAATAAGGGATGCCTACCATGACTGTGAGGAAAATCAGGACGTAAATCATCGTAAAGGCTATACCCCATTTCCACCAGTTTAATCTGATGTATTTTTCCAAAGATTTTTCTTCTAACATTTTGTCGACTTTGTTAGCGTTTCTATAACTTATTTGAACCTGGGATTGAAGGCCTTCTAGATCGTCTTTTTGGATAGATTTATTTGCTTCCTTGAGGTTGTTTTCCAGTTGTTTTAATGCTTCTCTCATTTTCGAGGTATCTACTCCTGCTTGACTGTACTCGTTGATACTCGAATTAATGATGATTGCTTTCTGAACTAGTTGTGTATAGTTTTGAACTACGTCATTCCTGTCTACTTCAAAGTCTATCGAGCGTTCTCTTGAGGCATCAGGACCTGTAACACTCAGGGTGGCTGAATAAATTCCTTCTTTGACATTTAGTGGTGCATACATACTTAGTGAGAATGTTTTTTCTTCTCCGGAATCTATTGTACTGGATTTAATTTTCTGGCCTTCGTATAATACAGTGCCGTTGCAGCAGTCTGATTCAACTGAGAAGTCAATGTCTAATGGCTGACTCTGATTATTGTATAGTTCAAAGATACCTGAGCCGTTTGTTTTCTGTGTTATAGATGAGTTTCCTGGAGTGATTGTCTCAGGGAATGATGGCTGGAATGCAGTCAGCTCTTCCTGGCCTTTTGAGAAAATTATATCTGTTGTCTGATTCACGTTCTCTGAAGCACACATTATATTATAGCTGTAGGTAAGGCTTTCTTCTACTTCTACGGATGTACTGTGGTTTATTCCTCCAGTTTCATCAAATTCATTAGCCTCATCAAATGATACAGACTCGGGGATTGTATTTCTGGAGTAAACACATTGTCCGGCTATATTTGTGTTTACAGCTAACTCAACCTGATCTTGGGAAGACGGTATTCTTACGCCAGGTGATATACGAGATATTTCCATTGTAGGGTCTCCACCTGAGAATCCTCCGCCTCCTGAAGCACTCGATTCCTCTGAGGTCTGATTTGGAGCTTGACCTCCCGTAACTACCTGGAAAGTACTGAATGGCGGTTCATCTTCTGCACCTGTAGGGTTCTGGCTTTCTGAATTACCTCTTAGCGAACCTCTCAGAGTAAACGAGTAGGTACCAGTTTCATTTGGAGCTTTTAGAGTTTGAACATAGTTTCTGGTCTGTACATTTCTAATCAACTGCTTGTAGTTGCTTGGACATTCGTCACATAGTATAAATCCATTTAGTTCAGCTGGAAGTGTGTCTCCATCTTTCATTTTCCAGTCAGAAATTACTCGGAATTCTTCACCCGGTGCAACATACTGGTCATTGTCTATGTTTACATCGAAAACTCTATGGACAGGCATTTCTATCGAATTACTTCCTCTGTTTCCTTCACGAGAGACATTGGCGTAGATAACGTAATCAACAGGTTCTCCTTCTAGATCTCTAGTTATTGAAGGAGGATCTTCTCTTTTCACTCTGAATTGTGTACCAGAGAGATTTTCGCCTTCTGCGAGCGAACGGTTAGAACCATCTATCTCTATGGTAGAATTAATGGTATAGTCTTGAACCTCATCTCCTCCTGCATCAAGTACATTGAATCGTATATCTGCAGTTTCTTCTTTCATGTAGATGCTCTGGTCAGTATCTACTTCAACAGTGTATTCATCAGTCACAGTGAAGTTTTCTGAAGTTTCAACTCTGTTTTCGGAAATATCATAGGCCTTAACTCTTACAGAGTAGTTTCCTGTCTCGTTGAGGGTATCGAATTCTGATCCGT
>Ga0102939_1000495_pt1 | contig 14629 bp, 19 predicted proteins | sample SalPon2_B_H2O_MG_FD_78214 | JGI IMG/M metagenome (GOLD analysis project Ga0102939, IMG submission 78214) | Salt pond water microbial communities from South San Francisco under conditions of wetland restoration - Salt Pond MetaG R2_B_H2O_MG | ecosystem: Environmental > Aquatic > Non-marine Saline... | reverse complement strand
ATCAGGCAGAGCACCACGACCACCGGGCGGCACCATCGGTTGACCCACTGCCGGCTCATTGCGCACCGCCGATGATCAGTTCCACCGCCTCGGCCGCGTGGTCGGTTGAGGGGCGGGTGATGGCGGCGGTATCGATGCGATAGCCCGCCACCGGCGCGTCATCGGCATCGGCGCGCAGGACGACATGAAGGCTGCCGACGGCCAGGGCCTGGGTGATGCGCGCGGCCTCGACGGGGGAAACCGCCAGCGTGAGGTTGTCATACCGTGCACGTCCCGCCCGCTCCGGCGCCGCCGCGAGCTGATCGCCGGTGGCAAGCAGCGGGATGTCAGCGAGCAGCGGCAGGGTGGCACGCTCGCCGTCGTCGCGATGCGTGAGCATCAGATCCACCCGATCACCGGGACTGAGCAGGCCGGCGATGGCCGCGCCTCCCGACACCGGAATGGTGATGGCCCGATCGCCGGGGCGGATCTGATCGGCGAGGCGGGCGCGGTCCGACTGGACGACATGCAGCGGCAGAACGGCTCGGCCGGCGCTGAGTGGGTGATTCAGGGTGCGCCCGGCGATCCGCGGGAAGGCGTTGCCGGCAAGGGCCTGCTCGTGGACGAAGCGCTCGGGTATGTCGCGCAAGGCCGCCCGTTCGCGGGTCAGGCGCGCGCCCTTCGGCAGGTCCTCTCGGGCCACGATCACCGCGCGGGTGGCATGGCTTGTGCGCAGTTCGGCCTCGATCGCCCGGGCACGTTGCTCGAGATGACGATCGCCGAACCACACGCCGGCGCCGCCAGCGAGCAGCGCGCCGGTGATCAGCAGGGCACCGCGTTTGAGAGGGGTCATGGGATCGGCCTTCTGGCAGTGGGTTTCATAGCGGGATGGCGAGACTCCACAGGGTCTGGTCGGTCTGGCCGGCGAAGGCCTGGAGCAGTTGCTCGATGCCTGACCACACCCCGATCAGGCCGGCGCCCACGGCAAGGTATTCGGCGCTGCTCACGGGGTGGTCGCCGAACCGGTGCGCTGGACGAGCAGCAGCGTTTGACCGGATCGCTCCAGCAGATTGGCCTCGAGCGTTTGCTCGCCCCGATGCAGCACCAGGCGGCGGCGCTCGGGATGATCGGGCCAGTCAGTCGTGGCGGTCTGCCAGCCGGCCTCGGCGAGGGTGCGGGCGAGGGCACTTGCCGCCGCGCCGAGGGCAAGTCCGGTGCGCGCGCGGACCGAGGCGCCCGCAGCGTTACGGCTCTGGAAGTCGACCCTGAATTCCGCGGGCAGTGGCAGATAGGGCCGGGGCGCGGACACATTGTCCTCGTCGAGGGGCATCAGGCTGATCATGACCGCCTGGCGCGTGCCGCTCGTGCGCACGGCCAGCCGGCGCGAGAACCGGTCACTGGCCTGCCAGAGCGTGTCGCTGCGGCCGTCACCCGTCGAATCGTCAGCCTGCAGCACGCCCGGGTGGTGGCGCCAGTGTGCGCGGTAGCGCGCGATCACCTCGGAGACGCCCGTCTCGGTGGTGTAGGCGAGGGTGCACATGGGCAGTCCGCCGAGCATCACGCGAGCGTCCCGCAGCACCTCGGTAGCATCGGCCGGCAGGGCGAGGGCGTCTAGCTCGGTGCCACAGGCATTCCGCGCTTCGGCAGCACCGCTCGCTAGCAGCAGCGCGGGCGCAAGCGCCAGTCCGGGCCACGGGCTTTTGGCGCTGCTAGCGGCGGCGGCGCGGGAAGCGCGCCGATGGGGGAACGAAATCGGTGGCTTTTGCATTGCGTGCTTCCTTGAAGATGAAAAATCGGCCGAGAACCTGGGCGGGTTTCGAGAGCGTATCCACCGGCTCACTGGCGATAATGCGCTGCAGCCGGCGTTCATAATCGCGATCCGTGCTGGCTTGCCAGAGCCGCGGCGACAGCCCGCCAGCGGCGGCAAGGCCAACGGGCGAGGGGGTATCCCCGGCGGCCAGGCGAGCAACCGCGGGCAGGCGGATGCGATCGCCGCGCAGACGGGCCGGCTCGAGGTCGAGCATGGCGTCGGAAAGCCCCACAAAGCGGCTGATCGAGGGCAGCGACTCGCCATGGGCAACACTGCGAACGGCCCGGCCGGGTGTCGGCAGACGCGACAGCGCCGAGGCCGGTGCCGGCGGAGCTTGATCGGCGTCGGCGGCGCGCAATGACCCCCGCGCGTCCGCCCAGAGCGGATTACGGCTGGGTCCCAGACGATCCACGCGGGCCACGTCGATGAGCGGCGCCTGATCGTTGCCGAATACCCGGTCTTCGAGGGCGGCAGTCTGTTGGCTACGTCGGTCCTCACCGGTCAGGGTCTCCCAGGCCGAGTAGCGGGCAGCCGCGACGGTGGCGCGGTCCATGTCCGCGAGCCGGCCGAGGTAGTCAACCGCCAGAAACGCCGGGACAAGGGCGAGCAGACCGACCAGGGACTCGGTGATGGCGCTACCGGTCTCGTGTTTCATGGCAGGCCCGGCAGGTCGAGGCGACTGAGTGACGCCTCCCAGTAGGGGTTGAGCAGCGTGGCGGCGCGGCCGCGCTCCGGGCAGCGAGCTCCGCACCCATCGGGAACGCGATAGCGGACCTCGCCGATGCTGACATGCGCGTTCATGCCATCACTCGGGTTTTTCCCGGGCAGTGGCGCGGTGACCAGTGCCGGGATGCGGATCAGGCGTTGGTCGCGGGGTGGGCGACGCAGCCGCGTGTAGCGGGCCACACCGATGTAGTTGCCGGCGAGCCGATCGGCGTCGGCTCCGCCGCGGGCGATGCTTGACCAGGATTCCCAGTCCATTTTCCGGTAATCGAAAAAGCTCACCTGCAATCGATCCCCCGAGCGCCAGCCGCCCGCGTCGGTGCGGGGTGGCTGCTGGGTGACGCCCTGTTTGCGAAAGCGAACGACGTTGAAAATCGAGCGATCCCAGTCGCGTCCGCCCCGACCGAAGCGCGGCCCGCCGCCCTGAGCCGGGCCGCGGAGCCAGCGGCTCAGGCGTGAGTCGTGGTTGATGGTGCTGCGCAAAAGCCGCTGGAAGTAGCCATCATCGCGGCCCGGTGTGGCACCCTCGAGCTTGAGAAAGGCCGACACGTCGCGGCCGAGCAGCCGGGCTTTCAGGGCGCTTGCATAGGGGCCGGGGAGGGCGTCGACGGCATCGCTTTCATTAACGCGGAATACCCGCCCGTAGCGTTCGGCGACGCGCTGCATGACCGTATCGACCCGGCCCGGGCGCAGACTGTTACGCGCGCCGTACTGCGCGAGTGAGAGCAGATCCATGTACCGGTCGGCCCCGACGATGTATCCGCTGGCCGCCGCCGACGCGGCTCGCACCGCACTATCAACGATTCGGCTTGCCTCGCGGGTGGCCACCCCCACATAGGGCAGGAACTGGCTGTAGCGGGCGATCTGTCGCGAGGCCTCACGGGTGTAGCGAAGCCAGCTGATGGTGGCTACCAGATGGCCCACCGCGATGTGGCTCGCCACCAGGCTGCGGTTGGTGTAGGCAATCATGTTGAGCCGTCGGGCCGTCCAGCTCGCGCCGCTGTAGGCCGCGGCGTCGGCGGCGTTGACCACGGCCGATTCCTGACCGATGGCGCGGATGGAGCGATGGGTCAGGACAATGGCCGCCGCCGCCAATGCCAGCGTGGCGAGCACCACCGGCAGGATCTGTCCGGACTGGGGCTCAGTTCTGCTCATTGAAATTCTGCAGGGTGTCTTCCTGATCCGCGCGATCAGCGGCCCGCTGCGAGTCATTGTCGGCCTGATCGACCTGATCGCTGCCGTCCTGGCCGGCCATCTCGCGGGCCATCGCGGCGGCCTGACTGGAGATCGTATCGCCGAACGCAGAGAAGATACCGATTCCGGCAACGGCGATGAGTGCGGTGATGATGATGTACTCCGACATGCCCTGACCGCGCTGGTAGCGATACGGGTGCCGGCGTGGCGGGCGGATAGCGTGACGGTGATGGCAGGGCATGGCGACTCCTTGATGGGGCGTTGGAAAAGCCGTGTGGAGATCAGCCTAGAAACATTCACCCGTCCCGCGAAGTACCGCCGGTCGGTGCGATGGCATGCCCGGCCGAGCGGCAGCGTTGGGGCCGCCGAACGGTGACAAGCCAGTGCATGCCGGGTGCATCGGCGGCCACCGGGTAAGGCCCGCCGGCCGTGCCGTCGGAGACCGCTTGCGGTCGGGCACCGGGTCGCCATCGCACCGCTCGCAGCCCGTCGCGGGTCGTTGTAAGGCCAAAGGCCGGCGGCCGCGGTGTACCGGCGCCGGCCGGCATGGCCATCAGCCCGGTCTGCTCGCACAGCCACTCGAGCGCTGCCGCCCGGCCGGTGGGAACGGCCTGGACGGATGCGGTGATGCCGTAGGCCCGAGCGAGCCGCGCGATGGCGGGATGCGGATGATGATCGCGCTCCAGCGCCCGGCCGAGCGGGCGTTCCGAAACGCGCTGATCCGGCCGCAACGCCGGGTCGTGGGCGGTGGTGATCAACCCCCCGGTGACAAGCGCCATGCTGAGGGCGATCGCCGTGGCGGGGCGGCGTCGCAGCGGTGGATAGCGCCGCGGACCGGTCAGGCCAAGCGCGAGCCAGCCCACCGCCAGTCCCCCCGCAAGCCGTCCGCGGTGATCGCGGCGACCGGTCAGTCGTGCGGGCAGCGCGACGGCGACCACCGCCGGCACACCCGCCGGCGCAAGACCGCGCTGGTGGCCGTTGGGATGTAATAGCGCACTGGGGCCGCCATGGGCGATCACGGCAATGGGAATACCCTTGTGGGCGGCCTGCAGATGGACCGCGCGTCGATGCAGGCCCGAGAGCAGGCCGGTGGCCGGGCCCGGCACACGGGCGGGGTTGACGATCAGGCGCGGGTGCCGGCCGGCGGCGACCGCCACCGCCCGGGGGTGGGTTGCATCCGAGCAGATCAGCACCTCGATGTTGTCGATGCCGCCTGGTGTCACACGCTGCGCCGGCGCGATGCCGGCTTCCGCGAACGGCAGTGGAAAGGCCTTGCTCCAGCCCTGTGCCGCGGCGCTGCCCGCCGTGTGGCCGGGCCGGATCGGAACCGCACTTTCAAGCACGCCGGGCCTTTCATAACGGTAGCCGTGGCGCAGTTGCACCCGCTGGCCGGGCGCCCGCTGCCAGGGTGGGCGCAGCAACACGGGCGAGTCGGCCTCGGGCCAGGCCACCCAGCGGGCCTCCACGGCATCAAGGCCGATGCGCGCAAGCGCGCTCGAGTGCTGGGCCGACGCCATAACCGTCTGCACAACGGCCAGGCGCGGGGCGTCGGGGGGCGCGGGCGGTGCGGGATCCGCCGGGATGAACGCCGGCGCCAACGCAATCAGGGCAATGACAGCGCTTGCACACGACTCCGGCCAGCGCCGTGCGCGGTGGCTCGAACAGTGGACCGGCCGCATCAGGGCGGCGGCGAGGGCGGCCTGCCCCAGGCCGATGAGGGCATCCGCGCCGAGGACACCCAGCGCCCCGGTCATGGCGAACGGCACACCGCGCGCCGGCATGAACAGACTGAGCGAAATGGGCAGACCCAATGCGCGCAGGATAGCGAGCATCAGGATCAGCCCGAGCAGGGCGGCGGCCATGCGTGCCGCGCTGGTGCGGCCGTTTCGGTCGGCGGCCAGCCAGGCCGTCAGCGCGAAAGGGGCCCAGACGGCCAGCGTCACAACCGCGACGAGGGCGGGGTGGCGCCCGGCCAGGGGCGCCATTGCCACCCCGAGTGGCAGGCCCGGCGCGATCAAGGCCGGGATCAGCCGCCGGTGGCGCGGTTGGCGCAATCCCATCAGCCAGGGCACCAGCCACACCAGCCCCGCCGGCGCGAATCCCACCGGTGGCAGGGCCGCAAGCGCGAGCAGACCGGCGACGATCCCGCTCACTGACGCGTCACGGCGGCGTGGGAGGTGACTCGCCGAGGGCGTCGATCGCGCGGCGCAGGTCAATCAGCGCCGGGCGTCCCGCACTGACCGGCGCCAGTCGCTCGTGCTGATCGAGCAGCATGCGGGCCTGTTGCAGGTGAACGATGGCGAGGTTGTAGGTGGCAAGGACATGACCGGGATCGCGGGCGAGAACGGCGCCAAGCCGATGGATGGCGGTGTCGGGCTCGCCGGCGGCGTAGGCGATGAGACCGAGCTGGAAGTGGGGCGAGACCAGTTCCGGAGCCTGCTCGATGACCGCCCGGTAGCCACGCCGGGCCCGGTCGCGATCGCCCCGCTCGAGGGCGTTGTCGGCCCGGGCGAGGCGCTCGATGGCCGACGGGGACTCGTTGTTGGGCAGGGCGACGCACCCGGCCAGCGCCAATGCCGCGCCGAGCAGGCCGATGCGCAGGAGTGGAAGGCTCATGGGTAGTCCTTGTTGCAGTAGAAACGCTGAGCGGTCAGGCCCGATGGCAGCGAGCCACCCGCCACCTCCAGCGTCGCGCGGGTGCCCGCCGGTGCCGCAATCACGCGCCGCGGCGCGACCCCGTGCCGTGCCCGCAACACGGTGAGATCGGCGTCGAGCTGGAGGATATCGATGGGATAGCGCATGCCAACGGTGTGGACGCCGCCGCGGGCGATCAGCAGCAGCCCGGTGCCCGCCGCAGGCGGGGTTGGGTGGCGCAGCAGTCCGATGAGCCGCGGCAGGAAGCGATCGGCCACGTCGACACGCAGACGCAGCGGGCCGCCCGGCGGTGGCAGGAATAGGCAGGTGGGCACGCCGCGCTCGCGGGTCATACAAGCCCGCCTTCCATGAACTGGAGCACGATTGGAAAACCGATGATGAGAAACGTCACCGGAAAGAGCAGGCCCACCAGGGGGGCAAGCATTTTTACCGGCGCTTCATTGGCCTTTTTCTCGGCCGCGGCAAAGCGCTCGCGGCGGCGTTGGGCAGCCTGATCGGCCAGGGTCTGACTGATTGCCGCGCCGGTTTCCTCGGCCTGCGCGACGGCGGCGACAAACCCGTGCACTGCGGCGAGATCGACCCGTCGGGCCATGCGCTCGAGCGCCTCAAGGCGCGGGACGCCGGTTCGGGTATCGCGGTCGATGCGCTGCATCTCCGCGCGCAGCGGGCCGGCCTCGAGGTGGCGGGTGCACTGCGGGAGCGCAGCACTGAAACTCAGCCCCGCGCGCACGGAAAGGCCCAGCAGCTCGAGCAGCGCGGGGAACTGCCGCGCGATCAGGCGCTGACGGCGATGGCCCTGATCGCGCAGCCAGACGCCCGGATAGGCGTAGCCAAGCCCCAGTGCGGCCAGCACGCTCGCGGCGCCACCCATCTCCGTGCCTTGCAGCGCCGGTTGCAGCACTCCGGCAATCAGGGCGCCGAGCACCGCGGTCAGCCCCCGCAGCACTCGCCATTCACCGGGCAGGACGGCGTAACCCATGCCCGCGCGATCAAGCCGAGCGGCCAGCGCCTGGACCGGTGCGTGGCGGGCGAAGTCGATCTCGGCATGGATGAGCCGCGCCAGTGGCAGCAGCACACGAAAAAGCCGCGGCGAGGGATCGCGCCACGGATCCACCCGCGGGCCCCGACGCACCTGCGCCAGTTCGGCGACACCCACCGCCGTGCCGGCTGCGGTGATCCCGAGCAGTGCGGTTGCCAGCAGGGCCGATGGCTCAGACATCGATCGCCACCACCCGACGGATCCAGATCGTTGCAAGCACCATCGCCACGGCGACAATGCCGATGACCGCCCAGCCGAGGGGCTCGGTGAAAAGCCGCGCCATCATCGCCGGTTGCTGGACGTAGAGCATGCCGCCGATGCCAAAGGGCAGCACCAGCATGACACGGCCCTGCATACGGCCCATGGCGGTCAGCGCGCTGATGCGCTCCTCCACCTGGGCGCGCTCACGCAGGGTCGCGGCGAGCGTGTCGAGGGTGTGGGCCAGATCGCCGCCCACTCGGTGGGAGATCATGATGGCGTTGCGAAAAAGCGCCGTTTCTTCGGCGGGCACGCGTTCGGCAAAACCGGCGAGCACCGTGTCGAGCTCCTCACCGAGTCGTTGGCGGCTCAGCATCAGACCGAACTCCTGACCAAGCGGCGGCGGCTGGCGGCGCGAGACAAGCTCCATGGCCCGGCCGATGTTGGTGCCGGCGCGCAGCGAGCTCGACAGACTCTGCAGCCCGTCCGGAAGCTGACGGATCACGGCCCTGCGGCGGCGCTCGCGGATGGTAGCCACACCAAAGCGGGGCAGACCGAGGCCGGTCAGTCCGGCCGCAACGGCGAACGGCCACGGCAGGAGCCACGCGGTGAGGGCCGCGAGGACGAGTCCGGCGCCGACGGCGATCTGCAGCAGTCGCCGGGCCGACAGGTCGATGAACTGGCCGCGAAGGTCATCCCGGGCGGTGGCCCGCAGATGCGAACGATACTGCTGGAGGGCGGGCCCGAGCCCGCTGACCGCGGCCAGAGCGGCAAGGCTGGCGGTCAGGCCCGATCCGATGAGCGCGAGTATGGCGGCGGTTGTCATGGCCCCGACAGTGCCGGGGGCCGGGGGGTGGTTCAACGACCGTTGGTCGATTCCCGGGCGAAGTACTCGTCAACGAACGCCTCGAACGAGGGCTCGTCCCGGGCCTCCATGCTGGCCTGCTCGGCCTTCGAGCGACGGGCCTCGTCGTCGAGCCGCTCGCGGACCGCCGTATCCAGCGGCCAGCCGCGGATGGTCTCGACGTGCTCTGCCGATGTGCGCAGGGCAAAGTCGACGAACTCCTCGTTTTGCTCGCGCATGGCCGCCAGAACCTGCGCCGAGGGCGTCCGGTCGGCGTCCTCCACACAGGCCCGGTATTCGGCAAGGATGCGGCTGTAGCGCCCGTCCTGGTGCACCTCGTCGAGCAGCTCCGCTGGCCCGCTCATCGCCGCGAGCAGCTCGTCCGCCCAGTCGCGCAGGGCAACCCGCTCGCCGTCACCGCGGTGCAGCGTCAGATCGGGATCCCGCCCGTGGCGCGCGACCAGGCCCTGGTTGGCGTTGATGTGATGCTGCTCGAGGGCGTTGATCGGCGGGCTGTCCTCGAGCAGGCAGAACACCAGCAGTGTCTCGAGAAACCCGATCTGATCGGCGTCGATACCGATGGGATGGAAGGGGTTAAGATCGAGGGCGCGGATCTCGACGTACTCGACGCCCGCGCGATTGAGCGCGCAGGTCGGCGGCTCACCCGAGTGGGCCACCGCCTTGGGGCGGACGAAGCTGTAGTACTCGTTTTCAATCTGCAGGACGTTGGTGTTGAGTTGCCGCCAGACACCATCCACCCGGGTGCCGATGCGGGCGTACTCCGGGTCGGGCGTGCTGATGGCCGCGCGCAGGCTTGCCACATAGGCATCCAGGTTGTTGTAGTCGATCTCGAGGGCGGCCTGGGCGTTGTTTTTGTAGCCGATGTCGCTCATGCGCAACGACGTGGCATGGGGCGTGAAATAGGTGTTGGCCGAGAAGGATTCGAAATCGACGTTGCGCCCGCCGGTGAATGACTTGCAGATCGCCGGCGAGGCGCCCATCAGGTAGGGCACCAGCCAGCCATAGCGCTGAAAGTTGCGGATCAGTCGAAAGTAGAAATCCGAGCGGAAGGTGGCGAAATCGCGCTCATCGCCCTCCCGTGCCTGCACCGAGCGCAGGAACGGCTCGCTGAACGAGAAATTGAAATGGATCCCGGCGATCGCCTGCATCGTCCGGCCATAGCGCCAGTCCAGTCCGTGGCGGTAGACGTGTTTCATGCGGCCGATATTCGAGCAACCGTAATCGGCAATGGGGATGCTCTGATCGCCACCGACAATGCAGGGCATCGACGTGGCCCACAGCAGCTCGTCACCGATCTGATCGACGGTATAACGATGCAGATCGGCGAGATGCTGCAACGCCACCTCCCCGTTGGTATAGGCCGGGGTGACCAGCTCGAGCAGGGCCTCGGAGTAATCGGTGGTGATCTCCGGGTGACAGAGCGGCGAGCCGAGTCCCGCCGGATGCGGCGTCTGCGCGATATGCCCGCCCGGCGCCACCCGCAGGCTCTCCTTTTCAAGGCCGTGACGGCTGCCGGCCAGCAGCCCGCGCTCGCCATGGGCCTGCAACTGCTCTACCCGACGCTGGGCGCTCCGCTTCATGGTGGTCTGATACCCGCTTCCGAAAGCCGCGATTGTGCCGATGTCGACTCGCATTTGGAATGGCATGTTGCGGTGCGTCTGGCCAGCGCTCGCGGCCGGGCGGTACCGTGCCGATCATAACGATGAGAGTCCAGAAGGAGAGGAGCATGACGAGAACGGCACTGGTTACCGGCGGGACCCGGGGCATCGGGGCGGCCATTGCGCGGGCGCTGCGCGATTCCGGCCATCAGGTGATCGCAACCTATCAGGGCAACGACGACGCAGCGGCCGCCTTCACCCGCGACACCGACATCCCGGCGCGCAAGTGGGATGTCTCCGATTTCGACGCCTGCCAGCAGGGCGTTGCCGATGTGGTTGCGACGTACGGATCGGTGGACGTGCTCGTCAACAATGCCGGCATCACCCGCGATGCGACGCTGCACAAGATGGACGAGGCGGACTGGAGTGCGGTGATCACCACCAACCTGACCTCGGCGTTCAACATGACCCGGGCGGTGATCAACGGCATGCGCGAGACCGGCTTCGGGCGCGTGATCTCGGTGGCCTCGATTAACGGCCAGAAAGGCCAGATGGGGCAGGCCAACTACGCGGCCGCCAAGGCGGGGCTCATCGGCTTCACCAAATCGGTGGCCCAGGAGAATGCGCGCCGCGGTGTGACCGCCAATGTCGTCTCGCCCGGCTACATCAGTACTGAGATGGTCGCGGCGGTGCCGGAGAACGTCCTCGAGAAGATCGTCGGTCAGATCCCGGTCAATCGCCTGGGCGAAGCCGAGGAGGTGGGCCAGGCCGTCGCCTATCTCGCCAGCGACGCCGCGGCGTTCGTCACCGGTTCGACGCTCAGCATCAACGGCGGGCAGTGGATGCCCTGATCGCGCTAGTGGGATTGGCTGAAAAGACTCGGCCCCTGTTCATCGATCAGGCGTCGAGCCTTTTCCAGTGTGACTTCCGCAGCCATCTCCTGGCTGCCATGGACATCCGCCCGCACAAAGCTTGTGGTCCGGGTGGTGCCGTCTTGATCCATTGAAATCTGTCCGCTGACCCGCCAGCCGCCGGGGTCTTCCCGCGGCGTCGCCGTAATCGTATAGCCCTGATAAGTGGTCTCCGCCACGACGCGGGGGGGATTGTCGCTGCCGTTGCGACCCATCATGCTGCGCAGAAATCGTACGATCATGTCCTGACAATGCCCATTGGGACGCCGGCAATCAAGGGAGCAACGCGCGGATGACAACGATGGCGGATCGATTGACATTCCTGAAGGGGTTTTTGCAGCGGCCGCGCGAGGTCGGGTCGGTGATCCCCAGTTCGGGATTCCTCGAGCAGCGCCTGTGCCGGGTGATTGATGCCGCTCATACCCGCACCGTCGTTGAGCTCGGCCCGGGGACCGGCGGCACCACGCGGGCGGTACTCGCCGCGCTACCCGCCGATGCCCGGTTGCTGGCCATTGACACGAATCCGGCGTTTGTCCGTGAGCTGCAGGGCATCCGCGATCCGCGCCTGCAGGTCGCCGAGGGCAGTGCCGCGGATCTGGCCGCGTTGATCGGCGCGGAGGGCCTGCCGGCGCCGGATATCGTTTTCTCCGGTATCCCCTTCTCGACGCTGCCGTTGGACGTCGCCCACGGCATCCTCGAATCGGTTTGGGCGGCCCTCGCACCAGGCGGGCGATTCACGGCGTATCAGTTTCGCGATGCCGTGTGCCGTCAGGGCCGGGCGGTGATGGGCGAGCCGCTTGTTGAGTGCGAGTGGGTCAACATCCCTCCCATGCACTTCTACTCCTGGGACAAGCCCGAGCGCGCCGGCAGCCGGCGTGCCAATGGCAGCGCGGCAACGCCATAAATCAGTATCGGCACCACCGCATAGCGGGCACCCCCCAGCCAGTCGCCGGCCAGTCCGCCCAGCAGCGGCACGAAGAAATTGGTGATGGCGCCCACGGCAAACATGCCGGCGGCCAGTGCCGCTGTGGCGTTGCCGCGGGTGTAGAGCGGGGGCAGGGCCACCAGCAGGATCAACAACAACCCCACCGACAGGCCGGTGGGCAGCAACGCGAGCAATGCCGGCCATCCGGACAGAAACAAAAACCCGCTCAGCCCGATCAGGCTGGTCACCATCAGCCGCTGCAGCGGCCGTGAGCGCCCGATCCAGCGGCGTCCCACGGTGAACATAATCAGCGAGGCGGCGATCTGGGTGGTATTGAAAACGCTCAGCGCCAGCCCCAGCAGCTCCGCCTCGCCGCGGCCCTCGAGCACCGTGCCCATGTAGGCGTTGACACCAAAGAACACCGATCCGGACGCCCCCAGCAGCACCCCCAGGCGCCACACGAGCGGCCGGCGCCAGTCCGGCAGCCAGTGACCGGTGTCTTGCTCAAAGGCCCGGGACGGGCGACTCAAAAGCCGAATGCTTACGGCCGGGATGAGGGCGGGCAGCGACCAGAATAGCAGCGTCAGGCGCCAGTCACCGCCGGCGAGGGGCAGCATGACCGGCAGCGTCAGCGTCGAGCCGATGACCTCGCCGATGAGCATGCCGTTCATGTAGATCGCGGTGCCCATGGCGATTCGCGATGGCCACCACTCGGTCAGCAGCGTTGGCAGCGCCGGCTGGATGCCGGCGATGGCGGCGCCCATGACGGCGGTGGCCACGAATAGCGTCGGCGCGCCAGCGAGCCCCCGGGCCGAGGAACTGACCACCACCAGGATCAGTGCCGTGATCAGCGTCCGCCGGGCGCCGATGCGGCTGATCAGCCACGACGCCGCCAGACCGGCCACGGCCAGCATCAGGATCGGCAATGTGGTCAGGGCGCCGGTGGCGGCCTGCCCCAGATCAAGGTCCCCGGCAATGCGCGGGGCGAGGGGCGGGGCGACCAGCACGGTCAGACGCAGATACAGCCCCGTTAGCCAGAGCAACAGCATGACGACAGGTGTTGATGGGGTTTTCGACGCGTCGGTATCCATGCATTCCCCGGGCATTAAAGGCTAGACTCTAGCATCGAAGGAGGGCGGTTATGCGCTGGTTGAGCGATTCCAATGGCATCCGCTGGAGCGTCGATGTGCTGTTCGGCTCCTACGGGACCTACTACCTCATGTTCAGTCCGGGGCCGGGTGAGGGCAGCAGCCGTCCCCGCAAGCTTGCCATTGCCGCCGACTCGCAGCGCGAGGCCGCGGCCGCCCTCGAGGCGATGGACGATGAGGCCCTCATGGCCGCCCTCGACGACTCCTCGGACTTTGACGAAACCTCACCGCTCGGGTTCTGAAACCATGACCGAACGCTATCCCGGGGGAGTGGTCGATCTGCGACTGCATCGCCCGCAGACGCGACTCATGCTCGTCGAGCACACGCTGGCGGCGCTGCAGCCCGGCGAGGATATCCTGCTCGTGTTCCATGAACGCCCCGAGCATCTGCCCGGCTACATCCAGGCCCAGTTCCCCAACCGGTTCGAGATTGCCCCGGTCGATACCGGTCCAGCGGTGTGGAGCCTGCGTGTTCACCCCGTGGCGGGCGGTGGTTGACATGCGGGAACTCGACCACAGCCATCGTCCCGAAGACATCCGCCATCGTCTGGAGGCGGATCGTCAGACAAGCTATCTGCGCGACGCCATTCTTGGCGGCATTGACGGGTGTGTGACCACCTTTGCGGTGGTGGCGAGCGTTGCCGGCGCCGGACTGCCCGGGCTAGTCGCCTTCAGTCTGGGCCTGTCCAGCCTGATCGCCGATGGTTTCAGCATGGGGGTGAGCAACTACCAGGGCGTGAAAAGCGATCGGGATGCCGTCGAGCAGGCCCGCGCCACCGAGAACAGCCACATCCGCGAGGTTCCCGACGGCGAGCGTGAGGAGATTCGCCAGATTTTCGCCCGCAAGGGTTTTGAGGGCGAGGTGCTCGAGGAGATTGTCGAGACCATTTCCGCCGACGAATCGCTGTGGGTGGACACCATGCTGCGCGAGGAGCATGGCCTGGATCTTGACGGGGCTGACCCGCTGCGTGCCGCGCTCTGGACCTTTGGCGCCTTTGTGCTGGTGGGCGCGGTGCCGTTGCTGCATTTCATGTTGCCGGTGGTCGGTGTCGAGCTGGCGTTTGGGGTCAGCAGCGTGCTCACGGCCATCACGTTTTTCGGCATCGGATTCTTCAAGGGCGTTATTCTTGGGCATGGGCATTGGCGGTCCGGCTTCGAGACGCTGCTCATGGGCGGCGGTGCCGCGCTCATTGCCTATTGGGTGGGGGGTGTGTTCGAGCCCATGATGACCGAGATGGGGCTCGCCATATCCGGGTAGGTCACAAAAAGGAGGCCCGTATGTCGGCACAACCGAGTATTCTGCTTGCTCCCGTGGACATCCAGGAGCAGATCATTACCGGCGCGCCGGCCGAGGCCATTGTCGAGCACGCCGCCGCCGAGGATCACCCGCACCTGGTGATCGGCAGCCGCGGTCTGAGTGGCTTTAAGGAGTTTCTCCTTGGCAGCGTCAGTCAGCGTGTGCTCCACCATGCCGCCTGTCCGGTCACCATGGTGCGCTGATCGGCCATGGCCGGCGCGGGTGCTGATCCGATCGAGGAACGGGTCCAACGGCTCGCCCGCCGTCTCGGTGAATCGGGTGATCGT
>Ga0102939_1000491_pt1 | contig 14686 bp, 13 predicted proteins | sample SalPon2_B_H2O_MG_FD_78214 | JGI IMG/M metagenome (GOLD analysis project Ga0102939, IMG submission 78214) | Salt pond water microbial communities from South San Francisco under conditions of wetland restoration - Salt Pond MetaG R2_B_H2O_MG | ecosystem: Environmental > Aquatic > Non-marine Saline... | reverse complement strand
GTCATCGCGCGAGCCGACCTATCGGACGCTTCGGTTGCTGTGTGCGAACGGCGCCGGCATGGTCGGGTTCCTCGCCGCGTTCGCGGTCGCCGGGGAGTTCACCGTCGCGCTCGTCGCCGGACTCATCGTCGCCGCCATCGGCTACGTCGCGTCGAGCGCGGTCGTCGAGTACGCGAGCGGGTGACGAAGTCGGAACGGTTAACATGTCGAATAAACTTTACACTATTAGATGACAGGCGGCGAGGCAGACGGGTCGATGCCGGTCACGCCCGCGGGGCCCCGTCCGTCCTCGATCCGCGTCCTCCTCGTCGACGACGAACCGGGGTTCGCCGACACCGCGGCGGCGCTCGTCGAGGAGCGGGACGACCGGCTCGACGCGACGCCGGAGAGCGATCCGGCGGCGGCGCTCGACGCGGCCGAGTCGGGCGCGTTCGACTGCGTCGTCAGCGATTACGACATGCCCGGGACCGACGGGATCGAACTGCTCAACGCCGTCCGGGAGCGGTGCGGCGACCTCCCCTTCGTCCTGTTCACCGGAGCGGGCTCCGAGCGGGTGGCGAGCGAGGCCGTCGCCGCCGGCGTCGACGAGTACCTCACGAAACACGGCGACGACCCGTACGAACGGCTCGCGTCGCGGATCGGCGACGCCGTGGCGGCGGTCCGAACCGACCGACGGCTGGAAGAGCACCTCGACCGAATGTCGGACGCGTTCTGCGCGATCGACGAGCGGTGGCGCCTCACCTACCTCAACGAGCGGGCCGCGGAGATGGTCGACCGTGACGCCGCCGACCTGCTCGGCGAGTCGGTCTGGGAGCTGTATCCGGGCGTCGAGGGAACCACGCTCGGGACGGAGCTCCGGGCGGCGATGGACGAGGGCGAACCGCGCTCCTTCGAGTACCGACTGGACGCGATCGACGCCGACCTCGCGGTCAACGTCTACCCGTCGGAGACGGGGCTCTCCGTGTACTTCCTCGACGTGACGGAGCAGAAGGCGCGGGACCGGGAGCTCCGCGAGCTCTCCGAGCGGCTCCGCCTCGCGGTCGAGGGGGCCGACGTCGGCGTCTGGGACTGGGACCTCCGCACCGACGAGGTCCGGTTCGACGAGCGGTGGGCCGCGATGCTGGGGTACGACCGCTCCGAGATCCCCTCCGAGCTCTCGGCGTGGGAAGACCGGGTCCACCCGGACGACATGGACGACGCGTGGGCCGCGCTGGAGGCGCACTTCGACGGCGAGACCGAGTACTACCGGTGCGATCACCGGATGCGGGCGAAGTCGGGCGAGTGGCGGTGGATCCGTGACCGCGGCCGCGTCGTCGAGCGCGACGCGGACGGCGAGCCGGCGCGGGCGGTGGGGATCCACATCGACGTGACCGAGGAGAAGGAGCGCGAACGCGAGCTCGAACGCTACCAGCGGCTCCTCGACGAGCTGCCCGACGCCGTGGCCGTCTACGACGCGGACGCCCGCTTCGACCTCGCCAACGCCCGCATCGCGGAGGTGTACGAGACGCCCCGCGAGGCGCTCGTCGGGCGAGAGAGCCTGCTGATAGACCGGATCCGCGAGACCCGCGACGACGACCCCTTCGCGGCGCTCGTCGCGGGCGACCGCGAGACGGTGTCCGGAACGATCGAGATCGATTTCCCCGGACTGTCGCCGGCCATCGTCGACTTCGGACTGCACCGCCTGGTCATCGACGGGGAGTTCGACGGCGTGGTGGGCATCTCCCGCGACGTGACGGAGCGACAGCGCCGCCGCCGGCGCCTCGAGCAGACGACGGCGCGGCTGGAGGCGTTGTACGAGCGGTCGCCCGACATGATCGACATCCACGACGAGACGGGCGAGATCGTCGACGCGAACCGGGCGATGGCGACGGAGCTCGGCTACGATCAGGACGAGCTGACCGGGATGAACGTGTGGGACGTGGACAGCGAGCTGGACCCGCGCGAAGCGGTCGAGGCGTGGGAGGAGACGGAGGTCGACGAGACGGTCCGGCTGGAGACGACGTTCGAGCGGGCGGACGGAACGACGTTCCCCGTCGAGGTCCACGTCCGGCGGATCGACGTCCGCGGCGAGGACCGCTTCCTCGCGACCAGTCGGGACATCTCAGAGCGGAAGGCGTACGAGCGACGGATCGAGCGCGAGAACGAGCGGCTCCAGGAGTTCGCGAACCTCGTCTCGCACGACCTCCGGAACCCCCTCAACGTGCTCTCCGGGTACCTCCGGCTCGCCAAGGAGACTGGCGACGAGTCCCACTTCGAGCGCTGTGAGCGGGCGGTCGACGAGATGGACCGACTCATCGCGGACGTCCTCACGCTCGCCAGACAGGGCGAAGACGCGGGGCCGATGGAGCCGGTTGCCCTCGGGGAGGTGACCGCCTGGCGGCAGTCGGACGCGTTCGGACGGGCCGAAGACGGCGGTTCCGACGACGAGACGGACGCGGGCGCCGTCGACGTCGACTTCGAGACGACGGACCGAGTGCTCGCGGACCGCGGTCGGCTCAAGCGGCTGCTGGAGAACCTCTTCCGGAACGCCGGGGAACACGGCGGCGGTCACGTGGTCGTCGGCGACCTCGACGACGGCTTCTACGTCGCCGACGACGGTCCGGGGATCCCCGAGGAACGGCGCGAGGAGGTGTTCGAGAGCGGCCACACGACCTCCGATGCCGGCACGGGGTTCGGGCTGGCCATCGTCGAGCGCATCGCCGAGGCCCACGGCTGGGAGGTGACGCTGACCGAAGGCGACTCCGGCGGCGCTCGCTTCGAGTTCCGCGGCGTCGACCGGCCGTAAGCGCACCGCTGGAGCGGGTGGGAGTGGAAAAAGCGGTCGGCGGGGCGGGCGGCCTCAGAACGCGCCGGGGTAGACGCTCACGTCGGCGTGGAGCTCGTCGCGGAGCGCGGTGTGGACGTGGCAGATACCCTCGGCGCGCTCGGCGATGTCCGCCGCCGCCTCGTCGTCGAGGTCGGCCTCGACGTGCACGTCGAAGGCGATGGCTTCCAGGTCGTCGTGGTCGTCGAGATCGGCGCTGGCGTCGATCTGGACCTTGCCGAGGTCCTCCTCGCCGCGCTGGCTCCCGCCGACGCGGAAGGCGGGGAGGTAACAGGAGGCGTACGTCGCGACGAGCGCGGCGTTCGGGTTCGGCCCCGTCTCGTCGGTCGCGTCGATCTGCAGGTCGAAGTCGCCGACCTGGCTCGTGCAGGCGTACCCTTCCTCGGAGACCGTGGACGTCTCGATGTCAGACATACGCGATGACAGAGGACTCGCCGCGGCCTAAAGGTTGCTATCAATCGAGTTCGCGCCGACGCCCGCCGCTGCGAAAACGCGGACCGGCGGGGGAGCCGCTTAGGACTCCACGACGTACGTCTCGTCGCCCTCGAGGACGACGGGCTCGGCGGCGGCGCCCGCGGCCTTCACCTCGTTGACGAACTCCCGCGTCTCTATCTCGATCGGTCCGAACGTGTCGTAATGCATCGGGAACACCACGTCGGCGCCCACCCAGTCCGCGGCGATGCCGGCGCCCGCGGGCCCCATGGTGAAGTGGTCGCCCACGGGGAGGGCGGCGGCGTCGGGTTCGAGGTACGGCGCGATCACGTCGACCATCTCGGACATCAGTCCGGTGTCGCCCGCGTGGTAGAAGGTCGTACAGTCGGGGTCGGACTCCTGTGTCGGCTTCTTGTCACCGATGACGAAGCCGGCGGGCATCCCGGCGGAGGTACCGTACCCGTTGTCGATGCCGTTCGAGTGGTCCGCGCGCACCATCGTGACCCACGCGTCGCCGCACTCGACCGTGCCGCCGATGTTCATGCCGCCGGCCGGGATCGTGTGCTCGTGGCCGAACGTGTCCTGGACGTACCCCGTGAGCTCCGGGGTGGCGACCACGGTCGCGCCCTCGAAGCGGTCGGCGTCGGCGATGTGGTCGCTGTGACCGTGGGTCAAGAGGAGGTAGTCGGGGTCGAGCTCCTCCGGGTCGACGTCGGTCTTCGGGTTGTCGAAGAACGGATCGATCAGTAGCTCCGTGTCGTCGACGACGACGTGCCACGTCGAGTGGCCGTGCCAAGTGAGTTCCATGGTACGTTCGCGTAGTCTCAGCGAGCCGTAATAAAAACCGACACCGCCGTCACGCGCGACTCGATCCGGACCGAAGTCGGTTTCATAATATTTACTTTTTGCAAACGGACGATCTTTTTCTCTGTCTCGTATCGCAATATCTTCTCACGAGAACACGCTTACATGCGAGATACGTGTACGGCTCTCCGTGTTTATGGGGCCTCGACATGGCACGTGAGGGAGCGGGCGGTGGCGCCGACGAACGGAGCGAGTCGGACCGATACCGTCATCTCATCGAGCACGTGCAAGACGCCGTCGTCGAGTTCGAACTCGTCGACGGAGAGCCCGTCGTCGCGTCGGTGAACCGCTCGTTCGTGGACGTCTTCGGGTACGACGCCGACGAGATCCGCGGACAACCGCTCAACGACTGGGTGGTCCCCGACTGGAAACTGGAGGAGGCGCGGGGGCTGGACGCGAACACCTCGTCCGGCGAGGTCAACTACCGGGAAGTCACCCGCGAGACCGCCACCGGCCTCCGAGAGTTCCTGTATCGCGGGATCCCCTACGAGGACGGCGCCGGGGCCGGCGGCTTCGCGGTGTACACCGACCTGACGGAGATCTCGCGAAACGAGCGCCGACTGAAGGTGCTCAACCGGATCCTCCGACACAACCTCCGGAACAACGCGAACGTCGTGGCCGGCCACACGACGCGGCTGCTGGCGGGGCTGGACGAGCCGGACGCGGCGACCGCCGAGTCGGCCGCGACCGTCGAGCGCGCGGCCCGGGAGCTCGAACGCCTCGCCGAGGAGGCCGGTCACATCCGTCGGGTCCTGCGGCGGAGGACCGACGAGACCGTCGAGATCGACGTCGGCGCGGTGGTCAGCGCGGTCGTCGACGAGCACCGCACGCGATCGCCGAACGCCGACGTCGACGTCACCGTCGGGGAGGGCGAGACCGTGCTGGCCGACGACCGGCTCCGGTACGCGATCGACGGGCTCGTCGACAACGCGATCGAGCACAACCCGAGCGCGTCGCCGCGGGTCCGCGTTCGGCTCGACGCGCCTCCCGACGAGCCGGACGCGGCCGCGGCGGAGTGGGCGGTCCTCCACGTCGAGGACGACGGGCCGCGGATCCCGCTCAACGAGCGCGACGTGATCCGGGACGGCGACGCGATCACTCCGACGTACCACGGGAGCGGGCTGGGGCTCTGGCTCACCGAACTCACCGTCGAGGCGTTCGGCGGCGAACTCGCCTTCGGCGAGAGCGACGACCTCGGCGGCAACGACGTCTCGATCCGCCTCCGTCGCCGGTGAGAGCGCGAGGGGCCGCAGTGCGGGCGGACTCCGGGAGAGGAACTAACACCGCCCCGGCCCAACCCCGAGACGATGCCCTCCGAACGGATCGGGAGCCCCGCTCCCGCCGACGCGTGTCGCGAATGCGGTCGCCGGATCTCGGCCGACGCGCGGTTCTGTCCCGGCTGCGGCGCCGATCTCCGCGGCCGGTCTGGGCCAGGGCGCTGCGCGGACTGCGGCGAGGGGCTCGACTCCGACGACCGGTTCTGCTCGAACTGCGGCGCCTCACGGACGGACGCCGAGGGAGAGAGTAAACGGTCCTTTCGCCGCCGCGTTCAGGACCACCTCGACGCGGGCTGGGAGATCGAACGAGACGACGGCGACCGCGTCCTCGTCGTCGACAGGGGGATCGGGTCCGTGGGGGTCCACCTCCTTCTGCTCCTGTTCACCGGCGGCGTCGGGAACCTGCTGTACGGCTGGTGGCACTACTCGACGCTGGCCGAGCGCCGCCGACTGGTCCGCGGCGACTCGACGGCGGTCCGCCCCCCGTCGCGCTCCGAACGCGGACGACGGACGGAGACGGTCTCGGCGTTCCTCCTGAGCGGGCTGTTGTTGCTCGTCGGCGGCTGGATCGCCGTTATCTCGACCGCGTCGTCCTCCCCGCCGCTCGCGCTCGTCGGTCTCGCGATCGCCCTCCTCGGCGCCGGCGCGGCGCCGCCGGTTCAGCGGCGCCTGCAGCGCCGACACGGGGTCGCGACGTTCGGTCGGCAGCGGACGGTCGACCACCGGGTGATCCGCCCGCCGGAGTCCGTCGACGAGCCCTGCGTCGTCTGCGGCGAGGCGTTCGACCGCGGGCTCGTCCGTCGGCGCCGCGACGAGACCGTCGTCGCCGGCGTTCCCGTCCGGACGCGGTCGGTCGGCCGTAATCACTACTGCGTCGACTGCGCGCGGTCGGAACTGTTCGGCGACCGACCCGACGCAGACGCGCTCTCGGACGTCGACCGGTCGACCGCGAGGGAGTCGGCGTCCGACGTCGAGTCCGCGCGCGACGACCGCTCGGTCGTCGACGAGGAGCCCGCCGATCGGGGGACGTAACCCCGCGCCGATTGCCTCTCCGGGAACGCTTATCGGGCGGCCGCCCGGTGCCAGACGTATGCACCACGCACGGTTCCGCGACCCGGCCGGCTCGATCCGCGAAGGGACCTACGACCCCGACAGCGACACCGTCGCCTTCGGCGGCGACGAGTACGCGCTCGACGACCCCGCCATCGACGTGCTCCCGCCGGCGGAGCCGACGAAGATCGTCTGTATCGGCCGCAACTACGCCGATCACGCGGCCGAGCTGGGGAGCGAGGTCCCGGACCGACCGCTCCTCTTTTTAAAGGCCCCGAACGCGCTGGCGAGCCACGGCGACACGGTCACCGTCCCCGAGGGGAAAGACCGGATCGACTGGGAGGCGGAGCTGGCGGTCGTGATCGGCGAGCAGTGCAAGGCGGTCGACGCCGACGACGCGATGGATGTCGTCGCCGGGTTCACCTGCATGAACGACGTCTCCAACCGCGACGACCAGGACCGCGAGCAGAACTGGGTGCGCGGCAAGGCGTTCGACAACGCCGCGCCGCTCGGCCCCGTCATGGCGACGCCGGACGAGGTCCCCGCGGACGCGAGCGTCGAGCTTCGGGTCAACGGCGAGACGAAGCAGTCGAGCGACCGCGGACACATGATCTTCGACGTGCCGACCCTGATCGAGGAGATAACGACCTACCTCACGCTGGAGGCGGGCGACGTGATCGCGACCGGGACGCCGGAGGGCGTGGGCGCGCTCGCCGACGGCGACACCGTCGAGATCGAGGTCGAAGGCGTCGGCACGCTCGAACACGACGTGCGCGTTCCCTGAGCGCCGCGCGGCCGCGGCGGCCGCCCCTCCTGACGCGGTCGCACACCGGATTTCCGGTGAACGTTTATGGGTGAATCGCCGAGGGAAACCGAAACGCTCCCGAGGCCGTTCCTCGCGGGACGCCGACGGCCCGGTCGCGGCGCGGGCCGACGCGGTCAGACGCATGCCACGAGACGACACCACGACGAACGAGACCGGAGAACGCGGCGAGCGGGCCGACGTCCCGTCCGACGCGACCCCCGCGGTCGTCGTCGCCCGGTCCACCGAAGACGAACCGGACACGACCGAGATACGAGCGCTGGCGGCCGCGGCCGGGTACGCCGTCGTCGGCGAGATAACGCAGCGGCGCCGCGAGGACCCGACGTACGGGGTCGGTCGCGGCGCGGCCGAGGACCTGATGCGGCTCGCGGCCGAGACCGACGCGGCCGCGGTGATCTACGACGGTGGCCTCTCGCCCGGTCAGACCTTCTCGCTCGGCGACCTGCTGCCGACCGGCACCGCAGTGGTCGACCGCCCGCGGCTCGCGCTGGAGCTGTTCGGCGACGCGGCCGACTCGCGGGCGGCGGCCGTCGAACTCGAACTGGCGCGGCTCCGATACGAGCTCCCGCGGCTCCGGGAGACCGTCGCTCGGGACTCCGGCGAGGCCGTGCGGCTCCGGCCGGAGGGCGACGGTCGGATTCGCGACCTCGAACGCCGGATCGAGTCCGCGGAGCGCGACCTCGACCGGATCGCCGACGACCGCGCGAAGCGTCGTGAGGAGCGCCGAGCGGCCGGCTTCGACCTGATCGCGCTCGCCGGGTACACGGACGCCGGCAAGTCGACGCTGGCGCGACTGCTCGCAGACGACGCGGATGCCGAGGCGACCGAGGCCCCTTCCGCCGCCACCGACGCCGCCACCGACCGCCTCTTCGAGACCTGCTCGACGACGACGCGCCGGGCGACGCTCGGGGGGCGCCGAACGGTCGTCACGGATACGGTCGGGTTCCTCGACGGCCTCCCGCACGACTCGATCCGGTCGTTCCGCGCGACCCTCGACGCCGTGCGCCGCGCCGACTGCGTGCTGCTCGTCGTCGACGGGAGCGACGATCCGACCGCGGTCCGCCGGAAAGCCCGCGCGTCGCTGTCGGCTATCGAGGCGACGGACGGGCCCGTGATCCCCGTCCTGACCAAGCTCGACCGGACCGATCGGGACGGCGCCGCCGCGGTCGCGGCCCTCGAATCGGTCGCGGCCGACGTCGACGGGGACGCGGTCCCGGTCTCGGCGTCGCTCCGGCCCCCTGTCCGGGTCGACGCCCGTGACGGGACCGGCCGCGACGACCTCGCGGACGCGATCACGGGCGCGCTCCCGACCGCGACCGCCGCGGTGACCGTCTCGAACGGCGGCGACGCGCAGTCGGCGCTGTCGTGGGCGTACGACAGGGGCGTCGTCGAGCGCGCCGAGTACGCGGGCGAGACGGTCGCGGTCGAACTCGCCGGTCGCCCGGACGTCGTCGCGGAGGCGGAGCGGCGCCTCTCGCGCGCCGACGGACGGACGCCGTGAGCGCGGGCGACTCGCCGGACGGACGCCGTGAGCGCGGGCGACTCGCCGGACGGAAACCGTGAGCGCGGGCGGCTCGCCGGGCGGGCGACGGCTACGACCACGCTTAAATCCGAGCCTCCCCGACCCATCCGTATGCAACCACGGGATCTCTCGGATCACTCGCCGTACGTGCCGGGCCGCGGCGTCGAGGAGGTCGCCCGCGACCGCGGGATCGACCCCGACGACCTGATCAAGCTCTCGTCGAACGAGAACCCCCACGGGCCGAGCCCGGCGGCGATCGAGGCGATCCGCGAGCACGCCGACCGCGTCCACCAGTACCCGAAGTCCTCGCACACGGACCTCACGGCGAAGATCGCCGAGAAGTGGGGCGTGTCGACCGAGCAGGTGTGGGTCTCGCCCGGCGCAGACGGCTCCATCGACTACTTCGCGCGGGCCGCGTTAGAGCCCGGCGACGAGGTCCTCGTGCCGAGCCCCGGCTTCGCCTACTACGCGATGTCGGCGCGGTACCACCACGGCGAGGTGACGGAGTACGAGCTCGACGCGGCCGACGGCTTCGCGCAGGACGCGGAGACGGTCCTGAGCGCGTACGGCGGCGAGCGGATCGTCTACGTCACCTCCCCGCACAACCCCTCGGGGTCGACGATGCCGCTCGACGAGGTCGAGGCGATCGCGGACGCGACCGCCGAGGAGACCCTCGTCGTCGTCGACGAGGCGTACGGCGAGTTCGCCCCGGTCGACAGCGCGATCCCGCTGGTCGACGAGCGCGACGACGTGGCGGTGCTCCGGACGTTCTCGAAGGCGTACGGCCTCGCGGGGCTCCGGATCGGGTACGGCGTCGTCCCCGAGGCGTGGGGCGAGGCGTACGCCAAGGTGAACACGCCGTTCGCGGCGAACGAGCTGGCGTGCCGCGCCGCGCTCGCCGCCCTCGACGACGAGTCGCACGTCGAGGCGTCGGTCGAGTCGGCCCGCTGGGCCCGCGAGTACATCGCCGACGAACTCGACGCGCCGACCGTCGAGTCGGCGGGGAACTTCGTGCTCGCGGAGGTCGGCGACGCGGAGCGGGTCGCCGAGGCGGCCCAGGAGCGCGGCGTGATCATCCGCGACTGCACCTCGTTCGGACTCCCGAATCACGTCCGGATCTCGACCGGGACGCGCGAGGAGACGCGCGAGGCGGTCGAGCGGCTCAACGAGACGCTCGCCGACCTCGGGCTCGGTGTTCGGGCGTGAGCGAGGATTCCGCGCCGAGCGGAGGGTCCGAGACGGCCGACGACGCCCGCCCGACCCGCGTCGCCGTCACCGGCACCCCCGGAACCGGCAAGTCGACGGCGACCGCCCTCCTGGAGGGCGAGTACGAGGTCGTCCACCTCAACGACCTGATAAAGGGCGACGACGCCCTCTGGAGCGAGCGCGACGTCGACCGCGACACGCTCGTCGCCGACCTCGACGCGGTGCGCGAGTACCTCGGCGACTGGACGGGCGTGCTCGACTCGCACCTCGCGCACCGGTTCGACGTCGACCGCGTGGTCGTCCTGCGCTGTCGCCCGGAGACGGTCGAATCGCGGCTCCGCGAGCGCGGGGAGCCCGACGCGACCGCCGAGGAAAACGCCGAACCGGACGAGCCGTCTCGAGCTCTCGCTCGCAAGGCTCGCGAGAACGCCGAGAGCGAGGCGCTCGACGTGATCCTCTCGGAGGCCGTCGCGGACCACGGGGTCGAGAACGTCTACGAGATAGACACGACCGACCGCGACCCTCAGGCCGTGGCCGACGAGATCCGCGCCGCGATAGAAGGCGAGCGCGAACCGAGCGCGGGCACCGTGGACTTCATCGATTATATATGATCCGCCCGCGACGGTCGGGATAATAAATGACCCTCGACCAGTACCGCTCGGCCGCGGACCGCCTGCTCGGCCCGTGGGTGCGCGCCGCGGCCCGACTCGGCCTCTCGCCGGACCAGGTGAGCGTCCTCGCGTTCGGCGTCGCCGTGGCGGCCGCGGGGGCGTTCGCGGTCGGCGACGCCCTCTTCTACGCCGTCGGCGCGGTCTGCGTCCTGCTCAACGGCTGGCTCGACCTCGTGGACGGCGCGCTCGCGCGCCACTTGGAGGTCTCCTCGGACGGCGGCGACCTCCTCGATCACGTGCTCGACCGCTACGCCGACATCGCGATCATCGCGGGGTTCACCGTCGGAATCGGGGCGTACGCGCTCGGGTTCCTCGCCGTCACCGGCGTCCTGATGACCTCGTATATGGGCACGCAGATACAAGCGGTCGGCATCGGACGCGAGTACGGGGGGCTCCTCGGGCGGGCGGACCGGCTCGCGCTGATGGGGGCCGTCGGTCTCATCGCCGCGGCCTACTCGGCGCCGATCGTCGCCGGGCTGAACGTCGTCGGCCTCCTGCTCGCGCTGTTCGCCGCGGTCGGCCACCTGACCGCGGTACAGCGGTTCCGCGGCGCGTGGTCGGACCTGCGCGGCGGTCTCTGAGACCGTCTCGCGGGCCGCTGAAACCACTGCGTCGGTCTGAGAGAACGGGTTCGTCCGCGAGGGAACGTTTAAAAGCGTCCGGCCGGAACGAGGGTGTATGCCGACCTTCGAACTCAACCTCTCGGACGACGTCTACGCGGAGTTTCAGCAGCTCGCGGACCAGGAGTTCGTCTCCGAGGAACAGGCCGCGGAGGACCTCATCGCCTCCGGCATCGAGGCGTACAACGTGAGCGTCGTCGACGACGACCCCCGCGACGAGATGCTCGACGGGGCGGAGAACAACATGTTCGACACGGCGCAGGACCCCGGCAGCCTCGAAGACGACCGGCTCTAACGCCCTCTTAGGTAGCCGCTCGTCAGTACCCCAGTCCGAACGCCCGGTTCGCGAGCAGCGCGGCCAGTCCGACCGCCATCACGCCCGCGAGGAGCCCGAACGCCGGCTCCCACCCCGCCGCGTCGGAGATCGTTCCGACCACGACGCTCCCCGACGCGCCGACGACCATGTACGCGGTCCGGACGAGTCCGAACCCCGCGCCGCGCTCCTCGTCGGACAGGAGGTCCATGAACCGCGACTGGACGGGCGCGCCCCACGACATCGCGACGCCGACGAGGCCGACGGCGGCGACGGTGGGACCGAGGCCGAGGTCGAACCGCGCCGTCGACGAGGAGCCCGTAGCCGGCGATGCCGGCGCCCATCGTGCCCACGGCGGTCGCGTCGCGGCCGAACCGGTCCGAGATCGAACCCGTCACCGGCTGGGCCGCGCCGTGGACGAGGAAGTACAGCGAGAACAGCAGGGCCGCCAGCGCCGTCGAGAGGCCGGCGCCGACCTCGAGGAACGTCGGGAGGAAGGAGGCGGTCGCCTGCCACGAGAACGCGCCCAGCGTCGCCAGGCCGGTCGTGTAGAGGATCGGCGGCCGCGAGAGCAGCCCGACGAGCGGGGCGAGCGCGAACCGCTCCCGCATCGCCTGGTCGGGCCGGACGCCCTCGGTGGGACGCACCCGCAACGCGAACAGCGCGAAGACGGGCACCGCCACGGCGGTGCCGAGGAGGATCCCCGCCCGCCACCCGAACCGCGAGCCGACGAACACCGCCAGCGGCGGCGCCGCGAGGCCGGCTATCGGCCCCCCGGCGACGTGTACCCCGATGGCGCGGCCGATGTCGTCGAACTGCTTGGCGAGGAACGTCGTCGCCACGGAGTAGTGGAGCCCGGCGCCCGCGCCGAGGACGACCGTGAAGAGCACGAAGACGCCGATAGACGGCGAGAGCGCGATCAGGAGGGAGGCGACCGCGGTCGCGCCGACCGCGGTCAGGATGACGAGGCGTTCCCCGTAGCGATCCCCGAGCACGCCCGAGGGGAACTGCATCAGCGCGTACGCCAGCCACATGCCCGACAGCGCGAGGCCGACGGTCGCGTTCGTCACGCCGAACTCCGCGGTGATCCGCGGGACGAGCGGGCTGATGGCCAGCCGGGCGACCATCGTCGCGGTGAACGCGAGCGTGCAGAGGGCGAGCGCCGTGTGCCGATACCGCCAGTTCACGGGCGACGTTCTCGACCCGGGTCAAAGCGGGTTCCGGTCGCGGCCAACCGGGCCGGGTGTGGCGTGCGATCGGTCGCCGGGCGACGGCGGCGGTCCCCGACCGAGACCGCTCAGACCTCGAAGGCGACCGGGTACTCCGTGAGGTTCTCGTACCCGTCCTCGGTGACGACGACGAGGTCCTCGATCCGGACGCCGCCGACGTCGGGGTCGTACAGCCCCGGCTCGACGGTGATCACCTGACCGGGCTCCAGTTCGCCGCCGCCGCTCGCGAGCCGCGGGGACTCGTGGACGTCGAGGCCGATCCCGTGGCCGGTCGAGTGGATGAATCCGGTCTCCGTCTCGGGGTCGGTTCGGAACGTCGGCTCGCCGGCGTCCTCGTACACCTCGCAGGCCGCGGCGTGGACGTCCGCGCCGGTCGCGCCCGGCTCCACCGCGTCGAGCGCGGCGTCGAGGGCGCGCTCGGTGAGGTCGTACCACTCGCGGAGCGCCGCCGGCGGTTCGCCCACGCAGAACGTCCGGGTCATGTCGGCGTTGTACTTCGTCGCCTTCGACCGGGGGAAAATATCGATAATGATCGCCTCGTTCGCCCGCAGCGGGCCGGAGCCGCGATCGTGAGGGTCGGCCGCCTGCGCGCCGCCGGCGACGATGGTCTCGTCGAGCGCGCAGCCGTGTCGCAGCAGGGTGACCTCGATCTCCTCCGCGACGCGCTCGCTGGTGAGCGGCTCGCCGTCCGAGAGCAGGACCCCGGTCTCCGCCGCGTCGCTCTCGGCGGCCACGTCCGCCTCGGCGAGGAGGTCCTCGGCGGCGCGCATCGCGGCCTCGTTCGCCCGCTGCGCCTCGCGGATCGCGTCGACCTCCGCGTCGGTCTTCACGGCGCGAACCTCCCGGAGGAGGTCGTCGCCGTCGACCGCGACCTCGACGCCGCGCTCGCGCATCGCGTCGGCGGTCCCGACCGGTCCGCGCGGCGGCATCGACACCGACTCCACGCCCTTGTCGCGGACGAACGCGGCGTACATGTCGTACCGCTCCTCGCGGCCCCCGTACTCGTAGTCGTAGTCGGCGTGGCGCTCGACGGTGTCGGCGGCCGCCTCCGCCGTCGCTCGGCCGTACTCCAGGCCGGAGACCAGCACGTGGACCTCGCCGTCGGCGTACAGCGTGAGGAAGGGGTCCGGGCCGGTGAACCCCGAGAGGTACAGCTGGTTCGCGTCCTCCTGCGACGCGTCGAGCAGGTACCCGTCGGTGTCGAGGGCGGCGAGCGTCTCGTCGAGCCGTGTCCGGTTCATACTCGCCCTGCTCGCGCGACGCTCAAATCGGTTGCCCTCGCGGAACCGAGCGGGCGCGGTCCACCGCCGATTTATCACGCAATATCTATATAGTAGCGTTCGTCGTCTCGGCGGATACCGGCCCTCAGCGATCGCCCCGAGAAACTCGGCGGCCGCGACGGCCGTGAACGCGTTCGTGAATGGGCTCTCTCCGTGTTTTTCAGAACCGATATCGACACCATAATTTAAATACCTTCGGGCCTTACCCGTTTGTGAGGAAAAACCGAGACGCGTCTCTCGGTCCCCTCGGTCCCTCCACCTTAGCTAACCAATGAGCGAAAACGTTCGAACGTATACGACGGAGCACGTCGACGACGAGAAAGAGACCGAATCGTCGGACGAGGAACTGCGATGTCCCGAGTGTAGCGGCCAGCTCGCGACGGACACGGAACACGGCGAGACGGTGTGCGTCGACTGCGGGCTCGTCGTCGAGGAAGACGAGATCGATCGCGGGCCGGAGTGGCGCGCGTTCGACTCCAACGAGAAGGACAACAAGTCGCGGGTCGGCGCCCCGACGACGAACATGATGCACGACAAGGGGCTCTCGACGAACATCGGCTGGCAGGACAAGGACG
>Ga0102939_1000484_pt1 | contig 14803 bp, 22 predicted proteins | sample SalPon2_B_H2O_MG_FD_78214 | JGI IMG/M metagenome (GOLD analysis project Ga0102939, IMG submission 78214) | Salt pond water microbial communities from South San Francisco under conditions of wetland restoration - Salt Pond MetaG R2_B_H2O_MG | ecosystem: Environmental > Aquatic > Non-marine Saline... | reverse complement strand
GCGGCTGCTCGTGATATACGCGACATCGGTCGTGACGATCGGTATCACGGCCGGCCTACTGTTCAACATCGTCTTCGCCTGTCTGTTCTGAGCCGGCGAGTACCCCTTTCTACAGCGAGCGGGATCCGTCGGGTGCAACGAGAACAGCGTTCACGGTAATTCGGGGCGAATATTTCAACGCCGTGAACACGAGATCGACGGCTATGCAGGCGAACGGCGAACCCGGACTGAAGAGGAAGTTGGGTCAGTGCGTCGATAGCCGTCCAGGCGACCACTCTGTGCCTTCGATTTCACGGTGCGTGAAGGGGATCGCATCCTCACCGCTGTAGCTCGCGACGAGGTGGCCGTCGCCTTCGAGATAGTACTTGTAGGTGGTGAGTCCCTCCAGACCAACCGGTCCGCGGGCGTGGATTTTCCCCGTCGAGATGCCAACCTCTGCACCGAGCCCGTATCGGTACCCGTCTGCGAAGCGCGTCGACACGTTATGGAAGACACTCGCGGCGTCAACACCGGTCATGAACGTCTCGGCCGTCTCGGGGTCCTCGGTGAGGATCGACTCTGTGTGTTTCGAGCCGTGGTCGTTGACGTGTTCGACTGCGTCGTACACGTCGTCGACGACCCTGATCGACAGTTCGAGGTCGCCGTACTCCGTGTCCCAGTCGGCGGCGGTCGCAGGGTCGACGTCGACGACCTCGCGGGTCCGCTCGTCGCCGCGCATTTCCACCCCGGCCGCCTCGTAGCGTTCGACGAGGTCGGGCAGGAGCGCGTCGGCGACGGACTCGTTCACGAGCAGTGTCTCGACTGCGTTACACACCGCCGGGTACTGGACCTTCGCGTCGAAGGCCACGTCCGCCGCCATCTCCAAGTCGGCGTCCGCGTCGACGTACACGTGACAAACTCCTTCGGTGTGACCCAGGACGGGGATCTGCGTGTTCTCTTGGATGTAGGAGACGAACTCCGAGGAGCCGCGCGGCATGACCAGATCGACTCGGTCGTCGAGTTCGAGCAGCCGGTCGACCTCCTCGTGGGCCTCAATGAGCGCCGCCCAGCCGTTGGGGAGGTCCGCCGTCGCCTCGACGATCGTCTCGTATAGGACCCGGTTCGACTCGCTGGCCTCGCTGCCGCCCTTGAGGACGACCGCATTGCCGGATTTCAACGCGAGCGCCGCAATCTGGACCAAGGCGTCCGGCCGCGACTCGAAGACGGTTGCGACAACGCCGATCGGTACCGACACTCGGTACAGCTCTAGGTCCACGTCGAGTTCGCGGGCCGCGAGCGTCTCACCGAGAGGGTCGAACTGTGCAGCAACCGACTCGACCATCGACGCGATAGACTCTATCTTTGTCTCGTCGAGCTTTAGCCGGTCGACAAGCGCCCGTGTGTACTCGCCGTCGGCGAGCAGTTCCTCGGCAGCTTCAACATCTTCTGTGTTTGCTTCCAGTATCTCGTCTTCCCGCTCGCGGATCGCGTCGGCGATCGACCGGAGCGCCTCGTTCCGGGTCGCCTCGTCGACGTTCGCGAGACGGAGGGCCGCGCGCTCCGCGGAGCGCGCCAGCTCATCGGTTCCTCGTTCGAGGTCGGTGTCGGTTTCACTCATCATCGTCACCCATCTGGGGCACGAATAGCGTCCCTGTCGGCTTACCCGCTGCGATTCGCTCTAATATGTCTCGCTCCGCCGACCCAGCGATGATCGCGGGGATGCCGTGGCGGCTCACGTCGTGGGCGCCCTCCACCTTCGTCTGGATGCCGCCGAAGTCGGTCTCAGTGCCGTCGTCGACGATCTCGCGCAGCCGGTCGTAGCCGTCGTCGACCGCTTCGATCAGTTCCGCGTCGGTGTTGTACTTCGGGTTTCCGGTGTAGACGCCATCAACATCAGTGAGCGTCACAAGGAGATCGGCGTTAAGCCCGATAGCGACAGACGCCGACAGCATGTCGTTGTCACCGATCCGCAACTCGTCGGTTGCCACAGCATCGTTCTCGTTGACGATCGGGACGACCCCCCACGACAACAGTGTCTCGACGGTGTTGGTGAAGTTGTCGAACCGGTCGGGGGTATCGAGGTCGGTGCCCGTGACGAGAATCTGCGCCACATCCTGATCGAACCGCTCGAAGCTCTGCGTGTAGTGGCGCATCAGAAGTCCCTGTCCGACCGTCGAAAGTGCCTGACTCTCTGAAATAGAATCAACACCGTCCCGCGACTCCGGTCCTTCGTCGAGCCGTCCCGTCCCGGCGCCGACCGCACCTGACGAGACCAACACGACCTCCGTGCCGCGATCGCGGAGGTCCATTACGTCGGCGACGAGCTTGTCGAGCTTCACACGGTCAAGTCGGGAGTCAGCGCCGGTCAGCGAGTTTGTCCCGGCCTTGACGATCACCCGGTCGGCGGCAGCCGCCTGTTCACGCACAGCTGCGACCTCCTCGGAGTCAGCCGTGCCGACGGGTTCGACGCCGACATTTTCAGCCATCGTCGAACCCCTCAGCGAGTTCACGGGATCGGCGTTCGGCCGCTTCAACGGCGTCTTCGACCGCCGTGTCCGCGTCGCTGTCCCACAGCACGTCCATCCCCTCTACCGTCGTCCCGTTCGGCGAGCACACCGCGTCGATCAGTTCGTCGACACTCCGATCATCGCGCAACACCGTCTCTGCGGCGCCTTTGAACGTTTGTGCCGCCAAGGTTTCGGCCTGCTCCGGGTCAAGTCCGCCATCGATCCCTCCCTGCTTCATCGCGTCGATGAGGTAGAAGCTGAAGGCTGGCCCGCTACCGTTGACCGCCGTCGAGATATGCATCAGCGACTCGTCGACCTCAACGAACTCACCGACGGCGTCGAGCATCTTCCGGACATCGTCTGTGAGGCCTGTTTTGGTCACTGCAGCAGCCATGTTTCCCGTCTCGGCCGCGAGGTTGGGCATGATCCGGACGACAGATGCGTCAGTCCGGTCGGTGACAAACTCACGGGGAAGCCCCGCGGCCAGCGTCACGATCTGCTGGTTGGCGTGGAGATCAAGGTCATCGAGCACAGCCGGCGCCACGTCCGGTTTCACCGCGATAACGACGATTTCAGCGTCGTGCGCGGCCGCCACGTCATCTGTCGTCTCGTCGACCGCATCCTCGACCGTGGCGAGTGCCTCAGGGTCAAGGTCGATTGCTGTGAGGTGATACCCCTCCGCGCGGGCGAGCCCCCTGAGCAGGGCACCCCCCATGTTCCCGCATCCGATTACGCCTACTCGAGTCATTTGCCTCTACGGAGTTGAGCGAGCGACATACCAACTGCGGTTTTCGCAAATTTGGATCTGCACTCCCGTTCCAACAGTCACATTCCGGTGGCGTGGAGCATTATGTATGCCGGTTTTCGTGATCGATATGCTGGTTTTCCCACTCAATTCGGACATCGATCTCTCTGGTACCACGGCGAGTAGTAGTGTACTCGTTAGTCCGTCGATCACGTTGACTTTTCTCGACCAGCCCCTTCTCCACGAGAGTGTCGAGATTGGGATAGAGCCGACCGTGATGGATTTCTTTTTCGTAGTAATCTTCGAGTTCGTCTTTGATCGCGAGCCCGTGTGGGTCCTCAAGCCCTGCAATAACATACAGGAGATCGCGCTGAAAGCCAGTGAGATCGTACATCGTTCTCGTTTCGAGTTATCTTCATGAAATACTATCGATTTCTGGCATATCGGAAGTAACGATCCACCTGGCGGGAGACTGTTGTATTTGGTACAAGCGTGAGCTATGCGATAGTAGAGAGAAGAGTCCGATAGACAACAGACGTATCAACTCGTCACGAGCGTGGTGGAATCCGAATTTCGTCACCAACCTCGTACAAATAGCCCTTCGGGAGTAACTGTTCGATAATATCGCGCGCATCAGCAGGTCTGATTTCCTGTTCTGCCAAGTATGTGATCGCCATTTCACGCGTAAGCGGATCGGTATCGCCCAGCTCCTCAAGATACGCCTCAAGATGATCGAGGACATCTTCTTCAGCTGGTGCGATGGGCCGCCGCGAATTCGCCATTACCAGTGCCTATGAAACGCAGACAGTAGGATATTGGGGTCCTCACCAGACTTCCATCTCCACACCGTTTTTCCAGTGTTTATCGTGCTAACGACTCGCAGAGACACCACACCGATTTTCCAGTGTTCTCACCAGATTTCACTATTCATGGACCCCCCACACCGGTTTTCCAGTGTTCTTCGAACCTTTATTTGTCTTCCTCGCGTAGTGACACGTGGACTATTCACATGAAACTCGCATTGATCGGGGTTGGACAGGCGGGCGGGAAGGTGGTCGACGAGTTCTTGGCCTACGACGCACGGACGGGTGCAGATATTGTTCGTGGAGCGATCGCCGTCAACACGGCAAAAGCAGATCTTCAAGGCATGGACCACCTCTCGACAGACCGCCGGATCCTGATCGGACAGTCGCGAGTGAAGGGCCACGGTGTGGGTGCCGATAACGAACTGGGTGCAGAGGTTGCCGAAGAAGATATCGGCGAGATCCTCGGAGCGCTTGACTCGGTACCAACCCACGAGATCGACGCGTTCCTCGTTGTCGCAGGGCTCGGTGGCGGGACCGGATCGGGTGGGGCACCCGTGATCGCCAAGAACCTCAAGCAGATCTACACCGAACCCGTGTACGGGCTCGGAATTCTCCCCGGCAGCGATGAGGGTGGGATCTACACGCTGAACGCCGCCCGATCGCTCAAAACGTTCGTCGACGAGGTGGATAACCTCATGTTGTTCGACAACGACGCGTGGCGCAGGTCGGGCGAGTCCGTTGAGGAAGGATTCGACGCGATCAACGAGGAACTCGTCCAGCGATTCGGCGTGCTCTTCAGTGCGGGTGAAGTGGCCGAAGGAAGCGACGTCGCCGAGAGCGTAGTTGACTCCTCGGAGATCATCAACACCCTCAAAGGCGGCGGGATTTCCTCGCTCGGCTACGCCGACGTCGCGGTGGACGAGCCAGAGCGGAAGGGATTGCTTTCACGGCTTCGCGGCGAGTCGGATGACGGGATCGACAGTACAGAGGCCACTAATCGGATCACGAGTCTCGTTCGGAAGGCGACGCTTGGCCGACTCACGCTCCCGTGTGAGGTGAACGGCACCGAGCGGGCGCTGCTTGTCGTCGCCGGCCCACCGGCGTATCTCAACCGGAAGGGAATCGAGCACGGGCGCAAGTGGCTCGAAGAACAGACCGGCTCGATGGAGGTCCGCGGTGGAGACTATCCACGACGTGGGGGAGGAACGGTCGCAGCACTCGTGTTGCTCGGCGGTGTGACGAACGTTCCACGGGTGAAAGAGCTTCAGCAAGTCGCGAGCGAAGCACAGCAGAATATCGGTGAGATCACCGGCGAAAGCGAGGACAAGTTCTCGGAGCTGATGGATAGCGACGGGGAGTTGGAGTCGCTGTTTTGAGACGTAAACAGTTCATTCAGCAGATCGTCAGACTTGAGCCGTCATCGACAACGCACCACGAATGTCGTCACTGTGGATACACCGTGGAGAATAACGCCGATGAATGTCCACAGTGTGGCTCTCACGAGATTGCAGCCTACGATCTCGAGTAATTTCTGAAGCGCTCACGGTTGGTGGAGTGAGTTCAAATTCTTATGTATCAACCGAGCGCTCAGATGGCTCCAACTGTCACATAAGGGACGGAGCAGCCGTCACCACCCACCTCACTACCGACGTATCTCGCAGAGGGGCTTCCAAAACGAGATACGAAACACTCGAAGAGGTACAAAGCTACGTCGAGGCGCTCATCGAATACCGTGACCAGTCGGTCGACACCGATGACCTCCCCGGGACTGCTGAGCTCGTCGACGAGCCCGATAGCATAGGTAACGGAACCGTCGTCAAAGAGAATATCACCTGTGGCGACGGCAGCTGAAGTGCGCCAGTGGGAACCTCGCTGATATGCACGGGCCGTATCTCTATCGCTACTCTCGTGAGAACGGGACGATGAAATCTGAGTACGTCGGCAAGCCGGGAAGTGAGTAGTGGTGAGTCAGTCGACATAACGAGGAGAATAGACACGCCACGGTCGACGTCGACTAGCGAGCATCTCGGAGAGAGATACGCTTTTCACTGTACGCACACCTAGATAACAGTATATGATGAACTGGGACAGTGAGCGAGAGATGGCGAAGGACGTCGAGGAGAACGAGGAACTGTACGAGGCGCTCGCAGACAACGACAACGACGACGACGAGTAGTCAGCGATACTCTTCAGGAAGGACCTCGCAGAAGAACTGAAGCCAGACGCGATACAGTTCGTCCTCTTCGTACAACCCGTCGAGATGGATCGGTGGTATCTCTCTTCGAACGTCGTGTGACTCAGACCGTACCCGTTTGACCCGCTCCGTCGACCATGCTCCCGGTTTAATCCCATTGTCACGGAGCAGCTTCCGCAGCGTGACGATCGCAGTACGGTGATTCGCATCCGGAAAGAAGTGTTTCCCTACGAGCGCGTGTATCCAGAGCGCGCATTGTTCGGGAAGCGGTCGATCGGTTGGAAACTCTTCGAGAACCCGTTCGATATCTCCATTTCTCACTCGCCAGATCTCCCTTCTCTGTTCAAGGAACGACTCGTCGTGTGGATTATCGTAGTGATGACCATCCGCTCTCAGAAACTGCGTATTCCGGAATTTGAAGTTCTCCGGCTCGATCGACGAAAGATCCGTGATACGAGGGTCTGGATCCGTCGAGTCTACCATTCGTTACACCCCCCAACTCACTCGATCTACATTACTTGTGGGGAGTGACGTGCGCATTCGACTCCTCTTCAGACCAGATCAAGATGGTCCTAGACTCGCTCATTCGTTTGGATCGTCGCGTGTCGCAGTCAATTCTGTACGTCATAGAACGTGTTCCTCCCTGACGTTGAAATTGAGAAGAATGACGTAGTCCACGTTTTTTGGCATACTCACTTCCGTAGCCGGAACAAAGCTGTTCGTATGAGTAACGACGTCCCAGATGAACAAACAGCGAGAGAACTCGCAAACACGTACGCTGACAGCGAGTGTGTCGGTCAACTTGGAGACATTACCGATATTGAAGAATACGACACTGAATGGCTTGTCGAGTTCGAGACCCACACACTCTCTGACACCTACACACACCATGTTCAGATCACAAAATCCGTCGGGAACGTGCTTTCACACGATAGGTCAAGCCGGTTCGACTGATTTCGCCAAGACAGATAACAAGCCGTCCACTGCTCTACTTGTCGACCGGATGGGCGGTGTGGAGCGTGAGTTCGCCTATCTGCCCGTGCTCATAGATTCCGTTCGGTCACCCACACCTCCACGTCCCCGTTAAAAATAAACGAGATTCGACAGCCTCCGTCGAAATCTGTCTCCTCAAGAGGTGTCTCCCGGTCGACTGAGTCCTTGAATTCCACGAGGTAGTCGTCGAATAGTCCCGTGTTCTCAGTAGGTTCCTTGAGAATTCTCCCACAGAGGTAGGGATTCATCTTTTTGCCCGTTAAGATCCGAATATGGAACTAACACCTGACCATCTACAACCCGAGTATCTCGATCCCACTGCCCTCTTCGGGTCCGATGATGCGACGCTCTGGCATATCGACACCACTCATCCGAGTGTTGTTGACGCCGAACACGTCACTACCACGCTTGCTACGACCACGATCTGGTCGCTTGACGCGGACCGAACCTACGCCCTGCTCGTGCTCCGTGAGCGGTACACATGGAGCGACGAGGCGATCTCGGAACTGTTGCGCTACGTGGCTACTCAGCTACACGATCCGGACGCAGATGTGACGGACACGTTCTCCGTCGAAGTGTTCACGGCCACGCCGTTCAGATCGCCGGCGGGACGGACCGTCTGGTATCGGGAAGACTATATCGACGACTCGTCGGTGTGAGTTGGGTACAGAGAGTGATCTGAGGTCCGATCCGAGGAGTTACACGCTTAGCTAGGGAAAGGCAGGTATGGACCACACGCGCGAAGCCTTTGCCGACACGCTCTCCTCGGGGAACACCGAGCGCGTGAATCGCGCGATCGACGAAATCGAGGATATCGAACTGGAGGAGCGAGCTGCCCTATTCGACGAGTGCTTCGAGATGTGTCGTGAGCTCTACGAGACCGAGGATGGGTACCAACGACAGTCTGTGATCCGCTTTGCGGCTGGCCTCTACCCTCGGCTGGCCTATCGAACGATCGGATCGGACCTCACAGACGAAGCGTTGCCGGGTGAGTGGACGCTTGATGAGATCGCAACGCACCGCGAACGACTGCGGAATCTCTATCTGGACGCACTCCGCGACGATGACGGCCGTGTGCGACGAGCGGCGGCCAAAGCGATCAAAGAACTGGCTCTGACCGCCGAAATGCTTGATGCCGCCGACGAACTCCGGTCGATAATGGACGACCTAGAAGCGCTCGCTGAAGAGTGTGAGGCCTCGAAGCGAAAACACGTCGAGGAGGCCTACGAGAACGTAGCCTTTCACGCGGAAAAGCCGTTTTCCCTGCTTCCGGACGGGCTTCGGGACGTGCTCGAAAAGAAGGGACCTATCGATCAGGAGTAGTCGATCTGGGTCTTTCAAATATGATTCAGATAGATGTTATTCGACAACTATCCTGGCCGCGTCTCTGTAAATAAGCAAGGCGAGTGCCTCGAGGCTTGACCCCGAGGCGGTTCACTGGCTGATCACTGATTGCCAGAGAGCAGAACATAACACTGGCTCGGTCTAACAGTTCCTAACATGAGTAGCAGGCGGTGGCCCACTCTGACGGAAGCAACAATCAGAGAACTGGCCAGATCCAAATCTTACGAGCGGGGCCAATCATACTACGAACGAGGGGCTGTCAGTGACGTGGTTCGGCGCGGAGAGATCGTCCGGGCTGATGTCGATGGGAGCCAGTACCAGCCGTATACGGTGACTATCGAATTTGACGACACTGGCATCGCCAGTACTGGCTGTTCGTGTCCATACGACCATGGCGGTATCTGTAAACACCGCGTTGCGGTCCTCTTGACGTGTGGTCGAGACCCCGAGCGTGTTCGCGAACAACCCCCGATCTCGGAACTGATTGCCGACGCGGATCGAGAGACGCTACACAAATTGCTTGTCGATCTGGCCGAGGATCGCCCTGAGGTTGCTGACCGCATCGAAACTCGGCTCACCACTCCGGACGACGCAACCACCGATACCCCGGTGTCAGTGAATCTCGAGTCGATACGACGGCAGGTGAACCACGCTCTCCCGAAACCCGGACAGAAAGGACACAACGACGCCTACGCCGAGGCAGAGCGAATGGCCGATGAACTGGATGGCCTGATCGAGGAGGCACAGAAAGCGATCGAGGCCGGTGATGGTGAGACTGCCCTCGACGTGCTTACAGCGATCACCGACGAACTCGTGAATGGGAGATGGGCAAATCTTCTCCCCTACGACGTCCCTCGCGTGTTCGAGATGATCGATGATCTTAGTCAGGTGTTCATCGAGGCGGTTCTGACCGCTGAGTTGACCGAATCAGAGCGCAACGAGTGGGAGGACCGTCTCACCGAGTGGGACACACAGTTCGACTACTATATGGGGGGAGAATCGACATTTCTCGCTGCAGCGGACGCAGCGACCCAAAGCTGGGATGATCCTCAAGTCCAGCAGGCGATGGCAGGTGAACTCGACGAGGGAGCCTTCTGGGAAGACGACGATGCGTGGTACGGCGACGATATCGTCGCTGCGCGTCTGTCACTTCTTGAACGAGACGGCCGAACCGAGGAGTACCTCAATCTCGCAGCGGCGGCAAACCAATCGGAAGCGTATGCGAGAATGTTAGTACAGGAAGACCGAATCGAGGAGGCAGTCGACTACGCTATCGAGCGGTTCTCGACACCAGACACAGCACTCGAACTGGCCAAGACGCTCCGCGCCCACGACGAGACACAGGCGGCACTACAAGTAGCTGAACACGGCTTGATACTTGATGGCTATCGAAAGGAGTCACTGGCAGCGTGGCTACGCGATCGGGCTGCCAGTGCAGGAGATCGTGAACTCGCAGTTGAGGCGGCGATCACTGCGTTCGAGGTGAGTCCGTCAATGAGGACGTTTGAGGCTGTCGAAGAGCTCACTGATGATGACTGGAACGCGATCAAAGCGGACCTATTGGAGACCCTCCGCACGGGGCGGCCGGGCGGCAGCAGTGCTGCCCAAGTCGTGGAGGTGTTTCTCGCCGAAGGTGAGTACGATGACGCGATCGACCTGGCGGAGCGAACGGAACGGACCAGCGTGATTGAACCCGTCGTTGAGGCCGTCATCGAGGAGCGTCCGCAGTGGGTAATGAGGATCTGTAAATCCCAGGCGGAACCGATCATCGAACAGGGCCAGTACGACAGCTACCAGACGGCTGTTCGTTGGCTCAGACATGCTGGTGAAGCGTCGCGGACAGCTGATGAACTCGATGAGTGGCGTGAGTACGTCGAGACGATGCGGGATGATCACTACCAGAAGTACAAGCTCCGACCGATGTTGGACGATTTACTTGAGGAGTTCTGAAGTACAGGGTGTCCGTTGTACCGGTATGGTCACAGTCAAATATGCGTCAGAACTCGATCCGTTGCTGGAGTTGTCGTTGCCTTCGGACTGGCTCGTCGCTGTTATTTTGGAGCCGGGCCAGTCACCGGCGGACTCGGACCGTTCTGAAGATCGCTTGCTTGGACAACTGCTCTCAAGCGGTAACGATCAGCAAATCGTCGCATCACGGGTGACATTTCTGTACTGCCGGGGATTTGAACCCGATCCTGAGACGCCGATGCGAGACAATCAAATTTCGGTCAGATATGACTCCGAGAACGCGCAGTACGAACTCTCGTCGGTACTCGCCGAGACGACTGTATCGACAGCTGACGAAGCGATAGAGTGGGTAGACGAGCAGTTCCCCGCGGTCGAAACCTTCGTAGATGTATATCTGACCCTGATCGAGTTGGCTGATGATATTCACGGACTCGGGCAAGCTGGTATTCGTGGGCTCATCGAAACCTTCGAGACACTCGACGCGATTCAGGCGACTGACCTCGATTCGCTAGCAGATGTTCCATATGTTGACGAAGAGAACGCAACAGCACTACAGACTGCTCTCGAAGAGACCAACAACGTCTATCTGTCTCATCCGACACCACTCGAACAGGAGTTACGGACCGTCGATGGACCACTAATCCTCGATCCTCAGCGTGGACCGATCTCGGGAGAATTGGTCTCAAGTGGTTCAACAAACCCAAAATACCGCTCAGACATATTCGGTACTGCTGAATCGGACGACCGAGAGCTGCGCTGAGCCGATTGTGTGACACTATGTCAGATCGTTATATTTGTGTCACAGACAGACAATGACAGCGTATGACCAATACGTATGCTCTCAGCATTCGAGTCGATTCCTACGAGTTCGCTGGTGAATTCTACCTCCTTGGAGAAGGCTACAACACAGGTGAGGAGGTACTCAAACACGTCGCAACAGACCACATCTTGGCGATGAAGCAACGCCCACACGTCGCTGAATACCTCCTTGAGACGCTCAGTGGCGGTGAGAACGTGAGTGAGTCGAAGTACAACCAGGCAGACCCAGATATTTCGTGTGGACTCCACTTCGACGTCGATCATCAACAATTTCGCTTCTGGGTTGACGACTACGGCGTCGAGATCGAGAGTCAACCAACTAGGAGCGAAATACGGTCAATCGCCGAAGACCTGCCATCGTAGGAACGCTTGTCGCTCTGGCTATCGGTCGTCAGCGGTCGAGCCAGTAGTGCCAGTCGGAGATGGCCTGTTCGGTGTCATTGCTGGCGTCAATAGGTTCCAGTTGTTCGAGAGGCAGGCCGAGTTCGCGATCCATCCACTCGACGGTCACGAACTGCTGGCGAAGAGATGGCTCCGATGATGGTTTGCCAACCACACGAACCGTCTCCCCTAACTCCAGCGGTGAGACCTCCTGCTCTTCGATACAGCGTGCCTCGAAGGGGAAGTCCATCGTCTCCTCCAAATAGATGTGCCACCCCATCGCTTGTTCATCTTGAGTGTAGGCATCGACGATAATCCGCATCTTAATGCGCTCTTCTCGCTCTTTGTCGAGCTCGGTCATGGTTCACTTTCGGTGCGAGTGTGGAACGTTGTACCGGAGCTGAACTCGGTTAACTCATCGATACGACTCTCAAGCTCCTCGATTTCCTTACGAAGTTCTTCGGCTTCGTCACCGTCGGCCGCAGCAAGTTGGTCTTTGAGCCCCTGAAGCCGCGTCTCCTTACGCTCCTCGTCCACACCGGCCTTGCGGACATACTCTGACTTCTCAATATCGTACATATCACTCTCAGAAAGTTCCGTCACATCGAGTATAGCCTCTACCTTGTCGCGGTCTACACCCAACACGCGCTCACGGTCGATACCCGCCTCTCCAAGCGTCTCCAGTACTTTCGCGTCATCCTTCAACGAGCGGTTCCGACGCGTCGTCCGCTGGACGGAGCCAAAAGAGCCTGACACGGGCTGGTCGTGGTGAAGACGAGCTAACAGGACATCAGCCACATCTTGACGGACAGCGTTAGCGTTGCGCTGGACGTCCGATAGCAGCGTGTAAAGATTGACCAGTGCATCCGTCTCCATCTCTTCGAGCGCAGTGACCGTATGGCGTTCAAGTGCGTCGACGAGGAGCAACGCATCAGCATACACGTCAAGATCCGGTTCTGTCCGCTCTGTCTCATCAGGTGAGTCGTCGCCACTTGCCAGTTGGGTCGTTGTGGGGCCGTCCTGTTCGACAATACTGCCAGCCTCTTCGTCGATCTCAAACCCTGGATGGAGACTCAACACAGCCGGGTACGGGGCAGCATCTGGTGGCAGTCGATCGAGTTCGAAGCCGCCTGACTCGTCAGTGACCCGCCGATACAGGCTTTCAAATTGTTCACGCTGGAGCGGCCGCGTCTCACCCGTCTCCTCAACATCGATGATGATGCGATGTTCTTGGACGTCGGTGACACGAAACCGCTTTTGTGACATCGGCGTGAGCAGCGTCGCCTCCGTTGGGAGGTCCTCGAGTTCTTCCAAGAGCGTGTGCCACGAGGTACGGAACGACATATGCGGTGGTGAGGACAGCCAGATGTATAACATATCGCCGCTAGAGACCGCAACTGCGTGAGAGATACTCGCGGACTACGGTCAAGCAACTGTCCCAGAGAAACACTTTCACCCCGCTCGCCCGAAGTATAAGTCACAGAGTGCGTAATTTAACATGAGGGAGCAGAGCTGGCTCGACTACGACGACCGGACCAGCTCCAAACCAGTGTCACACACCCCCTCTCCCCCTCGAAATAGCTCCTGAGATCGTGAGAATGGCCCCCAATAATCCAGAGGCAGTCCGTGGCACCTGCTCGTTCTGTGGCGAGACAGTTACCGATCGATACGCGATCATCCAGTATGAAACAGCTAGCGGTGAACTAGGCGTGTGGGCGGAATGTCCCGGCTGTGGCGAGATCGTCGATCCCATCAATGCTCAGTAAACAGTTCATCCAACAGATCGTCAGACCTGAGCCGTCATCGGCAACACACCACGAGTGCCGTCACTGTGGATACACCGTCGAGAAGGATGTCGAAGAATGCCCACAGTGTGGCGCTCACGAGATTGCGGCCTACGATCTTGAGTGATCGATGAAGAACTCACAGTTGGTAGAGATGCTTCAACGCCTTATGTATCACCCGAGCGCTAAAGTGGATTCGGTTGTTACATAAGGTATGGAGCAGCCGTCACCACCCACCTCGCTCCCAAAATATCTCGCAGAGGGACTCCCGAAACAGGATACAGAGACGCTCCACGAGGTACAGAATTACGTAGAGGCGCTCATTGAGTATCGCGACCAGTCAGTTGACACCGACGAACTTCCTGAGACTGCCGAGCCCGTCGACAAGCCCGACAATTCGGAGAACGGAACGGTCGTCAAAGAGAAAGTCACCTGTGGCGACGCGAGTTGTAAATGCGCCAGCGGAGACCCTCAGGATATGCACGGGCCGTATCTCTACCGCTACTATCGAGAGAATGGGACGATGAAATCGGAGTACGTCGGGAAACCCGGAAGTGAGTAGCGGTGAGTCGGGACTACCAAAATTTCGACAACGTTGACCAACAGAGATAGCCGATAAGTAGACGTTAGAGCGCCCGCGAGTCGTGTTCGACGATATTAGCGAACGCGACGTTCTCTTTGACCTGCTCGATCTCGACCGTCAGCTCATCACCGGGTTGACCACCGGGGATGACCACGACGTAGCCGCGTTCAACCTTCGCGATCCCGTCGCCTTGATCACCGGTCGTTTCGATCGTCACATCGCGGACCTCACCTTCATCTACGGGCGGACCGTCCGACATCGAAGTTGTTTCTTGCGCAGTCGATTGGTGTTGCTCCTGCTGGGTCTTCTGGCCTGTCGAGGATTCTGACGCCAAGATCGCGACGCGGTATGTTTCGCCGGCAGCGAGCGCGTCATGTTCGATTTCATTCGCCGGGATATCGACGACATATGACCCATCACGTTCTTCGAGTTGAGCACTGAATAAAGATCGAAGCGAATCAGGAATCTCGATCATCAAGTATCACGAGTATAAACTACCACAGTACCTAAATATCGCGTTTTGCGGTCCTCTAAGATGCTAATCTAGTGTGTGCTGAAGAGAATACACGTATCTCGATCAGAAACTCCTCAGAAAACTAGCAGGTCGGATCGGTCAATACAGACCTATCACTCATCGCCACCACCCTCCTCGAGAAGAAGCTTTTCGACCGTCTCAAACTTGTTACTGCTGTAGATCGGG
>Ga0102939_1000482_pt1 | contig 14844 bp, 19 predicted proteins | sample SalPon2_B_H2O_MG_FD_78214 | JGI IMG/M metagenome (GOLD analysis project Ga0102939, IMG submission 78214) | Salt pond water microbial communities from South San Francisco under conditions of wetland restoration - Salt Pond MetaG R2_B_H2O_MG | ecosystem: Environmental > Aquatic > Non-marine Saline... | reverse complement strand
TTGGCTGGTACCGACAGTTCCGTGAAATTGTCCTGATGTTCGCCATCACCAACATAGAAACACTGTGTGAGCCGCTGTAACCGTGATTCAGGATCTATTCAACAGAGCAGTCGCTACGGATCTTGAGGCATCGTTTACCGTCGAGGACTCGGAGTTCCCGTTGAGTGCTGTGTTCGACTGCCATCACCGATACCGACGTCGCTCCACTGTCTGGCAAGGGACATGGTGGCCCGTATGTCTTCAACGTCCGCGCCAAGGACCACTCGGAACTCTCTGCATTCCAGACGTACTATCGGCCATCAATTCTCCTATTCAGCTAATCGGTTTAGGAGTGGTTGCGGGGAATGCCACGGGGCTTGACCTCAAAATCGTTCACCAACGATTAGTCACGGGCTTTACCGACTCACCGGTCGGCCAATAGCCCCCTCTTTGGCTTACATGATGCCTGATCCGCCGGCCGGCTACTGACATTGTTTTATATTTGACAAATGATTCCATTACCGGTTACAACATACCTAATTGTGTGAACAGCCAAATGAACGTGTGACATCAAATACGATAGAGTCCATCAAATCGGTTAATGTGCAGACCCGAGTCCAATACGGTATGATGCTCATTTTTGGGTTTCTCTGCTTGATAGCCGCCGCCGCCCCGCTTGAACTAATTATCAAAGTTACAGCGGTCTCGGCGTTGTTCGGTCTCACAGCCGGATTGTGGATCTCACATCTCGTCCAGATTACCCAACGAGCGGTCGTCCAACAGGAGGATACTGCCTAACAATGGCTCCGGACGGTACCGACAGAGAATCGGAGTCATCAGTGTTTCTTGATAACATTGAATTCCTGACCGGAAAAGACCCAAACGCTGGTGCGTTCCTTCTTGTGGTCGGAATTGTGACAGCTGTTTTCAATGCTGGCTTCCAGATTCTGCTCCCGGCCCCTATTTCACACATCCTATCCGCACTGGTTCTATCAGTTGCCGTGATCAGTCTGATCTTTGGTGCCATCCTGGATACGCTCGGCCATTTCGACGAATAAAAATGAGTAGTGCCACAGCGAACGCGGCTGACTTGCGCTCGCGTGCTAAGTGACCTCCTCCCGGCCGTAAACGACGCGGCGTCCCGTCCCGCAGATTCGGGAGATTTAGTGATTTGCGGGCGGTCGGCATGACTGGCCTGCTGGCGGGGCCAGACCGCCGTTACTCCTGTCGTGTGAGGGATTCGGAGCTACCGTGTTTGTGCGAATCCAGCGGCCCGAAGGGGTGATTTCTTCAGGCATGGACTCACCGAAACCGATAGTATCCGTTTAGTTATACGGGCAGGCCGCCTCGGTACTACGACTGCAGATACCTACCAAGTGGTTGCTTTGGCAGATTAGACAGAGGCCATTTTCGCTACTTGTTTCGTTCAGGACCGTCAGCTCGTTCGATTTCTATGAACCCACCGTACTGAGCGTGTGCTTTATCAACCGCATCAGACACATCTGCTGCCTCGACAGTGCCGAGGTAGGATCGATCCAGTCCGCTCCGGCGTTTGTACACAGCGTATTCGTTCATCATCGTATTATTACTGTCCAGTTATTTCGTCAGTTGTCATCCTATGCTCAACAGGCCTGGGGAGTGGGCCTGCTGACACGCGCCTCAGGGCTCACAGGCTCTATTTAACCGCCGTGTAGCCAGTCGAAATAATGCACAGCGCTCAACTCACTATCGGACGTGGCTCTGAGACACTGGTGGCCGAACTGACCTGTACGTCAAAGCGAGTCCCTCCACTGTCACTTTGGGTCACAGCGACCTCCCACCCGTGTGCATCGGCGATTCGTCTGACGATCGCCAGCCCGAACCCCGTTCCGTCCTCCGCGGTCGTGTATCCGGGGTCGAACACGTCCTCACGGTTGGCCTCGTCGATCCCGGGACCATCGTCCGCAACGTAGAATCCACTCTCCGTGTGTCCGACGGTGACGGTGACCGACGACGGACAGTGCTCGACAGCATTGCGAAACAGGTTCTCGAGAAGTCGCCGGAGACGCGACTCGTCGGCGTCGATGCGTGCCGTCTCCTCGGGGATACTGAGACTGTCCCGTGCGGACCCGAACGGCTCCCAGGCTTCGGTGGCCAGTCTACCGAGATCTATCGGCTCAGTTTCTGAGACTGCCTCCCCTTCGCTTGCAAGCGTGAGCAACTCGTCGATCATTCTGTCCATTCGATTGAGCTCCGCCTCCAACGTGTCGAAATGGCTTTCATCAGCAGTCGAGCGAGCCAGCGCAGCCGCCGTCTTCGCATTGTCTACCGGCGTTCGGAGATCGTGTGAGACGATCGACGTGAACTCTTCAAGCCGTTTGTTCTGTCGGATGAGTTCCTTTCGTTGGCGTGTCTCGCGAGTCGCATCCCTGAGAATGCCCACCGAGCCGCGGAACTCCTCGTCGAACGGTAGTGCCGCCATATGGTCGTAGCAGGGAACTGTCTCGCCGTCCTTTCGTTGGATATCGACTCTAAATTTTCTTGATTCCGGCCCGTCAGACGAGACGATCTCTGCGAGTATACTGTTCGCCCGCTGGACCGCCTCGTCAGTCTTGACTTTTCGCGGTTGGCTGCCGATTATTTCGTCACGATCGTAGCCGGTGAGCGTGAGGAACGCTTCGCTGACATACTCGAATTCGGCCTCGTCGTTGACCACGTAGACGGGGTAGTCCAATGCACGGAGGACAGTCGAGTATCGTTCAGACTCGATCTGTGTTTGATACTCCTTTGCGGCGTGTTTGACTCGGTTGGCGAGCCGGCGGTGTTGTTCCGGGCCACCTTTCTGGAAGTAACCAGTGACACCGGCGTTGATTGCCTTGCCAGCGATTTCTTCGCTTCCCTTCCCGGTGTAGAGTACGAACGGCAACTCTGGATACTCTTTTCGGACCTCGGCAAGCAACTCGAGTCCGTCCATTTTGGGCATTTCATAGTCGCTGACCACGCAATGAAACGCCTCATTCTTGATGCGCTTGAGCCCCTCAGTAGAGCCAACTGCAGTCGTCATATCAACGTCATTAAACTCTTTCTCGAGGAACGCCTTGGTCAGATCGAGAAAGCCCGAATCATCATCGATATGTAATATATTTATAGGTCCAGAAATGGCCTTGTCCGGGGTTTCAATAGACATCGTAAGTATTAGTGTTACGTCGTTGATCGTAAAAAATCCGGTGGTAGTAGTATTCGTTTCCGCCATTTTGGTAGGACAGTGTTTCAATTATATTACACCAAACGTTGAAGCAAAACACTTGTTGGCAGCGCTTGCGTCGGCCGGCTTCGGAGCTCTGACGATCTGTATCCTGCATCCTCATATTATCCGATAGTTGCACATTTCAACAGAACCGATCCTCTCATCGGCGCCCGCTACTGCAGGTGAATGTGGTATAAGTGAAGTAGTGAACGTCTGACTAGTTCTCTTTCAATTCGACCTTTTTGACGACCGAACGCGATCGCTCTCGTGATCGTGTTTCATCCCGGGTGGCGTTCAAAAAAGATTCCCCCCGTCCTCCTTGAACGCGGCCTGTCTCTGCGCGTGTCAGGGCATATTATCGACGAGCGAGTCGAATAGCTGCGATTCGGCCCGTTGGAGCCGATACTGCAACGTTGACCGCGCAACATCCAGGCGCTCGCTGAGTTCAGTGATCGTACATTCCCGTGGCGTCTCGTAATAACCGTGTGCAACAGCTGCTTTGACGGCCGTCCGCTGAGCGTGTGAGAGCTCGCTTGCCGTGAGTGTCCCGGCTCGCCACCCATGCTGGCTCGCGACATGCTCGAGATTGAGCGTGACGCCGCCACGGAGTTCTGCGTTGATCGCGTCGTAGAGCCTCCCAACGCCTGTGTCGTCCGGCATTAGTACGGTCCACTCGTAGGTGCTTCCGGTTCGCTCGGTTTCGAAGAGCACGCCTGAACCGACATGTTCGACAGTCAGGTACGGAATAGAGTGACAGCCATGGATCTCGCGGCGATGGGTGTACAGCACCCTGTACGTCGGTGCCCGGTCCAGCACCTCGTGGCTGCGTTCGGTGTCGCAGCTGACGGCGTGACACTCGTTGCACTGACTTTCATCGACGAAGAGTTCCTCGATCCGGTCGAGGGCGCTCTCGGGGCCGAACAGGTTGTCGACGCGCCACATGTGTTCGGCTGTCGCCACACATGTCGTCGACAGTGCCTTCACATCCGGATGGTCGATGAACGCATCCACCAGCGTGTCCACACCGCGCTCATACGACAGCGTGAAGACGAACTCTCTCATACGCGTATTTTGGAACACGCCAATGTTATACTTCCGATAACTCGATTTGCGAACCGTTATTCTACGTGTTAGAAACACCCGTCTGAACCGTTCTAATTGGCTCTAAAGAATATTGCTTTGTGGAGACTGTGTGATCAGGTGGACGGGCAGCGTAAAATTCTGCATATATCCGAACAAAGTCCGAAGTTAATGGCTCCCCTTCTATCGTGTACAGCGATGATGACAGAACCCACTACCGCAGATCGTACCGTACTACAGGCTGCTGACGAACATGAAGCGAATCCGCTCGGGATCGATGAGGAAGCGGCTACTGAACTCGTCGTGACTCTCAACGACTCGCTCGCTACCCTGCAGGTCCTCGCCCGGCAGATCCAAAAGCACCACTGGAACGTCGAAGGGCCGGAGTTCCTCGGTATTCATGAGTTCTTGGGCGATAGTTATGAGAACATAGAGGAGGCCACCGACGAACTCGCCGAGCGCATAACCGCACTCGGTGGCGTTCCCGTAGCAGGCCCGGAAGCGGCCATCGAGCGTAGCCTCGTCGCCTTCGAGGGCGAGACGGTGTACGACATCCGGTCGTCGCTTGAGGCCGATCTCGCTGCCTACGAGACACTGGCGACGACACTCCGTGAGGACGCATTGCTTGCCCAGCAACTGGGCGATCTGGGAACAGCCGATCTCTTACAGGGGATTCTCTCCGAAGTCGAAGACGACGCCCACCACATCGACCACTTCCTCGAAGACGACACGCTTCAGCGATAAAACTGAATCGCCTGGAAGCGGGGTCACATGAAACCACGCCAGCCCGACTCCTCCAGTGTACCGGCAGCGAAGAGCGTAAGTGAAAAATAGAAGAGACACTGCCCGACGGAGACTGCCGGAGCCACGACAGCGACACCGGGCGACACCGCGACGATGCTCTTGAAGTCGGTCGCGACAAGCATAGTTCCGATACCGGCGAGACACCAGTGGATATCTGTCCGAAGGTTTCTGAGCAGTCTGAGCCAGCCTCGAACGCTGTCGTTGACTAACCGGACCGTCACCCCTGCGCTACCTATCGGGGGCCAAGCGTACGGGATCCTACCGAGAGTCGGGAAATGGGATCCGAATATTGCGTGGAGCGCTGTGACGACAAGTGGAGAATTCACAATCAGTACAGCCAGGAAGGTTCCGACTACCGTATTGCAGGGACGTGAACTATTATCTAACACGCTCTACTAAGATTGATTATGGCTACCCAGACCGTTGAGACACTAATGAGTTCGCCGGTACTGACTGTTGCTCCGAACGACTCTGCCGCGGAGGTGGCCGATGCGATGAGAGAAGCCGGGGCCAACTCCGTCGTCATCATTGACGAGGAGTGCCACCCAGTTGGGATCCTTACATCGACAGATTACGTCACGATGACTTCGGACGCTGTTGATCCCCACCAGACGTCTGTGGATGCCTTCGCGACGACCGATCTCATAACGGCACGACCGGATGAGACGATTGAAACGGCAGCGACGGCGATGACAACGCACAACATCAGCCACCTGCCGGTCGTCGATGACAACGGAGAGGCTGTTGGCATCATTACCACAACAGATCTAGCAGAATATCTGGCCAACCAAAGCGACGAGTAAAAAACGATACTGTCAGAGATATACCGTTTCGGTTGTCTTCTTCAGTAGTAGCCACGAATCGTGCGTTTTCAGGCGGCCGGTGAATCGCTTCGGGGTCAAGCCCCGGGGCATTCTGTAAAGACGGATTCTCCGGTGGTTCGTGGCTTGGAGTACAGTGCATTCAGTTGTTCTCATAGGCGCCGAATCAAAGAGCAGAGGCCGGATTCACAAACAACAACGACAGGAGGGCCAACGCGATCACACGTATACCGGCCACGCCGGTGGAAGGCGGAGACATCGTACCCAACCTCGGATTCGGTCGGCGTAAAATGGCGTCAGATGGGTGCGATCAAAACTCGCACCAGTTCCTAAATGCTATGGAGCTATTGTATCGCTGGACCGGAGCTGGGGTATATATTTATGAATGTGCCTCAAATTGAGCCTCTGTTCCCCTCGAAAAAGTAAGTCCGTTGAATCGGTATCAATACAGCATGAACGGGCAATCATACCACAACCGGATTCCCCGGGCAGTGATCGACAGTACACATGATCGGTGAGCCCTCATGGCTGACAGTCTACCGGGCTGTTCTCACTATCGTTGTGTTTCTCGGTTTGGCTGGCATCTATCTCGCTTTCGATCAACGAAACAAGCCCGGTGGAACGCCATTGACTGTTCTCTTTGTTGGAGCGGTTATCTACGTCGGAACAAAGCTGGCCGTCTCGGTTGTTCGTGGGACGCCCCCAGTGCTCATCGTCACCCGGGTTAATCCACTGGGTGCCGGAGTAGCGACAGTTGGCTTCTTCCTCATGGTGCTCGAGTACACTGGGGTTGAACAACCGATTTCACGGCGGACAGTCGCATTACTACTGTTCTTTCCGGCAGTCGTCAACAGCCTCGTCTGGCTGGATCTAGAGTATCTATGGATCCCAATCGGGCGAGATACAGACACGTTGTCGGGCTATACCTGGGAGTTGACGAGCATCGCTATTGCGAATCAACTCTATATGAACCTGTTACTACTCGTCGGATTTGCCGTTTTGATCCGGTTCGCACTCCGATCATCCACCCCATTCAGGTTACAGGCCGGAACGCTTGTGCTCGCGGGGGTCGCACCACTGATCGGGAATCTCCTCTTTTACCTTGGCTATGTGCCGTTCAATCTTGCACCGATCATGTTCGTCATTTCTGGAGGTGGTCTGATGTGGCTCCTGGTTCGTGGACGGTTTCTCGACCTTGTTCCAGTCAGTCGCGATGCCGTTTATAAGAGCCTCGAGACGGGCGTTCTGACGGTCGATACTGATCATCGGGTTATCGACATCAATAGCTTTGCACGCCAGGTATTCGGCTTCGATGCAGATGCTGAGCTAATTGGACGACATGTCAACGAGATATTTGCGGATCAGCAAGCGATACGGGACATATACTGGTCAAGTACGGATACAGCCTCCGGCGAGGTGTTCGAACTGAACATCGATGGCCGCCATTACGACGTCGAAACGACAGATGTACATCGAACCGATACATCCGTGATCGGTCGATCGTTTATATTCCGAGAGACTACTGAGCAGCGAAAGCGAAAGCAGGAACTTGAACGGAAGAACGACGAACTCGAACGGCTCGTCAGTGTCATGTCCCACGACATTGGAAATCCCCTACACGTCATTCAGGGACACGTCCAACTGGCCCGTAACAACGAGGATGTAGAGCCGTACCTTGACCGAATCGAGTCAAGTGCCGACCGGATCGAAGCGATCATGAACGATACGTTGACTATCACAAGGGGCGCAACCCCGACGAATACCGTTCAGACCGATATCGCGACAGTTGCAGAACGTGCCTGGACGCACGTCGATACGGAGAAAGCGACCCTCGAAACAGCCTGCAGCGTCTCGGTCGACGCTGATCCGGAGCGTCTCGAACAGCTCTTTGAGAACCTGTTTCGGAACGCGATCGATCATGGGACGTCTGTCACGACGGTCCGGGTCGGAGAAATCGCCGACTCAGAGAAAAATACGTCAGGGCTGTTCGTCGAGGACGATGGGGTTGGGATTCCTGAAGATGACCGAGAAGCCGTCCTCGAAGACGGATACACGACGAGTGAGAGTGGTACCGGGCTCGGGTTGACGATCATCTCGGAAATCATTGACGGCCACGGATGGCAACTGCGGATAACCGACTCCGAAACCGGTGGCGCACGATTCGAAATAACCGGATTTGAGAACTCAGATTGACAGCGCTCGCTATCGAAGCGCTCCGGATCGTCCCTCTTATCTGGTTCGGCGGTGTCTCCCGATTATCCTCGGTTCGTGGTGTTTTTCTCAAGCACGGACGACCAAGAGAGTCCCTTTGATACCAGTCTTCAGGACTGTTTTGTAAGCGGTTTCGGGTAGAGCGCAAGCCCGACGACTGCGGACAGACACGCGATGACGTTTCCCTGCCAAGGCGGTGTCCCAGGCGTGTTCTGAAGCACTAACAGTGTCGCCCAGAGGTTTGGGAGATAGAACAGTAGGATGACTGCGGGTAACGCGTACACGGCCCATCTCTGGTCGTTGCGGAACGGGAAGGCCAACATAATCAGAATCACGACACCGACCGTGAACCACCCTCCTCCAGCAACAGTCATCAACGCCGATATCAGTACCTGGGTAGCCGTCTCGACTTCGCCCCAACTCCGCGAGAGTGCCTCCGCGTGATATGGCATAAACGAGCGCTTGAGCGTGTAAAGGCCTCCCAGAACGAGACTCACTATAGCCGTAATGGCGTAGGAGAGTCCAGCCGCCCACTTCCTATGCGTGTCGTCACCGATCGACATAAACTGTCACCATCCGCGTTGCGTGCCGGTCACGGCTTACTAACAGTTGCTGCAACATATTTACTCCACATCAGATTTCTCCAACGGTGAATCGCTCCCATCCGTGCGTCCAAGCCGGCCCGCTGCCGTGTTATGTTGATCCGCGGCTGGTATGATCTCTGTCGTCTCGCTTTCCGCTAGCCCGAGAGGCGGCATATTGTTGTAGACCGTTTCGTACTCGTCGGGATCAATAAGATACGTCTCGTGCCAAATACCGACAGCGGCGTCTTCCTTGGTTCCGTCCTCGTAGTACTCCTGCCAGGCGGGAAAATGCAGGCGATCGCTATCACGTGCGTACTCCCGTAAGGCTTCAAAAGAGTCCCAATACTGGACGAACCCGACGTTCCGGATGCCGGGGCCGACGACCGTCCGACTTCCGAGCAAGCTCGACTCGGGGTCCGAGGCGAGTTCCCGAATCATGCGTGGGGCAATCAGGAAGATCGGCAGCCACCGGTGAATCTTCCAGAACGCATTGATTCGGAGGCCGATATGAAATACCACGAATTCTTCGTCGCGATCGGCTGCGAATTTCTGCTCGATCACTTCGTCCGTGCTCTGTCGTTTGGTCATTGGTCTTCGTAAGGGATCGTGCTCGCCTTGTCCAGCCGAAGTGGCTGCTGGGTAACAATTCCGAACGGCGTTGCAACTCCGAACTGAACGAGTCGATACAGCGACTGAGGGTGCCACGGAATTCTCCGGGGAGTGGCCGTAATAACTGATCTGATCATGTTCCTATTTTAAACGATCTCCTTCCAGGCGTGCCCTTGAAACAGGATCTCGCTTGATTGTCCTCGTTCGCCTCACGTTACAATAGCTGAAATTATAAAATCACTGGGCTGAGATCAATATGTAAGAGATAAATTGAGAAAGTTCGATCATATATTCATAATAAACTATTATTTCGACTTGGCTCAAACATATTCAAATTAAACTGGCTGGTGGCGATTCACATGTCCTTGCTGTTATCTGAACGGAGGGGACTCGGGGCGCACAAAATGCATTCACCGCGGCGAATATATTCCCCAAACACTGCCAGAATGGCGCTGAATTGAGTGGAACTCTTCTGTAGAGGCGGGAAGATGTCCCTTCCGTTCATCTTCGAGTTCGTACCACTAAGAGATGGCTCGTCGCTACCGTTCACTCATCGTTGAGCCGCCGTTCCATCGCCGTCAAATACGCTACGGCGGCAGTGTGGTCGTCGTGGTCTGCAGAGTCGAGTCCAGCCTTTGCGCGTTTACAGCCGTGTAACAGCATTTTCCGACGTTGCTCGCTCGGGACCTTGTTCCGAACGACTGTCTCGGCGGAGTCGATCACGCTTTGAGCAGTCTGCGTATCGTCCGCCTCAATCGCCTTCCGGCCTTCGGCGAACAGCTGTACCAACACTGCCCGAACGTCGGGGGGCTCGTCTCCATCCACACCGGTAATTACCAGGGATGGAAAAAAAGCCACCGTCGATAGCAGTTATCGTGGTGGGCGTAGCCGCCACAATCTCAAACATTGATCTCTTGAAATTCTCCTGCGGACGTGGTACCAGTCTAAACGAAAAGCAGCGCGAGTTCCCCGCCGCACCGTGGGCGGGGGTGAGGCGCGTCCGCTCGGCTGCGTCTCTGTTTTTAATTATCGGGACGCCTACTCCAGTTTGGAACCCACGTTATCGGCCTCGCAAACCCCGCGCACCCACTTCGGGGGAAGACGCGGTGCGCCGGGCCTGTGTCGCGCCCTCGTGAAGGGGCGGACGCCCACGGACACACCCGCCACGGCTGCAACAGATGACCTCTGTTGCGGTGGCACTCCCGGTGTGTTCGGGTGTTACTGGTTCCACGCGAGTCCTCGCAGAGACGAGCGCCGGTGGAAGTAAATTCGCCATCGGTCGTTCCGCTGGCTTCGTGCCAGAGACCACGGCGAAGCCACGGGCCACCGTGCCCGTGGTACTTCACGACGGTAAAGCCGCAGAGCTTGTCTCTGAGGCAGTTCACCGGGTATTGCATTGCCGACCCCGGGTTCAAGAATTGGTCATACAGGATAATCGTCGCCCATTGTGCAGCCGCCGGGAGCAATAAACTGTGGCCCCCGGCGGTTGTGAAAGCTTTCTACGAGTCGACGGCGTGGAACGAGGCTACTCCTCGTCGTTTTCGTCGCCGCCGTCGGTCAACAACTCGGTGTCGGTGCTGCTTTCTTCGTTTAGGAACGATGGCTGTTCGTCAGTCTGTGCTTTCTCATCGCGATTTCGAAACTCCCAACCGTGGCACATGGCGTATTGGGAACAAGTACCAAGGCAATACAAAGGTTGTGATTCCCCGAAAAATCGTCGCGAACGAGTCGCAAATCAACACACTACACGATGTTGCCGAGGCCAAGCAACCACGGGAGATAGGCTTCTCGCTCCGAGTGATAATTCATAGGTATCCGGTCGGTCACTCTCTGAGCAACGGCGATTCAAACGATTGAGGTTCGCTTGCTCCGGCGCACATATAGCAACCATATGATACAAACTGGTGTGGGAGCGACGATCAGTTACTCACGCTCATTGCCCCATAGTAGCGTGTCTCAGAAACGCTCACAGACAGGATCCGATGCAAGCGAGTGGCGAAACAGGCCGGATTGAGTACAATTACACAAAGCAAGCAGGGTACAGAGCGTTTGGTCAGGGGTTCCGGTTCTGATCCTGTGTGCGCCGACTCGGAGTGACTGTTTGCTGTGATCAAGCTATCGGGACGGCGGTGACGAGAAAATACGCGCCAAACCCCGAGACAATCGTCCCGATGAGGCTTTCTGTCCGCCAAGCGACGAGAGCGGCGGTGAGTCCGGCGATAAGAAACGGATTCAATGGGGAAAGATAGAACCCTCCGTCCCGATAAAAAAGTGGCGGGACGGCCAACGCAGCCAACACTGCTGGTGGAATGAGTGACATCTGATCTTTGATGCCTTCGGGCACCTCATAATAACTGAACAAACCGATAAACGACACCCGGAGGGCGTATGTGGCGACAGCGATCGCGAGGATATGGATCCAGACCCAAGCCGTTGGCATGGTTGCGATACCGCTCATCGATTGAGAGACACCCCCACAACAAGCCCGCACCCGACGCCAACCAGAAGGCCGAAATTATAATCAAGCGGGGCAGCGACGGTCGCTACCCCGCCAGCGACGACCGCTGTCGCAGCGCTGGGCCGCCCCTCCAAGATCGGGAACAAGAGGGCGATGAACACCAAGGGGAGAACCAAGTCCACCGGGAACGATTCCGGAACACCAACCCCCATGCCCGCACCGATGACGGTTCCGAGGGTCCAAAAACTCCAGAGAGCAAGGCCGCCGCCAAAATAATACCAGTGAGACCGTCCCGCTTTCCGCTCGGGAAACCGTGACATCGAAAGTGCATAGATCGTGTCGACGAGGAGAAACGAGTAGACGACCTTTTTTAGCCACGAGAGTGACTGAAACCTCGGCGCCATCGAGGCACTGTAAATCGCAAATCGCACGTTGATCAAGACGGCTGTCACCACAACGAGGAAGATCGTAGTGTTGTCCGCCATTAGGAAGATAGCGGCGAGCTGTGAGCTTCCGGCATAGGCGAGCGCAGACATCACCGAGATCTCGATCGCGGTCAGGCCGAACTCGACACCGGTTATTCCGACGATTATCGAAAACGGGACGATCCCAGTAAGCAGGGGCAGGGAATCCTTGACGCCGGCGACAAACAGCGAACGGTCTTCGTCATCCACTCGGCTCTCCAGCAACCGTCTCATTAAATTCTCTTGAAGGGAATGCGGCAAGTACTCACTTGTATCTATCTTATCGCCTATGTTGTACGGTCACTTCGCTGTCCGCAAACGCTGTCAGAACCATCGTTCGAGATACAGAGTGTGGAGTCGAAGAAGTCTGCGAACGCGTCGTTTGTCGGCGCAAACACAGTGTACTGCTGGTCGTTCGTCAGCGTATCTGCGACGACCGGATCGGCGTTCTCGACAGCGGTGAGCAACGTGTTGACCTCCTCTCCGGCCTAGAGGGCGAAGATTCCCACGGCGCCGCACCGCTTGGTTGGGAGTTTCAGGTTTACAGGCTGGTCGGCATGGCCGAGTTGTTGGCGGGGCCAAGCTGCCGTTACTCCTATCCCGACAGAGGATTCGGAGTTACCGTGCTTCTTCGGAATCCACAGCTAGCGGTCTGAAGGGGATTCCTTCAGACATGGCCCGACCCGGGTCTCGATATTATCCGTTTATTACGGCGGCGAAACCGCCTCGGTGTGGCCGCGCATGCGTCCCAATTGAGTGTAAAAACCCGGAACATAGCTGCCTGTAGAGTGGTTTCTATATGTCGGCTTCATCCCCGCCGTGAACGGCGAGGCTTTCGCCTCGAATATTCGGTAATCGACTGGTTGGAGTACCCACGGCGGAATCCCACGGCTTCAGCCGTGTGGAGGATGTCAAGCCAGCGAGTGTCCTTCCCGGGATCGCGGACGGTCTCAATGTACCCGAAACGACCGTGATCTGGCTCGTTAGCGCTGTTCTCGTCGCGTGGGCCGGGACAAATTTCGGTGCCGGTGTCATCATTGATCGGGCCGGTGATGTCGCGGTTGTCACGGCAGGTGGCGTCGTTGTCGTTACGGCTGCTGGCGTGGGTTGGATGGTCGCTGGCCGAGGTCTCTTATGATCAGTTATCGCTACACGGGTGATCGCCGGCGTTGCCATCGGCGCTGTCTGGATCGCATCGACAACGTTGATTGGCCGTCTTTTTTCTATCGAACGCCGAGGGACCGCTCTGGGTGTACTCACGACGAGTGCGCCGGCGGGGTTCGCTGTCGGTCAAGTGATCGGCCCAAGGATCGGCGCGGTACCGGATGGTCGGCAGTCTTGGCAGTTGGTGGCGTGTTTTCGGCGGGTTCGGTGGCGGTTTTCGCCGTCGCACACCTCTCTGTCGGGCGCTCGGCTGTAGATATCAAACCAACCCCAACAACTGACGAGGGTTCCGATTCGGCGTTACCTTCGGTACGGCAGGGTTTTTCTGCTGTTTTGCGGAATCGAAACGTTGTCCTCGGTGCCGGGGTCGCGTTTGTTGCCTACTCACTGTCTCTGTTGTTGAACAGTTGGCTTCCCACCTACCTGCTTGAAGAGTTCGCACTCTCGCCCAGTACCAGTGGATTGTTTGCCGCCGTATTTCCGGCGATGGGTGTCGTCTCGCGGGCCGGCGGTGGTCTGATTTCTGATCGGCTGTTCGGACACCAGCGGTTGCCGGTTCTCAAATGGCCGGTCGTGTTCGTCAACAGCATGTACCCAGACTTTCGAGAGCCCGTTAACACTCCCCCAGTAGAGGCTGTTCACAACGGTGAGCGCGCCGGCTGGCGGAACGCACGACGATCCACAGACTGCGCATCGAACCCGGGTGCGGTGACGAACCGAGATACTTGTACGTTGTCCCGCACCGATAACACTGGAGTGTCAGTGTAATCGACGGTTGTTCCATCGGCATTCAGAGCCGGCCTTCTCGTCCCGGATCGACATCAATGGCATCCACCGGGCATACGTCGACACACAGCATGCAATCGATGCACTGTGACTCGTTGACCGGGTCAGCTTTTATTTCGCTTTCCGAATGGCCCGGTGTGTCCACCCATTCGAACACGTCGACAGGGCAGTCCTCAAGACAGGCGCCGTCGCCAACACAGATGTCGAAGTCGACGGCAACGTGCGTGCCGTGGATCCCCAGTTGTTCCGGTTCGTCCACCGGTCCCCAGACTGTATGTCCTTCATGTTGCTCGGCAACTTCGCGGGTGTTCTCAAATCTCGGATCGATAGCCATAGTATCTTTTGTGCGGAGATAAATCAGTCCGGACGAATCGCTATCCGAGCGAGCCCTCCATTTCGAGTTCGATGAGCCGATTCATTTCGACTGCGTACTCGATCGGCAGCTCTTCGGTGAGCGGCTCGATGAAGCCGGCGACAATCATCTGTTTCGCGTCGTCGTCGTCCAGCCCGCGTGATTCGAGATAGAAGACGTCCTCGTCGCCGATCTTCCCGACCGTCGCCTCGTGGGCCACGTCGACTTTCGACTCTTCGATCTCCATGTACGGCATCGTATCCGACGTCGATTCGTTGTCGAACATCAACGCGTCACACTCGACGG